>LFIK01000111.1_pt1 | contig 52684 bp, 39 predicted proteins | sample 643401 | NCBI WGS metagenome assembly LFIK01 (sample SAMN03777447, study PRJNA286221) | soda lake metagenome | biome: soda lake; feature: Kulunda steppe; material: water; isolation source: sample T5-Br brine of Lake Tanatar-5 | place: Russia: Kulunda steppe | collected 2010-07
CAAATTCGGCTCGGTTAACACGGCTCAAAATATCCTCATTCAGAATCCAGGATGGATCGGAGAATGCGTGTGTTTTCAGGAACTCCATTGCTTCTTTCTGTATCTCTTTTGGAGTTGGCTCGTAGACTCCGCCTTCTTGATCGAAGGTTTTGTCGGTTTCGTATACACCGCCCACATTTGTGGTGACATGTCCCATGTAGCGGCTCCACTGACCAATAATCTGTCCGTAAAGTTCGCTAAGCTCAGAGAAGTCTTCACCGGGTTTACCAATCCAGTCAATCAGGTTGTCGGTAATTACCTGAAGGTTGGCAATTCCGTAGGTGTTCGCTTTCATGTTGTTATCACCCAGAGCTTCATTTTGCGATCTTGGGTCAGTAAAAGCACCGGTACGTCCATAAAAATAGTATGGATCGTCAGCACGTTCAACAGTCCACTCGTGCAGTATCTCTTCCTGCTCTTCGAGAGACATATCGCCGAACCAGGTGTATCCCCATTTAACAGACCACTTGTCGTAAGGGCCAATTCTTGGGAAGAAGTTGGTTACGCCATCACCGGGCTGCGCGACGTAGTTGAAACGAGCGTAATCCATGATGGAAGAAGCAGTTCCGTTTTCAGCGGTATAGGTTGGTGACCTGAGTGAATCGACCGGTACAGCGTGGCTTGAACCCCAGTTGTGTGGAAGACCCAGCGTATGGCCAACTTCATGCGCAGATACAAATCGGATCAACTCGCCCATAACATCGTCATCAAACTGAGTTGCCCGCGCTTCCGGGTTAGCGGCTGCGGTCTGGATGAAGTACCAGTTACGAAGCAGACGCATTACGTTATGATACCAACCAATGGCCGATGTCATAATCTGACCTGATCGCGGATCGTGCACGTGTGGTCCAAAAGCGTTCTGGATTGGAGAAGCGAAGTAACGGATGGTTGGATACCGCGCATCTTCCAGGCTAAAGTCCGGATCGTCGGTCGGTGCCATCTTTCCGTAGATCGCATTTTTGAAACCGGCTTCTTCAAAAGCTTCCTGCCAGTCGTCAACACCCTTAATCAGCCACTCTCTCCACTCTTCCGGTGTAGCCGGATCGATGTAAAAAACGATTGGCTCTTCCGGTTCAACCAGTTCACCTCTCATATAGGCTTCCTTGTCTTTTGGAACAAGTTTCCATCGGGTTATGTGGCTGGTAGGTTTGGCACGGTGCTCACTTGTTCCATAATCTATCTGGCTCGCAGTAAAATATCCTACTCTGGCATCCGGACGTCTTGGTTCCATTGGCTCTTCGGGAAGGAGGTGCATACTGTGATTAATCTCGAGAGAGATGGTATTTGCATCCGAGTTAGATGGCGGATTCTGTGCGTCGTATGTGAGAATATGTCTAGCCTCTACGTTTTCAGGGAAACTGCGAATTTCTTCAATAAATGTTCGGTTTCCGTCAACGCGACGAACCTGAAAGCGGGATCGATTGAATTGCTGAAGACCCAAAGCCGGCACATCGGTTGTAAAGAGACTTGTAATATCAATTACTGAGCCTGTTGAATCTGCATTTAAAGCCGCTATATCGAAAGAAGCAAGAATCGGTTCGAAGTTTGAGTTTCTTACAGCTTCGAAAATTGGAAGTTCTTCAGAAGCTGTATTTCTAAAAGAGACACGGCGCAGTAAGATTTTATTATCTCGCTTTTGCCAGCGAAGAACCTGTGTGTTATTTTTCATCCCACCGTAGGCAATTCCATCGGCTGTGCGGGCAATACGGGATACCATGAGCATCTCGCGGTCCAGCATTTCATCGGGTATTTCGTAATAGTATGTTGAATTGTTTTTATAGACGTTGAATAGTCCTTCATCTTTTTCGAAATCATCCTTGATGACTTCAGAAAAAGCTTTGGGCCCGTCTGAAGGCGCCGCTGCCGCTCTGCTTGGGCGCTCTGATGGTGCATCAGAACTTTGAACACTGTCTGTACTGGCACAGCCAACGATCAAAAACGCAGCAAGTAGCATTAGTGATAGCTTTTGTACGATTTGTATCATAAAACGTAGATTTTAGTTAAAGGTTAAGATGTTGAAAATTATCATATTGAAAATATCCAACGAAGATGTAAAATGGTGATAATTATACAGTTTTCGAAGAATAGTTAAGTGAATGATAAACATAAAAATTACATTACGATAAGTAATTACACTGCAATTAATTAAAATCATGAATACAAAAAAGGTTGTGTTTAAAGGAGCTTTGGGGGAGTCTCTCGCTGCTAAGATTGATTACCCTGATAATGATCACGTTGCGTGTGCACTGTTTGCTCACTGTTTTACCTGTTCTAAGAATTTGAAAGCCGTCGGAAATATTGCAAAGGCGTTAAATCAAAAAGGTGTTGCTGTTTTTCGTTTTGACTTTACAGGACTTGGAGATAGTGATGGAAGTTTTGAGGATACCAACTTCAGTTCTAATGTCGACGACCTTCTTGCTGCTTCAGATTATATGAGGCGGGAGATGAGTTCGCCTTCCATATTGATCGGGCATTCGCTGGGAGGAGCAGCGGTGATACAGGCTGCCCATAGAATTGACTCGGTAAAAGCTGTTGCCACAATTGGAGCTCCATCAGACCCGAAGCATGTAGAAAAGCATTTTGAGTCAAAACGAGAAGAAATTGAAGAAAAAGGGTCAGCAGTAGTCAATCTGGGCGGCAGACCTTTCAGAATCAAAAAGCAATTTCTTGATGATTTAGATAAAACCAGAATGGATGAGTATATAAAAGAGTTAAATAGAGCTCTGCTGGTGATGCATTCACCGATGGATGAGACTGTAGGAATTGATAATGCAGCTCATATTTACAAGACCGCAAAACACCCGAAAAGTTTTCTCTCGCTTCATGAGGCAGATCACCTGTTGATGAAGGAAGATTATAGTCGATACGCCGGATCTATAATAGCTGAATGGTCATCTATCTATCTCTGAATATTTTTATACATTTATATCAAACAGTAAATCAAACGAAAACCTATCTGAAAGTTATGTTTAAATCACTTATACCAGCATTTTTAATTCTTTTTTTAGTAACCGCCTGTGTGGATCAGGAGGTTGTTGAGATGGAGTATCAGACACAGACTATCGAACAGGCGGTAGCCGTTATGCATGCAACTGAAGGCAACAATGCAGAAGGCACCGTTGTTTTTACCCAAACGGATGAAGGTGTGAGGGTAGTAGCTAACATTTCCGGACTTGATGCAAACTCAATGCATGGATTTCATATTCATGAGTATGGGGATTGCAGAGCTGAAGACGGAACTTCTGCCGGTGGGCATTTCGATCCGGAGGATATGGCGCATGGAGGTCCGGATGATGAAATCCGTCATGTTGGTGATCTGGGTAATTTAGAATCAGATTCTGACGGAAATGCCACAGCAGACTTTGTAGATAGCCGGCTTCAGCTCTCAGGAATGATGAGCATTCTTGGCCGCGGATTGATAGTTCATGCCGAGGAAGATGACCTGGAATCGCAGCCAACAGGTGCAGCAGGTGCAAGACTTGGCTGTGGTGTTATTGGAGTGGCTAACCCCCAATAATTTTGAATTCCGGAACTATTCAAAATTGACCTGAACCCTGCCGCTGTGCAGGGTTTTTTTATTTTAAACGAGTATCTGTTTTTATTAAATTCAAACTATGAAATATCTACTATTCGTTATTGCTCTACTTACAGCTCAAACAGTATTCGGCCAGAACTACGAAGATGTGGCGGGTGAATGGACAGGAGCCATACAAATAACCGGCCAGAATCTGACCACAAATTTTATGTTCAGCTATCAGGATGGAGAACTGGATGGCACCATTGATATTCCCCAGCAGATGGCGTTTAACTTGCCGGTTGAGTTTTTAAAAACGGAAGCAGATTCCCTTGTTTTTCAATTTCAGACAGGTACCGGTCCGGCTTTGTTCAGGGGCGTGTGGGACAGAGGAGAAAAATCTATCTCGGGCATGTTCGAACAGATGAATATGAGCTTTCCATTTTCTATAGAAAAGAAAGACGCAATTGCAGATGAAAATGGAAGATCAGGCGGGACTGAAGTTATCATTCAAACCAGGGCGGGTCAGGTGAGCGGCACACTTTTACTGGCTGATGAACCCGCACCACTTGTGATTCTTTTAACCGGTTCCGGGGCACAGGACAGAGATGAAACGGTAGCAGGATTCAGAATTTTTGCACAGCTGGCCGACTCCCTGCACAAATACGGATACTCCTCATTCCGCTATGATGACAGAGGCGTGGGAAGATCGACCGGAGAAGTTGACGCGACACTTTTTGATCTAGCCGATGATCTGGAAGATATTGTTTCACACCTTCAAAACGAGTACGGTTCAGCAATATCAAAAACAGTGTTGCTGGGGCATAGTCAGGGCGGTTTGGTTGCCGCGATATCGTCTGATGAAGTTTTAGCTGACGGGATCATATTTATGGGCGCCCCCTTTCTGCCGGGAGACAAAATCGTCAACAGTCAGATTCGAACAATTTCAGAAGCCCAGGGTATAGCTGATGATATTGTTGAGCAGAATCTGGAGTTTCAGCAGAGAATTTATGATGTGATCCGCAATGAGGAGGACTGGAGTGTTGTGGAGCAGGATCTATACAATCGGCTTGAGGCTCAGATTAACGAGCTGCCTGAACAGCAGCGTGAAGCTCTAGGTGATATGAGTTCGTTTATACGCAGTCAGATCAATCGCCAGCTTGCTGCGGCCAAAACGGAGTGGTTTAAGTCGTTTATAGAGTATGATCCACAGAGTGATATTTCAAAGCTGCAAATACCCATGCTGGCAATTTTTGGGGAGAAGGATACGCAGGTTATTTATGAGCCAAACCGTACCAAGGCGGAGTTGTTAAAAGAGGATGGCGGTTTGAATTTAACTATCGTTGAAATCGAATCGGCCAACCATCTTTTTCAGCATTCAAATACAGGATTGCCAAGTGAGTACGGCATGCTCGATAAAAGGTTTGCCGACGGTTTTGTGGAAGCTATAATCGAATGGCTAAGTTCGATTTAAATTCTGTTCACTCGCAGTGACGCTAAGTGCGCGGAGAATTTGTTGTTAATTGACCTGCCAGCATCTGAAGTGGAACAATAGTTCTGGCAGCGTCGGGTGTCATACATTGTACTAACGCTGACAGGAATCCCCCGAAAGCAGTTGGATACGCTGTCAGGTTCATTGGATTATTCCAAATCCCTTATAATAACCGCCTGACCGCACGGCTATGTCGATTAATCCAACCCTGGCTCTGATTCTTTAACCTGCTCCGGATGGAGCGGCACATTTGTAAAAACTCTGATCATCTTCTAAACTACTGCTCGCCGAAGGTGCGCTACCTTTCTAAGATTCACTATTTGAGAGGCGTTACATCTACTGCTCACTCCGGAGCAGTGGGTTGATGTGTATCGTCTGTTTTTACAAACGCAATGCACCTGCCGGCGCATGATAGCGGTTATCCCATCAGACCGCTTCCTTCGGTCAAATGGTTGAGTGATGCATGCCACCCTGTTAAGATATATAATTTTGCAGGTTAGATTGCTTGCAGCGGTCATCCGGAATGGTGCTGGAGTACATCTTGGCGGTTTGTCTCGATGAGGTGGAATGTACTATTCATTCCGGAGAAGAGTGCTTACTCTACAACAGGTTTTTTCTTTAACCTGCTCCGGATGGAGCGGCACATTTGTAAAAACTCTGATCATCTTCTAAACTACTGCGCACCAGAGGTGCGCTACTTTCATAGTCTCGATTTTTGCAGAAACACAACATACTCAGACTATCAAAAAAAGCCGTCTGACCGGCTGAAGCGGTCTGACGGCTTGATTCTAAGTCTACACTGCGTACACGGCGCTTCCGCGGTAGAATCGTTACTCAGGTTTCCAGCTTTTCATTCCGTCGCGAATCACATCTCCCAGCTTATCTACAGAAACACGCTCCTGCTCCATGTTGTCTCGATAGCGAATGGTAACAGTGTTGTCTTCCAAACCGTCAAAGTCAACGGTAACACAGAACGGAGTACCGGCTTCATCCTGGCGGCGATAGCGTTTACCGATAGAACCTGACTCATCATAAAGTACATTGTAGTCGTCCCGCAGGTCGTGTTCAATCTTTTTGGCCAACTCCTGCAGCTCAGGTTTTTTGATGAGTGGAAAGATTCCAACTTTAGTCGGAGCGATTTTCGGGTGAAGCTTTAGCACAGTTCGTGTATCTCCGTCCACCTCTTCTTCGCGGTATGCATCACAAAGTACCATCAGTGTGCAGCGATCTAAACCTATTGAAGTTTCAATAACATATGGCGTATAGCGTTTCTGCTGTTTCTGATCGTAGTACTCCATTTTTTTGCCGGAATACTCCTGGTGCCGGGACAAATCAAAATCAGTTCGGTTGTGGATTCCCTCAACTTCCTGCCATCCAATAGGGAATTTAAACTGAATGTCGGCAGCGGCACGCGCGTAGTGAGCCAACTTATCTTCCGGATGCGGTGCAGTTCTCAGATTCTCCTCACGAATTCCCAGGCTCTTGTGCCATTCGATTCGTTCATTCAGCCAGTTATCATAGCTTTCCTCGTCAGCTCCCGGCTCAACAAAATACTGCATCTCCATCTGCTCAAATTCCCGCATACGGAATACAAACTGACGGGCAACGACCTCATTCCGAAATGCTTTTCCAACCTGCGCGATCCCGAAAGGTACCTGAACACGGGCTGTATCGAGTACATTTTTGTAATTCACGAAAATTCCCTGAGCTGTTTCCGGCCGCAGATAAATGGCGTCGTCATCGCCGGATGAAGTTGCTCCATAGTGAGTTTTAAACATCAAGTTAAACTGGCGAACTTCAGTCCAGTCGAAGGCACCGGAATCGGGCGCTTTAATCTCCTCTTCCATGATGATATCATATAGATCTTCGCACAGACCTTTTCGGGTTCCGGTAGTGTCGAGCTTCTCCTGCAGTTTATCTGCCTCATCCTCTTTATCTTTATCACGAAGCTTTTGAATGTGCTGTTCAATCAGCATATCCGCCCGATACCGTTTTTTCGACTGCTTGTCGTCAATCATCGGGTCATTAAATCCTTCAACATGGCCGCTGGCTTCCCAAACTTTCGGGTGCATAAAGATAGCTGCATCTATACCCACAATATTGTCGTGGTACTGGGTCATCGCCTTCCACCAGTTAGCCTGAATGTTGCGTTTCAATTCAACTCCAAGAGGGCCGTAGTCGTAAACTGCGGCAAGCCCTCCGTAAATATCAGATGATTGAAAAATAAACCCTCGTGATTTTGACAGGGAGACAATTTTGTCAAGTGAATCTAAATTCTTTTCAGGCATAAAAAATCTGTAGTTAGTCAGTTTGAAATCGTGTTTCAATGCGAAAATATTAACAAGCTACAAAGATATGAAAAATCTGACCGATGATGAATCGTTTGTGCAGTGGATTTCTTATTTTTGGGGCAATTTGAAATAGTTGATGCAACATTTGTGTTGTAGTTCAATACAAATAGCCAGACAGTTACACTTTAGGTTTAGTTTAAAATAGATAGATCACTTTATGACGTCATTCAGAGTCGGAATATTAGGTGCTACAGGAGCTGTAGGCCAGAAATTTATACGAATTCTAGAAAATCATCCCTGGTTCCAAATTACAGGTTTAGGGGCTTCGAAACGATCGGCCGGCAAATCCTATGAGGAAGCTGCGAATTGGATAGAGAGCACACCAATGCCCGAAAGTATCAAACAGCTACAGGTTTTTGAATGTAAATCTGAACTGTTTAAGAACGTAGATTTTGTCTTTTCAGGACTCGATTCATCTGTTGCAACAGAGATAGAGGCTGATTTTGCAAAAGCGGGAATTCCGGTAATCAGTAATGCAAAGAATTACAGAACAGATCCAACGGTACCGTTATTAATACCCGAGGTCAATCCGGATCATACTGAACTGATCCGAGAGCAGAGATTTACAGATGACGGTTCCGGGTGGATTGTTACCAATCCAAACTGTGTAGCCGTTCCGCTTACAACAGCACTAAAGCCGTTGTATGACAAATTTGGGATTGAATCTGTAGTGGTTACATCCATGCAGGCGATCTCCGGAGCGGGTTATCCCGGTGTGCCAAGTTTGGATATCATGGGAAATGTGATTCCGTTTATCGGTGGCGAAGAATCCAAGATTCGACAGGAACCGCTCAAGCTACTAGGTAATCTAAAGAACGGTGCCGTTCGCTATGCAGACTTCCCGGTTCAGGCAACGGCAACAAGAGTGCCTGTCATTAACGGACACCTTCTTTCAGTCACTGTTGGTTTAAAAAAGAGAGCAGACCTGGAAACTATACGCGATGCAATGAAAGATTGGGAGAGCCCAATACACAAATTGGATTTGCCGTCAGCACCTAAGTTCCCATTAAAAGTTTATGATGATCCAAGATTTCCCCAGCCCCGACTTCATGCAGAAAGTGAAGGTGGTATGCAGACAGCCGTAGGCAGAATTAGATCTGCCCATGTGATGGATGTGAGCTTTGTTGCGATGGCTCATAATACCGTAAGAGGAGCTGCAGGCGGGGCAATTCTGAATGCAGAACTTCTTGTGAAGAAAGGATTTTTGGAAGTGAAATAAATTGAATTAACAGTCTAATTTAATTATGCTTGGTAGTATTTAAATAAAAAAACATCATGCATAAATTTTCCTTTATCGTTCTGTTTGCTTTCGCTGCATTTTTGAACATGAGCTGCTCTTCAACTGAAAGTCAGTTGAAGAATTCAGCATCTGATTATGCTGAAGTACCAATGCCGGAAAGTGCCCTTTCAGAAGATATCCTGAGCCGGAAATACATGCAAAGTACCCGGGGGGAAGCGCTGCTCTCAATGAGCATATCAGGCTGAATACAGTTATTCCTGAAATTGCCAGAATTGAGGGATATGAAGGGAGGCTACTTTTAACCTATGTGGTAGATGAGAAAGGTAAGGCGGGGCAGGTAGAGATTATTAATAGTCCGCATGAATCCATTAGTGAAATGTACAAGAGTATTGTAGACAGCATGGAGAGATGGGAGCCTGCCGTTCTAAGAGGTGAGCCGGTTGAACAGCGCTATGTGATCACATCTTTTTTCAGGGATGGTAACAGTTAAATAACTTGTCTGATGCCTCATAAAAAACCTCATCTGCCCGAAAAGATCTGTCCGGTTTGTCATCGGGCATTCAGCTGGAGAAAAAAATGGGAGAAGAATTGGTATGAGGTGAAGTACTGCAGCGAACGGTGCAGAAGAAATAAAGATAAGGCTGTCTGAATATGTAAAAACCTGTGAATAATGTTTAAAGCAGGATTTTTGGGGATTGGTGGTACATTGATTTTTGTAGATGTAGCACTATGGAAAACAGATACAGATACTTATTACAGACATTTTTAAGCATACTACTCCTTCATTTTTCAACAAATGGACTGCCGGAGTCTGAAGCGCAAGACACTCAGTTTGACGAAGCGTACGTTGAGGGTACCGTATTGAATAATTTTGGAGAGCCAATTCCCGGAGCAACCGTCTCTATATTGATGGATAATGGCGAATTGGTTGATGGAACGAGTACCGGCGCCGATGGTGAATTTACAATTGAAGTACAGCCGGGATCCTACCTTTTGCGTATCACCTTTGTCTCTTACTCTCCATATCAGGAGAGAATTGAGCTTACAGATGGTGAAATCTATGAATTGGATGAGGTTCGCCTCAATGAAGAGCGGCAAGAGCTGGATGAGGTTGTTGTGGAATCACAGGCGGCGGCAGTAGAAATGCGATTTGACCGGAGAATTTACCGGGCCGATGCCGAAGTTGAGGCAATTGGAGGAACGGCTATAGATCTGCTTGAAAATATTCCTTCCATAGAGACAGATTTTGAAGGAAATATAAGTCTTCGGGGAAGCGAAAATGTACGTGTTTTAATAAACGGGCGCTCTTCTTCACTACTCAGCGGTGGAACTGATGCTTTAGCGTCCATTCCTGCTGATAATATTGAACGCGTGGAAGTGATTACTAATCCATCAGCCCGGTATGCAGCTCAAGGTGATGCCGGTGTGATCAATATTGTATTGAAAAGGAATCGTCTGGCCGGGTTAAACGGATCGGTATCAGCCCGAACCGGTTTGCCTCACGATCACCGGCTTTCTACAAACCTGAATATGATGTCGAACAACATTAACTGGTTTACGAGTATCAGTTTTCGGTATCGAGGCCGCCCATCTGAACGAAACCGATTTCAGCGATTTCAGTCGCCGGACACCTCCTATATGTACACGCAAACTCAGGACAGATCCAGGGAAGAGCTTCGTGGAGATATCAGGGCAGGAGCAGAAATTTTTCTTTCTGAACGGCAATCGTTAACTCCGTCTGTCTTTTTCAGAGTCAGAGATCGGGACAATACCACTGAAACGTATTATCGCGATATGGAGCTGGATGGATCCCCTTTAAGAGAAGTATTTCGCGAAGATCTTGAAGATGAAGATCGCACCAACTATGAGTTTGATCTGGAGTACGATTTTGATATCGGAGGTGACAATGATCAAAGATTGAGGGCTGATTTCAGAATTGATTACGAGCCTGAAACGGAAGCTTCTGATCTCAGAGAGATCAATGAGTTGACCGGTGATAATATTGCCAGGCAACGGACTGATAACCGTGAAGAGACTACAAATATGCGTTTTCAGGTAGATTATGTGCAAACCCTGGGGCAGAGCTCTGAGATTGAAGCCGGTATGCGTTCCACTGCCCGGTGGGTTGATAATCGATACACCGTAGAAGAGTTTATTGATGGTCAGTGGCAGCCATTTGACGGTTTTAGCGACGATTTTAACTACCGGCAAAATATCAATGCACTGTACGGTATAGCATCCACGCAGTTAGGGAAATTTTCTATCCAGGGTGGTTTGAGGCTGGAACAGACCCGCATCAGGACAGAACTGACAGAAATCGGTGAAGGGTCGGATCAAAACTACCTCAATCTATTCCCGAGTGTTTTTATGAACTATGAGTTTAACGAGCGAAACTCGGTTCAGGTAAGCTACAGTCGCCGATTGTCAAGACCCCGGTTCAGAAATATTCTGCCATTTTCAAACTTCAGGGATTCCAGGAATATCTTTACCGGTAATCCGAACCTGAACCCGGTATTTTCCAACTCTTATGAGTTAAGCTATTTGCGGCTTTGGGAGTCCGGCTCGATATCAACAAGCGTTTATCACCGGCACAGAACCGGAGTTGTGGAGAGAATTACTGAGCTGGATAATGATGGAGTGACACGCCGGTTTCCGATAAACTTGTCCACTCAAACAAATTGGGGTGGAGAGTTGGCGATTTCTCAGCAGCTTTTTGAATCGCTTAGGCTCAGAACAAGTGCAAACTACTATCTATCCGATACCGATGGAACGTATCAGGGGGAGGTTTTTGAGCGGAATACATCAGCATTTTTTGGCCGGATGAGGCTTCAATGGGAAGTGTTTGATGGGTTGAACCTACAGTCTACGTTTTACTATAGCGGGCCGAGAAACACGACACAGGGGCGCAGGGCAGAGTCGTATGGTTTGAGAGCCGGTTTGTCGAGAGACCTGTTTGATGGAAATGCGACTGTTTCGCTGAGTGGACGGGACTTGTTGAATACCAGAGGTCGTAACACAATTATTGAGGAACCGAATTTTTACAGTGAGGATGAATCAAGATGGAGAACACGCTCAGTGAGGCTCAACTTTATCTGGAGGTTTAATACTCTGAATTAGTTGATGTAAAAAGTAGAAATTCCGTCAGACCGTTGCCTATCCGTTCAGACGATTTTCGACCTAGCTCTGACCTGACCTGCAAGCACCAACCGGATCAGGCAGCTTCAGGTTTGGATTTAGAGGGTATTGTTTCTCGCAGAGTTTCGCGGGGATAAATCCCGCGCTCGTATGTTAAACCCATGAATGGGTTTTCTTTTCTGAAGAATGAAAAGCGAGTTCGGTAGTTTGGTTAGATTTGAAGGTTCAGCACGAGTATAAACCAACTCCGTCAGGAGTGTACTGTTTGTAGAATTCACGCTTTCAATAAAGTTAACGGCTCCATCGGAGCCTCCTGATTGATTCCGTAGATAGAGCAAAATTATTGCCGAAAGATTAGGTCGCACCTACGGAGCGATGATTTTATAAGACCTAAACTTTATCTATAAGCAGGGTATTCATACGGAATGAGAATTATTTTTCGCTTGGTTAAGCTGATTGGAAGAGGAAGTTTTGGGGGAGAGAACGTTGTGAAATTTCGAGTCTTGGAGACTTTGTGGCAGGAGAGATGTGTAAACATAAATTTGTTATTATAAAACTCGTGGCACGACTACGAGACGTGCCACGAGATATAGAACTTATCGATCTTTAACTATGTGAAATCTTGGTTCCCAATACATCCAGGAACGCTGCCAGCCATTTTTGATGTCCGGGCCAGGCGGGGGTAGTTACCAGGTTGCCATCCCGGACAACTTCCGTTGGTTCTACATCTTTATAGTCTGCTCCGGCCAGTTTCATTTCAGGTCCGCATGCTGGATAGGCGGTTAATGTTTTTCCTTCAATTCCACCTACGACTGCCAGAATTTGTAGTCCGTGGCAGATAGCAGCAATAGGTTTGTCTTCTTCCACAAAATGACGAACCATTTCGATCACATTGTTATCGAGTCTCAGATACTCGGGGCCGCGGCCACCGGGCAGAACCAGCGCATCGTACTTTTCGACCTTTACGTCATCAAAAGAGTAGTTCAGTGTAAAGTTGTGCCCGGTCAGCTCTTTATAGGTTTGATCGCCCACAAAATCGTGAACGGCAGTTGGGCAGGTTTCTCCTTTCTTTTTATTCGGACAGACCGCGTGAACAGTGTGACCGACCATTTGCAGTGCCTGAAAAGGCACCATAATCTCCAGATCTTCGCCGTAATCCCCGACGATCATCAAAATTTTCTTTGCTCCCATATTGTCTCCTTGTTTTTTTGATACTAAGTTCATTTATAAAAACCTGATTGAATTGGGAATCGTTCTGAAATCTGCTCTGTCAGACCGCTGCCTTTCCGGTCAGAGAGATACAAAAAATTGCAGACCTAAACCTACCAGCATCTGGAATTAGGAGAACGGTTTCTCGCAGAGTTTCGCGGGGATAAATCCCGCGCTCGTGTGTTAAACCCATAAATGGGTTTTTCGTAGATTGAAAAATCCACTTAGCTTTTTCAGGTGATTTGATAGTTCGGTACGAGTATAAACCAACTCCGTCAGGAGTTGCCTGTTTATAGTCAACCGCATTCTAAACATAAGGAGGCTCCATCGGAGCCTCCTGTGTGGGAACGCAAAGAGTTTTAAAATATCTGCAGAAAAAGAAACGAGGTCGCACCTACGGAGTGATGAGTGTGAGAAGCCATTTAATCTAAAAACAGGATACTCCTACGTAATGAAAGACCTTACAGCGTACGCAGAACCTGTAAGCGTCTGATATAGCATACAGGGCACTGTTTCTCGCAGATTATCGCAGACGGTAGCGCGGATTTCCGCAGAGCAGTCTTCGTGAATATTTGTGACTTGGAGCCTTGGTGGCAGAATAAAGAGTCAGAATTTTTTAATAACTCATGACACGGCTCGTAGACGTGCCATGAGAGATATCTTGGTTATTAATCACTCAGAGGGTTACAGAGAAATTCACCCTGTTCACCATCTTGCTCTTTAATAAAAACTGCAGCTGTAAGTCCGGGAACCGTAAACGTCCCATTCTCTACTTGGCTCTGTTTTACCAAATTATCTGCTCCGTCTTGTTGGATAGGATGGAGCATCATTCCGGAGAGATTGAGGTCAATCGATTGTTCATCCAGACTGCTGTTGAAGATAATGAGTACACCGTCAAGATTTGAATCCAGAACCTCTCCGGCACATACGCCATCCGAATAGCTCACTGCTATCACTCCCGGAATTTGATCAGTGCCTGTGTTATGGTAGGCCACCCTTTGATTGACCTCTTCAGCACTTCTCAAACGGAAAAGTGAAGAGCTGTAGCGAATCTCCAGTTGCTCACGGAATAGCTGATGAGCAAGTTCCATGTGCTCTTTTCGGATATCGATATTGGGATTGTTTAGAAATTCCCGCTGGCCTTCCCAGAGATCGGAGTTGTCCCAGCCGGGCGGCAGACCAATTCCCCAATTATTGGTTTCGAGAGTGAAATCGATGGCGTTGTACCAGTCACCGGAGTCATAGCTGTTCCGGTCCATCGATTTTGACCGAAGAATATCCGAACCCATCTGATGGAAAGGCACTCCCTGGCCAAAGTTGATCATCGCCTGGCTAAGCAGATGTACGCGTATTCGTTCTTCCATATTCATGCTGTGGGGCAGTTTGGTTTGCGTATTGTCCCAAAGTGTTTCATTGTCGTGTTTGTCGATATAGTTGACCGATTCCTGCGGCAGTTCAGCATATCCAATCATCTCATTCCCACCGGTCACCAAATCTCCAAAACGGTTGATATATGGATAGCCGGCAAGGTTACCGGTCATACCCACACGGATGCGATCTGCATGATCCAATAGTACGGCAAGTTCTTCATCCGGAGCTCCGGCATCTTCATTTGGGAAGAGATATCGCCCGTTGGTAAATCCCTGAGCTCTTCGGTTATTGGTGAAATTTCCTCCACGGATTCCGTCCCGGCTTCTGTCATTAAAGTTGCCGATTCCTGTTCCGCCCATCATAAACTGAGTAGCCTGATCAAAAATGCGGTTGTCGGCAACTTCGCCGAAATTCCATCCTTCACCGTAGATGTAGATATTTTCACCATCTACGCCATCCTCCTCAAGGGTAAGTTTGGCAAGCTCCTCGGTAAGGCGCTCCATCACATATCGGGGATGGTGTCCCATCAGGTCAAAACGGAAAGAGTCAATTTTGTACTCTTTTGCCCAAAGAATCACGGAGTCGATGATCAAGTTTTCCATCATGTTAAATTCTGCGGCTGTGTTTGGGCAGCAGGTAGAGGTTTCAACAATTCCCGTGTCGGGATCTAACCGGTGGTAGTACTCCGGTACAACCTTATCCAGTACTGAGAACCGGGATGCGCCGGTGGCATGCGTATGATTATAAACCACATCCACAACAATGTTCAACCCAATCTGATCAAGTGCCTGTACCATTTTTCGCGTTTCCAGAATACGCTGGGTTCCCTCAGGGTTTGTGGAGTAGCTTCCTTCCGGTACGTTAAAGTGAAATGGATCGTACCCCCAGTTAAATCCATCGTAATCGGCCAGTTTATTGCTGTGTTCCGGGCTGCGATAGATTCGCTGAATTTCCAGCGTGGTCGGGTCATCCTCAACCAGCTGTTTAAAAACTTCACGGATTGGGGTGGTTCCATATTTTTCGCAATCGTTAGCCAACTGTTGGTTGGTGCCTATCACTTCACAAATCCGGTTAAAGGGATCATTAAGGTCCACACGCTGGTTTTTATCTTCAATAACAGAGGCTATATCGTTGATCGGGAGTAGGTGGAGGTGGGTCAAGCCAGACTCATTCAATCTTTTCAGATGTGCCATTCCGTTAGAAAGCTCACGTCCATCTTCTCCATTATTTGTGAAAGCCATATATGTGCCACGCTGCTCTTCCGGTACGGATTCGTCGATGATACTGAAGTCACGCATGTGCGCTTCGTAGAGAGTAATATCTGTCGGAAAGGGAAGCTCTTTTCTGAGATCATCCCAGCCGGCGGGCTTAAGGTCTTCATCGCTTAAATTTACAAACTGGCTGTAGCGGCTATCCGTTGAAAGACTGACCGAATAGGGGTCGGTGACTTTAAAAGTGTTAATCTCGTTATTTTCCGGATGAAATACGGTGACGTTCAGGCGGTAAAATTTTCTGTCCCAATCGCGGGTACCCTCAAAAACCCATACGCCGTTCTGTGTTTGGTATTCGGCCGGATCAACTGTTTCGATCTCATTTTTCGACTCATCAAAAATGGTAAGAGTGATATGTTGAGCCGTTGGTGCCCAGATCTTTAATGAAACACCGTTGTTTGAATAGATCGGGCCAAGTTGGCCGTTGTAGGTGTAGAGATCATCGATCACACCATGAGTTTGAACCCGGGTAGCCTTCACCGGAATTCCATTCAGATCGTATGCTACAGCGACTAACTGCCCCTTAAGAGCTTCCCGGAATTCTTCCCGATCACCATTCAAGGAAAAAACGGGCCTGTCTGAAATGTGACGGAATTTATCGGCCTGATATGAAGTTAACATTCCAGATTCGGTGAGCTCTATTGACTGGCCTGATGGCGCTCCAAATCGCTGAATGGCAAGATCAGCGTCAAGGCTGTAGCGAAGCTCATAAGATTCTGCATCTACGCCGGGATCCCAGATCAGCAGATCCGAAGCGACCCAATGTGCTGATGCTCCATCAACAGATACTTCCGGTGAGAGCTGCGTGGTTTGCTGTGGAGTAGTGCAGGAGGAAATGATCAACCCAATTATTAAAAGTGGCAGTAAATAATGTAGTCGCATGGCTTTCTGATTTTTTCTATGATTTTTGTCAGAATAATGAAATAATGTGAATTGAATATAAGCTGCAGAGTGAAATGGAGTAATTGCTGCTCCATCTTTTTACGGCTGATGAACGTATTTTAAGATTGATTGAATAGTGTTGAATGATAACAAAATCACATCTCAGGCGTAAACATTGTAGAAGTATTATCTGATGGTTATTACATAGAGTGAACTAAACGGCAACCGCTATTTGTAAAAACAAACGTTAAAAGTGAACATATTGAAAAGTATTAAAAGTATTGGCGTACTTATTTCCTGCTTTCTTGTGATTGCCGGGTGTACTCAAACCTATCAAATTTCGATTGATGAGCTTCCGGTTACGGATCCATACTACACGACCGGCTATCCGATTGCAGATATATCCGGTCAGATCGAAGAGGTTCAAAAATCATTGATCCGGATTTCATCGACCGCTCGCTACAGGGTTTATTTGGTAGATGAACAGCTCAGGGTTACATCTAGTCAAGCTGATACTCTCAACCCCGCTGAGGTAGCAGTTAGTCAAACTGCTATTGAAGAGAGTACGGCAGGAACGGCAATTGTGATTGGGAAAACCGGTAATCGAGCTATTATGCTAACCTGTGCTCATACTGTTGAGTTTCCTGACCGGGTATACAGTTACTGGTCCGGTGAAAATATTGAACCTAACACCTATATCCGTACCATTGCGGTGAAACAGAGTCAGGTAAATATGGCTCTTACTGATAATACGCTGGCCATGTACAATCTGGTAGATGAGGACCGGGTAAATGATCTGGCTCTGATCAGCATAGATCTGAACAATTTTACTGAGGTTGGTGATGACTTGGTTCCGATCGATTTAAATATGGGTTATTCAGAGAATCTGAAATCCGGCAGCGTAGTCTATGTGATGGGATATCCCCGCGGTTATCAAACTGTAACACGCGGAATTGTAACACTGGCTAACAGAGATAACAGGGGTGGGTTTCTTACAGACGCCCTTTTTAACAGGGGAATTAGCGGTGGAGTTATTCTTGCTTCAAAAGATAATTTTAGATCATTTGATTGGATAGGAATGGCCAATGCCGGTGTTGCAAACCGCAGCTACTTTCTTGTACCGGATACAGATCAGATAGATCAAGACTTACCGTATCAACAGTATACCGGTGCTATTATGGCCAGCGAGATTTCAACACTGAACTACGGATTGACACATAGCATACCTACTCAGACTATTCGTGAATTTCTGGATCAAAATCGAAGGGTGCTTCGTAACCTCGGGCGAAGTTATCAACTCTCAAATGATTAATTTTGATTCTATTTTTATATAGAGCGTTTGAAGCGGTCTGACCGATACCCGGTTTTGATTGCTAATCTATGAACAAACAATAGGGTAGCGCACCTCCGGCGCGCTGAATGGGGATAATATGATCTGCTCTGTACAAACCTGCCGCTCCATCCGGAGCGGATTGTGAATCGGATATTTTAATCCAAAAATTTCTTGTTAGCCATAGAGTTGGTTGGGAGCTTATCTGAAGTAGTTGTTTCATTAAGCAAAACTGGATCATCTATTTCACTCAAAAGTTTACTATCACTCAAGATGCACCGGCAGGTTCATTAAGTTTGTAAGTAAAAAGAAGCTGGCTTCATACCCTGCTCCGGATGGAGCAGTACATCGAGCAATGTGATAATGTAACTATAAAAGAGTAGCACACCTCCGGCGCGCTGTAGGTGGTTACGTCTGACGTTTTGTATAAATCTTCCGCTCCATCCGGAGCGGGTTTCGTATGAAACTTTCAATTCTAAAATTTCTTGTAGCCTGAAAAGTCAATTAAAACATTAACTGTACAATTGCTTTATTAAATCGTTACTGGATTTTCTTATCCATTCAAAAATTTACAACTGTCCAAACTGCACCGGCAGGTACATTATTTTTGTAAATATCTCTCAATCTTTACGGCTGAAATCAATAGTTTGTGATCCGGATGAAAAAACAGTTTGCAGACATAGCTTTTCCAACAGCGGTACGGCAGGTTTTTACCTACGAAACCCGTGATGAATCTATCAAGCCGGGGATGAGAGTTTGGGTACCACTCCGGAAGGAATTCGCCATCGGGATGGTGGTTCGGGTACACGATCAAAAGCCGGAGTTTGAGACGCGGCCTATCGAGCGGATTCTGGACTCCGAGCCAATCATGAACGAAACCATGTTGCAGCTTACCGACTGGATTCACCGCTTCTATTACTGCAGCTGGGGAGAAGCCATTCAGGCCGCCCTGCCGGTTGGGCTAAACTTCTCATCGGAGAAAAAACTCAGGGTCAAAAAAGGGTTCAAGGGTGAAATCACAGAGGAAGAACTTGCGATATTAGAGGAGATTGATGAGAAACCGATCACACTAAAGGAGGCCGAAAAGCGGTGGCGGGACGGCAAAGGAAAAACCTTTTTTAAAAAAGCTCTGAAACAAGGCTGGATCTCCGTTTGGGAGGAGCCGCGGCAGAAGGTGGATTTCAAGAAGATTAAACACTGGCAGATTAAAGAGGGAATTGACCCGAACTCTGCTCTGGATGAAATAACTGAAAAAGAGCGTGAGACAAAATGGGTTCAGGCATTTGAAAAGTTAAAATCCCTGGATTTGCCATTGCCAAACAGTGAATTGCAGGAGATGGATGAGCTCTTCACAAACTACTCCCTCAACCGGATCGAAAAGGAGGGATGGATTGAATCGGTTGATCTTCCGGTGAAAGGAGATGAGATCTACACAGGTGAGTATGAGCCGGAAAAACTGAACCAACTGATGGGTGAGCAGGAGGGTGCGTTTGTACAGGTCCGTGAAGCTCTAGATTCGAAAGCATTTAAGAGTTTTCTGCTTTTTGGGGTGACCGGTTCAGGAAAAACGGAAGTTTATATTCATGCGCTGAAACATGCGTTGGATCAGGGCAGGGGCGGACTTGTTCTGGTACCCGAAATTGCGCTTACCCCTCAAACCGTAAAGCGGTTCTACCAGATTTTTGGAGATCAAATTGCGGTACTCCACAGCCGTTTGAATGAGCGGGAGAAGTATGAGGCGTGGCAGAGTCTGAAATCAGGAGAGAAACGGATTGCGATCGGTCCGCGATCAGCAGTCTATGCTCCTGTTGAAAATCTGGGACTCATTGTGGTGGATGAGGAGCACGACAATTCCTATAAACAATATGAACCTTCTCCGCGATATCATGCCAGGGATGTGGCTATTATGCGGGCTCATATGGAAGGAGCGGTAACCATTTTGGGATCGGCAACGCCCGGGATGGTTTCGGTTCAAGCCGTGAAAGAAGAGAAACATACCTTGCTGCACCTTCCCATTCGTCCGACCGGAACGATGCCTGAAGTAAGCATTTTGGATATGAAAGAGTATAAGTCAGCTATGCGCGGGCCTTTAACTGTGGAGCTTTTTGAAGCAACAGAAAAAGCCCTGGAGCGAAAGGAGCAGATCATTTTTCTATACAACCGGCGCGGTTTTGCTTCCTTTATGCAGTGCGAAGATTGCGGACATATCCCCGAAAGTCCGGAGAGCTCGACGAGTCTGACGTATCACAAGCGTAAGAATATTTTACTTGATCACTACAGTGGTTACTCCCGCCGTGCCGACAGCCGTTGTGAGATGTGTGGATCCACCAATTTGAAGACAAAAGGCAGCGGAACCCAGCAGGTGGAGGAGCAGGTTCAGGAGCTTTTTCCTGAGGCGAGACTACTCAGGATGGATATGGATACCACCTCCGGCAAGCACGGTCACCAGAATATTTATGATCAATTTTTGTCGGGTGGTGCAGATATTCTGATCGGAACACAGATTGTGGCCAAAGGTCTGAACTTCCCGAATGTAACGGTAGTGGGTGTGATAAATGCTGATACGGAGCTGGCATTTCCATCTTTCCGGGCCGGTGAGCGGATGTACCAGCTGTTAAGCCAGGTAGCGGGTCGGGCCGGTCGGGCTGAAAAACCCGGTGTAGTGTATGTTCAAACCTGGAAGCCGGAGCATCCCGCCATTAAGTGTGCACGAACCCACGATTTTAAAACCTTCGCGCGGTATGAGCTTCATCAACGCGAAATGCTGATGTTTCCGCCCTACTCACGAATGATTGTGTTTCAGTTCAAGAGCCAGTCATGGAGCAAGGTTCAGGCTGCAGCCGATAAATTTTGCGATGCCATGCGGATGGTTGTTGGTGAAAATCCGGTGATGGGGCCATCGCCTTCGGTTATTGAGTGGATGAATGGTCAGCATCGATGGGAAGCCAACATCAAGCTCGACCGAAAGTACAACGCCTCAGCCATAGAGAAGCTATTGAATGCCATTTTCGAAAAGTACGATGCCATCAAACCGAAAGGAGCCGGCGCGGTTCGAATCAATGTGGATGTGGACGCGGTGGAGTAGGGGGTAGATGTGAGACTTGAGATATGAGACTCTATCAGTACATTGATCGAATAGGCTGTTATTGTAGATAAAGCTCAACAACCTAATTCTTCTTTCATCTGTTCTGAGGTCTTCCTGTGACAAAAACAAAGGATTTTTATCTGCGTTGCATTCGGACATTCTGAACTTGCCGATAAATATTAGTCGGACAAAACCCTGTGTCTATTTGTTTTGGCGGGATGAATGGATTAATATCGGACAGTGGCACATCTAAAATAGTGCCGGTAAATATATGTTAACGCACCCTCTTGGATAACAGTTAGGCTATTCATTACGCATTAATTTTGTACATTAAAAGTACGTTTAAAAGAAAATTCCGATTATCATGCCAACAGCACGAATTGAAATAGACCAGGATATTCAACCGCTTTCAGAGTTCCGGAAACATGCTGCGGATTTCATTGACCGTATCAAAAAACAAAAGCGATCCATTGTTTTGACGCAGCACGGGAAAAGTGCCGCTGTTTTGGTGGATGTATCTGAGTATCAACGAATGGTTGATAAACTTGACTTGATGGAAGAACTCATCGAAGCAGAACGGCAAATTGCAAGAGGTGAAGTCGTTTCCCATGAAGAAGCCAAAAAGCGAATTAAAGAAAACCTGGCCAAGTGGAAATAGTCTGGACCAATCAGGCATTGCATAAGCTAAACAAGTTTGTAGATTATATTGCTCAGGATGATGTGGTGACCGCTGAAAAGTGGGCACTAAAGCTAATTGAGAAAACAGATCATCTTATTGAACAACCGGAATCAGGTCGAATTGTACCTGAGTATAATGAACCCAATTTGCGTGAACTGATATTTGACAACTATCGGGTTATATACCGGATACGTAAAGAAGAGAATATAATCTATATACAAACTGTGTGGCATGTTCGACAAAACCCTCCTAAATCAAGTGCGGGGTTGCGTTAAGAAGCGTTTCAACCGGATTTTGCCGCTCAAAGTTGGCAAAAAAACTCTCAGTGTTGCGGTAAATCATCCTTTTCATCACTTTGGCTGCTGTCAATGGCAAAACCGGTTATTTGCCAAACCGTTAACCACCTCATTTTAGAGAGAAATCCCATACTATTTTGTTCTAAATAACGTACATTAAATAGAACGTAAATTAGCCCAATTGAATCATGTCGCAAATTCAACTTGACCAGGATATTCGATCACTCTCAGATTTTCGAGCTAATGCCGCCTCTTACATAGAACGTGTTAAGACAAAACATCGGCCACTTATTCTTACCCAACATGGTAAAAGCTCTGCAGTGTTAATTGATGTAGAAGATTATCAAAAACTACTTGATAAGATTCAGTTATTGGAAGAAATATCCACTGCTCGAAAGGAATTAGATAATGGCGAAGGTATTAGCCAGGAAGAGTTTTTTAATGAACTGAGAGCCAAATAGACCTCATGAAAATTATTTGGTCGCCAACTGCCAGAATCAAAATAAAAAAGATTCTCGAGTACGTTGCTGAAGATAATCCCGATGGTGCTTTAGCTCTTATTGATCAGTTAGAAGCAAAGGTTGAAAATTTAAAAGTAAATCCAGAATCAGGAAGAGTTTTGCCAGAATTAAAAAATGACAAATTCCGGGAGTTAGTTGTCCATAAAAACTATGGAGTTATTTATGAAATAAACTCTGATATAATAGAAATCTTAACCATACGCCATTTTCGGCAAGATTTCTCTTCATCTGAGCATTAATTCCCTCAGGTTGCTAAAATTGTAGATCAAGAGTTCCTGTTACAGGGTATAAGAAATTTGATTCTGTCGTTACTTAGCTGCTGAGGCATCAGCTTTCCAAAAGAACTATACCCAAATTTAATTCAAAATTGGATAAGCCTGAATACTGTCAAAAATTGCAAAGAGCCTTGATTGATCAGTAAGGTTTGTTAGATTGGAAACTCGTTTCATGATTAACTAATACTTTTCAATCTATACCCCAATTCAATGGCCTCTATCAAAATTCTACTGATAAACCTGATCGGTTTATTCTTACTGTTTGCTCCATCGGAACTGATTGCTCAAACCTATGCTGACCACTCAAAAGTTGCTCAACTCGATTCTATTTTCAGCGACTGGGATTCTGAATCCACACCCGGTTGCGCGGTTGGCGTCTCACAGGAAGGACGCCCACTTGTGATGCGAGCCTATGGGATGGCTGATCTGGAAAATCCGGTCCCCAACACATCATCTACCATTTTTGAAGCCGGTTCGGTTTCCAAACAGTTTGTATCAGCAACAATGATTTTATTAGCGCTGGAAGGGGAGATATCGCTAGAGGATGATGTACGGGAGATCATACCGGAACTCACAGATTATGGACACACAATTACCTGGCGACATCTGCTGAATCACACCTCCGGTTTGCGCGACTGGGGTAGTGTAACTTCCATTTCCGGCTGGGGACGATCCAATCGAACACACAATCATGATCATGTTCTGGATATCATGAGCCGGCAAACTCGTCTCAATTTCCCACCGGGCGAGCGTTACTCATACAGCAACTCCGGCTACAACTTGATGGCGATCGCTATTGAACGCATAACGGGGGAAACATTCTCCGATTTTTCGCAAAAGAATATTTTTGGCCCATTGGGAATGACGTCAACTCAGTGGAGGGATGACTACACCCGGATCGTAAAAGGGAGAAGCTCAGCCTATTCGGGAAGAGCGGGAGATGAGGAGTACACCATCAACCGGCCGATTGAAAATGTCCATGGAAATGGCGGTTTATTAACCACGGTTGGTGACTTGCTGACCTGGTCTCATGCCATTCAATCGAACTATTTTGGAAAGGAGTTTCACCGGGAGCTGATTACACAGGGAATCCTGGGCAGCGGCAGAACCATCGCCTACGCCTCTGCGGTTCGGGTGGATGAAGATCACGGATATCGTCAGGTTACGCACACCGGTGCAACCAGCGGGTACAGAGCTTATCTGAGTATCTATCCGGAAACTGATCTTGCGGTTGCCCTGCTATGTAACGTAACCGGTGCCAGCCCGGGAGGTTTGGGCAGCGCTGTTTCAGGAATTTTTCTTGAGGAGCGGGACGGTGGTGAGACTCAACCTGAAAAAGGAACGGTTCGCAGAAGCGATGAACAACTGAAAGAGTGGACCGGAATCTGGAGCGACCCGAGAAACTACCGGGCTACTGAAATCAGTTGGGAAGATGGAGAGTTAAAACTGAACGGCAACACAACACTTTATCCGATTTCCGGCAGTGAAGTTCGGGTTGGAAATTCAGATACCTTATATCGCTTTGTTGATCAGGGCAGTGGAGATCTGCACATTCAGGTGATTCGCGAAGGATATGAAGAGGAGATATTGAACCCTGAAAATCCGGCAGATGAATTTAGCGATTCGTGGACTCGCTTCGAAGGAGTTTATGTCAGTTCGGATGCTGAAACGGAGATCAGAATTGAACTGCAGGGTGATCAACTGGTAGCGCATCGCAGACCGGCCGACACCTTTGAACTCGAACCGGTTTATGAGAACACCTTTTCAGCTCGCGGATTTGGGCTGATCCGATTTGTGCCGGATGCCGATGGAGGTGTGAGTCAGTTTATTTACAGCAGCGGAAGAGTGTATGATCTCAGGTTTGAGAAGCAGGATTGATAATAAGATGTATTTAACTCAAGTGATGCAGTAATTTGAAACAACGATTTTTGAACTCATATACGTTAACTTAATAATTTCTTATGATGCATAAGATTTCCCCTCCTTTCCAAGGAGGGGATTAAGGGGTGGTTCAAACAAGTAAAGATAAATTTTCCATACTTTTTTGAAGAAGATGCCGCGCCAATCGTCCCTTCGTGAAACTTCGCGGCTTAGTGCCTTCGTGGCCAATTCACATTTATCCACCACAGAAGCGCGGAAACTCCATTTTGCATAAATTTTTTTCTGGGAGGTTCTTCGAGAGCCCCAGACGCTGTCAAAACCGGTGGGTGTTGACAGGTCAGATTTTCTGTCAGGACTTAATCATAAAACCCATTAATAACCGAGTTCGATTAATCATCTGTTTTATGTGATGTATAAAAGTCCCCTCCTTTCCAAGGAGGTTCTCCGAGCAAAGCGATTCCCACGAAGTGATTAAGGGGAGGTTTAAATAAATCACGAACATTGTTCATGCCTTTTTTGAAGAAAAAAGCCGGTCCAACCACCCCTTGCCCCTCCTTGGAAAGGAGGGGAGTGGAATCCCTCTGATTATAGACGAACCATGAGTGCTTCAAAAATTAGCAACTTTCTACATTCTGGAAATTACTATTCCAGCACGCCTGTTCACCACTGTTGTAATTGGGCGCGATAATGTATCCCTCATAGGTTTCGCTGTTCCACTCAATTTCAGTCAACTGATCTTCAGCAGCGTTATAATAGGTTGTGCGCTTAACGGGTGCGTCAAATGCGTAATCTATATAATCGCCAAGATTGCCGTTTCTGTCTGACAGAACCTCGAGGCGTAACTCAGCCTGATCTTCACTGCTAATATTCCATTCAAGCTGAGAAACAGCATTTCCTGCCTCGTTACCAAATAGTGCATAGTAGGTCCAATACCCGGAGGAACCGTCATCTGAAACCTCGCCTTCAAATAACAATACATTATCGATATTCAATGCAGAATTGGTCACATACATTTGCCAAATCACCTGTTCGTTGCTGCTTGTAGTGGCAATCAGCTCTATTTCAAAATTATTACCATTGGCATCTTTTGAATAGCTCCATGTCCATTCACCGTCATCCGTAAGTTCCGGTTCAAAATTCTCGGCAGCTTGTAATAGCACTTTAGGAATCGCCAGATTAGTGTTTACAATACCTTTCATTACCATGGCACGAACGGCCGCATTGAAGAAATGGCTGTAAGATTCATTATCAGAGGTGAAATTAGCACTTTTCCCGTTTGATTCGTCGTCAAAAGCGGAAAAGTCCATGTTCATTGATTCCACCGGCGGGAGTTGCGGCGGCTGTTCATCCGTCAGACTGGTAGAATCCTGGCAGGAGACAAGTAAAAGAGATGCTGCTATCAAATAGATCGCAGGGAGTAAACTATATCTTCGCATAATTATTCTGAATTTGTGTGAGATTCATATCAGTTAAATCGAATAGACGGTAGAAATGTTCCTTTGTAAATCGTTTGATTTTATATGTGAATGAAGCGATGTAAAATGGGATTTTATGAAAAGTTAATAATCTTTGATTAGATTGAATGAAAAGAGAGCGTTAAGGCTTTTATAAAATCATCTTTACCAGGGATTAGAAAGTATCAAATGAAATCGCATTTACAGATAGGCTCAGAACTGTTCCGCTCTGCCCTGGAACAGACACCGGCATCCATCGTAATTACAGATACAGATGGCAAGATCATTTATGTAAATAAGTTTTTCACCAACTTGACTGGATATACATTGGATGAAGTTCTGGATAAGAACCCACGCATTTTAAAATCGGGTTTTCAATCGGACGGATTTTATGAAAAGTTGTGGAGTACCATCTCATCGGGCAAGACATGGGAAGGTGACTTGCTTAACAAAAAGAAGGATGGAACTCTTTTTTGGGAAAAGGCGACCATTAAGCCGATTCTGAATGAGCAGGGCGAAATCACAAATTATATTGCTGTAAAACAGGATATTACAGAAGAAATTGAACGACTGGAAAGCTCTGAAAGACGCGAGCGAATATTGAACAGCGTTGAGAAGTTGAGCAATACCGGTGGCTGGGTGTATGATGTAAAAGAAAATGAGTTTTTTTGGTCAGACGAGCTTTATAGGATTCATGGTTTTGAGAATAAAGAAATTGAGAATAAAGCTGAAAGAAGTCTGAAGTGCTATCACCCCGATGATCAGAATCGGGTTGAACAAGCCTTTAATAAATGTTTACACGAAGCCAAAGATTATGATTTAACAGTTCGGTTTAAAGATCAGAAGGGGAATAAAAAATGGGTTAGAACCAAAAGTCGAGCGGTTAAAGATCATGCAGATAAAGTTTGTAGAATCATTGGTTCTGTCCGGGATGTGACCGAAGAAGTGGAGCAGGAGAATGAGATCAGGCAGAGCCGGGAGCGTTTTCGAGCACTGGTGAATTCTTTCGATGATTTTGTGTTTACACTCGATCGCAAAGGACGATACACGGCTTTATATGGCCATTGGTCAGATAGTTTAGGTAAGGATTCTTTTCTGGGAAAGAGTGCCTTGGAAATATTTGGAAAAGAGAAGGGGAAAGTTCATTTAGAGGCAGTTGAGCAAGTTTTAGAAGATGAAAAATCTGTCAGTTACGAGTGGGATATTTTGAACCAAGATGGTGAAGAGGAGTACTATCATACCCACTTAAGCTTGCTTCGATATGACGATAAAAAAGAAGTTTTAGGTGTCTCCAGAAACATCACCTCTGAAGTAAACTACCGTGAGGAAATCAATCGAACCTACGAACGACTGGATTTTGCCCTGGAAGCGATGAAAGCCGGAACGTGGGATTGGGATTTGAAGAGTGATGAATTGATTGTAAACGAGTGGTGGGCTAAGATGCTCGGTTACAGGCTCAATGAACTGAAACCCCATATCGATACGTGGAAGGATTTAACTCATCCGGAAGATCTGAAATCCACAATAAATCTTTTGGATAAACTCAGGTACGGCGAAAGTCCATATTTCGAGACCCGCATCAGAATGCAGCATAAAGACGGCCACTGGGTATGGATAAACGATCGCGGCAAGATTGTGGATCGGGATAACGAGGGGAACCCAACACGGTTAGCCGGCACGCATATCGACATATCGGACAAAGTTTATGCTGAGAAAGCCTTGCAGCTTTCTGAAAAGAAATATCGGGATCTGTTCGAGCGATCATCGGATCCCAGTTTGCTCTTCCGCGGAGAGACGATCGTAGACTGTAATCGAGCAGCCGTAAACTTTCTGGGCTATGAAAAGAAAAGTGAACTCATCGGTAAAACACCGATCGAAATATCACCGGAAAAACAGCCTGATGGTGTTAGCTCAGTAAAATTACTTGAGAAAAATATTGAAACACTAAAAAGTAAAAAGTCTCTTCGCTTTGAGTGGATGCATCAAAAAAAGATGGTACACCAGTACCGGTAGAGGTTGCTATTACTGTGTTGCCGGACGAAGAGGGGCGTGAACAGCTGTATGTTGTTTGGAGAGATATATCAGCCAGACGAAAAGCGGAACAGAAGTTAATGGAGTCGCTGCGCGAAAAAGAGGCTCTACTTTCGGAAATACATCACCGGGTAAAAAATAATTTGGCTGTTATATCTGGTTTAATGCAGCTGCAGATCTATACAACCGAAGACGAAAAGGTTGACGGAATTTTAAACTCCAGCATTAATCGAATTAAATCGATGGCGCTCATTCATGAGCAGCTTTACCAGTCTGAAAACTTCTCAAATATTTCCCTGAAGGAGAATATTCTTAAACAGGCGGAAAGTATAAAAGATGTATTTATTGCCGACGACACTCCCTCTGTAAAATTGAACCTGGAGCTGGAAGATATATCGATTGGAATCAATCAGGCGATGCCTGTTGGTTTGTTGGTTAATGAAATCTTGATTAATGCTTTTAAGCACGCGTTTAAGGGAAAAGACAAAGGAGAAATTTCAGTACATCTTTTCGAAGAAAACAGCCGTATTCATTTAAAGATAGCTGACAATGGGGTTGGATTTGAACCAGCAGAGGAGGAGTCCGGTTCTCTGGGAACCACTCTGATAAAGACGTTTGCCGATCAGCTTGAGGCAAACTTAGCTATGGAGAACTCACAAGGCACAACCTATAAGATGTCTTTTAAACGTTCAGAAGTGAAAGGCTCCGTAGCCTCCTACAATATTTAAACCTTAAGTAAGATCAGATTTTTGTAAAGTAGCGCCACAGAATAGTTCCGCTTTGTGTTAACAGGTTACTCAGAAAATTGAACTCTTTTGTGGTGAAAAGCTTATTTCGTTTCAACGTAAGGTAGCCGAATAGCGCAGCATCAGCAGGTATTTTCCGGTCATTTTTTAAGTACTCCCGGTCGGTGACCTCATAGAGGGGAATTCCAATCTCTGCCGGCAGTTTAGCTTCTTTTGAGGATTCTTTAAAAATTCCCATCTCCTCACCGAATGAGTGATTGGAGAGGTAGGGTTCAGGCCGGTTTAAAAAGGTTTGAAATGTATCTTCTTTTAGCAGATCATCCGGCCCAAACTTCTGAAGATCTTCAACACCCATGGTTAAGATCAGTCGTGGTTGACTTTTTCTTATTACCCAGAAAAAGATGTGATCAATTTCGAATCGGTTATGAAGAAGTGTACAAAGCCTTCGGGAAATGGTGAAAAAATCACCGGTCTGTACCTCTTCCATAAAGTTCTGAACAAACTCCTTTTTGCTTACTGAAAAGCCCTTGGGTACGGGAATGTTATCAAGGGTAGTAGTAAGCTTCAGCTCAATCCTTTCAATAACGTTCTCCGGATCGTTTTTAAAGAGAGATTTTTTAATAAAATCAGCAGCACCAAGGTTAAGCGCGCTCTTCTCTTTTTCCACGGTCGGTTTTCCGGTCATTATCAAAACCGGGATATTACTGTGTTCGGCATCCACCATTATCGACTCCAGAAACTCCAGTCCATCAATGCCCGGCATGTGTATGTCAGAAAGTATCAGGTGGATAGTCGCTTCAGAGAGTTTATTTACAGCTTCCTGTGCATCATATACATGAACCAGATTAAAATGATCACCGAGAATTCGCTCGATCACGAAATGGGTCATTTTATCATCATCAATGACGAGAATGTTATACATCCTATTTGTATTAATTTGATTAGTCGATAAGTGTGTATCTACCATAATACAACTTATACAGGTTCTATTTTTATAAAATGACTTGCTTTAAGCATCATTTATTCAATTATTAAGGCATCACAAATTTAATAAGAAATCTATGGGCGACGAGCGAGTACATTTACCCGAATCGAAAGAGGAGTCTCAACAATTTCTCAAATATCTGTTGCGTGATGTTCGTGCAATGGAGATCATGCTGAACGACGGCTGGTTCGAAATCGATAACGTTCGGATTGGGGCTGAGCAGGAGGTATGCCTGATTGATCAATACGCCAAGCCATCACCCATTGCCATGGAGTTGATGGAGAAGCTGGGTGATAACGGTTTTACCACAGAACTGGCACGCTTTAACCTGGAAGCCAATCTAACTCCTCAGCTTTTTGAAGGGAAATGCCTGAGTAACCTGGAGACAGAAATCCTGGAAAAACTGGATCGAATCCGTGAAGTTCTTCAGGAGTTTGACGGAGATCTTGCCCTGGCAGGGGTTTTACCCACTATTCGCAAATCAGATCTGGATATTAAAAATCTGACTCCACTTCAGCGCTACCGCGCTTTATGTGATGCTATCAATAAACTTCGGGGTGAAGAGTATGACCTTCGTATTCAGGGTGCAGATGAACTCCTCATGCGATTTGATACACCTCTTCTGGAAGCTTCCAATACGGGATTTCAGGTTCACCTGCAGGTCAGCCCTGATGAGTTTGTTGAAAAATATAATATGGCTCAGGCTATTGCGGGACCTGTACTGGCCCCTGCAGTAAACTCACCTCTCTTGTTCGGGAAACGTCTTTGGAGCGAGACTCGAATTGCGCTATTTCATCAATCTGTGGATACCCGAAAAGTGGGAGATCATTTGCGGGATTCAAGCCCCCGGGTTACGTTTGGAAATGACTGGATTAAGGATAGTATCCTGGAAATTTATCGGGAAGATATTGCCAGGTACCGTGTTATACTCAGCGCCGATGTGGATGAAAATGTGGAAGAGATGCTGGAGCAGGGAAAGGTGCCTGCATTGCGCGCGCTCCAAATTCATAATGGAACTGTGTACCGGTGGAATCGTCCATGCTATGGAATCAGTGATGGGAAACCTCACCTTAGAATTGAGAACAGGGTATTCCCCTCCGGGCCAACGGTGTCGGATGAAATTGCTAATGCCGCTTTCTGGCTTGGCCTCTTAAACGGGATGGGTAATCACTATCCCAATATTCATGAAAAGCTCGACTTTGATGATGTACGCATGAACTTTTTCGCGGCATCCAAAATGGGGCTTGATACTAAATTTAGATGGGTGGATGAAAAGCGATATTCGGCAGTTGAACTGATAACGGAAGAGCTGCTGCCAATTGCCAGGGAAGGGCTGGAGAATGCCGGAGTAGATAGCGGAGATATTTCAAGCTATTTGGACATCATAGAAGACCGGGCAGACTCGGGACAGACCGGAAGTTTCTGGATGGTGAAGTCGTACAATGAGCTATCCAAAAAAGTATCGCGCGAACAGGCGCTGACAGCGCTGACAAACGCCATGGTGAAAAACCAGAAGAAGGGGGAACCGGTTCACAAGTGGGGATTGGCCAAAGTGGATGATATGGAAAACTGGCAGCCGCACACGCTGCTGGTTGAAGAGTTTATGACTACCGATCTATTCACGGTTCAAAAGGATGATATTCTGGAGTTGGTAGCGAACCTGATTGACTGGCGAAGAATACGATACGTTCCCGTTGAGGATGACAGCAAGCATCTGGTGGGGCTCATTACGATGCGTAAGGTTTTTCGAGAGTATAATAATGTAATTCACGGTAAGTCGGACAACAGTACGTCGGTAGATGATATTATGATCAAGAACCCGATTACGATTCACCCCGAAGCATCCATACTTGAAGCGATTGAAATTATGGATGAACAGAAGATCGGATGCCTGCCGGTGGTGAAAAATAACCGGCTTGTTGGAGTGATTACCGAACAGAACTATATGACGATTACCAAACGCCTTTTGCGGGTACTGGATAAACGGAAAGGAGAATGAGAAAGGAGGAAAGTATTCAATCACCGGAAACTGAGAAAGATTACCGGGTGCTGTCCCATTTCAAAAAAGACGATTCAGGTCCGGTTGTGATCGCTTTGGCAGGCATGCACGGTAATGAAAACTACGGGGTAAGTGCTATCCGGAAGGTGGATGAGTTAATAAACGAGTCCGGTGGGCTCACTTCGGGAGAGTTTCTGGGGCTGGCCGCGAACCTTCCGGCATTGAAGGAGCGGGTCAGGTTTATCAACGAGGATATGAACCGTATCTGGTTTCCAAGTATTGTTGATAAAATCCGGCGTACCCCGGCTGAAAATATGCTTACCAACGAGAGGCTGCAGATTAAGAAATTGCTTCAATTTCTGGATCCCTACATTTTACAGTCAAACCGTGAAGTTGTTTTTGTTGATCTTCACTCTTTTTCGGCCCCCGGTGGTCTCTTTCTGATTACACCCAGAGGCAAACGAAGTGAAAAGCTGGTCGGTCTGTCAACGCCTATGATTTTCGGGATCGACGATGCGCTACAGGGAGCTGCACTTCGTTTTTTTCATGACCAGGGGCATACTGCCATGGCTTTTGAGGGCGGAATGCATCACGAAAGCCGTACCCTCACCAACATGGTGGCATTTCTGCTCCTTCTAACCGCACGCTTCGGGTTGATACAACCGCACCTTTTAAAGGATTATGAAGTGTATCAAAAGCATATTCGGGCTGAAGCCTCAAAGCTACCGCAAAAGGTGGAACTGGTTTATAAGCATATCATAGAGCCGGGTGACCGGTTTGTCATGCGGCCGGGATTTGAAAACTTTCAGCCCGTAAAAGAGGGCGAGTGGCTGGCCGACGATCAGACCGGAAGAATATTCTCTCCCTGTGACGGATATATGCTTATGCCGCTATACCAGGAACAGGGCGATGACGGATTTTTTATCGTTCGAGAGGTTTGATCTTTGTCTTTTGCCTTACACTGTTTCGCACTATCTTTTGCACACTCGATTCACACTTATCAATTTACTTCTGAGAAATGTTAGATTTTCGATTTGTTGACGGTACAAGGCTCACTTCGGTAGTGGAAGCACTGATATTTGCCAGTCCGGAGCCAATAGCCTGGGAGAAGATTTCATCCATCATTCATGAGAGTGAGGAGGAGATTGAGCCGGATGAGAAGGTAATAGAGCATATTGTAGATCAGCTCAACAGCCGATATGAGGAGAACGATCTAAGTTTTCGAATCGAAAAAACCGGTGGAGGGTATACTTTTATAACTCAGCCACGATTTCATCCATGGCTCAGTATTTTTCAGCATGAAAATGCCTATCGAAAACTCTCACAGTCGGCCATTGAAACGCTGGCCATTGTGGCGTATCGGCAGCCAATTACCAAGCCTGAAGTGGATCAGATCCGTGGGGTAGACTCCGGGTATATTTTGCGTCAGCTTCTGGAAAAAATGCTCATTAAAGTATCCGGTCGGGCAGATTCCCCGGGTAAACCACTGCTCTATAAAACCACCGATTATTTTCTGAAGCATTTTGGCATTAATTCTGTGACAGAGCTTCCGAAGCCTCGTGAAATCGATGAAATTCTGAAAGATGATGACATGGCCGAACACAGGCGTCTGCTGATGGAGCGCCAGATGGAGATAGATGAAAGTGAGGAGGCCGATGAAATTCTGGAAGAGTTTCTAGAGAAGTTTAACGATGAAGGTGCACAGGAGGATACAGACTTTTCAAAACCGGATGATGAAGTGGATGAACAGGAAAGAAATGAGGACGAATCTGAAAGTAATAATGAGGACGAAGACGAACCCAACAGAGCAAATTGATTTTGTGTGCGGAAAGTGTGTATATTAATACACACTAAAAATCAAGGTTCTATAACTCCGTTTTTTTGTCTGAAAAAAGTATCACAAGTTCAATTCTCTGGGATCGCTTCGGTATAAGCGTATCGGTAATCTGTGCGATTCACTGCCTGTTTTTTCCTGTGTTAGTTGCCATTTTACCTCTCACTTCACTTACTCCTGCATTACACAATTGGGCGCATCCGGTTTTTATTCTAATAATAGTGCCTACCGTATTCTACGCATCCAAAAGAAGTCATTTCGATAAAAAAATAGTTGGCTATCTGGGAATAGGTTTGCTTTCAATAGTTTTGGGATGGTTACTGGGCCATTTTTGGATTGGCTTCTGGTTTGAAACGACTGCAACGGTGTTCGGCAGTATTTTGCTTATTGTTGGCCACTGGAAGAATTACAAACACCACAGAACGTGTAAAGTGGCTTCCCACAAGCATCATCCGGTAGCTGAGGAAGTAACAAAAACTGAATCATCATGAAACGACTTAATTTTACACTGGACAACTCTACAGTTGAACTGCTGAGTAAGCTTGCAGATAAATATTACGAGGGAAATAAGTCGCAAACAGTTCGTGCAGCGCTGGAAAGTCTGGCTGCCCATCAGGGACACGAAGGCTGGGTGATTACCGGCTATACGCCAACTCGTGCCGATCATGATGTAAGCTGTCATAGTTGTGGCAGCGAACAAAATGAAGGGAATGTGCTTTTCAAGCCTGTTTTTGAACGTGGCAGTAGCCCTAATGCAATTAAATCAATCCCAAGCGAAGAGTGGGTGGAGTGTCCCTCTTGCCTTGAAACTAAATAGTTTTTGGTTCTATCCGCTAAACATATCGTTAAGTGGCTGTATCTGCCACTGATTATTCTCGGCTTGGGCTTAGCGCAGCTACACGAGGTAGTTCATGTTGCAGAGTCTGTAATAGCGAAGAGTGAACAACCACATGATCAATTTCCTGACGGTCAGAATGATGAAGAGTGTATTGTTTGTACGCTAACCTTTTCCGCATTACCCGGTAATTTTTCCTCAGCGAGCCCTGATTATTCCTCAAATGAGACTCTTACACTTCCGCATTTTACTTTTATTAGCTCTACAGCTACAAAGCACATCCGGCTGAGAGCTCCTCCAGTTTAGCACATCGGTATCTTGATTTCAGGATATTTCTTCTGATTAGACTAAGATTATATGTCCCATTCAGTATGTAGTAAACCTATTATTTTAGGTGAATAACCATATTTCAAAGCTCCCCTCCACATCAAGTCCCGACAGGGCACGATAGGGAGGGGGCGGGGATGGGTCAGAAATCTCAGCCAATGGATAAAATCCCTATTCCAAATCAAGATCCCGAGATTGAATCTCTTTTCAAAACTTTAGTCAGTAAGGAGGACACTCCTCCCCCACGCGAAAATAAACGCGTGGGCACTCCTCTCCCATAGAAATGCGCTCGGGGCCACATAAGCCCCGAAATAATCGGGACCAAGAAAACACTGGCACTGGCAGGGAAGACTTTTCACTTGCCTCCAGTTTTTATACGGGGACTTTTCAGTCCATGGTTTATAAGTAGAACTCTTTTATAAATATGTACAAATACCAACTAAAAAATTTCATGAAACCAACTAAAAAAAAGATCCCAATTACAATTCTCTGCGGATTTTTAGGATCCGGTAAAACAACACTATTAAACCATATTCTTGAGAACAATAAAGGGAAACGGATCGCGGTGATCGTGAATGAGTTTGGTGAGGTGAATGTAGATGCCAAACTGGTTCAGCACATCACCGAAGAGATGATTGAACTGTCAAACGGATGTATCTGCTGTACACTTCGCGGCGACCTGATCGAAGGGGTTTATGACCTTATCGAGGAGCACAATATCGATCATATTGTCATTGAGTCCACGGGAATTGGCGAGCCGGTGCCCATTGCACAGGCGTTCTACGTTCAGCCCGAACTGCTCGCCCTTGAGCCGGGTATCCCGAATATACAGCACCGGGTATATGTTGATTCATTGATCACTGTGGTAGACGGCTCACAATTTCTGGAGATGTACCAGCGCAATTCAACAATTGAGGGAGATGACTTTAACCGCGGGTATGGGCAGCTCTTGGCTGAGCAGATTGAGGGAGCCGACATCCTGATTTTAAATAAAACAGACGTTTCTACGGATCAACAGCTTCAAACCCTGAAAGAGCTTTTCAGCACGATGAACCCCAGGGCTGTCATCTACGAATCGGAGTATGGTAAGATAGACACAAGGCAAATCTTAAATACCCGTTTGTTCGACATTGAGATTGCTGAACAGTCATCACTATGGGTTGCAGAACTTGAAAAAGATCCCGGCTCTGAATCGGAGGAGTACGGAATAGAGACGTTTGTATTCACAACGTCTGATCGATTTGATGAATCTAAGCTGATCGATACGCTTAACAGTGGACTACCGGATAACATTTTCAGGTCAAAAGGACTTCTCGCGATTGAGGATTCTGATGCTGCATTTCTCTGGAGTCAGGCAGGTAAACATCTTCAGTTTCAACAGATTGGCCGGTTTCAGGATCCCGCTAACGCACGGAGTGAAATTGTTTTTATCGGCCAAAGTCTGGATAGAGAAAAAATCAAAACCATGCTAAATGCGTCTTTAAGGAGATTCTCAATTCAATAGTATACAAATCCTAAACAACCGTTTATAGTAAGTTGACTCCTCTTATGGAGCTATCACCAGAAGAACGTGGCTACATAATCAAAACTACTACGACTTGAAACTAATCATTGCAAAACATCCGATCAGCAGAAAAAAAGAAATTAAGATTATGGCATTAAGCACTACCATTGCACTATTTACGCAGTCTCTATTGACAACTTTCTGTGCGGTAAATTATAATTGCTTAAAGAGCCAGAAAGCATGATCTATCGCGATTCCATACTGGATTGGGCCATCATTGGCGGCGGTATTCATGGCGCATACCTTGCAAATGCGCTGATACGGCACCATGTTACCCGAAGGAGTGATCTCCGGATTATTGATCCCAATGATGAGTCGCTTGCCGAGTGGAAGCGCGTGACGGCCAATGTGGGGATGGAGTATCTTCGCTCTCCCAAAGTGCATCATCTTGATACGGACCCACTGTCCCTGAAACATTTTGCCCGCTGCAGGGAGTGTTCGGATGATGATTTCATCTTTCCGAATGATCGTCCCTCACTGGGCCTGTTTAATGAACATGCAGATAGTGTGATTGAGAAAGCCGGGCTGGATGAACTTTATATAAAAGGGTTTGCGGCGGATATCCGTCTTGAAAACGATCACGCCGTCATTATCACAGAGGGTGATACGATCAGGGCCAGGCATGTGATTTTGGCGATCGGAAGGAGCGGGGCATTGAATTGGCCCGGCTGGGCACGTCGTGCAGCTGCTGATGGAGCGGGTATTTGTCATGTGCTGGAAGGATCATTTTGCCGGGACCAGATTCCGAAGGGCGGTGAAATTGTTGTAGTAGGCGGCGGGATGTCGGCCGTTCAAACGGCTTTGTCGATTGCAGATAACAATCGCCATGTAACCCTGCTTTCTCCCCACTCTCTGCGGCAAAACAATTACGACTCTGATCCCGGCTGGATGGGGCCGAAATACCTGAATCAATTCCGGAATATCTCCTGCTATCGGAAGCGAAGAAGGGTTATAAATAAAGCGAGAAATTCAGGTACAATTACTCCTGACCTGAAACGGGAGCTCACAAAAAGTCAAAACAGAAATAAGTGCGGCGTGACGATTGATAGCGTCGAAAACTGTTCTGTGCTTACCAATGATCTTATGCTGCTGAACCTAAAAAGCGGAGAGACTCTTGCCGCGAACCATATCGTTCTTGCGACCGGCTATGAAAACCGGTGCCCGGGAGGTGACCTGCTGAACGGTCTGATTTCAAATTTCCATCTAACGTGCTCTGAGTGTGGCTTTCCAATCACAGACAGTTCGTTGAGATGGCACGACAGGCTTTTTGTGAGCGGAGCACTGGCAGATCTAGAAGTAGGCCCGGCTTCCCAAAACATTATCGGTGCCAGGATGGCGGCTGAAAAAATAGTGTGTAAGTAAGCAAACAAAATGTTTAGTCTCGGCTAAATATTGCTTAATTTAGCCTAAGCTAAAAATTAAAAATATGTACAGAAACCAACAATGAAGCTCAAACTGATCAGGATTCATTTACGAAACCTCTTCCTCCTGGCACTTGCTGCCGGCATTGGGTTCGTATACCCTGTTCATGTAATTGTGGAACATTCCGGACTGTTTGATCATCACGGTCAGTATCATCATGATGATCATTTTCCGGGTGACCCAGAATCTGAAGACGACCTCTGTGCGCTTTGCCTTACGCTGAACACCATGAAGGCTTCTGAAGGCTATAATCCGGATTCAGGGAGTGGAGAAATCACGAGTGATGCTTTAAAAAGCGGGGCTCCGGATAATGTTGCAATTACCGAGAGATCTGTCAGGGCTCCGCCGGTACCTTTTGATTTTTAGCTTATAAACTGAGTTTGATTAACAATCTGTTTCATTTGTTACGTACCAAATCTCCCCTAACAAGGGGAGATTTAAAGGGGTGTTCATCGGTTTTAAAACAATTCCAGGCATAATGAACACCCCCCTCAGTCTCCCTTTTCTAAGGGGGACTTCTACGGTCATAATTTTAAACTCATACTCAGTTCAACAAATATTCACTAATTTCTAAGATCTAAAGGATTTAAGATGAAGATTTTTAATACAACAACTATTGCAGTAGCACTGCTGCTTTTTGGGCTGGGAGTAAATGAATCCCACGCCATCAGTGCAAATGAAACCCTAAGGGGTGAAGTTACCGAAGCCACAAGTGGCGAACCGATACCCGGAGCGTCTGTTCTAATTCAGGAACTAAACCGCGGAGTTGCGGCAGATGCAGACGGGCAATTTGAATTTCAAGACCTGCCGCACGGCACATATACACTTTCGGTTCGGGCAGTCGGCTTCAGGGTTGTTTTGAGAGAAGTGAACCATCCGGTCGATGGCAATATCACCGTTGAATTGCAGGCGGAAGTGCTCAGGGGAGAAGAGGTGATTGTGACCAGCTCACCGCTTGGGCGAAGCATACAATATCAGCCGGCTCAAGCTTTAAACAGAGAGATGCTGCAGCAGAAAGCGGCTCCCAGCCTCGGTGAAATACTGGATGGAAATCCGGGAGTTTCAACCCGATCATTTGGCTCTGCGCCATCACGCCCGGTTATTCGCGGACTGGACGGCGACCGTGTTCTGGTTCTCCAGAACGGGGAACGCATGGGGGATCTCTCCGGAACCGCTGTGGATCACGCTATATCGCTCGATCCACTCTCCATGGACAGGGTTGAGGTAATCAGAGGCCCGGCCAGCCTACTCTATGGATCGAGCGCGATAGGGGGTGTTGTAAATCTGTTCAGCAACGATATGCCGCGAGAGTGGGATGGAGGTTCGTCAGGGACACTTGCATCACATGTTGCATCGGTGAATGATATGGGAGCAGGTCTGGCACGATTTCAGCAGGGCTGGGACAGTTTTGCAGTAACCGGACGTATGATCTACAGAGATGGCGGCGATATTCGCACCCCCGAAGGACGATTGCCGGATACGTCAGTTAATAACTTCAGCTATGGAGCGGGAATGGGTTATCGTGCCGGTAATTTTGAGACTGGTCTCTCTATTTCCGGAATGGATTATACCTACGGGCTTCCCGAGGCGATTGATGATCCGAATGAAGATGTGGAGATCCGGATGAACCGTACCAATATTCAGAGCGTATCGACTCTGAATATGGATCGTTTTTTTGAACTGGCTGAGTTGAGAATTCAGATAAGCGATTACGCCCACGATGAGTTTGAGTCTGAAATTAATCCGGATGGCTCCGTAGATGAAGATCTTGAAATCTCCTTCAATCAGCAGACCGTTAGCAGCTCGCTGTTGCTTCGCCACAGGCCTTTCGGTCGGTTTGAAGGCGCCCTGGGATTCAGCATGAACTATTCGCAGCTTGCCGTTGGCGGGGGTGAGGCTCTTACTCCTGATGCCGACAGTTATTTTCTTGCCGGTTATTTTTATGAAGAGATCCGGCTGAATTCGCGATTCAACATCAAAACCGGAGCCCGGCTGGAATTCAAGGAGACGTTTGTCAATACCAACGAACTCTTTACGGATCCAGGTGAATTTGAGGACCGGTCCGATCTGATCTTTTCAGGAGCCATTGGGCTTAACTACTCGCCAAACAGAAACTGGGAGGCGGGTTTTCAGATAGCGAGGGCATTCCGGACACCCGGTATCGAGGAACTCTACTCCAATGCACCGCACCTGGCGGCGGGCTCTTTTGATATCGGTGATCCATCGCTAGATAACGAAATTAGTCTTGGAACCGACCTCTTTCTGAAGTACAGATCGAACCGGATATACAGTGAGCTTTCACTCTATGTGAATCGGATGAACAATTTTATCAATTTTTCCCCAACCGGAGAGATTCACGGGCCATCCGGCCTTCCGGTGTTTGAGTATGGATCAACCGATGCGCTTCTGTACGGGTTTGAATTTCAGACCGATATTGCGTTTACAGAACAGCTTCGTGCAGGAGTTGGATTCGATTACGTAAGAGGTCGAGAACGAATTGGAAAACAGAACGATCTGCCATTTATTCCTCCTTTCCGCACGCACCTCTCTATGATGTACGACACCGGAAACTGGTGGGCCGGACCGAGGCTCAGAATTGCCAATTCCCAGAACAGGGTGGCACCAAATGAAGAACCAACCAACGGTTATCTGCTTGTCGGGATGGATGCCGGGTACCGTTTTGGTCACGGTGTATCATTTACCCTACGTGTAGACAACCTGCTCAACGAAAGCTACCGCGATCACCTCAGCCGTGTAGAAGACCGCAATAATCCGATGCCGGCGCGAAATATCAACGCGATGTTGAGATGGGAGTTTTGATATAGTTATAACTCTCCAAGGGTTCCGAACCCTTGGAGGGTTTTGGAATCGATGATTTAAAAAGTGTTCAAAACCAAACAACAAGTTTGTGATTGTCAAACGATAATTCGCGCCAATCTGATACTCAATCCAGTTATTGATTTAATCTCGTTCTGCACCTTTGGTTCAGCTCCCCGTATCGCACCTATGGTGTGGGCGAGGATAGGGATACGGGCGAGCATTTGATCACATCAGGACAAGGAAGCCTTTCCCAATAATTTCTCTTTCTTTACATTGAAACATGAAATGCCCAACAAGCAAAAATCAGTACAGCACAAAGTCCCTGGCAGAAACGTCGCTGATTGATATTCATATTCACCGCAATTTTCAACCGGATCAGGGTCCGCAAGATGTCTATGAATGTGAATTTTGCGGACAGTGGCATCTGACCAGTAAATCTCCAAAACGTAATGAACGTCTACAGGAGATGATCGACTCCGGTGAACTGCGACGATTGCAACAGGCAAGGCGGTGGGAGTGAGTCTGTCTGGAAATAAGTGATGATTTTAACCTAAGGTTTAACAGTTCAATCTTTCCATGTCATCAAAACGTAAATCCCAACAGGATTGAAATCGCGGTATTTCGATTGGGTCTTGAAAATTCACTGTTACTTAAGAGGTTGAAACCCGAATCATAAACCTCTGATAAACCTCGGCTGAACCGAAGTTCGAGGCTTATTCTTTCAGATAGAGAGGGAGCCTTCAATTCCAACCCACCAAGGAGACCGATTTCTACATTGTCCGTCATGTCTGACAGGTCTATATCACGGGAAGATTCTGAAAACTTTGAGCGGATCAAAAATGAAACAGAGGGTCCGGTAAAGAATTTTGTCTGAAGTTGCTTGAATATGTCCGGCGAGTAGGCAATTAACAGCGGCACTTTGATATAATCTGTACGATATGTTCCTGTAAATACAATGTCATCGGATTGAAAACTTGATTTTGAACCGTTCTGGTAGTAGAAAGCTTCAGGCTGAAAGCTGAAAGATGTGTTCCCCAAGGGTACATTGGTAAAAGCTCCGATTCGAAAAGTGGAAATGGCATCCGCTTCAAATTGGGCATCGTAATGAGTTGTGAAATTCACTCCTCCCTTCAGTCCGTAAGAGACATTTTGTGCCTGAATGTTATTGGATGTGAATCCTAAAATTAGCAGCAGAGTTATGAAGGAGAGAGTCTGTTGAGTAATTCCTGAGGCGGTTTTAATCATGATGATAAATTGAGTTACTGATGAATGATTATACTGTTATTCATAAATTTTCGCACACTATATTGTTAATAAAGAGTATATGGAAAAAAAAATAGATAGAAACGGCTGATTGAGAGGGTCGATTCAGGAGAATGGAGGCGTGAACAACGAGCCAGACGGTGGGAGTGAGTTTTTTAGGTTGATAGAAAATCTGACTGATAATTCAGGATTTATCAATTAAGCTATTTTTGTGTTCTAAATATAGTTGATATTGAAGCGTTGTAGAACGCTTTTACCGATCCAAAGGTTACATCAACTAAGAATAATTTATCCACTATACTATTGAAAATCGATCGATCCTCTTTTAGTCAGTATTTAAAGATCCTGGCCTACGTTAAGCCTTACAAAACGAAGCTGGTAATAGCTCTGATCGCTTCTATTCTGGCAACGTTGGTATGGCTGGCAGTACCTTTAGGCTTGAGAGAGCTGCTCGACGCGGTATTTGATGACAGCGATAAGGTTCTTCTCAACAGGGTTACACTGGTACTGATCGGGCTCTTCATCTCCCAGGCACTTCTTGGATTTTGGGGCAGTTACTCGCTGGACTGGATCGGTGAAAAAATAGTAGCCGATCTGAGGAAGAATCTTTACGAACATCTGAACAGGCTGAGTCTGAAGTTTTATTCGAATCAGCGACTGGGGGAAATCACATCTCGTTTGACAAATGACGTCGCCGCTATTCGTGATGCCGTTACCGGAACACTTTCTGAAGGACTCACACAATCGATCAACCTGGTGGGCTCTGTTATTTTGATGGTCTACCTGAACTGGAGACTCAGCCTGATTATCTTTATTACCGTGCCCGTCATTACGCTGGCGGTTCGCTATTTTGGTCAGCTGATCAGAAAGCTGTCGCGCGAGGTTCAAGATCGTTTGGCCGATACCACAGCAATCGCCGAAGAAGCATTAGGAGCCATAGAATCCGTAAAATCGTTTGCCCGGGAGCCGTATGAAATCGATCGATATAACAATGAAGTAGATACACTCTTTGACACGTCCCGGAAAAAGGTTCTGTTCAGTAATCTGTTCTGGTCATCGGTAGGTGTTGTCTTTATGAGTACAATGATCGTCATATTTTGGTATGGCGGTACAGAGGTGCTGGCCGGCAGACTATCGGCCGGAGACCTGGTCGCGTTCATCTTTTTTGCATTCAACATCGGACGGTCGATGGGCGGAATGTCAAGGGTTTATACCGTTTTCAGCAGCGCAGTGGGTGCATCAGAAAGAATTTTCGGTCTGTTGGAAGAGAGGCCCGGTGTGGAAGATCATCCCGATGCGGTAGAGATAAGTGAAGTTGACGGTGCCGTTTCATTTGAAGATGTATCCTTTCATTACGAGGAAGGTCAACAAGTACTGCGTGATATCAACTTTTCTTGCAGTCCGGGAGATATTGTTGCCTTGGTGGGTCCAAGCGGAGCGGGGAAAACCACACTGCTCAAACTGATCCCGCGATTCTATGATGTGCAAAAAGGAAAGATTCGGTTTGATGGAGTGGATATCTCGAAAGTCACCCAACAGTCGCTCCGAAATCATATTGCGGTAGTACCACAAGATATTCAGCTTTTTGGAAGTACGATCCGGGAGAATATCCGATATGGACGGTTGGATGCAACAGATCGTGAAGTGGAAGATGCGGCAAAATTTGCGCAGGCACACGATTTCATCATGGAGCATCCGGATGGATACGAAGCTATGGTAGGTGAGCGCGGTATTAAACTCAGTGGGGGACAACGCCAGCGTGTGGCCATCGCGAGAGCCATTTTAAAAAACCCCAACATTTTACTGCTTGATGAAGCGACATCATCTCTCGATTCTGAATCAGAGGCGGCGGTTCAGTTGGCGTTAAATCATCTGATGAAAAGCTGTACCACCTTTGTGATTGCTCACCGGTTATCGACCATTCAAAACGCAACTACCATTTTGGTAATGGATGAAGGACGTATATCTGAACAGGGAACACATCAGGAATTGCTGGATCAAAACGGGCTTTACAGGCGTTTGTATGATATTCAGTTTCATAAAGAGACGATCACCAGCTTATAAATTGATCCCTAAAGCGTTCAGGTGCTTTTTGTTTGAAAAAGCGGACGCCTGCCGTAATACCCACCCAAAACCGGTATTCCCGTCCTTTGCGCTCAGGTGACCACAAGCTGTACCAGGTATAGTCATTGGCACCATCAACCCGTGTTATTTGCGCGTTCAAGGATGGACCTCCATAAATTGAGAACCCTTCAGAGAATCTCTTGCCCAGTAAATATTTGTAGGAATAGATAAGATTCAGATCTCTTGACCATTCATTCTCAAACTGATGGGTTACCGAAAATTCCTGATTCACGAAGATTGTATCATCACGCCATCTTTCAAATGAATCCTGAATATTTTTTTCAATGCCAACCGCAAGCCCAATGCGAAATACATCACGGTCTAAGAGTGTATTGTAGCCGAAAAGAGCAGAATTATAGACGCGATGAGTTCCTAATGTAATTCCAATGTCGGTGAAGCCGCCATCTGAAAAACGAACATCAATGTTTTTACGGCCATTACCATAATAGCTGATAAATCCAATTGGAACTCCTTCAAACTCTCTGGCATAGTTGATGAGTCCGATCTGGAGGCCGGTAGCTGTTTCAGATGCATTTAATAAGCCGGCGATTTGCAGTCCAGTAAGATTCCGTGCAATATTAGCGCCGCCCGAAATAGAAAGCCCTTCCAGGTTTTTGGCGTAGTTGAGTCCGCCTGCCACCATCAAACCACTGGCATTTTCACGGGCCACATTAAATCCGCCGGAAACCATCAATCCTTCAATATCCTTAAGCGCCATGTTGGCGGCCCCTGATACCTGAAGCCCTGATATATCAGCCATTGCGAAATTCATAATACCTGAAATCTGTAATCCTTCTACATCTTTACGGGCGATATTTGCAATGCCGGCGATCTGTAAACCCGAAATATCACCCCAGGAGGCATTTATGATACCGGCTCCCTGAATCCCTTCAAGATCACCTTTTGCAAAATTACCCAGGCCGGCGAACTGAAGTCCGCTTGATTTTTCCACTGCCAAATTTAAGCCTCCGGCGATTTGAATTCCGGAAATGTCACCTCTTGCAATGTTTCCAAAACCAGCGATATTAAGTCCGGACATGTCACCGTTTGTGATGTTACTCAGTCCGGCAATTTGTATGCCGTTGGAATAATATTTCGTGTAATTGACAAGCCCGCCAATTTCAGCGCCATCAAGTCCGCCATGATAACCGCCTAGGATATTGATGGAATAGCGCGCGGTATAATTTGGAGCGTCAATCCCATTTGTGCTTAGCGGAGGAAAAAGGGTGACTCTCCATTTTCGGTACTGAAGTTCATCGGATGAATCTTGGGCAACAGTACAGAGAGGAACCAAGAGGCTTATTGCAGCAAAAAGTAACAGAGGTACAATGCGCTTGATCATAGTAGTTATAGATTGTTAAACAATTATTCCTAACTCACTACGACCTAAAAAAGGAAAAGTTACTCTTTACTGACATAGATCTTTAAAAAATTGGCACTGGGTAATTCAATTTATAAATCTTGGGATGTTGCTAAATCAGATCAAAAAGTTAAAGAGCCAGATGATTTATTGTACACTCGTACACCTGAAACTAGATATTTGGCTCGACCTTTTGTGATTGGGAGGGTCCGACAAGTAAAAATATCATGTCTGTAATACTGCTGATTCTGAACTCAGACACTCAAGAAATCCCGCGCCGAAATCGCTCTCGCTGTTCCACAATATAGATAGCTAATTCATCCCGTACCTCTTTGGCTCGGCTGTAATATTCGAGATAAAGTTCACGATCAAGCAGCTCCTTTTCACCGATTTCATAAAGGGCATCCAGAACCTTGTTGGCGGCGTTCAGGCCTCGCTTGCAGTTGGCGATATTGCCGCCAATACTTTCTATCTCAAAACCAAATTCGAAACCACCCGCAATTTTGGCAGGTGGAATGGTTACGAAGCGAGAGAACGTTTGAACGGATTCGTCATTTCGATCTGCAAAATGTTTGTTGATCATCTTTTTGGAATCAACCGCAAAATCATGAGCTTTTTGGTAAAGCGGCAGATCTTCAAACCGATCAAAATCGGTGGGCTCGTAGCCGGTCAGGCGCTTCCAGGCTTCACCTTCCTCATACTCCTCCGTATCAAATTCATCTAACCAACCTTTATTTTCATCTTCGTCATCATCCAGAAGGTGTGTCCAGCCCATCTGCTCCGTAATTATTCTGTCGCGATCGGGGTGATCCATGTATTGATTAAGAAGCTCAATGTATTGATCGGTCCGTTTATCCGACTCCCTGAAAAACTCTTCCCAGCGGTGTTCATCCCAGATTTCCGGTTCGTTTCCCTCTTCATCTCCATAATATGGGTCGTGCTCACTCATGTTTATTGATTTGTAAAGGTTGAATAGATATGACTTAAACTCCTATTCTTTATGGGATTTTTAGAGAAATAAGTCAATGGTGGAACAGGACTTAAACCCTCCAAGGGGTCAGAACCCTCGGAGGGTTTGGGCCAAATTAACTACTCCCCATAATGTTTTTCATAAAGCTCGTCCAGATCTGAACAGCTGAAACCAAGTACTTTCATATCCCGGTAGAAGTGGGGCAGTTTGTCGCGGATAAACTCTTCTCGTTTTAGTTCTACAACTTGATCATACGCATCTTCAGATACAAAATAACCCACGCCACGCTCATTGTAGAGCACATCCTCATCCTGCAGGTAGTGGAATGCACGAATGGCCGTATTGGGGTTGACCTCCATCTTTACCGCGATCTCCCTCACCGATGGAATTCGATCGCCGGCTGTCCATTTTTTGCGGAGAATCTGATCACAAAAGTGATCCGCAATCTGCATGTAAATCGGCTTGTTTTCTGAATAATCCATCACGCAATCTGCCGGTTTTGAAGTTGACGGTAGGAGAGGAAGAGGAACAGAATGGCTATACCAATTTTAACGATAACGCTTCCCATCATTAAGTTCATCGGATTAAAATCCCAATTGGCAGAGAAGCTGACCATGCCGGTCGTGATCCCGCCGTAAAAAACAGTCACAAAAATGACTGTTATTATCCCAAATCCAATGAAGAAAAGAACGATAGCCAAAAGTGTTTTTAAAAAGTTGTTACCATCAAAATAGATCGAGCCGAGGAAGAATACACTGTGCATGGCAGTGAATGTAAGCACCGTATCCAGGAAGTAGATACTGTACATATTAACAACAGGATCATAGGATTGTAGGTTGGTCACTATCGGGTTGATCCCAAGTAGAATGCCAACAATATAGAGTAGCCCAACCACTACTATTGTGTAGAGGAAGTAGGTTAATAACCATGCTGCCGCAAATTTTTCAAGAGTGCTGGCGGGAAGGGTCAGTATTTGAGAAGCTGTACTTTTTTTACCCAACTCATTGAAAATGCCTGACGTTAAAAAATACCCTCCATATTTATAGAGTGTCAGTCCAACACCTATAACGGCGATACCGGCCATTGAATTAGGAGTTGGAGTAAAATCAACAATATTGTTATAGGCATTGAGCAGATAGATAAGTACCAGGATTCCAATACCGCCCGCAAAACCGATCAGCCACTTCTTCTGATTCAGCACCCAGAATCGCTTTACAACCTGCAAAAACCTCTCTTTTGAAAATCCATTTACTTGATTGATGGTCTTCATTTTTCCCCTCCGTTAAACTGTTGGTTAATCTGTTCCGGTTGCTGAATCACTCCATTAAACAGCAACTCCAAATCAAACTCATTTCTGGCTCCATCTTTGAACGGCTGAATTGTGTGCAGTCCTCCGAGAATTTCTTCTGCATAGATAAAATTTTCTGGCTGATCGGACTCCGTTTTGATGAATGAGAGACGTTCAAAAATATCGTCTAAGGAGTGATTGAAGATGATTCTGCCATCCTTCAGGATCGTTACATGATCAATCATCGAACCGAGATCCCGAACCTGATGTGTAGAGATTACCGTACAGCGGTCGGGCTGATCCAATGACGCCTGAAGTTTCCGAAACTGACTTTTGGACGGGATATCCATTCCGTTGGTCGGCTCATCCAACAGGAGCAGTTTGGTGCGTGTTGCCAGGGCAAATGAGAGCAGAAACTTCTTCTGTTGACCAAATGAGAGCTCTGAGATCTTCTTTTCAGAATTGACTTGTAGTTCCGAAAGTGACCTCTCCATCAGCTGTTCATCAAACCTTGGGTAGAATGGTGCATGAAGCTGAGTATATTGGTCGCCACTCATTTGAGGAAGTTCAAATTGCTCCGGTACGATGAAGAGCTCGCTTAAAAATTGTGGGTTTCGCTCTCTGAAGGCACTCCCTTCAAAACTACACTCCCCATCCTTTGGGAAAAGCATTCCTGAAATGATGTTGAAAAGAGAGGTTTTTCCGGCGCCATTCAGTCCAAGAAGCCCATACGTTTTACCGGGCTGAAGTGACCAGCTTAAATTGTTAAAGAGTGGTTCTCCTTTTTTGAAAGAGAATGAGATATTATTTAGATCTATCATAGCACAGTTATTATGGATTACTGTACCAGTATACTAATACACTAAAGTATATCCAAAATAATTTTCATGTCTATTTATAAATCATAAACCCGATTTGTACATTGGACCAGAATCCATAAACAAGAAACCAAGAGCTAATTCGACAAAGATGAAAAAGTTAATCTGTATACTGCTGATCCTGTTCGCTGGTCATCCCGTTATTGCCCAATCCTTTGAAGAATCGATGGATGAATCTGATGAAGTTCGAACTACAGTATTCACTCTTTTTGAGGGGATGGAGGCTGCAGACGGCGATCTGTTGCGATCCGTACTGGATGAGAATGCGACACTGCATACCGTGAGATCCACCGATGCCGGAACTGAACTTAACGAGACCGATATCAACAGTTTTATTGAATCTGTTGAGGGATCCGAGCCGGGCACCTTGATTGAGGAGATTCTCTACATCTCAGTTAATGTGGATGGAGATCTGGCCACTGCCTGGATGGATTACCATTTTTATCGCGGTGTGGAGTTCAGTCACTGTGGCGTGAACTCCATGAATCTGATTCGAAAGGACGGTGAATGGAAAATTTTCTCAATTGTGGATACACGCAGGACCGAGGGATGTTTATGATGAGCTGAGTTGATATCTTTAGAGCTTGGTGTATAAATAGGTCGATATTGATCATCCCGTAACAGTTGTAGTTATCCATCGTGCAAGCAGTAACAGGGATCGGGCAAACGGATATAGCGTATTCAGCCCTGTTGATGGAGTTTTAAAAGATTTTGACGGTTTAGAAGCCCTCACTATAGAAAGCAATACAGATACAGACGATTAAATAAAACTTTATATAAAACAGATTTATGAAAACCTTTAAAGCAGTACTCTCGGCAATGATCTTGTTCTCTTCACTTCTAATTTTTGTTGGATGTGAAGCCGATCAAAGCGACAGGAATGAGCATTACGAAACTCCCAAACTGGTGGTGGGCATCATGGTAGATCAGATGAGATACGATTACATCTACCGCTATTGGGATCACTACGGAGAAGATGGAATCAAGCGGCTGATGAGCGAAGGTTTTTCATTTGATAATGCCCATTTTGATTATGCTCCAACCTATACCGGTCCGGGCCACGCCTCCGTCTACACCGGAACCACACCTGCTGTACACGGAATCATTGGAAATAGCTGGTTTTTAAAAGATACAGGTGGACACACCTATGTGACCGGAGATCCAGATGTATTCACCGTGGGATCAGAATCAGACGAAGGTGAAATGTCGCCAAAATGGATGTTATCGAGTTCCATTGCTGATGAATTGAGATTACATAATAACATGAGGTCGAAGGCAGTAGGGATTGCACTTAAAGACAGGGGAGCAATTCTTCCGGCCGGCTTTACCGGGGATGCATACTGGTTTGATTACACCGAAATTAAGATGATTAGCAGCTCTTATTATATGGATGAACTTCCGGACTGGGTGAATGAATTTAATGAGCGGAATCTGCCTGCCCAATACGTAAGTGAACCGTGGGAAACTCTGAGACCGATTGAAACCTACACCGAAAGTATAGAAGACGACAACCCTTACGAAGGCACCTTTCGCGGACAGGACCGACCGGTATTCCCGCACGACCTTCCGGCCTATGCCGAGATTGCCGACAATGGAATTTTTGCGAACACACCGTTTGGGGACACGTATACATTTGAAATGGCTTATGCTGCTATTGAAGGGGAAGAACTGGGACAAGATGAGTTTACAGATATGCTATCTATTTCACTCTCCTCAACCGACCATGTCGGCCACCGCTACGGACCTGCTTCTAAGGAAGTTCAAGATATTTACATCCGGTTAGACAGGGAAATTGCTCGATTGCTCAATTACCTGGATGAACATATCGGGAAAGAGAACGTATTGGTTTTCCTTACATCTGATCACGGAGCTGCCCACAATCCGCAATATATGCGCGATCTCGGGTTACCGACAGGTAACTATAATCGAAGTGAGACCGAAGATTTGCTTGAAGAGAGGCTCACAGATATATATGGATTTAACCCGGTAAGAACGCTCAGAAGTACTCAGCTATTTTTGGATCATGATGTGATTCATGCCAATGGTGCCAGACCTGAACAGGTGCAACGCGATGCGGCAGAAATCCTCATTTCGGTAAATGGAGTTGCAGGGGCACTTACGGCTGATGCGCTTCGGGGAGGGACATTTACAGATGCTATACATCAGAAAATCCAACGTGGATATAACCCGTCACGATCAGGGGATGTGATTTACTGGTTAGAACCTCAGTGGTTTACCTCAAGCCGAACAACAGGTACAACACATGGAGCACCCTGGAGTTACGATACACGAGCTCCGCTGATCTGGTACGGCTGGGACATACCTTCCGGCAGCTCTACCGAATTAGTAGGGATATCTGATATTGCATCAACTGTAGCGAACTTCATCAACATTCCATACACATCGGGCAACACCGGCCAACCGATGAACCATATTATTTATGGGCGAAACTAAATGGCTTGCCGGTAAATTGGATAGAATGTCGTCAGGGTATATTTATAGATTTGGATCTGGCGACAATTTTGTATCGATCTGACGTAAAGTTAAAGAGCTACATATACTACAGAATTACCTGCGTTTTCAGAACATCAGGCCGTTAAAATCGTTGTGTGCGTAAACGATATGGAGAAAGGCCGAAAAGAGCTTATTTTCTGTCTGTAAGTAATTTTGAAGAATTAAAAGTCTACCACTATGGAGTCCATTTCAGTATTGGACATGTTTAAAATCGGGATCGGTCCGAGCAGTTCTCATACGCTGGGCCCGTGGAAAGCGGCTATTCGTTTTATCGATGTGATCGGAGATCGTGTAGATCAAATTGAGCATCTGGAAGTGCAGCTCTTTGGCTCGCTGGCTAAAACCGGTCAGGGCCACGGTACGGATATCGCACTGCTTTTAGGACTGAGCGGGAAAGATCCTGTGGATTTTGAGGTCGATCAGATCGATCCGACCGTGGAGAAAATCAGGCAGGAGAAAAAACTTAATTTTGGCGGGAAGGGATGGATCGATTTCAACCCGGAAAATCATATTCATTTTCTAAAGGATGAGATCAAACCGTTTCATCCCAATGCCCTGACTTTTATTGTACGATTCAACGACACCACACTCGAAAAAGAGACCTACTATTCCGTTGGAGGCGGGTTTGTGGTTCAGGGTGATGAGGACGATCGCTCTGAAACCGATGACATTCCGCTGCCCTATCCGATTGATTCGGCTGCCGATTTGAAAGCCGCTTGCAAAGAGACGGGACTACCAATTTCCGGTGTTGTAGCTTTGAATGAAATGGAGTGGCGCTCGGAAGAAGAGACCCGTGAAGCGATTCTGAAGATCTGGGAGGTGATGTGCACATGCATCTATCGAGGCTGCCATATGGATGGTTATCTGCCCGGCGGACTGCAGGTGATGCGCCGAGCTTCGCTTTTAAACAAACGTTTGTTGAATAACCAGGAGTACAGCGACTATCCCGAGTGGCGTGAAGCGATACGAAACGGCGGAGACGATTTTGCGTACATCCTCGACTGGGTAAGCTGTTTTGCACTGGCCGTGAATGAGGAGAACGCGTCTTTCAGTCGGGTGGTTACGGCACCGACCAATGGGGCCGCAGGAGTGATTCCGGCTGTGCTTCAGTACCTGGTTACGTTTAAAAGGGACCACTGTAAAGACATGGTGAGTAATTTTCTGATGACAGCCTCAGAAATCGGGAGTATTTTCAAAAAACGAGCAACGATTTCCGCAGCTATGGGCGGGTGTCAGGCCGAGATTGGTGTGTCATCCGCGATGGCAGCTGCCGGTTTAACGGAGTCGCTCGGCGGGAGCGTGGATCAGTGCCTGATGGCGGCAGAAATTGCAATGGAGCACCATCTGGGAATGACCTGTGACCCGATTGGAGGCCTTGTCCAGGTTCCCTGCATTGAGCGTAATACGATGGGAGCAATCAAAGCGATTACCGCTTCTCAACTTGCCCTTCACAGTGATCCCGATAAGGCGAGAGTGCCGCTCGATGCCGTTGTGAAAACGATGTGGGAGACCGCTCAGGATATGAACTCCAAATACAAAGAGACCTCCGATGGCGGGCTCGCAGTGAATATTCCGATTAGCCTGAGTGAATGTTGATTCAGTGTATCAGTTGAACAGATTGACAGTGCCAACAGAGTTTGATTAAGCAAGTTCTTCCCTAAACGACTTTATAGTTAGCTGATATTACTGATCACTGTTG
>LFIK01000112.1_pt1 | contig 52586 bp, 43 predicted proteins | sample 643401 | NCBI WGS metagenome assembly LFIK01 (sample SAMN03777447, study PRJNA286221) | soda lake metagenome | biome: soda lake; feature: Kulunda steppe; material: water; isolation source: sample T5-Br brine of Lake Tanatar-5 | place: Russia: Kulunda steppe | collected 2010-07
CGGGTCATGATGTTGCGACTCCAGGCGCAGGGACGCATCACGCTGCCGCCGTCACAGCACCGCAAACCGCGCCGCCGAGCGCAGTTTCTGCCGACACCGGCGACCGATCCACAGCCTCTGCTGCAAACGCCGGTGCATGCATTGCCGAGACCACAGCTACATATCGTCAAGGGGTCAAGCACCGCGTCGCGGCAGTGGAACGAATACATCAATCGCTACCATTACCTCGGGTATACACCGCTATCTGGCAATCAGATGCGCTACAACGTTTTTGCCGGCGAGCGTTTGGTGGCCTTGATCGGATTCGGCGCCAGCGCCTGGAAGCTGGCTGCCCGCGAGCAGTACATCGGCTGGAGCAGCGAGGAGCGGGTGAGGAATCTGCAGTTGATCGTCAACAACACCCGCTTCCTGATACTGCCGTGGGTGCAGATCAAAGGGCTGGCATCGAAGATCCTTGCCCTGGCTGCCAGGCAACTCCCCAATGACTGGCAGCAACGCTATGGATACCGACCGGTTCTGCTCGAGACGTTCGTCGAATGGCCACGCCATACCGGCACTTGCTACAAGGCCGCCAACTGGCAGCGGATCGGCAGGACCACCGGTCGTGGCAAGAAGAGCACCAGTCACGCCCAGACCTTGCCCGCCAAGGATATCTGGCTATACCCGCTCCACCGCAACTTCAAGAAACAACTGCGCCGCTGACGCGTCGACCCGCTCACCGAATATGTACCGAAGTTCCACAGTTGGAGTTGTAACCTGCTGTTATTCTGTGGCCAGGAATGAATAAAATGGCACAACAACGCCAGTCAGACGACTTCGGCATCTCCACGCCGACGGCTTCAAACAGCTCCAACTGCTCAGCAGATGGCCGAGTCAGTCCCTGAAGTGCGGGGACCGACATGCACCGTGTGCCGCTGAATTTGCCGCAGGCTACGGAGCAGCTTTTCCGGCGAGTAAGCTGTTCCTGCTGATTTCAGGCGGGCACGCAACACTCGGTACAACACCAGCGCAAGAAAGCAGATCATTGCGTGGGCGCGGATTCTGTCCGGCAATCGGTGGTAAACCGGAGCGATTTCAATCTCGCTCTTGAGGACCCGGAAACCGCGCTCGATGTCTGCCACGGACCGTTACCGCTCGACTACGGCGCTGGCATCGATGTCATCGAGGCTCGTCATGAGCAGCAGCTTGCCATCCAGACGCTCGGCAGCTGCCAACGCACCATCATCAACGCACCGCTGAACCGTAATCATCCGAGGTCAACCTTGACGATGGTGCTCATTCGCTTATCGAGCACTGCCTTGTGGCATCGTTGATAGGCACTGCGCTCAGTCGAGCGACGTCCACGTCCGGCCTTTTCGGCATCTTGCTTGTTCAGGCGTTACGACACCTGGGTGCCGAGGGTGTCGAGTTCTTCGATGGTTGGCCGGCGCCAGGCGCTTTGTTCGACTTCGCGCTCGGCGTTGTGCGCGATGACAAGGCGACGGCCCTGCCAGGTTGTTTCGGTGACGACATCGTCTTGCGGAGCATTCTCGGCAGCATTTACCAGTTGCGGATCAAGCTGTTCCATCCGTTCGGTGAAATCCTCGTAACGTTACGCGGGAACCGCCAGGATGTAGTCGACAGCCATTCCTTGTTCAGCCCGTGCTGACGCAGAACGTTCTTCACGTTCCCGGTGCCGTGGACGCGCATGGTCGTCAAATCATAGAAAATGACACTGAGTTCTTGATCAAGGATTGGTTTCAGCTGTTTGGCAACTGCTGACTCGACCGCCTCCTTGTGTTCTTACAGCGGGTCCATCGCACGCAGTAACTGCTCATGATGGACAACCGAGGCATCAATGCCCGGCATGGATTCCGGTAGACCGACAGCCCGCTGGAGCCCATTGATCAATGGCTGAAGATCTTTGGCGTCCAGTTGATCAAGGCGACCGAGGCTTGCGAGCACGGGCTGCTTGACCTGGTCGGTGGAGTCCTGATGGCCTTCTACCAGCTGAAAGTAGCGGCGGAGCCAGATTCTTTGATGCGCACAGATATGCTCAACTGATTATCAAATGAAACTCATCAAGACAACATTTTCAATACTGACATAAAACCACAGAGATTAGGCAAAAATCAGTTTGCACACCAACAGCATCAACAACGTGGTTCGATTACATCCGCAGCAGACCCCTTTGCAGTTTGGAACTTGGGGTGACAGAGACCGCGGATACCGGAACACCAACACCTTGATCATGAAATGCATGAATACGATATGTTCAGCAGATGTTGAGGCGAACTACACTGGCCGAATAAAAGTACTTGCTCTTGGTGCGGTCTAACTTAAGCAATCGAGCGTCTACATGACCTAGGCGAGTTCATGGTCGGTAGCAACCTTCAGTGGTTAGCACAATCTGACTGTTCTGACACCGCAGCTGAATTGATATTTATCCAGTCTTGTACCGACTTAAGCAATTCATCGGGATCACGGTCACAAGTTGATAAGGGTTTACCTACACGTAATGTAATGAGTCCTGGGTATTTTAAAAAAGAATTTTTGGGCCAAAATTCACCAGCATTGTGTGCAATAGGTACGATTTGAGCATTTGATTGTGTCGCAAGAACAAAACCACCTCGGCGGAACCTTGCGATCTGACCGGGTGCAACACGCGTACCTTCTGGAAAAATAACAACCCACCTACCCTGCTCAAGCTTGATTGACCCCTGACTAACAATGTCACGCATGGATTGACGAACATTATTTCTATCAATTGCAATAGGTTCTAGTAATTTTAATGCCCAACCAAGAAAAGGGATCGACATCAGTTCCTTTTTCAACACCCATGTCTGAGGAATGAAAAGGGATTGTAAAAAAAGAGTTTCCCAAGCAGACTGATGTTTCGATAGTACAACCGCGGGCTTATCTGGTATATGCTCTTTTCCCTCTACTTCCCATCTAACGCCACATAGTATTCGCGCATACCAAACTAAAGAAAGACTCCACAATGAAAACCAACGGTAGCGCAAACGATAGGGTAAAAAAAACGCAACAACAATACCGAAACTACCAAAAAAAAAGGTTGTTGTCAGTGTGGCAATAGCCCAAACGAAAGATCGCGGATATGCAAGAATGCGAGTCAATAATGGACGCGAAATAGAGTTATGCTGGCTAGGCATCCAAACCCCCGATGATGTAATCTGGTGGATTATTTTGAGCCTAATTGAGCCAGATTGGCAATAAGATTTAATTGTGCGTAAACCTGACACAAGAGGCTGAGGCGATTATTGCGTTTTTCAAGGTTATCATCCATAACCATTACTGATTCAAAAAAGTTAACAAGATCGGCTTTAAGAAAAACTAATTTTAATAGCGTGGCTACATAGTCATTATTTTCTATGAGTGGATGAGTTTCGCCCTGGATTTTCAAAGTAGATGTGAATAATACCTTCTCTTCTTTGGCATGTAACAAATCCTTGTTTAGTGCAGGCAGTGATGAACAATCAATCTTTTTAAGTATATTATATACTCTTTTGTTGATTTGTAACAATCCGCTAAAATCCACGCTGCCAGTAACATGCCGAATAGCTTTTAAACGACGGTCAAAGTCAACGACATTATCGATTGGTAAGCTGTCTGTGAATTGATTTGGCAATCTTCCTGCGTTACGAACTGCTTCAAATTGGTCAAGCGAATAACCTTGATCAAGATAATATCCTTTCAAGCGGTCAATCAAAAAATTATTAATTTTCAATGTTAGATTTTCGACCAACTCATTAATACGAAGATTATTTGAATTTGTCGGCAAGCCTTTAATTGCAATTTTCAGACAATTGTCTAAATTGATCTCCCAATTGCCCTCGATCAATATCCGCAGGACAGACAATGCGCAGCGGCGAAGTGCGTATGGGTCCTTATCACCTGTGGGTGCTGAACCAATGGAAAAAATGCTAACAAGTGTATCCAGGCGATCAGCACAACCAATCAATGAACCTAATGCTGATGTTGGAATTCTGTCTCCTGCGAACTTAGGCCAGTATTGTTCTTCAAGCGCAACAGCAATTGTTGTTGGATGCCCATCATTCAGGGCATAGTAACGACCCATGATGCCTTGAAGTTCCGGAAACTCGCCAACCATTTCCGTCAGTAAATCACACTTTGCAAGCATCGCAGTTTCAATTGCTGTTGCAGGTTTTACATTAAAACAATGAGCAATAGAAGCGGCAAGCTGTGCTACTCGAGTGGATTTGTCATATAAACTACCAAGCTGACTTTGGTAAGTAACATTTTTTAAATCATCTATCCTGTTTGATAGGTTTTTTTCTTTGTCATGAAGCCAGAAAAATTCAGCATCAGCCAGTCTTGGATGAATAACACGCTGATTACCTTGTATAACGACATCAGGTTTCTTGCTGTCAATATTTAAAACAGATATGAATGATGGTAGTAGTTCGCCAGATTTCTTTTCGGTAACTGGGAAGAATTTTTGATGGCTCTTCATGCTGGATATCAATGCTTCGTGCGGCACACGCAAAAATCGCTCATCAAAGTGACCAATCAATGTCACGGGCCATTCAACAAGTGCGGCGACTTCATTGACAAGGTTATTATCAATGTCTGCAACCCCATTCAGTGAATCGGCAGCATTTTTGACAGCATTTTCGATGATTTCCACCCGTTTGCCGTGATCTGCTATGACCCAGCCTTTTTCAAATAGAGTATTGGAATAGCAAGCAGGTGAATCAAGTAATATTGGCTCGGGGTTATGAAAACGATGACCTCTTGTAAACCGTCCACTCCGTATACCGAACAACTCCATATCAACAATTTCTTCGCCAAGCAAAACCACCAGCCAATGTACTGGACGAACAAAGGCAGTTGTATTATTTCCCCATAACATCCTTTTTGGGGCTGGCAGGTTCATAAGTGCGTCGTTAATGATTTTTGGAATCAAATGTTTTGTGTCAGCACCCTTTATTGTGGATATGAAATATAGCCATTCGCCTTTTTCGTGCTTGACGCGTTGAAGAGATTCAACAGGAACCCCACAACTTCGTGCAAAGCCAATCGCTGCATTTGTGAAATTACCTTCAGCATCAAAAGCTGATTCGACGGAAGGTCCACGCCGTTGGGACGCTTGATCAGGTTGCCGCTTCGAAATTTCTGATATAAGTAGTGCGAGTCTCCGTGGTGTTGCAAATGACTTGACAGCGTGATGTTGTATGCCATAATTATGTAATTGTTTTGTTACAGAACTTTTAAAAGCATCACGTAAATTGACTAACGCTTTAGGCGGCAATTCTTCCATGCCAATTTCGATTAAAAGATCGGTTTGGATGCACATTACTGTATGGTCTCGTTCCGACGACATAAAGGAAAACCAAGTCTTTCCCGGCTCGCATAGTATGCTTCAGCTGCATTTTTGGCCATCGATCGTACTCTAAGTATGTAAGCCTGTCTTTCAGTGACCGATATGGCATGACGAGCATCTAGAAGATTAAATACATGTGATGCCTTGAGACATAGCTCGTATGCTGGAATACATAAACCATCGTTTGAAAGGGATTTACTCTGGTCTTCATATGCCTCAAAAGCAGTAAACAAAAATTTAGTGTCTGCTTTTTCAAAATTAAATATAGATTGTTCAATTTCATTTTGACGGTGTATGTCTCCATAAGTGACTGGCCCTTGTGGTCCGTTAACCCAAATTAGGTCATATACACTTTCTACATTCTGGAGATACATTGCCAGCCTTTCAAGGCCGTATGTGATTTCACCCATCACAGGATGACAATCAATCCCACCCGCTTGTTGAAAATAAGTGAATTGACTGATTTCCATTCCATCAAGCCAGACTTCCCAGCCAAGTCCCCAGGCACCAAGAGTCGGTGATTCCCAGTTGTCTTCAACAAAGCGAACATCATGCGTCAACGTATCAAGTCCAAGGGCCCGTAGTGACTCAATGTAATATTCCTGAAAATCAGCTGGCGAAGGCTTCATGACTACTTGGAATTGATAATAGTGCTGCAAACGGTTAGGGTTCTCACCGTATCTGCCATCAGTGGGTCGGCGCGATGGTTGCACATATGCTGCATTCCATGGTTCAGGGCCGATAGCGCGTAAAAATGTTGCGGGGTGAAACGTCCCGGCCCCGACTTCCATGTCCAATGGTTGCATAAGAGCACATCCCAATCGGGACCAATAAGTTTGCAGCGTGATAATCAGGTCTTGAAAGCAATATTGAAGGACAGGACGGTCGGATGTTGTTGATACAGTCACGACGTATCACTCCCAGGGTTAACTGACTGACTGTCACCAGTATACCTGTCAAGCGCTGCTGGTTCTCGCTGCAGTCACCAGTCAATCAAACCTGTGTCGCACCAAAATGATGCACTCATCTGGTTTTGTGCGCTGTCATGGTGCTCTTGTTGGCTGCAAGTGTTACTGTAGTGCGCTCGTTCGTGGTGCTTGCACCATTTGGGAGGATTGGCATGTAACCTGCATGAGGGAAGCCGACGATCACTGATGATCTCCTTGTGAACAGGCCGACGAACGGTAGTTACTCGGCAACCTGACTATTAATACCGGAGGTAACGCATGGCTTTAACTGCTGCTGACGTACTCAAGATGATCGAGGAGAAGGGAGTCAAGTATGTTGACTTGCGCTTCACCGACACCAAGGGCAAGGAGCAGCACGTCACTGTGCCCTCCACGACCGTGGATGAAGACCTTTTCGAAGACGGCAAGATGTTCGATGGATCTTCGATTGCTGGCTGGAAGGGTATTAATGAATCCGACATGATCCTGATGCCCGACCCAGAGACGGCTTCACTTGATCCTTTTTTTGATGAACCGACGCTGATACTAACGTGTGACATCATCGAGCCCAATACCATGCAAGGGTATGAGCGCGACCCTCGTTCAATTGCCAAGCGTGCAGAAGCTTACCTTGCTTCTACTGGTGTCGGCGATGTCGCATATTTTGGGCCCGAAAACGAATTTTTCGTTTTTGACGATGTTCGCTGGGGCGCGGACATGTCAGGTAATTTCTACAAGATAGATTCCGCAGAAGCGGGTTGGAACTCTGAACGTGTGTATGCAGATGGCAATATGGGACATCGTCCATCTGTCAAGGGTGGTTACTTTCCTGTTCCTCCTGTCGACTCCCTTCATGATATCCGTGGTGCCATGTGCCAGGCTCTTGAAGAGCTCGGATTGGTCGTTGAAGTTCATCATCACGAGGTGGCTACCGCCGGTCAGTGCGAAATCGGTGTCAAGTTCAATACGCTTGTCCGCAAAGCTGACGAAGTTCAGCGCCTGAAGTATGCTGTCCAGAATGTCGCAGCAGCGTATGGCAAGACAGCGACGTTCATGCCCAAGCCTCTCGTTGGTGACAACGGTAGTGGCATGCATGTCCATCAATCCTTTTCCAAGGATGGTGTCAACGCGTTCACTGGCGATCAGTATGGCGGTTTGAGTGACACCGCGCTTTATTATATTGGTGGTATCATCAAGCATGCGAAAGCAATTAATGCCTTTGCCAATGCATCGACAAATAGTTACAAACGCCTTGTGCCTGGGTTTGAAGCGCCTGTTCTCCTTGCTTATTCAGCGCGAAACCGTTCTGCGTCTATTCGTATTCCTTGGATTTCCAACCCCAAGGGTCGACGAATCGAAGTTCGTTTTGCGGACTCGACCGGTAATCCATACTTCGTATTTGCTGCCATGCTGATGGCTGGATTGGATGGCGTTTTGAACAAGATTCATCCGGGAGATGCAATGGATAAGGATCTCTACGACCTTCCTCCCGAGGAAGAGGCGGACATCCCGAAGGTTGCCTTCTCACTGGAAGAAGCACTGAATGCTTTGGATCAGGATCGTGAATTTCTGAAAGCAGGTGGTGTCTTTACTGACGAAACAATTGATGCATACATTGCATTGAAAATGGATGATGTGCAGCGCATGCGAATGACCACCCACCCGGTTGAGTTCGACATGTACTACAGCCTCTGAATCTGGTGAATGACACCACTGCTTAGGCAGTGGTGTCACGAACACTGTCACTATCGGCATGATGGCAAATGCAATGCATTGATTACTCAAGATCGAGGAGGCTCGGGTATGTCCGCTGGTCATACCGTCGACTATGAAAAACTGTACAGGCAGATAGTCGATCAGCTAAGCCTTGGCGTACTGGTTGTCGATGAAGTCGACACAATTATCTTCATCAACCTGTCTGCCCAATCAATGCTTGCAATGAGTGACCGCCAAGCATGTGGACTGACGCTTGGCCAATGTTTCCGTCATTCAGATCAACTCTTTAATGTTATAGAATTTGTTCGCCGTAACCGTGTTGCCTGTACCCAACGCGAAGTCCGCCTGTCATTCAATAATGAACACTATCTGACGGCTGATCTGTCAATCAATATGCTCTCTGATGACGGGCGAATGATCCTTGAAATCAATCCGGTTGATCGACGATTGAAAATCGACCGGGAACGTCGTCAGTTTGCTGATGATGAGACGGTTCGACTGCTTGTGCAAGGACTCGCGCACGAAATCAAGAATCCACTTGGTGGACTTCGGGGCGCTGCGCAGTTGTTGGCGAGAGAACTACCAACTCCTGATCTTCAAGAGTATACGGACGTTATTATCGATGAAGCCGACAGACTGCGTCGTCTTGTCGATGGCTTGATGGGGCCTACGACAAGACAGGATCCCAAACGAACCAATATTCACTGGATTCTTGAGCGGGTTCGGCAGTTGATCGAAGTGGAAGCGCCAGAAGGTATTCGTATTGATCGTGATTACGACCCGTCGATTCCTGATATGTCCGCAGAGCCTGATCATTTGATTCAAGCTTTTTTGAATATTGCCCGTAACGCCATGCAGGCTTTGGGAAACTCGGGGACAATACGGCTCCGAACCCGCACAGAGAATCATTTCACGATAGCCAATCATATGCATCGCGTGGTGTTGAGAGTCGACATCGAGGACGATGGTCCTGGTGTGAAGGCTGAAATGATCGATCGGGTATTTTTTCCAATGATCACGACGAAACCAACAGGAACAGGAGTTGGTCTTGCAATTTCTCGATCCCTCGTCCATCAGCAAGGTGGATTGATTGAGTGCCATAGTGTCGAAGGGTTGACTCGTTTTACTATCTGGTTGCCATTGGAGCCCGCAGATGATTGACAAACCGAGTGTCCTTGTCGTCGATGATGATCGCTCGATGCGTTGGGTCCTGCAAAAAGCGATCGAGCAGGCAGGATACACAGTCTTGACAGATTGCTCAGCCGAGTCTGCTCTAAAACGCCTTGATCTCATGCAACCATCTGTTTTGATTACTGATATTCGGATGACCGGCATGGATGGATTCGAGTTGCTTGCTTCTGCTCGGAACCGTTGGCCAGATTTGCCAGTCATCATCATTACTGCACATTCAGATCTTGATTCAGCGGTTGCTGCATATCAGGGTGGTGCGTTTGACTATTTGCCGAAGCCGTTTGATGTTGATGAAGCGATTGAACTGATCAAACGAGCAGTTAGTCGTCGTACAGCAGCAGCTGAAGACTCTCCGAGAGGTGTTTCCGGCAATGCATCCGGCATGATTGGCGAGGCGCCTGCCATGCAAGATGTTTTTCGTGCAATCGGAAGACTGTCAACATCGAACATCAACGTGTTGATCACTGGTGAATCTGGCACTGGAAAAGAACTCGTTGCTCATGCTCTGCATAAACATAGCCCACGACGTGATCGTCCGTTCATTGCCTTGAATACAGCAGCGATACCAGGCGAACTCCTGGAGTCGGAGTTGTTTGGTCATGAAAAAGGAGCGTTTACTGGTGCGCAACAGTCGCGGCGCGGCCGATTTGAACAAGCAGACGGTGGTACACTTTTCCTTGACGAAATCGGAGATATGCCGGCTGAGTTGCAGACCCGTTTACTGCGAGTACTCGCGGACGGTCAATTTTATCGTGTCGGTGGACATACCCCGGTGTCAGTCGATGTCAGAATCATTGCGGCAACGCATCAGGACCTGCAGACACGTGTTGCGGAGGGGGTGTTTCGAGAGGACCTGTTTCATCGTCTGAATGTGATACGTATCCACTTACCTGCGCTTCGTGAGCGTGCTGAGGATATTCCAGCTTTGGCCAGGTATTTCCTGCAAGCAGCTGCAGCTGAGATTGGTGTTGAAACACGCTATCTCCGTGCCGATGTGGAGGCGCACCTGATGACATTACCGTGGCCAGGAAACATTCGTCAGTTGCAGAACACGTGTCGATGGTTAACTGTTATGGTGAATAGTAAGGAAGTTTATCTTGATGATTTACCCTCTGATCTTCGTGTCAATTTTGATCTAGAAACAGGCGAAGATACTGATCGATGGGAAGTTTGTCTTGCGCGATGGGCTGAAATGGCCATGTTGCGTGGAGAAGAACAATTGCTCGAAAAAGCGCTGCCGAATTTTGAAAGAATCATGATTCAAGCGGCAGTTCGTGCAACTGGCGGTCGGCGTCAGAATGCAGCGAAGCTGTTGGGCTGGGGTCGAAATACGTTGACCAGAAAGATAAAGGAGTTGAATCTGGAGGTTTGAATGGTTGCGAATTGATTCTTCACAAAAGGTCTGAATGCAAGAAAGTTAATGATGGTTTGGGAACTCTTCTCCGAGTGGTCTTTGCATCAGCGATGTGAGTGCTTCGTTCGGATTTCTTTCGCCCTTGATTATGGCAGTCACCTCTTGACAGATTGGCATGTCGACATGGTGCACATCTGCCAGGGCGCAGACTTCACTTGCAGTTGTTATCGCCTCGACTGTCTGACCAATTTTCTGTGTGATAGCCTGAATTTCTTCACCGCGTCCAATTCCATAGCCGAATCGTCTGTTGCGTGACTGGTTGTCTGTACACGTCAGCACCATATCGCCAACGCCCGACAGGCCCATGAACGTGTTCGGTTCAGCGCCCATTGCAACACCCAAGCGACGTAATTCAGCGAGACCACGCGTAATCAGTCCTGCCTGAGTATTTGCACCTAGCGCGAGTCCTTCAGCAATGCCGGTTGCCACGGCCATGACGTTCTTGACTGCTCCGCCGAGTTGTACACCGATCAAATCAGTGCTGGTGTAGGGGCGAAAGGACGGGGTGTGGAACGGTCGAGCAAAAACCGTAGCAGTAGCATGAGACTTTGCGGCGATGGTGACGGCTGTCGGTAAGCCTGCAGCGACTTCCCCAGCGAAGCTTGGCCCCGACAGCACTGCAACGTCGACACGCGCGAGGCGGTGTTCAACCAGGCTATGCAATAACCCACCAGAGCCAGGTTGCAGTCCCTTTGTGGCAATGAGGACTGGGAGGTTTTTTTTGTTGACCGTAGCGAGCTGTTCAATCAGGTCGACAAAGGCACGGCTTGGGACAGCGATGACGATGGCAGTTGCATCGTTGATTGCGTTTCCGAGGCAAGTGGTCGGATGAATGGTTGAAGGGAATGTGATCCCGGGTAAATGGCGTTGATTTTGCTTTTCGTTGAAAAGTTTGACGACATGCTGACTGTCATGTCCCCAGAGGTTGACCTCATGACCGTTGCCGGCAAGCACGAGCGCCAGAGCAGATCCCCAGGACCCAGCCCCGAGAACTGCCAGGCGCGAGTGTTTCTGTCGTCCAGGCTCGTCAAGCATGTCAGCTTGACGGTTGCTCAGTCTGCCCGCTTCCAGCATCTTCTCCAGAAGCTTCCTGGCTTTTCATTTGCTCACGCTTTTTCTGAAGGTAGAGAGCGTCGAAATTGACTGGCTGGAGCACCATGGCAGGGAAGCCCCCCTTGCTGATCAGGGCTGAAACCGCCTCGCGAGCATAAGGAAACAACGACGACGGAGTATAACTCCCGAGCAGCGCCTCAAGGGTGTTGGCTTCGAAACCCTGGATCGTGACCACTCCACCTTGTTGAACCTCGCACAGATAAGCGACCTTGTCATCATTCTTGGCTGTTACAGTGACTTTGAGAATCGACTCGTAAGTGTGATCAGCAAGCTTCCTGGTCTCCGTGGAAAGATCGACAGAGACTTCCGGTTTCCATTCCGATCGAAAGATATCGGGGGAGTAAGGTGCTTCGAAAGAGCAGTCCTTGAGGTAGATCTTCTGTATGTTGAAGATCTGCGGCGGAGCTGTGCCACTGTTACCTGCAGCAGCAACACCGTCTGCTTGATCGGCCATCATGCCTCCAGTTTATCGGTTGTGGATGGGCAAGCTAGCAGCCTGCCAGCTTTCAACACCACCCTTGAGGGTGAATACTTGTTCAAAGCCTTGTTTTTTTAGTGTTCTTGCGGCTCGCCCCGACGTCATGCCGGTCTGACAATAGACGATCACGGGTTTTTTGCGGGCGCGCTCCAGACGTCGGTTCTTCTGTTCCAGAGCGCTCATGGTGACATTGATGGCGCCTGGTAGATGCCCCTTGCGGTAGTCGGCCTCCGCACGAACGTCGACGAACTGCGCTTCTTCCTTGTTGTACTTGAACGTTGCCTGCGAAGCGTCCAGTTGTGGGACACCAAACGAGAATTTTGTTGTCTCCGTTGTGATGATCCAGACAACCAGTACGCCGAGGGCGAGGAACAGGACCCAGTTATTGATGACGAACTCTGGAAGACGCTCCATTGACCCACCCGGTGATGACAAGACGATCTGGGATTACCGCAAGAAACCACGCATGAACAACACCTGCGTGACTCGGAAGCAGCGTAAGGACGCCTCGGCGGTAACGTTGAACAGCGTATTATACAGATGCAAGCCTGCGTTTGAACGCAAGGGAGAGACCATGTCACGACTTTCAGGATTTCCACGACTGATGTTGGTTCTGCTCATCGGCACCGTCCTCATGCCGTTATCAGTGATCAACGCTGCAGAGGATGCCGAGCCAGCCAGTGCAGCGCTCGTCCCTGTTGACGAGTTGCGAACATTGTCCGAGGTCTTGACGCGAATCAAGGATGAATATGTCGAAGAGGTGTCCGATACCGAATTGCTCGAGTCGGCCATACGCGGAATGTTACAGAGTCTCGACCCGCACTCCAGCTACCTGACGCCCGAGGAGCTTGAGGATGTGAGGGTCGGGACACGAGGGCGTTTCGGCGGCCTCGGGCTGGAGGTTGGTGAAGTCGACGGCCGTATCACGGTAATTGCGCCGATTGATGACACCCCCGCACAGCGTGCTGGCATCCAGGCGGGAGACAGGATTGTTCGGATAGACGGTCTCAGCACGCAAGGGATGTCCCTCAATGATGCAGTGCGACGGCTGCGGGGTAGCCCGGGAGAAGCAGTCGAATTGACAATTGTACGCGACACCGATGAGGCGCCGCAGGACGTCACCGTCATCAGGGAAGAAATTCGGGTGCGCAGTGTACGTGCACGGATGCTTGAACCCGGCTATGGGTATGTCCGGATTAGTCAGTTCCAGTCGCAGACCGGTTCAGCATTGATCGAAGCCATCGAGTCATTACAGGCTGAGCATGAAGAACGGCTGAAGGGGTTTGTTCTTGATCTGCGCAACAATCCAGGTGGTGTCTTGCAGGCAGCGGTTTCTGTTGCCGATGCATTCCTGAGCAGTGGAAGGATCACCGAAACCCGTGGTCGCACAGACAGCACACAGTTGCGATTCGAAGCCAATCCGCGCGATGTACTCGATGGCATTCCCATGGTGGTGCTGATCAATGCAGGCTCGGCATCGGCATCCGAGATCGTCGCTGGTGCATTACAGGATCAGCGACGTGCAATCATCATGGGAGCACGCAGTTTCGGAAAGGGGTCGGTGCAATCGATCATGCCGCTAGCATCTGGAGCAGCGATCAGACTGACAACCGCCAGGTACTACACGCCGCTCGGTCGATCGATCCAGGCAGAAGGCATCGAGCCTGATGTTCTGGTCGAAGACCTGCAGGTGAATGTGATGAGCAGGGACGGCAATGAAACGGTACGTGAGCGTGACCTGGATCGACATCTTCATAAGGATGCGGAGGGTGTTTTGGACAGTGATGATCGTCAATCGCTGGCTGTGACCGACTTCCTGCTGTTTGAAGCGCTGAACCTGTTGAAGGCGTTGTCGATTCTTGATCGCGAGCCCGCTCGTCGCTGACGAGGTGATGGAAACGCTGTTGTCGATCGTTGAAAATCAATTCAGGAGCGCCGCGTCCGCAACCAGGCGAGCAGGAAGGCAACGCCGCCCCCTGACAGGGTTGCCAGAGCGATCGTTTTCGGTTCGAAGAGTCTCGAGGCGCCAGATTCGATGACCAGCAGGACGGCGGTCATGATGAACAGCGCGATGGCCAACCCGGTCAGCACGCGACTCGACGCCTGGGCGTCAACCGCTCGACGCAGACCCTGCAATTCCTTGTTCTGTTGTTGAAGCGCGTGTTTCAACTCGCCGAGTTCAGCGCTGGCAGCGAGTAACCGGTTGGGGAGTTCGGGCAGGGTTTCTCCCCAGTCGGGCAGGTTACGGCGCAAACGTCGAATAACCCCTTCGATACCGACCTGCTTACGCATCCAGTGTTCCATGTAAGGCTTGGCGGTACTCCAAAGGTCAAGATCAGGGTAGAGCTCACGGCCAAGCCCTTCGATGTTGAGTAGCGTCTTTTGCAACAGCACCAGTTGTGGCTGAATGACCATATCGAAACGACGACCCGTCTCGAACAGCCTCAGCAGGATGGCGCCAAAGGAAATATCCTTGAGTGGGCGTTCAAAGATTGGCTCACAAACGGTTCTGATAGCGGCTTCGAACTCTTCCACTCGAGTATCGGGTGGTACCCATCCTGATTCGACATGCAGTTCGGCGACTCGGCGGTAGTCACGGTTGAAGAAGGCGAGGAAATTCTGAGCAAGATAGCGATGGTCGACTGGCCCGAGGCTGCCGACAATACCAAAATCAACGGCAACCCAGCTCGGATTGGCAGGGTCGGTGGCGTCGACAAAAATATTGCCGGGATGCATATCTGCATGGAAAAAGCTGTCTCTGAAGACCTGTGTGAAGAAAATCTCCACGCCACGCTCGGCGAGTAGCTTGAGGTCGACGTCGCGTTTTTTCAGTTCATTGATATGACTGACCGGAATCCCCTGTACACGCTCCATCACCATGATGCGACGACTGGTATGCTCGAACACGACATCCGGCATGTACAGTAACTCGGAACCTTCGAAGTTTCTGCGCAGTTGCGAGCAATTGGATGCTTCGCGCAGCAGATCAAGTTCGTCCAGCAGACTTTTCCTGAACTCGGCAACCACCTCGCGAGGTCTGAGCCGCTTCCCAAGTGACCAATAGCGCTCTACCAGCCAGGCAAACAGCTCGAGCAGTTCAAGATCGCGGGCGATAACAGGCTCGATATCCGGGCGCACGACCTTGACCACGACATCACGGCCACCATGCAGTCTCGCGCCATGCACCTGTGCGATCGATGCGGATGCCATCGGCTGATCTTCGAAATACTCGAAGACGGTGGCCAGTGGAGCATTCAGCGACTCTTCGATGATGCGTCTTGCCTGATCAGCCGGAAACGGCGGTACGCGGTCTTGCAAAAAGGACAGCTCTTCAGCGATATCGTGTGGGAGCAGGTCACGGCGCGTCGACAGGATCTGGCCGAACTTGACGAAGATGGGACCGAGCTCTTCCAGTGCGTTGCGGATTCGCTCGCCCTGCGAGCGTTGACGGCCTGCTTTCAGTCGCAACCAGTGCCAGGGGGTCAGATAGACCAGCCAGCGTACCGGGCGAAACCAGCGCGTTGCGAGGACAATCTCGTCGAGTCCATGCCTGACAAGAACAACATTGATGCGCAGTAACCGGAACAGGTGGCGAACTCGGATCATGGATCGCGCCTCTCGAGCAATCGAAGCCGAGCTGCCAGGCGATCGGCGTCAGCACGCAGGTGATCGACCCGAGTGCAGAAATCCTGGAGTTCTGCCGGACCGATGACGACAAGGCTTTCCTCGATCAGGTAGTCGCCCAAGCTGCTGGACAACGTGCTTGCAACTCGCCGCAAGCGCTCCTGTTGTCGAGAAGACTGTTTGATGAAGGCGGCTGATTGTTTTTCATCCAGAAGCAATCTGGCGATGCGAGACCACCCGGGCTGCAGTTCGGAAAGCCGGGTACGGAGGTCGCCGAGAAATGTGAGATCGCCATGGAAGACAACATCGGTGCGACCGCGTGGTTCCTGCAGCAACCGTAACAGCTGCAAGGCTGCGCCTTCGATTTGGGCATCAGCCGTTACAGTGACAGATGGATCCCGTTCTGCGATCCAGAGACCACCATCGCGTCCTTCGATGATCAGATGCAGGGTGGGCTGTCTGACGTCAACGGCCACACGCCTGCCATGCAGCGGTTCGAGCGCAGCCGCGAGCTCCGAGTCCCTGTCGGTCAGCATCTGCAGCAGGGTATTCACGCTGTTCAGGCGGGTGTCGCGCCAGGTCATGAGCGCCTGCCTCCAGACGGTTGATTGCTCAATAACGACATCCACGATGAATCGCGACAACACCGGCGTTGAGGTTGGTGTAGTGACAATCCTCGAAACCGGCGTCTTCCATCATGCCGAGCAGCGTTTCCTGGTCAGGATGCATGCGAATCGACTCCGCAAGATACCGGTAGCTGTCCGAATCCCCGGCAAGCAGGCGCCCCATGCGCGGCAGAACGTGAAACGAGTAAGCATCGTACAAGGGACGAAGCGGTTTGGCATAGACCTGAGAAAACTCGAGGATAAGAGCCATCCCGCCTGGTCGCAGCACGCGAGCCATCTCGGTCAACGCATGCATTTTTTCGGTGACGTTCCGGAGCCCGAAACCAATCATCACTCGGTCAAAACTGTTGTCCGGGAACGGGAGGGTTTCAGCGTCAACAAGCGCAAACTCGATGTTGACACATCCTGCATCAAGCATGCGGTCTCGACCCAGCGACAACATGGCCGGGTTGATGTCGGACATGATGACGCGACCGCTTTTGCCGACGCGAGCAGAAGCGAGCCTTGACAGATCACCAGTGCCAGCCGCCAGATCAAGCACCTCGTGTCCTGGCCGCAGTCGCGCCTGCCCGATCATCTGCCGCTTCCACAGACGGTGCAGCCCGACCGACATGACGTCATTCATCAAATCGTATTGATTGGCCACTGACTTGAACACACCGGCGACGCGCTCGCGTTTCTCCGTGAGCGGCACAGTTTCGTAACCGAAGTCGGTTGTCTGGTTTCTCTCTGGGGGTTCCACGCCAAGTTTCTCCTGATGTCACGTCCGACGTTGGTGGCCAGCCTTTTCCAATCGCGTCAGATACTGTTGCCAGTAGGCATCATGTTGCGAGCCAAGTTCGTACAGATAGTCCCAGGTAAACAACCCGGAATCATGACCATCATCGAAGTGCAATCGCAACGCATACTCGCCGACCGGCTCGACGCGGCTGATGCCGACGCTCTCCTTGCCGACCTGTAGCACTTCTTGTCCCGGACCGTGACCACGCACCTCGGCCGATGGCGAGTAAACACGTAGATACTCGCATGGCAACGAGAAGCGTACGCCGTCATCGTAGGCAATCTCCAGCGTTCGCGAACGTCTCCGTAAGGTGATGTCAGTGGGAACAGGCATCCTGTGTTCCTCCTAGAGAATATAGCGGCTCAGGTCCTGGTTCCCCACCAGTGCGGCCAGCTGGTTGTCGACATAGCTCGCATCGATACTGATCGATTGACCGCTTTGGTCGGGGGCCGAATAACTGATGACTTCGAGCAGACGCTCCATCACCGTGTGCAGACGTCTGGCACCGATGTTTTCTGTCTGTTCATTGACTTGCCAAGCAATTTCGGCAATCCGACGGATGCCGTCTTCAGTGAAATCCAGCTCGAATGCTTCGGTTGCCATCAATGCCTGATACTGCAAGGTGAGCGATGCTGTCGGCTCGGTCAGTATGCGGACGAAGTCCTCGACGGACAGTGCGTCGAGCTCGACACGAATCGGCAGACGCCCCTGCAATTCGGGAATGAGATCGGACGGCCGGGAAAGATGGAACGCACCTGATGCAATGAACAGAATATGGTCGGTACGCACCATGCCATGTTTGGTGGAGACCGTACATCCCTCGACCAGTGGCAAGAGGTCACGCTGCACCCCCTCGCGGGAGACATCCCCACCCGTCGCCCCGCCATCCTGACGACGAGTAACCTTGTCGATCTCATCAAGGAAGACGATACCATTCTGCTCAAGGCGTTGCATAGCGACCAGCTTGATCTCTTCCTGGTTGAGCAGCTTTCCGGCCTCTTCTTCGCGCAGCACTTTCATGGCGTCGCGAATCTTCATCCGTCGAACCCGCTTGCGGCCACTCTGACCAAGATTCTGGAACAGACTCTGGAGCTGATTCGTCATCTCCTCCATGCCTGGTGGCGCCATGATGTCGACACCGACTGATGGTGCGTTGAGGCTGAGTTCGATTTCGCGATCATCCAGATCGCCAAACCGCAGCTTGTTGCGAAACTTCGTGCGGGTTGTGCTGTAAGCAGGATCGCTGCGCTGGTCGGCAGTCTGATTGCTCGACTGCGGGCCGGGCAGCAAGATGTCAAGCAATCGCTCTTCAGCGAGCTCCTCGGCCTGTTGCTGAACCTTCTCCATCTCCTCTTCTCGGGTCATCTTGATGGCGATGTCTGCCAGGTCGCGAATGATCGATTCGACGTCCCGCCCGACATAACCGACTTCGGTGAACTTGGTCGCCTCGACCTTGATGAAGGGGGCCTTCGCCAGTCGTGCCAGGCGGCGGGCAATCTCTGTCTTGCCGACGCCGGTTGGTCCGATCATGAGAATGTTCTTGGGGGTGATCTCCGGGCGCAGCTCGCCATCGACCTGCATTCTTCGCCAACGGTTGCGCAAAGCAATGGCGACAGACCGTTTCGCCTTGTGTTGGCCGATGATGAACCGGTCAAGCTCCTGGACGATTTCTCTCGGCGTCATGGTTGACATGCGTGACCTCTCTCAGGCTGCAGGACTGTCGCTGACCGCCAGGCTCTCGATTGTCAGCTGATGGTTGGTGTAGACACAGATATCGGCGGCAATGCCGAGCGCTTCACGCACAATGGCCTCGGCGTCGATAGCACTTCTGCGTAACAGCGCAAGCGCCGCCGCCTGCGCGAACGGCCCCCCGGAGCCGATAGCGATGACAGCATGTTCGGGCTCGATGACATCACCGTTACCCGAAATGACTAGCGTCTGTCCCCTGTCGGCGACCAGCAACAGTGCTTCCAGTCGCCGCAAGGCGCGGTCCGATCGCCAGTCCTTGGCCAGTTCGACCGCAGCTCTGGTCAGGTTGCCATGATATTTTTCCAGCTGGCCCTCGAAACGTTCGAACAGGGTGAATGCGTCGGCCGTGCCGCCGGCAAAACCGGCGATGACGCGTTCCTGATAGAGTCTTCTGACTTTCCGCGCATTCCCTTTCATGATGGTGTTGCCGAGCGAGACCTGACCGTCTCCCCCGATGACTACCTGATTGCCTCGTCGGGCGGCCAGAATCGTTGTGCCGTGGTACTGCTCCATGCGCTGCCTCGTCATTGGTCGAAAAGCGGTCAGGGGCGATGTCGGTTGCGTTGCGCCCGAGGGTGGGCACGCTCGTGCACATCGGCGAGATGGTTGAAGTCAAGATGCGTGTAGATCTGGGTAGTTCCGATATCGGCATGGCCGAGAAGTTCCTGCACGGCGCGTAGATCACCGCTCGATTCGAGCAGGTGACTCGCAAAGGCATGGCGCAACATATGTGGGTGGACATGGACATCCAGCCCACTGAGAGCAGCCAGTTTCGCAAGCCGTTTCTGGACACTGCGCATCGTCAGACGGGTGCCACGCATACTGACGAACAGCGCCGACTCAGCAGGCTTTGCCATCCTCGGGCGGACGCCGAGCCACCGCTGCAGCGCCATGATGGCAGGTCTGCCAATCGGCAACACCCGCTCGCGCGCACCCTTGCCGAGCACTCTGACCAATCCCTGCTCAAGGTCGATGTCGTGAACTTCCAGAGCGACGGTTTCCGCCAGACGCAGCCCGGACGAATACATCAGCTCGAATACCGCCAGTTCGCGACGAAGAAGGTCTTGATCTGGTTTGGTTTGATCAGCAGGTGCATCAAGCAGCCGGTTGACACGGTCGACATCCAGCGTCCGCGGCAGATGGCGTGCCACTCTGGGCATCGCGACCAGTTCGGCAGGATTGCTGCGCACGGCACCTTCGCGCAGGAGAAACGCAAAGAAACGCCGAACGGCCGACAATCGGCGACGCAATGAGCGCGTTGACAGCCCCTGGCGGTGACTTGCTGCGATGAAGTCTCGAATCGCACGGCTGTCGAGAACACACGGATCCACTTCACCGTCGCCATCCTGGCTGGCCCAGCGCAACAGGGTGTTGATGTCTCTGCCATAGTGATAACGGGTACTGGCTGCAAGACGCCGTTCGGCACCGAGGTGCGCATCGAAGCGATCCAGCCAGGTCTGCGTCGATACCGTCATTGCAGCCTCGCCAGAACCTGGCAACACAATTCGCCCAACCGTTTCAGGAACACCGTGCCGTTGCCGGGATCATAGCGATCCGGTTGACTGCTGCCGATCGCAATCAGGCCACGCCCGGTATTGATGTGCATGGGGACGATCGCTGTCGAGCGGATCCGCGGCGCTGTCTCGCCAAAAAGGAACCGCAGGTGTGCAGCCGGTAATTCTCCGCAGCGCGGTTGCTGGTCGAGCAGCATGTCCTGCATCAGCACAAAGCCGGAATCGTCTGTTCGGCAGACTTCGAGCCTGCATTCCGGAAACCGAGGGCCTTGCAGACGAATCGAAACGAATTCTGCGTGAAAGTAGAGACGCAGTCCGTCGGTTATTGTGTCGAGCGCATGCTCGACATCATTGCAATCGAGCAGCTCAAGTGTCAGCCGGTGCAGCTGATCGGCAATCCGCTCGTTGCTGCGAGCGATGTCGATGATCTCCTCCAGCCGATCGTCCAGAGTATCCGCTCGCTCGCGAAGCAGTCTGATCTGGTATTCGAGCAGCGAGACGGCAGGCTCGCAGCCATGCGACAGTCGAAGCCGAGTTGCCAGGTCCTGATGTTCGATAAAGAAGTCGGGGCGTTGTTCAAGAAAACGCGCAACCACCGACGCATCGCAGTCACTCTGACCATGATGCGGGTCGCTGTGCAGCGAACACGGCTTGTGGTGCCCGTCACTGGTCTCGTCCAACAGCTTGACTCCTCGTTATACGCTCGGCCAGACACCATCGAAGACGTGCACCGCCGGGCCCGTCATCTGCACGCTCCGGCCAGCGCCTTGCCAGCTGATCTGCAAATGACCTCCCGTGAGTGCAACATCGACATGGTCATCCAGCCATCCATGCAGCTGCCCGGCAACGACTGCAGCGCAGGCGCCGGTGCCACAGGCCTGCGTTTCGCCGCAACCGCGCTCGTACACCCGAAGTCGGATATGCGTCCGATCAGCAACTTCGATGAACCCGACATTGACTCGGTCTGGAAATGCCGGGTGCGTTTCGATCAATGGACCAAGCTCTTCAACGGGTGCCTGATCAACATCGGACACCTCGATGATGGCATGTGGATTACCCATCGACAGTGCAGTCACAAAAACGGCGCGATCCTGCAGCGGTAGAAGATAGCTGGCCTGGCCAGGGTGTATTGACACTGCATCGACATCGATTGGCACCGCGAGCGGCTCGAGCATGGGTTGCCCCATGTCGACTTCGAAACGTCCGTCATCGAGCAGGCAGACCAAAGCGGTCCGATCCCCGACTTCAATGACCATGCGATTGGTCGAGCACAATCCTTGACGATGGAGAAACAATGCCAGGCATCGCACGCCATTACCGCAGTGTTCCACCTCGCTACCGTCTGCATTGAAAATGCGATAACGTGCATGTGTGTCCGAGCGTCGCGGAGGTTCGGCCAGGAGCACCTGATCACAGCCGACCCCGCGTCTGCGGTCGGCGAGTTGGCGTGCCAGCTCCGGACGCATCAAAACCTGCTGGGTGATCGCATCAATGACAACGAAATCATTGCCAAGTCCATGCATCTTGCTGAACTTCATGACTGAAGCCTGGGCAGGTATTCGTTGGCGAGCAGATCGTCGAGCGTTTCGCGGCGGCGAACCAGTTGCATGTCGTTGCCGTCGACCAGCACTTCGGGAGGACGTGGCCTGGTGTTGTAATTGCTTGCCATCACGAAACCGTACGCGCCAGCCGTCATGACTGCCAGTAAATCACCACTGGCCAGTGCGAGTTCACGATCCTTGCCAAGAAAGTCGGCGCTTTCACAGACCGGACCGACAACGTCATAGCGTAACCGGGGTTCATCGCGGGGCTGGATTGCTCTGATCGCCTGCCAGGCGCCATAAAGCGCTGGCCGCAGGAGGTCGTTCATTGCGCCGTCGACCAGCGCAAAGTGCTTGTCTGGCGTGTTTTTGAGATATTCGACCCGGGTCAGCAGCAGACCGCCTTCTGCCACGATGGCTCTGCCTGGCTCCACGAGCAATTCCAGTTCAAGGTCTTCTGTCGCGCGCAGGACCGACTGCAGGTAGCTGTCAATGTCCGGACTTGTTTCCGAAGCCTGATAAGGCACGCCGATGCCACCACCGATGTCGATGTGCCGCAGCCGCAGACCGGTGCTCTGCAGCCGTCTGATCAAACCGAGGACCAGGTCTAGCGCATCGAGCAGCGGCTCGCTCTGCAGCAGCTGAGAGCCGATATGAAAGTCGACGCCGATCAGGTCGATCCAGGGATTTTGCGCATATGACAGATAGAGCGATTCGGCGTCAGCCAATGGGATACCGAACTTGTTGTCCCGCAGCCCGGTGGAGATGTATGGGTGCGTTCTGGCGTCGACATCGGGGTTGACGCGCAGCGACACCGGCGCCGGCCGACCGACCAGTTCGGCAATCTCGGCGATGCGTTCCAGTTCTGCTGCAGATTCGACATTGAAACAGCGGATTCCAGCGTCGAGTGCATGGGTGATTTCATGGCGACTTTTTGCGACACCGGAAAAGACCACCTTGTCGGCAGATCCGCCTGCTCTCAGTACCCGTTCCAGCTCACCTTGCGAGACGATGTCGAAACCGGAACCGAGACGTGCCAGCAGGTTCAGTACAGCCAGATTGGAGTTTGCCTTGACGGCATAGCAGATCAGATGATCGCGACCGATCAGGGGTGTGGCAAAGCGACGCCATGCTGCCTCGATGGCAGAGCGGCTGTAGACATAGGCAGGCGTTCCATACGCCTCAGCGACAGCATTGAGCGGGACGTTCTCGACGTGCAGAGTCCCGTCACGGTAGGTAAAGGGGCTGAGCATCAGGAGCTCCGTTGCCTGGTGTTTTCCACATCCGGGTCATCGCTCTGCACTTCCGAGCCCGGGGTGTCTGGCTGTTCAGGCAGGAACAGGTCACCTTTCTGGCCGCAGCCGGTTGTTACCGCGAGCAGGAGCGCGATGAACAGAATGCTGAACAGCCGCCGTGAGCTGAATGTCGCCATCATGGACGCCCCCGTGATCAAGTGAAATCAACTTCAGGAGCAAGCGCTCCCACGCTTGCGTATGATAGCGCATCGAGATTGTCGATTGGGTACCGCACAGACAGACGGAGGCAGACAGATGCTGGAAACCGTGGTGGTTGGCGACCGCGAAGGAGTCACTTGCAGCGTGATCTGGCTGCACGGTCTTGGCGCCGACGGCAATGATTTTGTCCCGGTTGTACCCGAGCTCGGGTTACCCCCGACGTTGTCGGTCCGGTTCGTGTTTCCTCACGCGCCGGTTCGGCCGGTGACGCTGAATGGCGGGCTGGCGATGCGCGCCTGGTATGACATCGTCGAACTGTCGCCTGAAGGCCGACGCGATCCGCAAGGAATGGCTGCATCTGTGACAGCCGTGCACGATCTGATTGCGCAGGAAAATGCTGCCGGCATACCGACTGACCGTATTGTACTTGCAGGTTTTTCCCAGGGGGGCGCGGTCGCCCTCCATGCCGGTCTCAGCCTGTCGCAGCCGTTGGCGGGAATCCTCGGCTTGTCGACCTATCTGCCCAATGTGGAAGAGCTCCCGGGCATTCGTCATTCAGCCAACAGCTCGACGTCGGTGCTGCTGGCGCATGGCACGCACGATCCCGTTCTCGGTATCGCGTTGGGCTATCAGGTCCTTGAAGGGCTCCGCGCGCTTGGTCAGCCGGTCGAGTGGCTGGAATACCCGATGCAGCATCAGGTCTGTCTGGAAGAAATTCGCGCCATCGGGCAGTGGTTGACGGCAAGGCTGCCTGCCGGTCGCTGAGCGTTTTTCAGGCCCGGTCACCGGAGCAATCGTGAGCGAGTCGACGTCTGGCCCGCTCGACTTGCAGCCGGACCTGCGCCGGAGATGTCGCGCCCCAATGGTCGCGCGACGCCAGTGATCCGTCGAGGCTGAGGACCGTGTAGACATCCTCGCCGATATGATCGGAAAACCCCCGCAGAGTTTCGAGGTCCATGTCGGCAAGATCAACACCGGTTCTGATACCGTGCTGAACGGCAGCGCCGACAATACCGTGCGCGTCCCTGAACGGGACCCCTTTTCTGACCAGATAGTCCGCCAGATCGGTGGCGGTTGCGTAACCGCGACGCGCGGCTTCGCGCATGTTATGACGGTTGCAGGTCAGGGCAGGGACCATCTCTGTAAACGCCCGCAAGCTGTTTTCCACTGTGTCGATCGTGTCGAAAACCGGCTCCTTGTCTTCCTGATTGTCGCGATTATAGGCCAGCGCCTGCGCCTTCATCAGCGTCAACAAGGCGATGAGATGCCCTTGCACGCGAGCGCTCTTGCCGCGAACCAGTTCGGCAACATCGGGGTTTTTCTTTTGGGGCATGATGCTCGAACCAGTGCAGAAGCGATCTGGCAGATCGATGAACGCAACGAGTGGTGATGCCCAGAGAATCAGCTCTTCGGCCATGCGCGACAGGTGCATCATCAATATTGACGCAGCAGAAACGAATTCGATCGCAAAATCCCGATCGGAAACCGCATCCAGCGAGTTGTCGCTGGGGCGGCTGAAACCAAGTAGTTCGCAGGTCATGCCGCGGTCGATGGGGAAGCTCGTTCCGGCGAGAGCAGCCGACCCCAGCGGCATGACATTGAGTCGACGACGACAATCGTCCATGCGCCCCTGGTCACGAACCAGCATTTCGTACCAGGCCAGCATGTGATGACCGAACGTCACTGGCTGTGCGACCTGGAGGTGAGTAAACCCGGGCATGACAGTATCGGCTTCACGTTCGGCCAGTTCGACCAGCCCTCGTTGAAACGCTTCGAGCTGCGTAATGATGCGGTCGATCGCCGCGCGCAGGTGTAGACGGAAGTCAGTCGCGACCTGGTCATTTCTCGAACGTCCGGTGTGCAGTTTCTTTCCGGCCTCACCGATCTTGTCGGTCAGCCGTTTTTCGATGTTCATATGAACATCTTCGAGATCTGCAGACCAGGGAAAGCGACCGTTTTCGATTTCCATTTCGATGCCATCCAGGCCGGTTTCGATCGCCCTGACCTCTTCCGGGGTGAGCACACCACAGGACGCAAGCATCCGCGCATGTGCCCGAGAGCCAAGAATGTCCTCGAGATACAACCGTCGGTCAATGTGCTCGGACGCGCTGAAGCGAGCGACGAAGGCATCGGTCGCCTCCCCGTCACTGAATCGCCCGGCCCAAAGCTGTTTGCCCGTGTTGTTGCTCATGACCCTGGTCCCCGCTGGCGCGCCGCGCCATCTCTGTATCAATGTGGTTGATGCAGTATATCAGGCTGACCGATAACGGGTTGGCCTCTCCATGCCAATGCGGTTTATCATCAAGGCAGTCAGCAAGAGTCAGGAGCAGGATGACCAGGAGGGTTGCAGGACATGGGAAACATCCATCGGTTGGAAACGCTGATCTACAGGAAGCGAGGCGATCTCTATCTGCTCAGGGTTGATGACATCGACTATATCTGTGCCGAGCATCGGTATCTGCGTGTCCACCACCGCAAGGGTATCGCGGTGTTGAGCGATACGCTCGATGCGCTCGTGACGTCACGGCCAGACCTGTTTCTGCGTGTCCATCGTGGCGCGTTGATCAATCGAGAGCGTCTCGTTGGCCTGGAAAAGAAGAATAACCGGTATTCCGTTGTTCTTGAGGGCGTCGACGAACGTCTGGTCGTCAGCCGTCGACGCGTTCCCGACGTCAGGCGTGCCCTGGTCATTCTGGCTCGTCCGTGTCTGTCTCGTCCCGGGTTGAGCCCGGGTTCCTGATTTCATTCATCATCTATTCTGGAAGTCTCGCTTATGCCGTCTCAAGATCGTCCGATGTCCCCGCTCGACAGGCCGTTGCGCATCGCCACCCGCAAGTCCCCGCTTGCTGTCTGGCAGGCTGAATATGTGGCCGATCGGTTATGTGCCACGCACCCTGGTCTGCAGGTCGAGCTGGTGCGGATGAGTACGCGGGGTGACCGGATCCTTGATGCACCACTTGCCAGGATCGGTGGCAAGGGCCTTTTTCTCAAGGAGCTTGAAGAAGGTCTGCTCGATGGCCGTGCTGATATTGCAGTGCACTCCATGAAGGATGTACCTGCCGTCATCACCGAGCAACTGCATGTCCCGGTTATCCCAGAGCGCGATGACCCCTGCGACGCGTTTGTTTCTAATCAGTACGCCGCTATTGATGACCTGCCGATCGGAGCGCGGGTTGGTACGGCGAGTCTGCGCCGACAGTGTCAGATCCGTGCGCGTCGGCCGGACCTGCAGGTCGAGACCTTGCGTGGCAGTGTCAACACGCGATTGCAGAAGCTCGATGATGGTCAGTATGACGCCATCATTCTCGCTGCTGCCGGTTTGCGTCGACTGGGCCTGCAATCGCGCATCACGCGTCGCATGCTACCGGAAGAGAGTTTGCCGGCGGTCGCCCAAGGGGCTCTGGGTATCCAGTGCAGGGTCGGTGATTCGATGATCGAGGCATTGATTGCGCCGTTGGATGATGTCGACAGTCACGTTCGTGTTGCTGCTGAACGTGCTCTGAATCGACAGCTCGAGGGCAGCTGCCAGGTTCCGATCGGCGCTTATGCCGAGCTTGACGGAGAGGATATTCATTTGCGCGGGCTGGTTGGTTCCGAGGACGGTCGACAGATTGTCAGCGGCGAGACCCGTGGTCATCGTTCGCAGGCGTCAATGCTTGGCGAAACACTTGGGCGGGATTTGCTGGAGCGAGGCGGGCGCGACATTCTTGCGAACCTGCTTGCCGAGGAGTGAGCATGAGAAACGAAGTCGCAGCGTCGTCAGAGCCGACCGTGCTGGTTACCCGCCCTGCCATGCAGGCGGAGGGCCTGTGTGAATTGCTTGCCAAGGCTGGCGTTCATGCGGTCCGTTTGCCTGTGCTCGACATCGAGTTTCTTGCCGATGCGCCACCGTTGTCTCCCGAGCTGGCGAGTGGCATTCAGCACCTCGAGAGTTGTGACCTGGTCATCTTCACCAGTGTCAACGCTGTCGAAGGGCTGGAGAAGGCGATGCAGCTGGCAGAGCGCGGCTGGCCTGAACAGATGCCGGAGGTTGCTGCCATCGGGTCGGCAACCGCCGAGCGGCTCGAATCTGTCGGAGTTGATGTTGGAATCCGTCCAGGTGGGCCTTACACCAGTGAGGGACTGTTGGCGCTGCCGCGTCTGCACGCGGTCAACGGTCAGCGCATCCTCCTGGTCGGTGGCGTCGGTGGTCGTGGCCTGATTGCCGAAGCGCTGACCGAGCGTGACGCTCAGGTCACGGTGCTTGAAGTCTACCGCCGCCTGCCGCATCCCCATGCCGACGGTCGGTTGGGCGAGGTGCTGCGTGACGAGGCGCCCGATGCTGTCATCGTGACCAGCGTCGAGGGGCTCGAGAGCCTGGTTGCACTCGCCGCAGATGCATCCGAGCGTGAGGCACTGTTTTCGCTGGGTCTGGTCACGGTCAGTGCCCGGGTGGCTCGCGCAGCCCGGCAGCAAGGCTTTAGAGCCGGTGTCGTCGTTGCTGACGAAGCGAGTGATCCTGCGCTGGTCGCGGCATTCGAACGTTGGCGCAGTTCGCGTGCTGACACTGACCAGCAAGCGGTTGTTGACTCAAGCGACGAGACGCCGGCTGGGTTGGAACCAGCAGACCCCGCACCGGCGGCTGGCGCTTCTCCATCTCAGCCAGTGAGTCGGCGGTCAGGGATTCTGCCGGCGCTGGTCGTGCTGTTCATTGCTGTCGGGGCTATCGGCTGGGTCTGGCAGCAGCAGCAATCGCTACTCGAGACGCAGCGAGCGCTCGAACAGCGACTCGAGCGTGTTTCCGGCGACGCCGAGGTGATGGTGTCCCGGCAGGTCGCCGAAGCCAGAGAGGCGCTTGCCAGCGAGGTGGCGCGGACGAATGCGCGCGTCGATCAAGTGACGCTCGAGCAGCAGTCGCAGGCGCAGCTGGTGGCCAGAGCCGATGAGGCGGCTGCTCGGAATCGTGATGCTCAGGCGCGTCTGGGTTCGCAGATGGAGCGTATCGAGCGCCTGGCGACTGCACAGCAGGTCGACTGGGTGATTGCCGAAAGCCGGTACCTGTATCGGGTTGCTCGGGCGCGGTTACTGTTCAACGCCGACATCGACGGCGCACTGGCCGCCCTTGCTGACGCCGAAACATTACTGGCCGATGTGGGTGCAGATGGTCTGGATATGCGACGGCGCGTGCAATCTGCGACGCGGGCGATTCTCGAGCTGCCAACCGGCAATCGTCAGGAAATGACCGGCGAACTCCAGCGTCTTGCGCTCGAGGCCACTGACTGGCCACTGCGTGTTGCCGTTGAACCATTGGTTGCTGATCCCGTTGGTCGAGAGCATGACGCCGATCTCGGGTCGCTCGAAGGTTGGCGCGCAGCCGCATCCCGCACCTGGGACCGCCTGGTGCACAGCCTTTCGGGATTGGTTGTGGTGCGTCGAGATCTGGCGCCTCCGCCGCTCCTTGCACCCTCCGAGGAGTGGTTTCTGCGCGAGAATATCCGCCTGCAGTTGCTGACTGCCCGGTTGGCTGTTCTGGAAGCCGACCAAGAGACATTCGAGCTCAGCCTTGATCAGGCAGCCTGGTGGATTGATACCTACTTCGCCGGCTCCGACAATGCTGATCGTGCCCTGGAACGGATCGAGACGCTACGCGAGACGTCCATCAGCCTACCGACGCTTGACATCGACAAGATCGAGCTCGACACCGATGCGATGGGAGGTGGCTCATGACACGTCTCCTGTTCTGGTTGCTGCTGCTCTTCGGCAGCGTGCTTGCCGCCCTCTGGTTCCAGCAGCAACAGGGCTTTGTGCTGTTGCACGTCAATGGCCTGTCGATTCAGGGCAGCCTGGTGGTCGGGCTGCTGGCAATCGTCTTGCTGGTTGCCGTGACGTATCTATTGTTGCGTTTGCTCATTGGGGGTCTGGGTCTGCCTGGGAACATGCAGCGCTGGTTGTCGGGTCGACGACGCGAACGTGAGCGATCACGGACGTTGACGGGGTTGCAGCAACTCGCCGAAGGTCAGTTTTCTGGCGCTGAAAAGTTGATGGTCAAGGCTGCTCCCGAGAGTGATCTGCCCTTGCTCAATTATCTGGGTGCAGCCACTGCAGCGCACCGTCAGGGAGCGCATCGTCGTCGCGATCGGTATCTGGCCAGCGCAGATCAATCCATGCCTGGCGGCAAGCTCGCCGTTGGTCTGACTCAGGCGCAACTGCATATCGATGATGGACAGTGGGAAACGGCTTTCGCAACACTCAATCTGTTGCAGTCGAGCTGGCCCAGGCATCCGCGTGTTCTCGAGCTGCTTGCGTCGGTTTGCCGCCAGATCGAGGAATGGAGCCGCTTGCTGGAGATCCTGCCCCTGCTTCGGCGTTATGCGGCGCTCGATCAGCCTTATGTGCAGGGGCTGGAGCGTGATGCCTGTGCTGGCTTGCTGCATGTTTCGGCCCGCCGTGGCCGCAACGATCTCGATCTGGCTTGGGGCCGTCTACCACGATCCGCGACGCGTGATGACACGGTCAGGCTCGCTTATATTGATGGGCTATTGTTGCTGAATCCTGGTGACGACACTGCCGAAAAACTGCTCCGACAGGGGCTGCAACGTCGCTGGCAGGATGCCTGGGTACGCCGCTATGGCCGTTTGAGCATGAAGGACTCGACAGCGGTTCTGAGCCGTCTGGAGCAGTGGTTGACACAGCGCCCCGATGACCCGGAGCTGTTACTCGCAGCCGGTCGTCAGGCAATCGCGTGCGGGCTTGCCGATCGTGCCAGATCACTGCTTGACAGTGCTGTACGTCGTGGTGTTGGAGCAGAAGCCTGTTATCTGCTGGGTCGCGTCCTGCAGGACTCCGGACAGCATGAAGCTGCGGCTGTCGTTTATCGGCAGGCGCTGGAGCAACGTGATCCTTACGCTGCTCAGACCGCTATCGCCGATCAATCAGTTGTTGGCCTGCCAGGGCAGCGTTCGGATGCGCTGTTGACCGCCGAGTAGCGGTTTTGGCGAACGGGGATGCGAGTCAGTCAGGGCTCTGGTAGCGACATCGGGATCATGGTGCGTTGATCCCGATGCCGTTACCAGAGCAGGGATGATGCCTGAGCCCCCGACCTTCAATCAGACGCAGTTCAGACGTTGTCGTCACTCTGTATCGACTGTTCGAGGACTGCTGCCTCAACGGCAGCCAGCGCCGTCATGTTCAGAATCCCTCGCGTTGTGACGGATGGCGTCAGAATGTGTGCTGGCTTCGTCGTGCCGAGTAGTATGGGCCCCAGAGAAACTCCCTGATTCAACGCCTTGAGCAGATTGAACGCAATGTTTGCTGCATCAAGTGTTGGCAATATGAGCAGGTTGGCGGCGCCCGAAAAGGCTGCGTCCGGGAATATCCGGTCACGGATTTCCTGTGACAGGGCGGCATCACCGTGCATTTCGCCTTCGACCTCCAGTTCGGGGGCCAGATCACGAAGCAGCTCGAGCGCCCGGCGCATCTTTTCTGCCGTTCTTGCATCAGACGAGCCGAAGCTTGAATGCGACAGCAGCGCAACTTTCGGGGTGATACCGAAACGACGCACTTCTTCGGATGCAAGCACGGTCATTTCGGCGATCTGCTCTGCAGTCGGGTCCTGATTGACATAGGTGTCGCAGAGGAAAAACGTCCCTTGCGGCAGAATCAGACCACTCATCGCTGCCAGGCTTTGCACGCCAGCACGTTTGCCAAGAACGTTTTCGACATGACCGAGCTGGCGGTGGTAGCGCCCATCCAGCCCGCAGAGCATGGCATCTGCTTCCCCGCGGTACAACATCAACGCCGCAATCACCGAGTTGCGGGTACGAACGATGTTGCGCGCCTGATCTGGCGTTACACCGCGCCTGGCCATCAACGTATGGTAAAGAGTCCAGTACTCGCGGTAGCGAGGATCATCCTCGGGGTCGGCGACTTCAACCGCCGTATCGATATCGAGAGACAGACCAAGCCGCTCGATCCGCATTTCGAGCACCTTGCGACGTCCGATCAATACGGGCCTGGCAAGGCCTTCATCAACGGCAATCTGCGCAGCCCGCAGCACCCGTTCCTGTTCGCCTTCGGCAAAGACGACGCGCTTGGGGTTGGAGCGGGCCTTTTCGAAGATCGGCTTCATCACCAGCCCTGACTGGAAGACGAAGTGTTCGAGACGTTGCCGATAGGCGTCGAAATCGGCAATTGGCCTGGTCGCGACACCGCTGTCCATGGCGGCGCGAGCCACAGCAGGCGCGATACGCGAGATCAAGCGTGGATCGAACGGTTTTGGGATCAGATACTCTGGGCCGAACTGCAGAGCCAACCCGCCATACGCTGCGGCAACCATCTCGGAGGCCTCCTGCAGCGCAATGTCGGCGATTGCCTCGACACAGGCCAGCTTCATCGCTTCATTGATGGTGGTCGCGCCAACATCCAGCGCACCACGGAAAACAAACGGGAAGCACAAAACATTGTTGACCTGGTTGGGGTAGTCGGAGCGACCGGTCGCGATCACCGCATCTGGACGGACGGCATGCGCGTCTTCGGGGAGAATTTCCGGATCGGGGTTGGCGAGTGCGAGGATCAACGGTCGTGCGGCCATTGTTCGCACCATGTCGGGTTTGAGAATGCCGGCACCTGACAGACCGAGGAAGATATCGGCGTTGTCGATCGCGTCGGCAAGTGTGCGTGCATCGGTGTCCTGCGCATACCCCGCCTTGCGGGCATCAAGCTGCTCGCGACCGGTATGAATGACGCCCCGTGAGTCAAGAACCAGTATATTTTCGCGTCGCATGCCGAGGCTGACCAGCAGATCCAGGCAGGCCATGGCAGCTGCTCCGGCCCCTGAACAGACCAGGCGGACCTCGCTGATTGCCTTTTCAACGACCCGCAGCCCATTGCGGATCGCAGCGGCAGTAATGATGGCCGTGCCATGCTGATCGTCATGGAAAACCGGAATGGCCATCCGTTCCTTCAGTTTCTCCTCGATGTAGAAGCACTCCGGAGCCTTGATGTCCTCCAGATTGATTCCGCCAAAGGTTGGCTCCAGGCTGGCGATGATATCGACCAGCCGGTCTGGATCACGTTCGTTCACCTCGATATCGAACACATCGATCCCGGAGAACTTCTTGAACAGTACAGCCTTGCCTTCCATCACCGGCTTCGAGGCCAGCGGGCCGATTGCACCGAGACCAAGAACGGCGGTGCCGTTGGTGATGACGGCAACCAGATTGCCACGCCCGGTCAGTTCGGCAGCTTGCGCAGGGTCTGTTTCGATTGCCTTGCATGCGTAGGCAACGCCTGGTGAATAGGCCAGCGCCAGGTCACGTTGCGTTGCCAGTGGTTTGGTTGCCGAGATCGACAACTTCCCGGGTGTCGGGTAACGATGGTACAGCAGGGCGTTCTCGCGAAACTCATCGGACATGCGCCGATCCTCCAGCAGGGGGGTGGTTGAATGCTTGTCTGTTCAAGTCTGCTGGTTATCACCAGCGGCGGCCGAGGAATGCCTCGACCAGATCTGTAAATGTTTCAGGATCATCGGCATGCAACCAGTGGCCGGTGCCGGGCAGTGTTTCCAGATCCGCGTCAGGAAACCAGTCAGTCACTGTCTTCGCTTGTTTTTCTCCAACATAACGCGAATGCTCGCCGCGAAGAAACAGTGCTGGACCTGGGTGCCGTGCGCTGATGTCGACAGGGAATCGACCCAGCTCAGGAAGCGCCTGGTGGAGAATGGACAGCGGTATGCGCCATTGCAGCCCCGCTCCTGGAGCGGACCGCAGGTTGGTGAGCAGAAACTGGCGGGTATGCGGTGAGGGGATGCTGTCTTCCAGGTGTTCGAACGCCTGCTGGCGGCTTGTGATTCGGTCAAGGTCGAGTGCGCGGAGCGCATGCAACACCTGATCGTGCTCGTCCATCGGATAGCTGACAGGCGCAATATCCGCGACCAACAGACGGTGTACCCGGTCGGCATGGCGCATTGCGAGCAGCATGGCGACCTTCCCACCCATGCTGTGGCCCAGCAGGTCGACGGATGACAAGCCGAGCTTGTCGAACAGATTGATCACATCAGCGACCATCGCTGCGTAGTGCATCTCGGTAACATGGGGTGACAAGCCATGGTTGCGAAGATCGACCAGAATGACGCGCCGCATTCTCGACAGGTGCCGCGCGATCGATAGCCAGTTGCTACCGGAGCCGAACAGGCCATGGAGGATGACCAGCGCTGGTTCACCAGCTCCGGTCTCACGGTGGTGAAGGGCAGGAGCGGCGCTCATTCGCAGCCCCCTGCAGCGGTCGACAGACCGTGGTGCTCACTGCTGGCAAGGCGCTTCAATGCCTGCACCGCGACACTGAGCCGAATCAGGTCGTTGTCTTCATCCGCCTTGAGCGTTGTCAACGTTGCGTCGAACTGTTGCCAGGCGTCCTGTCTGGCGTCAATCCACGCCTGCACGACGCGCTCCGGATCGTCGTCAGCATCCTCGGCCCCGTCAAGCACCAGTGCGGTCAGCGCCAGATGCTGGTGTGCGCAATCATCACGGAGTCCGATCTGGCAACGTTCCTGCCAGGCGTCCTCGGTCGGTAATTGCTCGACAGCTTGGCGCAGCCAGCTCAATCCGAGCCTGTCGGCGATCAGCCAGTGGACCCCGAGAGCAAAGGGAAGCCGGTCGCAGTCGCCACCAAGAATGCGCGTAACCGGAATCAACGCCACCAGCCTGTGGAGTTTGCAGATTGTGTCCGACAGCTCTTCAGGAAGGCCCTGACCACCATACTCGGCCTTGCGGACACCGAGCCGGCGCAGGTCACCGGCTGGCAGCAGCGTCGTCAGTTGCTCGCTGATCATCGCGGTCGGTCCACGTAGCTGGTCGATCAATTCGGCGATCCCCAACGCAGGCGATGCATGACGCAGGAGCGCACTGGTTGCATTTTCCATCACATAGACGAGCTGCAGCCGTATGGACAGCAGCACGCTGCCGGCAACCACGTTGTCGAGCGCATCGAGCGCCGACCACAAGGTATCAATTTCAAACACCTGACGCGCCACATACGCTGCACGAGCGATATCCGCAACCTGACGACCACTCATTTCCTGCATGCGCAGGACGAAGCTGGGCCCCATCAGATTGAGCAGGTCATTGGTGATGCACGTTGAAATGATCTCTCGTCGCAGCCGATGGTGCTGCACGTCTGCACGAAAATCCTCTGGCAAAGGGGCAGGGAAGTAGCCGTCAAGAACGCCTTGCAGGTCGGGATCATCCGGTAGGTCGCTATCGAGTATGCTGGTCTGGGTGGCCAGCTTTGCATGGGCGAGCAGAACAGCCAGTTCCGGACGAGTCAGTCCTGCCTTGCCGGCCTTGAGTCGCTCGGCAAGGATCTGATCATCCGGCAGCCCCTCTATGTGACGGACAAGACCGGTTTTTTCAAGAGAATGCAAGAGCCGCAACCGTGCCTGCAAGAGCGAGGCATCGCGCAGCTGCATGATCGATAACGCCAGCGTCTGCTGGACATTGATGTCAAGAACCCGCTCGGCAACGCGCTCGGTCATGCGCTCCAGGAGCTGGTTGCGGTGTGTCGTGGTCAGCTCGTCGCGCTCCACCGCAGCGTTCAGCAGGACCTTGATGTTGACTTCCATGTCGGAGCAGGCAACACCACCGGCATTATCGATCGCATCGGTATTGATGCGGCCACCCATCAGCGCATATTCGATACGCCCACGTTGACTCAGTCCAAGGTTGCCCCCTTCTCCGACGACCTTGCAGCGCAGCTCACAGGCGTCCACCCGAACGGCGTCGTTGGCACGATCACCGGTCTGTTCGTGGGTCTCGGTCGATGCCTTGACGTAGGTGCCGATGCCGCCATTCCAGAGCAGGTCGACCGGTGCTCTGAGAATCGCCTGAATCAGAGTATTTGGGGTATGGCTTCCTGGCTCGATGGCGAGCGCCTGACAGGCCTCCGGGCTGGGTGTGATTGACTTGGCCGTCCGCGAATACACGGCTCCCCCGGGTGAGAGGGCAGCTGGCTGATAATCGTCCCAGGAAGAACGTGGCAGTTCGAACAGTCGGCGACGTTCGGCGCTGCTGCGTTTCGGGTCGGGGTCCGGGTCGATGAAGATATGCCGATGGTCGAAAGCCGCGATCAGCCGAATCTGCTCGGAGAGCAACATGCCGTTGCCGAACACATCTCCAGACATGTCGCCGATTCCGATGACGCGGAAGGGCTGGCGCTGGATGTTGCGGCCCATTTCCCGGAAGTGTCGCTTGACCGCTTCCCAGCCGCCTCGGGCGGTAATGCCCATTCGTTTGTGATCATAACCCTGCGAGCCACCGCTGGCAAAGGCATCCCCCAGCCAGAAGCCACGCTTGATGGCGATTGCGTTGGCAATATCGGAAAAACTGGCTGTTCCCTTGTCTGCGGCAACAACCAGATAGGGGTCGTCAGCATCATGTCGAACGACATCCGGTGGTGGTTCGATCACCCCACGTGGATAGTTGTCGGTGACATCGAGCAGACCGGAGATGAACGTGCGGTAGCATGCCTGGACTTCCTGTGACAGCGCTTCCCGCTCTGCGGGTAACGCCTTGCACACGAAGCCGCCCTTTGCACCGACGGGAACGATCACCGCGTTCTTGACCGTCTGCGCACGCATCAGACCGAGCACCTCGGTGCGGTAATCCTCTCGCCGGTCCGACCAGCGCAGACCGCCACGCGCAACCCGACCACCACGTAAGTGGACGCCTTCCATGCGCGCCGAGTAGACGAAGATTTCGAACATGGGAACTGGCTGCGGCATGTCCGGAATCGCTGAGGGGTCCAGCTTCAGGCTGACATAGTCGTGATGCTTGCCCGCGCTGTCGCGTTGGTAGGCGTTGGTCCGCAGCGTGGCAACGATGGTGGCCAGGATCCGACGGATGATTCGGTCTTCATCGAGGCTGGGGACATCGTTCAGCGCGAGTTCGATCTGCTCGGCCAGTCGCTGCGCACGCTTGGCATCAGTGCGTTGCGGGTCGAAACGGGTATGGAAAAGCCTGACCAGCAAGCGCGTGATGCGACTGTTGCGAACCAGCGTTTCCTCCATGTATTCAAGACTGAACCGTGTTCCGGCCTGACGCAGGTATTTGCAGCATGTGCGGAGCAGATTGATTTCCCGCCAGTCAAGTCGAGCGGCCAGCACCAGGCGATTGAAGCCGTCATTGTCGTTGCGTCCAAGCCAGACTGCCTCGAAACACGCCTCGAACAATGCCCTGAGCGTCGCGATATCAAACGTCTGATGGCTGCCGTGATCGAGCCCGAAATCGTGAATATGTGCCGGCTCCAGGTGGTCGAGCTGGATGCTGAATGGGCGCTCGTCGAGCACACGAACGCCCATGTTCTCGAGCAACGGAAGCACATCTGACAAGGCGATCGGTTGCCCGCGCAAATAGAGACGGAGGCGAATGACTCCTGCGGGCGCTTCGAGCGGTCGATACAACAGAATGCTCAGACGGTCGTCGCCCGACAAGGCTTCGAGTCGACTGATGTCGTGCGCTGCGCTGCGCGGCTCGGTCTCTTCACGATAGGCGGCACTGAAGGCATCCGCATAGGCATGCCAGAGCCGGTTGCCCAGACCTTCGCCGGATTGCTTGCGCAAAGCCGCGTACAACTCTTCCCGCCAGTCGCGAATCGTCGACGTCAGCTGTTTTTCGAGCTCGGCATGATCGACCTCAGGTATACGACCACCGTCGACATGCAGAATGAAATGAATTCGGGCCAGCATCTGATCCGAAAGGTGCACGTTGAACTCGGCCTGAGAGGCGTTGAAGCGCTGCTTCAGCAAAGACAGCATCGCGCGGCGAACCGTACTGTCGTAGCGGTCGCGCGGCGTAAAGACCATGCAGGACACGAAGCGCTGGTAACGGTCGACACGCACGAAGAGCCGAAGACGCTGGCGATCCTGAAGTTGCAGGATGCCGGTAGCAATCCGCGCCAGCTCCTCCGGATGGATCTGAAACAATTCGTCGCGCGGATAGGACATCAGAATGCTGGCGAGCGCCTTGCCGTCATGACTGCGTCTTGGCAGCCCCGATTGTTCCAGCACCGTGGCAATCTTGATGCGCAGCAGTGGAATTGCCTGTGGTGGATGGCTGTAGGCAGCAAAACTGTAGAGGCCAAGAAAGCGATGTTCACCGATGACCTGTCCATGCGCGTCGAACCGTTTGACCCCGACATAATCCATGTATGCATTGCGGTGAACAGTGGCGCGATGATTGGACTTGGTGAGGATCAACGGCTCGGGTTCGCGGGCCATCGCCTGAATGGGCGCCGGAAGCGCCTTGAAGCGATCTGACTGAGTGGCACCGCTCGACTTGCGCATGATCCCGAGCGAGGAGGCCTGAAGCGCAGCAAGGCTGAGACCGGATTCAGGGTCATCATGCAGGTCATAACACCGATAGCCGAGCAGTGTGAAGTGGTCATCCAGCAGCCAGCGCAGGAAAGCGACACATTCATGTCGCGTCTGTTCATCCAGACCAACCACGCTCTCGAGTTCATCGGCAACCTTGCCGAGGCGCTCCTGCATGGGCGCCCAGTCACCCACGGCGATGGCACAATCGGCAAGCGCTTGATTCACAGTCTCCTGGATGACTTCAAGTCGTGCGTTGTCAGTCTGACGGTCGACTTCGATATGGATCCAGGCTTCGGGCGTTGCCGGTGAGGACTGTTGGGCCGGCAGATCGCTGGGACTGACTGCGGCAACATCGATCGTCCGTCCAGTTCCATCACGCTGAACCGCGAGGAGCGGATGAATGGTCAGGTGGATGGTCAAGCCAAGCTGGTTGAGAGCGATTGCCGTCGAGTCGACAAGGAACGGCATGTCCTCGGTGACGATCTGTATGACCGTGTGAGGAGACTCCCAGCCATCCTGTTCCACGCTGGGGTTGTACACCCTGATCTGGCTGGCTCCCGCATGCAATTTCCAGCCCAGGTTCCAGTGCGAGATGACCGAACCGTAGAGATCCTTGATGGCCTTTTCTTCGAGGTCTTCTGCTCCGACTCTCTCGAGATAGACGTCGAGAAGCTTCTCGAGCCGCGGCGCATCATCCGCTGACCAGCGCTCACGCACCAGGCTGATCAGGTCATCAAGCGTCTCGGGTCGGGAACGGTCAACCACGTTTCTTGGGCAGATAAAGGTCGGTCACTGTCCCCTCTGCCACCTCTGCCGCCATTGCGACGGTTTCGATCAGGGTCGGATGCGGATGAACGGTCAGGCCGATATCAGCAGCCTCCGCCCCCATTTCGATACCCAGCGCGATTTCGCCCATGAGATCACCTGCATTTGGTCCGATGGCTGCACCCCCGACGAGGCGGCCTGTTGCCTTGTCGAACAGAAGTTTGGTCATGCCTTCATCACGACCCATGGCAAGCGCCCGACCACTTGCCGCCCAGGGAAACACGCCTTTTTCCACATCGATGCCTTGCGCCTTAGCCTGCTCTTCAGTGAGACCAACCCAGGCAACTTCCGGATCGGTGTAGGCGACTGATGGAATGACGCGTGCATCGAATGCACTTTTGAGTCCGGCAATCCACTCTGCCGCCACCTTGCCTTCATGCGTGGCCTTGTGCGCCAGCATGGGCTGACCAACGATGTCACCGATGGCATGAATGTGCGAGATATTGGTCCGCATGTGCGTGTCGACGGGAATAATGCCGTTGTCCACCTGGACACCTGCTGCCTCCAGGTTCAGCAGATCGGTATTGGCTCGGCGCCCGACGGAAAGCAGCACGCGGTCAAACCGGTCCTGCTCGGGCGCCTTTTCACCGTCGAAGGAGACGTCGATGCCGGCCTCCGTGGCGACCATTGAAGTGACCGTCGTCTTGAGAAACACATTCTCGTAACGTTTTCGGATGCGCCGCTCATACGGTCGAGTCAGATCCTTGTCAGCTCCGACCATGATCTGATCCAGCCGTTCAACCACGGTGATTCGGCTGCCCAGAGCCTCATAGACAGTGGCCATCTCCAGGCCAATGATTCCACCGCCAACGACCAGCAGGCGCTTGGGAATGTCGGTCAGTTGCAGTGCGCCGGTCGAATCCATCACGCGTGGATCGTCGATCTGCATTCCGGGCGGGACGATCGGTCTGGACCCGGCAGCAATGATGGCGTGTCGAAAGCGGATCTGCCGCGAGTCGCTGCCGCTCTCGACCCGGACCGTGTGCGCATCGACAAAGCTGGCGCGTCCATGAACGGTCTCGACCTTGCGCGCACCAGCCATGCCGGCGAGCCCGGTGGTGAGCTTGCCGATGACGCTGTCCTTCCAGTTTCGCAAACGGTCGATGTCGATCTCCGGCCGTTGAAACACGACACCATGTTCTGAAAACTGTTCTGCAGCATCAATGATGTGCGAGACATGCAACAAGGCTTTCGAGGGAATGCAGCCGACGTTGAGGCAGACACCTCCAAGCGTGTCGTACCGCTCAATCAGTACCGTCTTCAAGCCAAGGTCCGCAGCCCGAAAGGCAGCGGTGTAGCCCCCGGGGCCTGCGCCAATGACAAGGACATCGCAGTCGGCTTCGCCGATGTGTGCTTCGGGGACGCTGGACGACTCGACGCGCGGTTCCGATCGCGCTGATGCTGCGGACCCGTTGGGCTGTGCAGGTTGTGCGGCGGCTGCATCCGCCATCTGCACCTCCAGTTCGAGAATGGCATCACCCTCGCTGACGCTATCGCCGACGTTGACATGCAGCGCCGTCACGGTGCCGGCGTGCGTTGAGGGAACCTCCATGCTCGCCTTGTCTGATTCGAGCGTGATCAACGACTGATCGACGTCGACCTGATCACCAACCTTGACAAGAACCTCGATGATTTCCACGGCATCGAAATCGCCGATGTCAGGGACCTTGATGGCCGTCAGCGTCATGGTTGTCTCCTCTCTCAAAGCACAAGGCGGCGAATGTCGGCCAGCAGACCGGACAGGTGTGTCACGAACCGGGCCCCGGAAGCGCCGTCTATCGCCCGATGATCGTAAGACAGCGACAACGGCAGCATCAGGCGAGGTTGAAAGGCCTGCCCGTCCCAGACCGGTCGGATGCTCGACCGTGACACCCCGAGAATGGCGACCTCGGGTGCATTGACGATCGGCGTGAACGCCGTACCACCGATTCCACCCAGGCTGGAGATCGTGAATGTACCGCCTTGCATGTCGGCAGGACCAAGCTTGCCGTCCCGCGCTCTGGTGCTGACGGTTGCCAGGTCTTTTGCAATGTCGAACACGCCTTTCTGATCCGCGTCGCGGATCACCGGCACGACCAGTCCCTGCGGTGTGTCGACGGCGACACCGATGTTGATGAAATTCTTGACGATCAGCACATCACCACTCGACGAGAGGCTGCTGTTGAAGTCCGGGAACTCTCGCAGTGCGCGGGCGCTAGCTTTCACCATGAAGGCGAGTGGAGTCAGTTTGACCCCCAGTTTTTCCGCGCGAGACTTTTCCGCCTTGCGAAACGCCTCGAGCTCGGTGATGTCTGCTTCGTCAAATTGCGTGACATGTGGAACATTCAGCCAGCTTCGATGCAGATGCGGGCCCGAGATCTTTTTGATCCGGCTCAGCGGGCGTTCCTCGACAGCGCCGAATCGGGAGAAATCCTGAGCGGGAATCGGTGGGATTCCCGTTCCACTGGCCGGGCTGGGTGCCGGATCGGCAGTGATTGCCTTCTTCACGAACGTCTGAACATCCTCCTTGAGGATGCGGGCATTCCGTCCTGTACCGGTAACCCTGGAGAGGTCGACACCGAGTTCGCGGGCAAAGCGTCGGACCGCTGGAGAGGCGTGCGCGAGTCGGTGCCCCTGGGGATCGATCCTTGGCGGCTGCACTGGTGCCGCATCGGCTTCGACCTGATGGACACGGTGTTGCGTCGGTGCCAGCGTGGACTCGGCGGGTGCTGATGCGCTGGAATCGGGTTCCTCTTGAGGCTCGACCTGCGTTTCCGGAGCCGACGCTGCAGCCGTTTCGACCCCCGGCTGTGCAGTTTCCGCCTCGGTTGGCGTGACTTCGAAGATGACCGTCCCTTCAGAAACCTGATCACCGACCTTGACCAACACACGGGTAATGGTGCCGGCTTCGGGAGACGGGACTTCCATGCTGGCCTTGTCGGATTCGAGGGTGATCAGTGATTGCTCGGCCTCGATCTGCTCGCCTTCCGACACCAGCACCTCGATCACCTCGACGGCGTCAAAGTCACCAATGTCGGGAACGTGTATCTGTTTGCTCGACATGCTGCTTTCCTCTGGTTGACGCAGACTCGATCGATTCAGAGCGCAATGGGAAGCGGTTTTTCCGGATCGACACCATACTTGCTGATGGCACTGGTAACCGTTGCAGCCGCGATGTGGCCGTCGTCGGCGAGTGCCTTCAGTGCAGCAATGGTGATGTAGTACCGGTCGACCTCAAAGAATCGGCGTAGCTGTTCGCGAGTATCCGACCGACCGTAGCCATCGGTACCAAGCACGGTGTAGCGGCGACCGTCGAGGTGGGGGCGGATCTGATCGGCATAGTTCCGCATGTAATCGGTCGCGGCGATCGCCGGGCCTTGTCGTCCTGCGAGTTGCTGTTCCACCCAGCAGTGACGAGGAGATGCTTCCGGATGCAGCAGATTCCAACGCTCGGTCGACATGCCGTCACGACGCAGTTCGTTGAACGATGTGCAGCTCCAGAGATCCGATTCGACCTGCCAGTCCTGACGCAACAGCTCGGCTGCCGCGATCAGCTCCCGGAAGATGGTTCCGGACCCGAGCAGTTGCACGCGCAGGTCGCCGTCCCCCCCCGCTGAGTAGAGGTACATGCCACGACGGATACCTTCTTTTGCGTTCGTCGGCATGTCCGGCTGGCTGTAGTTTTCGTTCATCATGGTGATGTAGTAGAAGATGTTCTCCTGTTCGGCGAACATCCGCCGCATGCCATCTTGAACAATGACCGCCAGCTCGTAGGGGAACGTCGGATCGTAGGAGATGCAGTTCGGAATGGTCGAGGCCAGAATCAGGCTATGGCCGTCTTCATGCTGCAGACCTTCACCGTTGAGCGTGGTGCGTCCGGCAGTTCCTCCCATCAGGAAGCCACGCGCCTGCATGTCGCCGGCTGCCCAGGCCAGGTCACCGATTCGCTGGAAGCCGAACATCGAGTAGTACGCATAGAACGGCACCATGTTGATGCCATGATTGCTGTAAGCGGTACCAGCTGCAATCCAGGATGAGAAAGCGCCGGCCTCGTTGATTCCTTCCTGCAGGATCTGCCCCTTGAGGTCTTCCTTGTAGAGCATCAGCTGATCGGCATCCTCGGGTGTGTATAGTTGCCCGCTTGGTGCGTAGATACCCAGCTGTCTGAACAGCCCCTCCATGCCGAAAGTTCGCGACTCATCGGGGACAATCGGCACGATATGGCGAGCAATGCGTTTGTCGCGAGCCAGTGTCGACAGGATGCGCACATAGGCCATGGTGGTCGACATCTGTCGATCACCAGTGCTCTTCAGGAGACTCTCGAACGCCGACAGCTCGGGAACGGCAAGCGGTTCGGCAGTGGTGCGGCGAGCTGGCAGGTAGCCGCCGAGAGCCTTGCGCCGCTCGTGGAGATAGCGCATTTCCGGGCTATCGTCATCGGGTTTGTAGAACGGCGTGCTTTCCAGCTGTTCGTCGGACACGGGAATCTGGAAGCGATCGCGGAAGTCTCGCAGCGACTCGACGCCCATCTTCTTTTGCTGGTGGGTGATGTTCTGACCCTCGCCAGAGCTTCCCATGCCATAGCCCTTGACTGTCTTGGCCAGAATGACGGTGGGCTGGCCAGTATGTTCGGTGGCTGCCTTGTAAGCAGCATACACCTTGTGGGGGTCGTGGCCGCCGCGCGACAGCGCGCCGATTTCCTCGTCCGACATGGTCGCGACCAGATCGAGGAGTTCGGGATACTTGCCGAAGAAATGTTCGCGGGTGTAGGCGCCGCCCTTGGCCTTGAAATTCTGGTATTCGCCGTCGACGCACTCTTCCATGCGCTTTTTCAGCAAGCCGGTCCTGTCTTTCGCCAGCAGATTGTCCCAACCCGATCCCCAGATGACCTTGATGACATTCCAGCCAGCGCCTCGGAACTCCCCTTCCAGTTCCTGGATAATCTTTCCGTTCCCGCGGACCGGGCCGTCGAGGCGTTGCAGGTTGCAGTTCACCACAAAGACAAGATTGTCGAGATTTTCTCGCGCCGCCAACCCGATGGCGCCAAGCGATTCAGGCTCGTCCATTTCGCCATCGCCCATGAATGCCCAGACTTTCCGGTTGCCGGCGTTGATGATTTCCCGGTTGTGGAGATACTTCATGAAGCGTGCCTGATAGATGGCCATGATCGGGCCCAGTCCCATCGACACGGTCGGGAATTGCCAGTAGTCGGGCATCAGCCACGGGTGCGGATAGGATGTGACGCCGACGCCTCCGACGTCCTGGCGGAAGCCGCGAAGCTGCTCTTCGCTCAGGCGACCTTCGAGGAATGAACGGGCGTAGATGCCGGGCGCCGAGTGGCCCTGAATGAAGACCAGATCGCCACCATGGTTGTCGTCCGGCGCATGCCAGAAATGATTGAAGCCCACATCATAGAGTGTTGCACTTGAAGCGAAGCTCGCGATATGACCACCGACACCGTCACGCAGCTTGTTCGCCTGCAACACCATTGCCATTGCATTCCAACGGATGATCGAGCGAATTCGCCACTCCAGTGCGTGATCGCCAGGTGATCGTGCTTCCATGTGTGGTGGAATGGTATTGAGGTAGGAGGTTGTTGCCGTAAAGGGGATGTGTCCGCCCCGCCGACGAGCCATGTCGACCAGTGATTCAAGGAGAAAGTGAGCCCGCTCGGGACCTTCTTCGCGAATCACCGCTTCCAGCGCATCAATCCACTCACTGGTTTCCTGTGGATCGATATCCGTGGCTTTCTCAGTCATCGATGAACCTCTTGGGTTGTGCATCTTGATCGGCTGTTGGTCGGCCTCATGATCGGCTTGTTGATCGGCCTTGCGCTGCCAGCTCACGCACCTGGGCCAAGGACCACCTTTTGAGTGACGGAAATTGCTGGCACATCCCTTCGCCATGGACAGGATCCATGCATGGGACAAGCAGACATCAAGGGAGATGCGATTAGCGGATCCCCGCTGTTTATCGTTGTTTCACTTATGGTAGAGCGAGGCGCGGGATTTTTCCAGTCCGCTGTCAATCGGTCGCGTTCAGCCAGTCTCGCGGTTTGAGGAAGCGCTCGATGAGGCGTTGCTCGGCGCTGCCCGGTTTCGGTTGCAGGCCGTACTGCCAGCGGACCAATGGCGGCAGACTCATCAAGATCGACTCGGCACGTCCGCCCGATTGCAGGCCGAAGCGCGTGCCGCGGTCATGCAGCAGGTTGAACTCGACATATCGCCCGCGGCGATACAGTTGCCAGTCACGCTCGTGCTCGGTCCAGGGCATCTGCCACCGACGTTCGATGATTGGCAGATACGCCGGCAGAAAGTGATCACCGACCGAGCGCATCAATCCGAAACAACGCTCGAACTCCCAGGCGTCCAGATCATCGAAAAACAGGCCACCGACACCGCGTTGTTCGTTTCTGTGCGGGAGGTGAAAGTAGTCGTCGCACCAACGTTTGAGGCGCGGGTAGGTGTCGTCGCCAAACGCCTCGCAGGCTGCAGCGGCGGTGCGGTGCCAGTGCACGACGTCTTCGTCGAAGCCATAGTAGGGTGTGAGATCAAAGCCACCACCAAACCACCAGACAGGATCCAGCCGGTCGTGTTCAGCGATGAAGAATCGCACGTTGGCATGTGACGTTGGCGCGTAGGGGTTGAGTGGATGGATGACCAGCGATACGCCCATCGCCTGCCATCGACGCCCTGCAAGCTCCGGACGTCGAGCCGTCGCTGCTTCCGGCAGTTGATCGCCCATGACGTGAGAGTAGCCAACCCCGGCCTGCTCGAAGACCCGTCCTTCTCGCAGGATGCGTGAACGGCCACCGCCGCCATCAGGCCGTTGCCAGGGATCTTCGAGAAATGTTGCCCTGCCGTCGAGCTCCTCCAGCGCATTGCAGATTGTATCCTGCAGTCCTTTCAGATAAGTCTGAACAGCCGCAGGGTCGATTGCGGAGCTTGTCATGGTGTTCCTCCGGGGAAGAGGGTCTCGACCTGGTCTGCGGCTGTATCCCCGGCTCTGAGGGTGCGCCCGCTGCGCAGGTCACGAATTTCTGATGGCTTCGCGCGGCCGCCTGTTGGCCCATTGATCACGCAATCGACGGCAGCACCGAGCCGGAAGCGCGCTTCAGCGGCCGTTCTTGCTGCTGGGGAGCCGCTGCGATTGGCGCTCGTCGAGACCAGCGCACCACCCCAGGCCATGCAGAGAGCCCTGGCCAGTGGGTGGTCGGTCACGCGGACCGCGATGGTGTCACGACCACCGGTGAGCCAGCGGGGGGTTTGCTGGCTGCAAGGCAACAGCCAGGTGACCGGCCCTGGCCAGGATGCGTCGAGCTGGTGTTGCCATGCGTCCGGAACGGGCCGCAGGAACTGGTGCAACTGCCACTGATCGGCAGCGATGAGAATCAGTCCTTTGCGCCAGGCGCGGGCCTTGAGACGCCGGATTCGCTCCACTGCACCGGCATCGAAGGGGTCGCAGCCAAGGCCGAACACCGCTTCGGTCGGGTAGGCAATCACGCCTCCAGCACGTAAGGCACGGATTGCTGGCAGGAGTCGAACAGGCATCTGCATCGTGGTCAGGATTTGGCGCTGCCCGCTGCGCCCTTGCCTTTTCGGCCGGCTGCCGGCTTGCTCCGAGTGGTGGTCGTCTTCTTTCCGCCACCGGATCTTGATCCGCTCGTCTTGCGTCCGGCGCGCTTCTCGGGGGCCTTGGCAATCAGCTCCTGGCACATTTCCAGCGGGATCGTCTCTGCTTCGACATCCTTCGGAATCTTGGCGTTCTTTCGTCCATCCGTGATGTAGGGGCCGTAGCGGCCGTTGAGCACCTGAATCCCGACCTCGGGAAAATCCTGGATGATGCGCGCCGCATCGGCGCGTTTCTTCTCGTCGATCAGCTCGAGGGCGCGTTCAGCGGTGACCGTGTAGGGGTCCTCTTCTCCCAGCGAAACGAATTTCTTGCCATACCGCACATACGGACCAAAGCGACCGATGTTGGCCTGGATCTCTTCGCCATCGGCGGTCTGCCCGAGGTCGCGGGGCAGCTTGAAAAGCTCCAGCGCTTCGTCAAGAGCGATGGTCTCCATCGACTGACCTTGACGCAGACCAGCAAACCGGGGTTTTTCCACATCGTCTTTGGTGCCGATCTGTACGAAAGGTCCGAAGCGTCCGATCCTGACCGTGACCGGTTTGCCGGATTTGGGATCGACACCCAGTTCTCTCGACTGCGCAACTTCTTCTCGCGGGATGTCCTTTTTGGCGTCGACCACGGTCTTGAACGGTTCCCAGAAGCGTTCAAGGAGTGGCACCCAATCCTGGTTGCCCAGTGAGACTTCGTCGAGTTCATCCTCAAGCTTGGCAGTGAAGTCGTAATCCACGTAGCGTGTGAAATGATCGGTCAGAAACTTGTTGACGACGCGCCCGATCGACGTCGGAAAGAACCGCTTGTTTTCGAGCGTGACGTATTCGCGGTTCAGCAATGTCGAGATGATGCTTGCGTAAGTGGATGGCCGGCCGATGCCGCAATCCTCGAGCGCCCTGACCAGGCTGGCTTCACTGTAACGTGGCGGTGGTTCGGTGAAGTGCTGCTCAGGACGAATGCCGAGCAGCGTGGCCTTGTCCCCCTCCGCCAGTGGTGGCAGCACGCGCTCATCGTTGTCGATGGCGACGTCATCCTTGCCCTCGCGGTAGATGACCATGAAGCCAGGGTCGGCAACCGTCGAGCCGTTGGCGCGGAAAACGTTGCCGGTCCCACAACCGAGGTCGACCCTGACGGTGTTGATCGTCGCATGCTTCATCTGACTGGCAAGGGCTCGTTTCCAGACCAGGTCATAGAGCTTGAACTGATCGTCGGTGAGAAATCGGCGCAGTTGGTCTGGCACGCGCTCAGCTTCGGTGGGCCTCACCGCCTCGTGAGCCTCCTGTGCGTTCTTTGATTTGGTCTTGTAGACCTGTGGCTTTGCAGGCAGCGACTGTTCGCCAAAGCGCTCACGAATCACTGCACGCATACCATCCACTGCTTCACTCGCCAGTGATACCGAGTCGGTTCGCATGTACGTGATCAGGCCGACGGTGGTGCCGTCGACTTCGACACCTTCGTAGAGCTGCTGGGCGATGCGCATGGTGCGTTGTGCACCGAAACCCAGCTTCCGCGATGCTTCCTGCTGGAGAGTCGATGTCGTGAACGGTGCCGCCGGGTTGCGCCGGCGTTGCTTGCGCTCGACCGACAGCACCGGCAAACCGTCGCCTGCCTCGGCCTGCAGGACCGATTCGACCTCGCTGGCGCGTTCCGCATCGACGATCGAGAACTGTTTGATCTTCTCTCCACCAAACTCGATCAGTCTGGCAATGAACGGGCTTTCGCTCTTGTCGAGGTCGGCCTCGATCGTCCAGTACTCTTCTGACTTGAACGCTTCTATCTCGAGCTCACGTTCGACGATCATGCGAAGTGCGGGGGACTGCACCCGGCCGGCTGACAGCCCGCTGTGGATCTTGCGCCAGAGCAATGGCGAGAGGTTGAAGCCGACCAGATAGTCGAGGGCGCGTCTGGCCTGCTGCGAGTTGACCAGGTCCATTGACAGATCGCGGGCGTTATCAATGGCCTCGCGAATGGCGCGTTGGGTGATTTCGTGAAAGACCACGCGCTTGACAGTCTTGCCGTCGAGCAGCTTGCGATCCTTCAGAAGTTCATACAGGTGCCAGGAGATCGCTTCGCCTTCGCGGTCAGGGTCAGTGGCGAGCAACACGCTGCCGGCATCCTTGACTGCCTTGGCAATAGCGTCGATGTGTTTGCGGTTTCGATCGATGACCTCGTATTTCATCGCGAAGCCGCGTGAGGGGTCAACCGCTCCCTCTTTCGGCACCAGATCACGAACATGTCCATAAGAGGCCAGAACGCGATAGTTGTTGCCAAGATACTTGTTGATCGTTTTCGCTTTGGCCGGGGATTCGACGATAACCAGAGATTTGCTCATGCGGGACGTCGTCCTGACTGAAGCACGGGGAAAGCCAGCGAGTGTGTACGCATCAATGCACCAGCTGCATAGGGGGGTCGAACAGCATCGTTTCCATCCATACGTATGCCTCCTGGTGTCCCGGCTGGTTGCCGAGCACCATCAGGGCAACCCAGCGGACCAGTTCCTGGTCGATCTCTTCATCAAGTGCCATCAGTCGATCGATGATCAGCTCGCGCGCACCACGATCGACAATGCCGACCTGTTCGAGGTGCAACAGGAACCCCCGGGTCTGGGTATCGATACGCTGGCATTCCCGTTGACTGAAGACTCTGACAGCAGTTGCGCTGCCTGCTGTCGTTTCCTGCTGCAACCTGGACTCTTCCAGATCGTCTAGCCAGCGCAGAGCATTGTCGATCGTTCGAGCGTCAAACCCCATGTTGGTCATGTCAGAGCGGACCACATCGATTTCGAGTTGTGACGTGTCGCCATGACCATACTGTTCAAACAGATACACGAGGATGTCGAACATGGTTTCCTTCATCAAGGGCTCCTGAGTGGCCCGGCAAGGGGGCGGCGCATGAAGCGGCCACCGCGCAGCGCCTCGACCAGGCCCTGCAATTCCAATTGCAGGAGGATGGATGATACGAGATCAGCCGTCAATCCGCACCGCTGACAGAGCTGATCAATGCCAACCGGGTCATGTGCAAGTGCAGCGAGTACGGTGTTGGCTTCGCCTGGCAGGTGATCGTCACGGGTGTTGTCCGTTGCTGTGATCAGCCCCGAGACCGCTGGCGGCATCGGCGAGATGGCGCCGACGCTCACGGCTATTTCTTCGAGGATGTCATCGACAGTGTCAATCAGTTGTGCTTCCCCGCGCTTGATCAGGTCGTTGCATCCCTTCGCCAGCGGGTTCAGGATCGATCCCGGGACGGCGAAGACTTCCTTGCCCTGATCCAGCGCATGTCGTGCCGTGATCAATGAGCCACTGCGCAGGCTGGCTTCGACCACCAGTGTCGCCAGGGACAATCCGCTGATCAGCCGGTTTCGCCTGGGAAAGTGTGCCTGTTTCGGGCTGACACCTGTCGGGAATTCGGTCACGATGGCGCCTCCCGAGGACAGGATGTCCTTTGTCAGTACCTTGTGCTGATGCGGGTAGCAGCGATCCGGGCCGGTAGCGATCACTGCGATGGTCCTTCCGTCGACGCGCAGACCAGCGCGGTGCGCGGCGGCGTCGATGCCGAGCGCAAGTCCGCTGGTGATGATCAGCCCGGAAAGCGCCAGCTCGCTGGCAAGACGCATCGCGGTGTCGGTTCCCGAACGGCTTGGTTGGCGGCTGCCGACGATGGCCAGCTGCGGCCAGGAGAGCAGTTCGGGGTCACCTCTGACAAAGAGCAGTGGTGGTGGCGCGTGCAGGCCGGCCAGCGGCTCCGGGTAGCCGGGCTCGCCGAGGATGAGCAGGTGATGGTCGCGTTCTTCCAGCCAGCGCAGATCCTGATCAACGCCGGACCAGTCGGGGTGGCAGACCGAGGCCAGCAGTTCCGGCCGGGCCGGCAGCCGCGACCAGGCGCGAGGTGAAGCTTGCAGCGCGCTGGTTGCGCTGCCGAAGCGTTGCAGCGCCGCCTTGAAGGTGACGGGCCCCATGCCAGGAAGCCGCCAGAGTGCCAGACGATCGCGCAGTTCATTCGGGTTGATTGGCATGTCCGTTGCTCTCCAGTCGTTGGTGTCGCTTATACTGCCGCTATCTGTGAGACAGATCGGCAACTGGCAGTCTGAACGGTCGTTGAACTCCACGTTGTGAAAACGGTCTCACTATTGTTTTAACTGAATGATTTGTAGGGAGGTATTTGGAGTCATGGCACGATTGCAGGTTTTGCACTTTCCTGATCCGCGACTGCGGACGCCTGCTGCTCCTGTCGAGCAGGTCGATGATGTGGTCAGGCAGCTGGTCGACGATATGTTCGAAACCATGTATGCGGAGTCCGGTATCGGGCTCGCGGCGACACAGGTCAATGTTCACCGTCGCGTCATCGTGATGGATGTCTCGGAAAACCAGGATGATCCCCGCGTTTTCATCAATCCGGTCATCGTCGAGAGCGAGGGCGTTGCCGACGGTCAGGAAGGGTGTCTGTCGGTGCCCGGTTACTTTGAAGTTGTCGAGCGTGCCGAGCGGATCCGCGTGCAGGCGCTTGACGTTGCTGGGCAGCCTTTCGAGCTCGAGGCCGAAGGTCTGTTGGCTGTCTGCATCCAGCATGAAATGGATCATCTTGCCGGCAAGTTGTTTGTCGATTACCTCTCTGAACTGAAGCGCAAGCGCATTCGCAAGAAGCTCGAAAAGGCGCAGCGCGGCGCTGATGCTGTCGCAGCGACCGGTGCCTGACGCGACGCGGACAGGCTCCGCAGCAACACCACCCCGCATCGTCTTTGCCGGCACGCCCGATTTCGCGGTGCCGGCGCTCGATGCCTTGATCGAAGGCGGCTGGCCGCCCACGCTGGTGTTGACGCAGCCTGATCGGCCAGCGGGGCGTGGGCGCGTGCCGCGTGAATCCCCTGTCAAGGTCGCCGCGAGACGCGCCGGGATCGACGTACTGCAGCCTGAGCGGATCGATGTGCCGCTGATCGAGCGGTTGACCATCGAGCGTCCCGATCTGATGGTCGTGGTGGCCTACGGTCTGCTGCTTCCTCCGGCGCTACTGGACGTTCCGCGTGTTGGGTGCGTCAATCTTCACGCATCACTGTTGCCGCGATGGCGTGGTGCGGCACCGATTCAGCGGGCGATTGAAGCCGGGGATCGTGAGACGGGCGTCTGTCTGATGCAGATGGAGGCGGGCCTCGACACGGGTCCCGTGCTTGCTGTCTCGCGATCGCCGATCTCGCCGGAAGACACTGCCGGCTCGCTGCATGCACGGCTTGCACGGATCGGTGCACAATTGCTTCGCGATTCGGTCGACCTGTTGCTCGCTGGCGCGTTGCCCGCAACGCCTCAGCCCTCGACTGGGGTGACGATCGCGCGTCGTTTGAACGCGTCAGAGGCTGTCATTGACTGGACGTGTGATGCCGACCTGCTGGCACGGCGCGTGTCTGCCTTCAACCCCTGGCCGATTGCCCGAACCGGTTGGCGTGACAGTACATTGCGGGTGCATCGGGCATGCGCCGAACCGCTTGCCTCCGGATTGACTCCCGGGACGGTGTGCGAAGTGGATGCAAGCGGCGTGCTGGTGCAGTGCGGAACGGGTGGCTTGCGCCTGCTCGAACTGCAAGCTGCTGGCGGCCGCGTTCTGCCAGTTGACGCCTTCCTGCGCGGAAGGTCGATCGAGGCGAGAGAGCAGCTTGGCTGAGTCACGCACCGGGTCGGCTGATCCAGCCCGTGTCTGCGCGGGGGCGATCCTGCGTGATGTGCTTGGTCGAGGGCGCTCGCTCACCGCAGCACTGGATGCTCGGCGAGCAGATCTGGCGCAGCCAGCTGATCGTGCCTTTGTGCAGGAGCTCGTTTTTGGCGTCATGCGGTGGTTGCCTCGGCTGGAGGCGCTGACGGACGCATTGCTCAAGCAGCCATTACGTTCGCGTGATCTGGACGTTCAGATTGTCCTGCTGCTCGGATTGTTCCAACTGATCGAGACCCGGGTTCCCGAGCGCGCGGTGGTACACGCCAGCGTTGAGCTGGCCCGGAAAACCCGCAAGCCATGGGCTGGAGGGTTGGTCAATGCGGTACTGCGCCGATGGTTGCGTGAGTCGTGGCCGCTGGACGATGGCGATGCGTGCCCCGACCTCCTGACCAGCGAGGCTCGACGGCGCATCCGCTATGCGCATCCCGACTGGTTGCTCGATCGGCTCGCCGAGGACTGGCCGGATTATTGGCAAGCGCTATGCGCTGCCAATAATCAGCGACCGCCGATGACGCTGCGCGTCAATCGATCGAGAGCAGGGCGGGAGGCATGGCTGCGTGCCTTGCGTGACGCCGGACTGTCTGGTTCGGCGCACCCTGTCGCGGTCGACGCCGTGGTGCTTGAAC
>LFIK01000113.1_pt1 | contig 52336 bp, 50 predicted proteins | sample 643401 | NCBI WGS metagenome assembly LFIK01 (sample SAMN03777447, study PRJNA286221) | soda lake metagenome | biome: soda lake; feature: Kulunda steppe; material: water; isolation source: sample T5-Br brine of Lake Tanatar-5 | place: Russia: Kulunda steppe | collected 2010-07
GGGGGGGGGGGGCGCATCCCTCGGCCCCTTCATCCTGACGAAAATATCCTCGGGGGGTCCGGGGGGCAGACAGCCCCCCGGCGCCAACCACAGGGCAGCGTGGTTCAGGCCTTGGGCACAGGCCTTGGGCACAGGCCTTGAGCACAGGCCTTGGGCACAGGCCTTGAGCACAGGCCTTGAGCTCAGGCCTTGCCCTTGTAGATGTCCACCAGCGCCCCCAGCAGCGCCAGCGCCTCGTCGCGCGGGCGCTGGAAGCTGTTGCGCCCGATGATCGAGCCGTGCCCGCCGCCGTCGCGGATCGCGCGCGCGTCATCAAGGACCGACTCCGACCCCTTCGCCGCCCCGCCCGAGAACACCACGATCCGCCGTCCGGCGAACGACGCCTGCATGCAGTGGCGCACGCGCTCGGTCTGGGTGGCGATGTCGATGCCCTGCGCCTCGTAGACCGTCTTCGCCTCGGGCAGCTCCAGATGGTCGGTGGACAGCTTGATCTTGATGATATGCGCGCCCAGCAACGCCGCGATCTGCGCGCCATAGGCGGCGATGTCGATGGCGGTCTCGCCGTCCTTGGAAATCGCCTCGCCGCGCGGGTAGGACCAGATCACGGTCGCCACGCCCTTGGCCGCGGCCTCCTCGCGCATGGCCGAGATCTCCTCGAACATCCCCAGCGCCGCGTCCGAGCCCGGGTAGATCGTGAACCCGATCGCCGAGGCACCCAGCCGCAGCGCGTCATCCACGCTTGCGGTGATCGCCTGATCCTTGCCGGCGGTCCCCGACATCAGCGAATTGGCGCTGTTGACCTTCAGGATGGTGGGGATCTGGCCGGCGAAGCTGTCGGCACCCGCCTCCAGCATCCCCAGCGGCGCGGCATAGGCGTTCAGCCCCGCATCGATCGCCAGCTGGTAGTGGTAATGCGGGTCATAGGCGTCGGGGTTGGCGGCGAAGCTGCGCGCGGGGCCGTGCTCGAACCCCTGATCGACGGGCAGGATGATCATCTTGCCCGTGCCACCAAGCTTGCCCTGCATCAGCATCCGGCACAGGTTCGCCTTCACGCCGGGGGTGTCGCCTTCGTAACTGGCCAGGATGCGGCGGACGGTGCGGGTTGCGCGCATGGGTCTGCTCCTTGATGGGTAACGCTCTGCCTTCGGGGATACGCGCGCGCGCGCGTCCAGACAATGGGCTTCGCCCGGCCCGGTGCGATGATAGCGCTCGCGGCGTCACGAATGCGTTTGTCCGCTTGTGCGCCGCGCGGCACCGGCTACCTTCGCGGCAGCATCCACTGCTTCGGGAGCCTGCCCATGCGTCGCCCTGCTTTCCTTGCGCTGCTTGCCGCGGTCGCGCTTCTGGCCCTGCCGCTGCGCCCCGCGATGGCCGAGCCCGCGCAGCACGTCACCCTCGACAACGGGCTGCAGGTCGTGGTGATCGAGGACCGCCGCGCCCCCATCGCGGTGCACATGGTCTGGTATCGGGTCGGTGCGGCTGACGAGCCACCCGGCCAGTCGGGCATCGCGCATTTCCTGGAACACCTGATGTTCAAGGGCACCGACACGCGCGCGCCGGGCGAGTTCTCGGCCATCGTCGAGGCGCAGGGCGGGCGCGACAACGCCTTCGTGTCATGGGATTTCACCGGGTATTTCCAACGCGTGGCCTCGGACCGGCTGGAGCTGATGATGGAGCTTGAAGCCGACCGCATGGCGAACCTGTCCTTCACCGAGGCCGAATGGCTGCCCGAGCGCGGCGTGATCCTGGAAGAGCGCGGGCAGGTGCTCGAAAGCCGCCCCGGCGCGCAGTTCAACGAACAGATGCTGGCCGCGCTCTATCAGAGCCACCCTTACGGCGTGCCGATCCTCGGCTGGCGGCACGAGATGGAGCAGCTCACCGGCGACATGGCGATGGACTTCCACGCCGAGCATTACGGCCCCAACAACGCGATCCTGGTGGTCGCGGGCGACGTGGACGCGGCCGAGGTGCTGGAGATGGCCGAGCGCCACTACGGCCCCATCCCCGCCAACCCGCGCGCCGAGATGCGCCCGCGTCCGACCGAACCGCCGCATCTGGCGCCGCGTCGGCTGGTGATGGAGGATGCGCGCGTCGGCCAGCCCTTCGTGAACCGCATGTATCTCGCGCCTGTGCGCCGCGCGGGCGACCAGTCCGAGGCCGCGGCGCTGCAGATGCTCGCCGCGGTGCTGGGCGGGTCGGCGCGGACCTCGGTGCTGGAACGGCGGCTGAACCTTGAGGAAGGGATCGCGCTCAGCGCCTGGGCAAGCTACCGCGGCACCGCGCGCGATCACGGCACCTTCTCCGTGGGGGTGGCGCCCGCCGATGGCGTGAGCCTCGAGGAGGCCGAGGAAGCGCTCGACCGCGTCATCGCCGAGTTCATGGAGGCCGGCCCCGACCCCGAGCAGCTGGAGCGCGTGCGCACGCAGATCCGCGCCTCGGAAATCTTCGCCATGGACGACATGCAGGCCCGCGCGCGCGACTACGGCACCGCGCTTGCCGTGGGGCTCGAGGTCGGCGACGTCTCGGGGTGGCTGGACGCGCTGCAGGCGGTCACGGCCGACGACATCATGGCCGCTGCCCGCTCCGTGTTCGACCGCAACCAGTCGGTGACCGGCTGGCTGACCCCGCCGCTGGAGCCGCAGGCCGAGGAGCTGACCCAATGATCGCGCACCCGTTCCGCACCGCCGCGCTGGTGGCCGGCGTCACACTGGCGCTTGCCGCGCCGCTGCGCGCGCAGATCGACATCACCGCGGTGACCACCGATGGCGGGTTCGACGCCTGGCTGGTCGAGGAAACCTCGATCCCCTTCGTCGCGCTCGACATCCGCTTCGAGGGCGGCGCCAGCATCGAGCCGCCCGAGCAGGCCGGTGTGGTCAACCTGATGACGCGGCTTTTGTCCGAAGGCGCGGGCGATCTGGACGCCGCCGCCTTTGCCGAGGCGCGCGAAAACCTTGGCGCGCGGCTCAGCTTCAGCTCGGGGCGCGATTCGGTGTCGGTCTCGGCGCGCTTTCTGAGCGAGAACATCCTTGAGGCCGCGGAGCTGCTGCGTCTGGCGCTGATCGAGCCGCGCTTTGACGAGGACGCGCTGGAGCGCGCGCGGGGACAGGTGATCTCGGGGCTGCGGCGCGATGCGGTGGATCCCGGCAGCATCGCCGCGCGCGAATTCGCCGAGCGCGCCTTCGGCGATCATCCCTACGCGCGCAACACCGACGGCACGCCCGAGACGGTCGGCGCGCTCGACGCCGACGCGCTGCGCGACGCGCACGCTGCCACGCTGACCCGCGACCGGGTGCATATCGGCGCGGCGGGCGACATCAGCGCCGAGGATCTGGCCACGCTGATCGACACGCTGCTGTCCGATCTGCCCGAAACCGGCGCCGAGTTGCCCGCGCGCGCCCCCTTCGACGCCGCCCCCGGCGTGCACGCGGTGCCCTTCGACGGCCCGCAGACGGTGATCTCGTTCGGCCATGCCGGCATTGCGCGCGACGATCCCGATTTCCTTGCCGCCTTCGTGGTGAACGAGGCGATGGGCGGCGGGCGCTTCGGCACGCGGCTCATGCGCAGCCTGCGCGAGGAACGCGGGCTGACCTATGGCGTGGGGACGTTCCTGTCCTCGGGGCTGTTCGGCGAGAGCTTTCAGGGCCGCGTGTCGACCGACCCCGAGCATGTGGAGACCGTGATCGGCATCATCCGCGACGAATGGGCGGCGATGGCCGAGGACGGGCTGGCCGAGGACGAGGCCGAGCGCATCCGCACCTTCCTCACTGGCGCCTACCCGCTGCGCTTCGACGGCAATGCCTCGATCGCCGGGTCGCTCGCGTCGATGCAGCTGCAGGGGTTCGACATCGACTATGTCAACGTGCGCAACGACCTGATCGACGCGCTCACGCTTGACGCGCTCAACGCGATGGCGGCGCGGCTGTTCGATCCGGACGCGCTGAAATTCATCGTGGTGGGACGCGATGCGGAGGTGCCGTCGCAGTAGCGCGGCCACCCGCGCGCTCGCGCCACACGATGATCAGGCCGCTGGCGATGATGACGCCAGCGCCCACCACCGTCCACGGCCCCGGCAGATCGCCCCAGATCAGCCACCCGAAGCCCGCCGCCCAGATCAGCGCGGTGTAATCGAACGGTGCGACGACCGCCGCCGGAGCCAGCCGGAACGCGTGGCCGATCAACGTGATCCCGAGGCTGCCCAGCACCGCAATCGCCAGGAACAGGCCGATATCGCCGGCCTGCACCGGCGCCCAGACCGCCAGCGCGAAGGGGGTGGCGTAGAGCCCCGGGAACATCACCACGAAGAACATCATGGTAAACAGCCCCTCGTCGCGCCCGATGAACCGCGCGAGCATCATGAACAGCGCATACAGCACCGCCGTGCCGAGCACCATCAGCGACGCGGGATGGAACGCCGCGCCGCCGGGCTGGACGGTGATCAGCACGCCCGCGAAGCCCAGCAGCACCGCGCCCCAGCGCTTCCAGCCCACCGCCTCGCCCAGGATCGGGACCGACAGCGCGGTGATGAAGATCGGGGCCGAGAACACCAGCACCGTCGCCTCGGCCAGCGGCATCACCGCGATCGCCGAGAAATAGAGATACGCGCCCGCCAGCATCAACAGCCCGCGCAGCGCGTGCAGCTTCAGGTGCCTGGTGCGCAGCGCCGCGCGGCCGTAGAGCGCGATCACCAGCGCGGCGATCATCGGCACCGCCAGCCAGTTGCGGATGAAGATGATCTGCACCGGATCGTAGCGCTCGGTCAGCAGCTTGGCGATGGCATCGTTGGACACCAGAAACGCCACGCCCGCGCAGATGGTCAGGATCGCGCGGGGCAGATCGGCGTGCAGAAGCGGCGCGGCAGGGCGCATGGGGCGGGTCTCCGGCCAGGGTCTGGGGCCTTCGGGCTTAGCACGCGCCGCGCGCGGGGGCGAGGGGGCCTCGCCGCGCCGCGCTGCAGGGCTAGGTGCCGCACAGGTCATGAATGAGGTCACGCCATGCTTCTTGCCCGCCGCAGCTTTGTTCTGGGATCGCTTGCCCTTGCCGGATGCGCGCGCGTCCCCGCCGCGCCCGAAGGACCGCGCGCGCCGATCACGCTCGAGGATGCCTTCGCCGGGCGCTCGCGCGGGGCGGGGGTGTTCCGCGTGCCGATCACCGGCACCGAACGCCGTTTTCGCGCCGATCTCGACGGCCGGCTCGAGGGCGACCGGCTGACCGTGGTCGAGGATTTCGTCTATGACGACGGCGAGGAGAACACGCTGACCTGGGTGTTCGATCGCGCCCCGGACGTGAACGGCGAGCGCCGCTGGACCGGCACGCGCGACGACACCGTGGGCACCGCCACCGTGCGCGAACTCGGCACCGAGATTCGCCTGTCCTATGTGGTCGACTTCGAATCGGCGGGCAGCGTCACCCGGCTGGGCTTCGAGGACGTGATCTATTTCGGCGAGGACGGCCGCGTCATCAACGACGCCATCGTCACCCGCTGGGGCATCCCCGTGGGAACCGTCCGGTTCGAACTCCTGCGCGCGGCGGGGTAGGGGCCGGCGGCTTCCCGCCTTGCCCCCGCCTGCGCACTCGCCTAAACCGAGGCCGCAGTGACGCAACGGGGGACCACATGCGCCTGAGCCGATATTTCCTGCCCGTGCTGAAGGAAACGCCGTCCGAGGCGCAGATCGTCAGCCACCGGCTGATGCTGCGCGCAGGCATGATCAAGCAGGCCTCGGCGGGGATCTATTCGTGGCTGCCGCTGGGCTACCGCGTGCTGCGCCGGATCGAGGAGATCGTCCATCAGGAGCAGACCCGCGCCGGGCATATCCCCATGCTGATGCCGACGCTGCAATCGGCCGACCTGTGGCGCGAGAGCGGGCGTTATGACGACTACGGCGAGGAGATGCTGCGCATCCAGGACCGCCACGGCCGCGACATGCTCTACGGCCCCACCAACGAGGAGCTGATCACCGACATCTTCCGCGCCCATGTCGGCAGCTACCGCGACCTGCCGCTGACGCTCTATCACATCCAGTGGAAGTTCCGCGACGAGATCCGCCCCCGCTTCGGCGTCATGCGCGGGCGCGAATTCCTGATGAAGGACGGCTACAACTTCGACGTCGACCGCGACGCGGCGCTGCACGCCTACAACCGCCATCTGGTCAGCTACCTGCGCACCTATGAACGCATGGGGCTGCAGGCGATCCCGATGCGCGCCGATGGCGGCCCGATCGGCGGCGATTACACGCATGAATTCCTGGTGCTGGCCGAGACCGGCGAATCCGAGGTGTTCTACGACGCCGACATCACCGATCTGCGCTTCGGCAGCCGCGATGTGGACTATACCTCGGTCGACCAATGCCAGGCGGTGCTTCAGGAGTTCACCTCGCGCTATGCCCGCACCGACGAGACGCATGTCGAGGCCGAATTCCACGCCCAGGTCCCCGAACCCCGCCGCCGCACCGCCCGCGGCATCGAGGTCGGGCAGATCTTCTATTTCGGCACCAAGTATTCCGACGCGATGGGCGCCGTGGTGGTCAATGCCGAGGGCGCGCGCGTGCCGGTGCACATGGGCAGCCACGGCATCGGGGTCAGCCGCCTGTTGGGTGCGATCATCGAGGCCAGCCACGACGAGCGCGGCATCATCTGGCCCGAGGGCGTGACCCCCTTTCACGCCGGTATCGTCAACCTGCGCCAGGGCGACGGCGCGGCGGACGCGGCGTGCGAGTCGCTCTATGCCGCGCTCACCGCCAGGGGCCTCGCGCCGCTTTACGATGACCGGGACGAGCGCGCGGGGGCGAAATTCGCCACCATGGACCTGATCGGGCTGCCGTGGCGGATCACTGTCGGCCCGCGCGGGCTGGCGAAAGGCGTGGTCGAACTCACCAGCCGCCGCACGGGCGAGAGCGAGGAACTGTCCCCCGAGGCCGCCGTCGACCGGCTGGCCACCATCTACGCCGCGCACCCCTGAGCCGTTTTCCGCAAGGGGGGCGCGGCTTACATCGAGAAGCTGATCCCGCAGCCGCAGCTGGAGCTGGCGTTGGGGTTGTCGATGACGAACCGCGCGCCGATGAGTTCATCCGAGAAGTCGATCACGGCATTCGCCAGAAACGGCAGCGATACCGGGTCCACCAGCACCTGCAACCCGTCGCGTTCGAGCACCAGATCATCCTCGGCGGCGGAATCAAAACGGATGTCATACTGAAACCCCGAACACCCCCCGCCATCCACCGCGACCCGCAACGCCTTGATCTCGCCCGCATCCTCGGCAATCTCGGCCAGCCGCGCATAGGCGCGGTCGGTCACACGGGGAGGGATGGCGATATCCATGCGGGCACCCTTTCACGGTTTTCCGAGCAGTTCACTCTGGTATATAACCGTGACAGGACCACCCGGCAAGAACCCCCCGCGCGCCAGACCCGAAAGGCTTCCCATGCTCCAACCCTACGCCGCGCATCCCGACCGTTCGCGCGGGCGGCTCTATCCGGAGGCGGTGAGCACGTTCCGCTCGCCGTTCCAGCGGGACCGGGACCGCATCATCCATTCCAGCGCGTTCCGGCGGCTCAAGCACAAGACGCAGGTGTTCGTCGAGCATGAGGGCGATTATTATCGCACCCGTCTGACGCACTCGATCGAGGTGGCGCAGGTGGCGCGGACGCTGGCGGGCGCGCTGGGGCTGAACACCGATCTGGCCGAGGCGATCGCGCTGGCGCATGACCTGGGCCATCCGCCCTTCGGCCACACCGGCGAGGATGCGCTGACCCGGCACATGGCGCCCTATGGCGGGTTCGACCACAACGCGCAGGCGCTGCGGATCGTCACCGCGCTGGAGCGTCATTACGCCGATTTCGACGGCCTGAACCTGACATGGGAGACGCTCGAGGGCATCGCCAAGCACAACGGCCCGCTGCTGACCCCCGACGGCACTCCCCGCAAGGGGCCGCTGCCGGTGGCGCTGGCCGACTACAACGCGCGCCACGATCTGGAACTGCACACCCACGCGAGCGCCGAGGCGCAGGTCGCCGCCATCGCCGACGATGTCGCCTACAACCACCACGATCTGCATGACGGGTTGCGCTCGGGGCTGTTCACCGAGGCCGACCTGATGGAGCTGCCGATCACCGGCCCCGCCTTTGCCGAGGTCGACCGCCTCTATCCGGGCCTCGACCCCATGCGCCGGCGGCACGAGGCGCTGCGCCGCGTCTTCGGCGTGATGGTCGAGGATGTGCTGGCCGTGGCGCAGACCCGGCTGGGGCCGGCCGCGCTGCCCGATGCGCAGGCGGTGCGCGAGCTGGGCGTGACGATCATCCGCTTTTCCGACCGGCTGTTTCGCGAGCTGCGCGCGATCCGGCAGTTCCTGTTCACGCGGATGTATCGCGCGCCCTCGGTGGTGGCGATGCGCGCCGAGGTGACGGCGATGCTCGATGATCTGTTCCCGCTCTACATGGCGCGGCCCGAGCTGCTGCCCGCCGAGTGGCACGCCGATGTGGCGGCGGCGCGCGACGAAACCGCGCTGGCGCGGATCGTGGCCGATTACGTGGCGGGCATGACCGACCGTTTCGCCATCCACGAACACGCGCGACTTGTCCACGGCCTGACCCCGGCCGAGATCGGTGCGCTGCCCGGCAAGGCACTGGGGCGCTGAACGGGCGCGCAGACGCCCCGCGCCGGTTGCGCGGGGTTGCCCTTTGCGCGCGCGGCGATAGCGTGAAAGCGGGCCATACCGCACGGAGAGATCATGCGCGTCGACGTGTTCAGCACCAAATCCTACGACCGCCGCTTTCTGGCCGCCGCCGCGGACGGCACCGGGCTGCAGCTTCGGTTCCACGAGGCCCGCCTGACCGCCGACAGCGCGCCGCTGGCCGACGGGGCGGATGCACTCTGCGCCTTCGTCAACGATGAACTGAGCGCGCCGGTGATCGAGCATCTGGCCGGCAGTGGCCTGCGGATGATCGCGCTGCGCAGCGCGGGCTTCAACCATGTCGATCTGACGGCCGCGCGCGCGGCGGGTGTGGCGGTGGGGCGCGTGCCCGCCTACAGCCCGCACGCGGTGGCCGAGCACACGCTGGCGCTGATCCTGACGCTGAACCGCAACACCCACCGCGCCTGGAACCGGGTGCGCGACGGGAACTTCGCGCTCGACGGGCTGATGGGGTTCGACCTGCACGCCAAGACCGCCGGGATCGTGGGCACCGGTCAGATCGGCGCGGTGCTGGCACGCATCCTGACGGGATTCGGCTGCAAGGTGGTGGCGTTCGACCCATACCCCAGCGCCGAATGCGCCGAACTGGGCGTGCAGTATGTCGACATGCCCACGCTGCTGGGCCGGTCGGACATCATCACCCTGCAATGCCCGCTCACGCCCGAAACGCATCACCTGATCGACGCGGACGCCGTGGCGGCGATGAAGCGGGGGGCGATGCTGGTCAACACCTCGCGCGGGGCGGTGATCGACACCCGCGCGGCGATCGAGGGGCTGAAATCGGGGCGGATCGGCGCGCTCGCACTCGATGTCTATGAAGAAGAGGGCGATCTGTTCTTCGAGGATCTGTCCAACGCCTACATCCCCGATGACGTGTTCGCGCGGCTGCTGACCTTTCCCAATGTGCTGGTCACCGGCCATCAGGGCTTCTTCACGCGCGAGGCGATGTCGGCCATCGCCGAGATCACCGTCGCCAACCTGACCGCCTTTGCCAAGGACGGCGCGCCGCTGCACCCCGTTCCTGCGCCGGGCTGAGGGGCCGTGCAGGGCGCGCTTGCAGGGCTGCCGCTGGCGGTGGTGGTGCTGGTGCTGGCGGTGCTGCACTGGCGCGCGGCGGCGGCGGGGGCGCTGGGGCTGGGGGTGGCGCTGGCGGTGGCCGCGTTCGGCTTCGGGCTGCCGGGCGGGGGCGAAATGCTCGCCGGCGCGGGGGCCGAGGCGCTGAGCAGCACCGCCACGATCCTGTGGATCATCCTGCCCGCGCTGGTGATCTTCGAAATGCAGACCCGCGCCGGGGCGCTCGACCGGCTGCGCGGGGCGCTGGCGGGGATCAGCGACGACCGCGCGGTGCAGGCGCTGCTGATCGCGTGGTTCTTCGGGCTGTTCATGGAGGGGGCGGCGGGCTTCGGCACGCCCGTGGCGCTCGCCGCGCCCCTGCTGGTGGGGCTGGGCTTTGCACCGCTGCGCGCGGTGGCGCTGGCGCTTCTGGGCCACGCGGCGGGGGTGTCTTTCGGCGCGGTGGGCACGCCGGCGCTGGCGCAGATCGAAATGCTGGGCCTCTCGCCCGCCGCGCTGGCCGCCGCCACCGTGGCGCTGCATGCGGTGCCGGCGCTGGTGCTGGCGCTGTGGGTGATGTGGCTTGCGCTGGGGGCGCGGCCCTCGGCGCGGCAGGCGGGGGTGGCGCTGCTGGCGGCGGTGTGCTTCGTGGCGCCGGCGCTGGCGCTGGCGGCGCTGGCGGGGCCGGAACTGCCCACCATGGGCGGGGCGCTGATCGGCGGCGCGGTGTTCGCGCTCTTGATGCGCGGGCGCAGCGGGGGCGGCGGTTCGGGCGGCTGGCGGCTCGCGGATCTGCTGCCGTATCTGCTGATCGTGGGGCTGGTGCTGCTCACGCGGCTGGTTCCGCCCTTGCAGGACGCGCTGTCGGGCATCTGGCTGGGCTGGGAGTGGGGCGACTATTCGGGCGGGCTCGCGCCGTTCTACCACCCCGGCACGCTGCTGGCGGTGGGCGTGTGCCTGAGCGCCGCGCTCACCGGGCGCGCCTGGCTGCTGGCGCCGGCGCTGGGGGCGGCGCTGCGGCGGCTGGCGCCGGTGGCGCTGGCGCTTCTGGTGATGCTGGCGCTGGCGCGGCTGATGGTGCATGGCGGGCTGATCGCGGCGCTGGCGGAAACTGCCGCCGCCGCGGGCGTGGTCTGGCCGCTGCTGGCGCCCTTCATCGGGGTGCTGGGCACCTTCGTGACCGGCTCGGCCACCGCGTCGAACATCCTGTTCACCGACTTTCAGGCCGAAACCGCCGAGGCGCTGGGGCTCCCGGTGACGCTGATGGCCGCCGCGCAGGGCGTGGGTGCGGCGATCGGCAACGCGGTTGCGCCGCACAACATCATCGCCGGCAGCGCCACCGTGGGCATCGCCGGGCGCGAGGGCGCGGTGCTGTCGCAGACGCTCGCGCCGGTCGTGGTCTACGCCGCGCTCGCCGGGGCGGTGGTCCTGGGCTGGGCCGCGCTGGGGTAAACGCGCCCTGAACCCCTCGCGCGCGCGTTTGTGAAAACCGCAAGACGGCTGCGGCATCCTCTTTCCTCCACGAGCAGGTGCGGCGCGCGGAGAGCCCCGGCGGCAAGATCGCGGGCCAGCTGCGCGCCAAGTTGAGGGGCAGGCACAACCACATGGCAGAACAGACCCCCCCCCACGGGGATGCGGAGCCGTTCGATCTGGCGCGGATCGCAACCGAGCAGTTCGAACGGGCGCTGGCGCGGATCAATCAGGTGATCCGCGATCTCGACAGCGACCCGGCGCGTGCCGCGAAAGAGCTGATCGACGAAACGCGCCTTTTGCGCAAGGCATTGGAGAACATCTATGAAGAACGCAAACGCGTCCGCACGCTCTCGGGCAGTGACGGCCCCGCCGGGGGCGTTGTGCTCGACCTCGCCGCCGCCAGGGGCGAAATCGCCCGCCGGCTTGCTTGCCTGCGCCTCGCCCGAGGCGACGGCGGCGTTTCTGGACAGCCTGAGTGATCACACGCTGGCGGCGCTGCCGTGGCTGTTCGAGTTCTGGGCGCAGCCGCACCAGCTGCCGCCCGCGGGCGAGTGGCGGACATGGGTCGCCATGGGCGGGCGCGGCGCGGGCAAGACCCGCGCGGGGGCCGAATGGGTGCGCGCGCAACTCGAGGGGCCGCGCCCGCTCGACCGCGGCGCGGCGCGGCGCGTGGCGCTGGTGGGCGAGACCTATGACCAGGTGCGCGAGGTGATGATCTTCGGCGAAAGCGGGCTCATGGCCTGCGCGCCGCCCGACCGCAAGCCGCGCTGGGAGGCCACGCGCCGCCGGCTGGTCTGGCCCAACGGCGCGGTGGCGCAGGCGTTTTCGGCCAATGACGCGCAGGCGCTGCGCGGCCCGCAATTCGATGCCGCCTGGGCCGATGAGCTGGCCAAGTGGCCCGACGCGCAGGAGACCTGGGACATGCTGCAATTCGCGCTGCGCCTCGGCGCGGCGCCGCGCGCCATCGTCACCACCACCCCGCGCAACCAGCCCACGTTGAAGGCGATCCTGGCCAGCCCCTCGACCGTCAGCACCCACGCGCCGACCGAGGCCAACCGCGCCTATCTGGCCCCGTCCTTCCTGGCCGAGATCCGTGCGCGCTACCGCGGCACGCGCAACGAGCGCCAGGAGCTCGACGGCGAACTGCTCGATGATGCCGAGGGCACGCTGTGGCCCGCGCCGCTGATCGAGGCCGCGCGCAGCCACACCCGCCCCGAGCTGGACCGCGTGGTGGTGGCCGTGGACCCGGCGGTGTCGGGCAAGGCGGGCTCGGACCTGTGCGGGATCGTGGTCGCGGGCGCGGTGACGCAGGGGCCGCCGCAGGACTGGCGCGCGGTGGTGCTGGAGGATGCCAGCATCGCCGCCAGCTCGCCCACCGCCTGGGCGCAGGCGGTGCTGGCGGCGGCGGCGCGCCACGGCGCCGACCGGGTGGTGGCCGAGGTCAACCAGGGTGGCGATCTGGTGGCGAGCGTGCTGCGCGGGATCGACCCGCTGGTGCCGTTCCACCCCGTCCATGCGCGCCACGGCAAGGGGCTGCGCGCCGAACCGGTGGCCGCGCTCTATGAGCAGGGGCGCGTGGCGCATCTGGGCCGGCTGGACGCGCTGGAGGACCAGATGGCGCTGATGACCGCGCAGGGCTTCACCGGGCGCGGCAGCCCCGACCGCGTGGACGCGCTGGTCTGGGCGCTGCACGCGCTGATCCTGACCCCCGCCGCGCGCTTCACGCGCCCGCAGATGCGGATGCTGTGAACCGCGCGCCGTGCTCAACCGCCGTTAACCATTTTCGCCAAGACTGCAACGCGTGGCCGCACGCCATCTGCGGGCCGCGTGCAGCAAGGAGACAGGATCGCGATGTTCGAATTCATGCGCAAGCGCAAGGCCGACACCGCGCCCGAGGGCAAGGCCTCGGCCGTGGGGCCGCTGACGGCAGGGCTGCCGGGGGGCAATCGGGCGATGGTCACGGGGCTGGCGGGCGCCAGCGGCTGGGCCGCGCGCGACGGCAACGCGCTGGTGCGCGGCGGGTTCCAGGGCAACCCGGTGGGCTTCCGCGCGGTGCGGCTGATCGCCGAAGCCGCGTCCGCGCTGCCGCTGGTGCTGCAGGACGCCGAGCGCCGCTACGAGGATCACCCGCTGATGGCGCTGGTGACGCGGCCCAACCCCGCGCAGGGCCGCGCCGAGCTGTTCGAGGCGCTGTATTCGCAGTTGCTGCTCAGCGGCGACGGGTATGTCGAGGCGGTGCGCGCCGAGGGCGCCGAGTTGCCGGTGGAGTTGCACGTGCTGCGCTCGGACCGGATGTCGGTGGTCCCCGGTGCCGATGGCTGGCCGGTGGGCTATGACTACACTGTCGGCACGCGCCGCCACCGCTTTCGCATGGGCGACGGCCCGGCGCCGGTGCTGCATGTGCGCAGTTTTCACCCGACGGATGATCATTATGGCCTGTCGCCCCTGGAGGCAGCCGCCACCGCCATCGACGTGCACAACGCCGCCGCGCGCTGGTCGCGGGCGCTGCTGGACAACGCCGCGCGGCCCTCGGGCGCGATCGTCTATCGCGGGCCCGAAGGGCAGGGGACGATGACCGCCGAGCAGTTCGAGCGCCTGCAGGCCGAGATGGAGGCGCACCACCAGGGCGCGCGCAACGCCGGACGGCCGATGCTGCTGGAGGGCGGGCTCGACTGGAAGCCGATGGGGTTCTCGCCCTCGGACATGGAGTTTCACCGCACCAAGGAGGCCGCGGCGCGCGACATCGCCATCGCCTTCGGCGTGCCGCCGATGCTGCTGGGCATCCCGGGCGACGCCACCTACGCCAATTATCAGGAGGCCAACCGCGCCTTCTATCGCCTGACGGTGCTGCCGCTGGTCTCGCGCGTGACGGCGGCCGTGGCGCATTGGCTGTCGGGGTTCTCGGGCGAGGAGATCGCGCTGCGCCCCGATCTGGACCAGGTCCCGGCGCTGGCGCCCGAGCGCGAGGCCACCTGGCGCCGCGTGGGCGAGGCGAGCTTCCTGACCCAGGCCGAGAAACGCGCCCTGCTGGGCCTGCCGCCGGTGATGGACGGTGGCTGATCATGCAACGCTGATCCGGCGCCGGGTGGGCGGCTCGCGGTTCCTGTATGACAGTTTTGATGCCGCGCAGGCGCGGATCGACGCGCAGGAGCGGCTGGCCGACGAGCGCAAGGAGGCGCTGGAATACCGGCTTGGGCGCATCGAATCGGCGCTGGAGCGTGTGGAGCGGCGGCTGTGGCTGGCGGTCTATGGCGTCGCCGCGTCGGTGCTGCTGCACGGCGCGCTGGCGCTGGTGGCAGCGCTGCACTGAGCCCGCCCCCGCCCTCCGCGACCGGGCCACGCTCCCCACCCGCCCACCCTCGCGCGCCCCGGCCACGGAGGGCGGGGGCGGGCGCTTCCCCTGCTTTCAGTCGACAGGAAAAACGCCATGCAGACCGACCGCTTGCTCGAACACAAGTTTCACCGCCCCGACCCGGGGCTGGTGGTCTCCGAGGACAACCGGATCGAAGGCTATGCAAGCCTTTTTGGCCAGCGCGACCGCGGCGGCGACACGGTGATGCCCGGCGCCTATGGCGCGGCACTGGCGCGGCTGCGGGCCAGCGGCGGGCGGGTGCGCATGCTCTGGCAGCACGATCCGGCCCAGCCCATCGGGGTGTGGGACGAGGTCTTCGAGGACGCGCGCGGATTGCGCGTGAAGGGGCGGCTTCTGGCCGAGGTCGCGCGGGCACGCGAGGCGGCGGCGCTGGTCGCCTCGGGGGCGCTGGACGGGTTGTCGATCGGTTACCGCACGGTGCGCGCCGAGCGCGACCCGGCCGGTGGGCGACGCCTGATCGAGCTGGAACTGTGGGAGGTGTCGCTGGTGACCTTTCCGATGCTGCCCGTGGCGCGTGTCGCCGCGAAAGCCGATGCGGAGACTGTCGCCGCGCTCGACGCGCTCGCCGCCACGTTGCGCAGCGCCCGCGCCAGCCTGCCGCGCCGCTGAGCGCGGCCGCGCCCGGCGCGCGCTCAGTCGTCGCGCGCCGGTGGGTCTTCCGGGGACTCGGGGGGCTCGGTCGGCTGCGGGTCGGGGGTGGCGCCGCGGTCTTCGAGCACCGCGTTCATCACCCCGCCCAGCAGCACCGCATAGGCGGCGACGTAGAACCACAGCATCAGCGCCATCACCGCACCGATCGAGCCATAGACCTCGTTGAAGCCGGCGAAATGCGCCAGATAGAGGTTCAGCCCCAGCGAGGCCAGCAGCCACAGCAGCATCGCCGTCACCAGCCCGGGCCACAGCACCAAGCGCCGCGCCGGTGCGGCCTTGCGGTTGGGACCGTAGCGGTAGACCAGCGCCAGCCCCGCGACCACGACCAGCAGCCCGACCAGCCAGCGCCCCCCCTCGGCGACCACGAACGCCATGCCTTCGAGCGGCACGAGGAAAGTGAGCACCAGCGGCACGAGGACCATCAGCACCATCGCCAACAGCCCCACCAGCATCACGCCCAGCGTCAGCCCGAGCGCGTGCAGATAGAACCACACGCCGCTGCGCGGCGGCAGACCATAGACCGCCGTCAGCCCGCTGGTGAGCCCGCCGACCCCAAGCCGCGCCGACCACAGCGCCACGGCCAGCGAGATCAGCGACGCCAGCCCGAGCGTCGATTCGTTCGCCGCCAGCAGCCGGTCCAGCTGGCCGCCGATCAGGGTCAGCACCTCGGGGGGGAGAAGCTCGCCATAGGTGTCGATCGCGGTTTCCACGATCTCCGGATCGGCGACATAGCCGGTGAGCGAAATCAGCGCGGCCAGCGCCGGAAACACTGCGAAGAGGCCGAAAAACGCCACCCCCGCCGAAACGAGGTCGATGCGTCGCTCGCTCATGGAGGTGTTGATCCCCGAAAGGACCCGAAGCGCAGGTTTCAGACGTGGCAAGATCAGGCCCTGAGCTTGAAATCTTCTAGCGACTTGCCGCTTTCCAGCGCCGCTTCAAGCCATTTCGGCCGGCGTCCGCGCCCGCTCCAGGTCTGGGACGGGTTTTCGGGGTTGAAGTATTTCGGCGGCAGGCCGCTTTTGGCCTTGCGCTTCGCTGCGAGCGGCGCCAGTTCCGACAGGGTGAAGCCTTTCTCATGCGCCAGCGCTTCAAGCTCGGCCAGCGCGGCGAGGCGTTCGCGCTCCTGATAGGTGTCGATGGCCTTTTGCACGTCGCGCGCGAGCTTTTTCAATTCGTTCAGCGAGAGCGATTCAAGATCGAACATTGGGTGCCTTTCGGGTTTCGAGGGTTCTGTACCTTGCACATCTAATTCCGCTCCGGCGCCTTCGCAATACGGAAAATCGACCGCGCGGGTCGCGATGCAATGGTCGGGCCATTGTCGGGGGTCAGGCGTCGCGTTTCAGAAGCCCCTCGGCATGAAGTCGCTCAGCCCAGCCATCGGGATCGCGGAAAAGATGGGTCTGCCAGCCGCGTGCCTGCGCTGCGGCGATGTTTTCGGGGCGGTCATCGGTGAACAGGAGCCGCTGCGGATCGATTCCGGTTTCGCGCTCGAGCGTCGCGTAAATCGCCGGATCGGGTTTCGCGCAGCCAAGCGCCCCCGACAGAAAGCGCCGGTCGAAGGCGTCAAGAAAGGGATACCGGCCCAGCGCCAGCGCAAAGGGCTCGTTCCCGAAATTCGACAGGGCCAGCGTTGTCACCCCGCGCGCCCGCAGCGCCAGAAGCGTGTCGGCCGCGCCGGGAATTGCTGGCCCCGAAATATCGAGCCACGCGCGCGCCCAGAGGTTGATTTCCGCACTCCAGCCGGGGTGTTTCGCCGCACAGCCCGCGACCGTTTCGACAAGCGGTGCGCCCAGATCTATGGCGTGGTTCATTGCCTCGAGCGGCACCTGCGCAAAGAGCGCGCGGCGCCGCCCGGAACCGATCCGCCGATCAAAGAACCGCTCGGGTTGCCATTCGATCAGCACGTTGCCGATATCGAAAACGACGGCGTCAATTCGGGTCATCGGGCCTCCGGGCGTGGTGTCGCGCGCGATGCAGCGCGGTGTCCAGCGCTTGTGCAAAGCGCGCGCGGTCGGCGCGCGAAAACGGCTTTGCGCCTCCGCCCTGGCGCAGCGGATCGGCGGCGCGCAGATCGCTCATCAGATCGCGCATCGCCAGCGTGGTGCCGATATTGCCCGCATCCAGCCCCGTGCCGTCATGGCGCAGCACCTGCGCGCCGGCCTCGAGTGCGCGTGCGGCAAGCGGGATGTCGGCGGTGACCACGATGTCGCCGGGGCCCGCGCGCTCGGCGATCCAGCGGTCGGCGGCGTCGGGGCCGTCATCGACATAGACCACCCGTGCGCGCGGCCCGTCGACCGGGCGCAGCCCGCCATTGGTGACCAGCAGCACCGCCGCGCCGTGGCGCGCGGCCACGCGCAGCGCCTCGTCGCGCACGGGGCAGGCGTCGGCGTCGACATAGACGGTGTGCATGGCGTCCCTCTCAGAACCCGCTGACCCAGGCGATCACCACCGGGATGGTGGCGATGCTGGCCAGTGTGGAGACCAGGATCGCCGCCGACACGCGCCCCGGTCCGATCTGATACTGCTGCGCGAGGATGAACACGTTTCCCGCGACCGGCAGCGCCGCGGCGGCGATCATCACCCCGGCGGTGAACGGGTCCACCCGGAACAGCACCAGCGTCGCCAGCGCCACCAGCGCGGGGTGCAGCACCAGCTTGGCGAAGCTCAGCCAGCTGACGATCTCCAGCCGCTCGGCGCGCTTGTCGGCGAGCGACGCGCCGATGGCGAAGAGCGCACACGGCGTGGCGGCCGCCCCCAGCAGCGTCAGGAACTCGTTCGCGGTGCCGGGCAGCGGCCAGCCCGTGGCCGACCACGCCAGCCCCAGCGCCATCGACACCACCATCGGGTTGCGCGCCACCGCCAGCGCCAGGATGCGCGGCAGCTCGGACGTGATCCGCCCCTCGCGCGCGAGCGAGATCAGCATGGTGAACACCGAACTGAACACCAGCATGTCGATCGTCAGGATCATCAGCACCGCCGGCACCGAGGCCTCGCCCAGCAGCACCACCAGCATCGGCACGCCCAGAAATCCGGTGTTGCCGATGGTGGCGGTGTGCGCCTCGATCGTGGCCTCGGCCAGCGGTCGGCGGCGCAGGAACGCCACCGCCATCACCAGCGCATAGAGCACCATGCACGCCCACAGATACGCGCCGAACGCGCGCGGCTCGAACAGGTCGGCCAGCGACAGGTTGGCCGCGAAGCCGAACAGCATCGCCGACAGCGCGAAATAGAACACGAAGCGCGTCAGCCACGCGGTCGCCTCGGGGCCGAACCAGCCCGCGCGACCGGCGCCGAAGCCCAGCCCGATCACCGCGAAAAACGGCGCTGTCTTCAGGACGATCTCGACCATGACACGATGCCGTTAGCAGAAGCTTGCAGGGTCGGCCAGAAGCGCGCGGCGCTTTTCACCGGCGCCGCGCGGGGTTATGGTGGCGCTCGGAGGGCACATGAACGTATCGGCGCAAGGCGTTCGCAAGGGGCGCAAATTCGACCAGGTGCTGGCGGGCGCGCGCGAGGTGTTCCTCGCCCAGGGCTATGACGGCGCCAGCGTCGACGAGATCGCGCGCGCCGCCGGTGTGTCCAAGGCCACGCTTTACAGCTATTTCCCCGACAAGCGCGAGCTGTTCTTCGAGGTGGCGCGCCTCGAATGTCTGCGCCAGGCCGACGCGGCGGGGCAGGAGATCGACACCGACGCGCCCCCCGCGCAGGTGCTCGAGGCTGCGGCGCGGCGGATCATCGCGTTCTACAGTTCGGATTTCGGCTGGGGGATGTTCCGCATCGCGGTGGCGGAAAGCGCGCGGTTTCCGCAACTTGGCCGACGTTTCTACGACAGCGGCCCCGAGTTGGCGCGCGTGCGGATCGGCGCCTATCTGCGCGAGGCGGTGGCGCGCGGGGCGCTGGTGATCGACGACATCGATCTGGCCGCCGACCAGTTCGTGCAACTGTGCCACGCCGATCTGATGGACCGCGTGGCCTTCGGGTTGCAGCGCGATTTCACCCCCGCACAGGTCGACCGGGTGGCCAGGGGGGCGGTGCGGATGTTCCTGGCCTGCCATGCTGCGCCCGCGCGCTGAGGTGCCGGGGATCCTCAAGCTCGCGCTGGCGCTGCTTGCCATCCCGGCGAGCTTCATCGCGCTGCTGGCGCTGGCGCAGACGGCGCTGATCTTCCCGCGCTGGGCGATGCCGGGGCAGGGTGTGGCGCTGCCGGCCGAGGCGCGGATGCGCGAGGTCACCGCCGGCTCCGGCCACCGGCTCGAGGGGATCGAGCTGCCCGGCACCGACCCGGATGCGCCGGTCATTCTGGGCTTCGGCGGCAATGCCTGGCCCGCCGATGCGCTCGCGCTGGCGCTGCACCGCTGGCTGCCCGCGCACCGGGTGGTGGTGTTCCACTATCGCGGCTACGGCCCGTCCGAGGGGCGCCCCTCGGCCCGCGCGCTGCTGGAGGACGCGCTGGTGATCCATGACGCGCTCGAGGCCGAGGCCATCGTCGCGGTGGGGCTCAGCATCGGCGCGGGGCCGGCGGCGCATCTGGCCGCCGCGCGCGATCTGGCGGGGCTGGTGCTGGTCACGCCCTTCGATTCGCTGACCGAGCTTGCCCGCAGCCATTACCCCTGGGCGCCGGTGCGCATGCTCCTGCGCCACCGGATGGACGTGGCGGGCGATCTGGCGCAGACCCGCGCGCCGGTGGCGATCATCGCCGGGGCGCGCGACACCATCGTCCCGCCCGAACGCACCGCGCCGCTGCGCGAGGTGGCGGGGCGGCTGGTGCTCGACCGCGTGATCGAGGCCGGGCACAACGACCTTTACGATCACCCCGATTTCGCGCCCGCGCTGCGCGCGGCACTCGCCCGGATCACCGACGCGCCCGAGGATTGACACCGCCCGCTGCCGCGGTAAGTCCCGCGCGATGGACACACAGGTCAAACCGGCGCGCACGGTCACGCTGCGCATGGGCGGCGCGCCCGAGGGCTTCGACGCCAGGCTGCTGGCCGCCGAGGTGGCGCGCGCGGGCGGCCCGGTGCTGCACATCGCGCGCGACGACAAGCGCGCCGAGGCGATGGCCCGCGCGCTCGCCTTCTTTGCCCCCGACCTGCCCGTGTTGCGCTTTCCGGCCTGGGACTGTCTGGCTTATGACCGCGTCTCGCCCAACGCCGCCATCGCCGCGCAGCGCATGGCGACGCTGGCCGCGCTGGCCGCCGGCGCGGTGCCTGGGCCGTTCGTGCTGCTGACCACGCTTTCGGCCGCGATCCAGCGCGTGCCCGCGCGCGATCTGGTGGCCGAGGCGTCGTTTTCCGCCACTGTCGGCGGGCGCGTGGATGAGGGGGCGCTGCGCGGGTTCCTGACGCGGGTGGGCTTCGTCCCCGTGCCCACCGTCACCGGCCCCGGCGAATACGCCATCCGCGGCGGCATCATCGACATCTTCCCGCCCGGGCAGGACGCGCCGGTGCGGCTGGACCTGTTCGGCGATGTGCTGGACGGCGCGCGGCGGTTCGACCCCGAAACCCAGCGCACCGCTGAAAAGCTGCAGCGCGTGGAGCTGGCGCCGGCCTCCGAGATCATCCTCGACGACGACGCCATCGCGCGCTTCCGCCAGCGCTACCGCGCCGAATTCGGCGCGGCGGGCAGTTCGGACCCGCTCTATGAAGCGGTGAGCGCGGGCCGCAAGCATCAGGGGATGGAGCACTGGCTGCCGTTCTTCCATGAGCGCCTCGACACGCTGTTCGACTACCTGCCCGACGCGCCCGTCACGCTCGACGATCAGGCCGACGCCGCCCGCGCCGCGCGGTGGGAGGCGATCGCCGAGCAATACGACGCGCGCCTTGAAGCGCTGCGCGACCGCGCGCGCCCCGACAGCGTCTACAAGCCCTGCGCGCCGGGGCTGCTGTATCTGGATGACACCGCGTGGACCGACACGCTGGCCGGGCGCCGGGTGATCGGGTTTGCGCCCAACCCGCAGGCGCCGGGCCCCGGTGTGGTCGATGCCGGCGGGCGCGCCGGGCGCAGCTTCGCCCCCGAACGCCAGCAGGAGGCGGTGAACCTGTTCGAGGCGCTCGCCACCCACATCGCCGAGAAGCGCCCCGCCACGCAGGTGGTGCTGGCCAGCTGGTCCGAGGGCGCGCGCGAGCGCCTCACCGGGTTGCTGGCCGATCACGGCGTCACCGACCCGCGCCCGATCACCGACGCGCGCGACCTCCCCGACGGCGCGGGGGGCGTGTTCACCGCTGTCTGGCCGCTGGAGGCGGGGTTCACCGCGCCGGGGCTGACGGTGATCTCGGAAGCCGATGTGCTGGGCGACCGGCTGGTGGGCCGCGCGCGCCGCCGCAAGCGCGCCGAGAACTTCCTGACCGAGGCGCAATCGCTCAGCGCGGGCGATCTGGTGGTGCATGTCGATCACGGCGTGGGCCGCTACACCGGGCTGGAGACGATCACCGCCATGGGCGCGCCGCATGAATGCATCGCGCTGGAATACGCCGGCGGGGACCGGCTCTATCTGCCGGTGGAAAACATCGAGCTGCTGTCGCGCTTCGGCCATGAAGAGGGGTTGCTGGACCGGCTCGGCGGCGGGGCGTGGCAGGCGAAGAAGGCGAAGCTCAAGCAGCGCATCCGCGAGATCGCCGACCAGCTGATCCGCATCGCCGCCGAGCGCGAGCTGCGCCGCGCGCCGGTCTTCGACCGCCCCGACGGGCTGTGGGACGCCTTCTGCGCGCGCTTTCCCTATGCCGAAACCGACGACCAGCTGCGCGCCATCGACGAGGTGCTGACCGACCTGCAGGCGGGCCGGCCGATGGACCGGCTGGTGGTGGGCGATGTGGGCTTCGGCAAGACCGAGGTCGCGATGCGCGCGGCCTTCGTGGCGGCCATGTCCGGGGTGCAGGTGGCGGTGATCGCGCCCACCACGCTGCTGGCGCGCCAGCATTACCAGACCTTCGCCGAACGCTTCCGGGGCTTCCCGCTGACCGTGCGGCCGCTGTCGCGCTTTGTCTCGGCGAAGGACGCGGCGGCCACCCGCGCGGGGCTCGCCGACGGGTCGGTGGACATCGTCATCGGCACGCATGCGCTGCTGGCCAAGGGCGTGACGTTCCGCGATCTGGGCCTGATGGTGATCGACGAGGAGCAGCATTTCGGCGTCGCCCACAAGGAGCGGCTGAAATCGCTGCGCTCGGACGTGCATGTGCTGACGCTGACCGCAACGCCGATCCCGCGCACGCTGCAGCTGTCGCTGTCGGGGGTGCGCGATCTGTCGCTGATCTCGACCCCGCCGGTCGACCGGCTGGCGATCCGCACCTATGTCAGCGAATTCGACACCGTGACCCTGCGCGAGGCGCTTTTGCGCGAGCGCTACCGCGGGGGGCAGTCCTTCGTGGTGGTGCCGCGCATTTCCGACCTGCCCGAGATCGAGGACTGGCTGCGCGACCACGTCCCCGAGGTCAGTTTCATCACCGCCCACGGGCAGATGGCGGCGGGCGAGCTCGATACCCGCATGAACGCGGTCTATGACGGCAAGTATGACGTGCTGCTGGCCACCACCATCGTCGAATCCGGGCTGGATATCCCCACGGCGAACACCATGATCCTCCACCGTGCCGACATGTTCGGGCTCGCGCAGATGTATCAGATCCGCGGCCGCGTGGGGCGGTCCAAGACGCGCGCCTATTGCTACCTGACCACGAAACCGCGCACGCCGCTGACCCCGCAGGCGCAGAAGCGGTTGCGGCTGCTCGCAAGCCTCGACCAGCTTGGCGCGGGCTTCACGCTGGCCAGCCAGGACATGGACCTGCGCGGCGCCGGCAACATCCTGGGCGAGGAACAGTCCGGCCACATCCGCGAGGTCGGCTACGAGCTTTACCAGCAGATGCTGGAGGAAACGCTCCGGAAGCTGCGCGCGGGCGATCTGGAGGCGCCGGGGGCCGCCGACGGCCAGTGGGCGCCGCAGATCAACCTGGGCGTGCCGGTGCTGATCCCCGAGGACTACGTGCCCGATCTCGACGTGCGGCTGGGCCTCTACCGCCGGCTGTCCGCGCTCGAAAGCAAGGTCGAGCTCGAAGGCTTCGCCGCCGAGCTGTCGGACCGCTTCGGCACCCCGCCGGCCGAGGTCAACACGCTTCTGGCGGTGATCCGCATCAAGGCGATGTGCAAGCGCGCCGGGATCGCGCGGCTCGATGCCGGGCCGAAGGGCGCCACGGTGCAGTTTCACAACGACCAGTTCGCCAACCCCGCCGGGCTGGTCGAATTCGTCCGCGCGCAGGACGGCAGCGCCCGCGTCAAGGACAACAAGATCGTGCTGGCGCGCGACTGGGCCACCGACCGCGACCGGCTGCGCGGCGCCTTCGCCATCGCCCGCGATCTGGCGCGCGCGGCGAAGCCGGCGTGATGAGCGTGCCCGTGCGGCATCAGCGGCGGTAAAATATGGGCGAGAGCGGCGATTTTTCGCGTTTGGGGTTGTCTTGCGCCGCGCCACATGCAAGACGTTGCACCGTGCAGCAGGGCACGCCGACGTGCCGCGCACCCTGGACGCCCCGAACAAGTCTGGCCTCGACCTGCCGATCCCGGCTCTGGTCCGGCCACGCAGCGGGCGTCGTCTTGCAGGCAGAAAAAGGCCGGAAACCTGACAGCATGAGACCATCGAAGCAGCGTTCGCGTTCGAAATCGAACCGCCAGAAATCCATGGGCAACATCGTCAACCGCGTGTTCGATTCCTCGGGCCCCGAGGGCAAGGTGCGCGGCACGCCCCAGCAGATCATCGACAAGTATCTGATCCTCGCGCGCGATGCGCAGCTGGGCAATGACCGCGTTGCGGCCGAGAATTTCCTTCAGCACGCCGAACATTACACCCGCATGCTGTCCGAGGCGCAGCGCGAGGCGCAGGCCGAAGCCGACGCCCGCCGCCAGCAGCAGGAAGCGCAACAGAACCGCGATCGCCAGCAGGGCGGACGCAGCACCGACGGCGACCCGCAGGCGCATGACACCCGCCCCCAGCGGCGCGACAGCGATGATCCGCGCAGCCACGAGCCCACCGATCCGCGCAACGATGCCGCCGCCCCGTTCGAGGGCGACGGCGGCTCGTCGCTGGTGGAAACGCCTGAATCGGGTGCTCCGCAGCCGCATCCGGCCACATCCGACGCTTCGGCCGAACACCCCGCCGCAAAGCCGAAGCCCCGCAACACCCGCAAACCGCGCAGCAAGCCCGCGCCCGCGCCCGCGCCCGAGGCCGACGCGCAGGACAGCACGGCCAAAGCGAACTCGGCGCAGGACACCCCGGCCGAGGATGCCGCCGCCAAGCCCGCCCCGCGCCGCCGCGCTCCGCGCAAGCCGCGCAGCACCCCCCAGTCGCAGGACGGCGCGGCCGAGGGCGGGGACGGCGGCGCGCAGGACGATGCGACCCCGCGCTCGGCCACCGGCTGACCGGCGCGCGGCGCGGCCAGTCCGGCGCGGCCAGTCCGGCGCGGCCAGTCCAGCGCGGCCAGTCCGGCGCGATCAGTCCAGCGTGATCGCCTGGCGCAACTCTTCGCCGCTGCGGTCGAAGACCAGCAGCCGGTCATCATCGGTCACCACCAGCAGATGCGCGGGCGCGACCGTCACCGCGACGGCGCGCGTGCCCTCGGGCAGGGTCAGCGCCTCGGGCAGCGGCAGGGCGGGCGTCTCGGTCATCGGGCCCAGGCGCAGGAACAACAGCACCACGATGCTGCTGATGCCGAGGATCAGCACCACCGTCAGCGTGGTGACCAGCACGCGCAGGTAGCGCAGAAGATCACCCGGCGGCGGGTCATGAGGCGCGGACATGGACACGGACTCCTCTGGAACGCAGCCCCCGGTGGTGACGGTGCGGATCGGGCCGAACCCGCCTGCGCGCCTTGATAAGGCGCTGGCCCGCGATGTGCCAGAGGCGGCGGGCCTGTCGCGCTCGCGCCTTGCGCGGTTGATCGCCGACGGCGCGGTGGCGCGCGACGGCACCCCGCTGACCGACCCCCGCGCGCGGGTGGCCGAGGGCGACACCATCGCCATCACCCCGCCCGCCACGGCCGAGCTCGCCACCCGCCCCGAAGCCATCCCCCTGCGCGTGGTCCACGAAGATGACGCGCTGATCGTCATCGACAAACCCGCCGGAATGGTCGTCCACCCCGCCCCCGGCGCGCCCGCGGGCACGCTGGTCAACGCGCTTCTGCATCATTGCGGGGCGTCGCTGTCGGGCATCGGCGGCGCGCGTCGCCCAGGCATCGTGCACCGCATCGACAAGGACACCACCGGGCTTTTGGTGGTGGCGAAATGCGACCGCGCGCATCACGGGCTGGCAGCGCAATTCGCCGCCCACAGCGCCGAGCGGCGGTATCTGGCGCTCGTCCACGGCGCCCCCGATGCGGGCGATCCGCGGCTGCGCGGGGTGCGCGGCGTCAGCTTCGAGCCCGGCAACGTGCTGCGCATCACCTCGCAGCTGGCGCGTCACCGCACCGACCGCCAGCGCCAGGCGGTGGTGTTCGCCGGTGGCCGCCACGCCGTGACCCGCGCCGAGGCGCTGGAACGCTTCGGCACGCCCCCGCAGGTGGCGCTGATGGCGTGCCGGCTGGAGACCGGGCGCACCCACCAGATCCGGGTGCACATGGCCCATGCGGGTCACGCGCTGGTGGGCGATCCGGTCTATGGCGGGCGGCGCAAGCTGTCGGCCGCGGCGCTGCCGCCCGGCGCGGCGCAGGCGCTCGCCGCCTTCCCCCGCCAGGCGCTGCACGCCGAGACGCTGGGTTTCACCCACCCGCTGACCGGCGAGGCGCTGCGGTTTTCGGCCCCGCTGCCGGCGGATTTCGCGGCGCTGCTGGCAACCCTGCGCGGAGACGCGCGTTAACCCGTGGGCAACCTTTGTCGGGTCAGATGCTCACGAGCCCGCACATGGGTGTGACCTGAATGAAACAGGATGGAAATTCCCCCCGGCCGCGCGCTAATTTCATTTGCGAAGGGGTTGGTCCGGGACCGGGCCACACGAACAGGAGCACATCATGGCCGAGTATGCGAATCTGCCGGCGCCGTCCCCCGAACAGGGGCTGAACCGCTATCTGCAGGAAATCCGCCGCTTCCCGATGCTGGAGCCGGAAGAGGAATTCATGCTCGCCAAGCGCTGGGTGGACCATCAGGACACCGAGGCCGCGCACAAGCTGGTGACCTCGCATCTGCGGCTCGCGGCCAAGATCGCCATGGGCTACCGCGGCTACGGCCTGCCGCAGGCCGAGGTGATCTCGGAAGCCAATGTCGGGCTGATGCAGGCGGTCAAGCGCTTTGACCCGGACAAGGGGTTCCGGCTGGCGACCTATGCGATGTGGTGGATCCGCGCCTCGATCCAGGAATACATCCTGCGGTCGTGGTCGATGGTGAAGCTGGGCACGACCTCGGCGCAGAAGAAGCTGTTCTTCAACCTGCGCAAGGCCAAGGGCCGCATCGGCGCGCTCGAGGAAGGCGACATGCGCCCCGAGAACGTGGCCCGCATCGCGCATGATCTGGGCGTCTCCGAGGATGAGGTCATCGCCATGAACCGGCGCATGGCCGGCAGCGACGCCTCGCTCAACGCCACCATCGGGTCCGAGGATGGCGCCGGGTCCTGGCAGGACTGGCTGGAGGATGAAACCGCCGACCAGGCCAGCGACTATGCCGAGCGCGATGAACTGCAACTGCGCCGCGAACTGCTGGCCGAGGCGCTCGAGGTGCTCAATGACCGCGAGAAGGACATCCTCACCCAGCGCCGGCTGATCGATGATCCGGTGACGCTCGAGGAGCTGTCCACCCGCTACGACGTCAGCCGCGAACGCATCCGCCAGATCGAGGTGCGCGCCTTCGAGAAGCTGCAGACCCGGATGCGGGCGCTGGCGCGCGAGAAGGGGATGGCGATCCCGGCCCCCGCCTGAGCGGGCCGGCGCTTTTCGCTGGCACCGCGCGCCCGTATGCGCTACGCTATGCTGCACTGCAGCATGGCGTGCGCATGGGGAACCGCATCATGGCGAAAGGCAAGGTCATCACCGTGGCTCAGCAAAAGGGCGGCGCCGGCAAGACCACGCTCGCCGTGAACCTCGGCGTGACGCTGATGCGCGACGGGCTGCGCGTGGCCGTGATCGACACCGACCCGCAAGGCTCGTTGGGGCGTTGGTTCATGACCCGGCGCGAGGCGCGCGACGACCCGGGCGTGGAGTTCGCCACCGCGTCGGCCTGGGGCGTCAATTACGAATGCGAGAAGCTGCGCAACGCCGCCGATGTGGTGATCGTCGACACGCCCCCCAAGGCCGACGCCGACCTGCGCCCCGCACTGCGCGAGGCTGATCTGGTGCTGGTCCCCGTGGCCTCGAGCCATGTGGACCTCTGGGCGACCGAGGGTGTGCTCGACCTCGCGCGCCGCGCCGGCAAGCCCGCGCTGGTGGTGCTGAACCGCGCCCGCGCGCGCACCCGGCTGGGGGCCGAGGTCGCGGCCGCCGCCGCCGAACTGGGCGCCGAGGTCGCACAGCCGCAGATCGCCAACCGCGTCGCCTATGCGCAGTCGCTCGGCGACGGGCTGGGCGCGGCCGAGGCGCCGGGCGTCGCCCCCGCGCTGCGCGATGAGCTTGCCGCGCTCGCCGCGCTGGTCCGCGCGCGTCTGGAGATCTGAGGCCGCGCGCGTGTGGACCTCGCCGCGGGGCTGCGCTATCACCCGCGCATCCGCCTCAGCCCAAGGATCGCCCATGTCCGCCCACGGTGCCGCGCAGCCCATGACCGCCCATCCCGCCACCGCGCCGCTGCAGGGCACGGCGCAGGTGCCGGGCGACAAGTCGATCAGCCACCGCGCGCTGATCCTCGGCGCGCTGTCGGTGGGCGAAACCCGCATCACCGGGCTGCTCGAAGGGCAGGACGTGCTCGACACCGCCGCCGCCATGCGCGCCTTCGGCGCCGAGGTCACGCGCCACGGCCCCGGCGCGTGGTCGGTGCACGGCGTCGGCGTGGGCGGCTTCGCCGAACCCGATCGCGTGATCGATTGCGGCAATTCGGGCACCGGCGTGCGGCTGATCATGGGGGCCATGGCCACCACCGCGATCGCCGCCACCTTCACCGGCGACGCCAGCCTCAACAAACGCCCCATGCGCCGCGTCACCGACCCGCTGGCGCTGTTCGGCGCGCAGGCGGTCGGGCGCGCGGGCGGGCGGCTGCCGATGACGGTGATCGGCGCCGCCGACCCGGTGCCGGTGCGCTACGCGCTGCCCGTGGCCTCGGCGCAGGTGAAATCGGCGGTGCTGCTGGCAGGGCTCAACGCGCCCGGCGATACGGTGGTGATCGAAGCCACGCCGACGCGCGATCACACCGAACGGATGCTGCGCGGCTTCGGCGCCACGCTGACCACCCAGGACACCCCCGAAGGCCGCATGATCACCCTTACCGGCCAGCCCGAGCTGCGCGCGCAGACCGTCGCCGTCCCACGCGATCCCAGCTCGGCCGCGTTCCCCGTCTGCGCCGCGCTGATGGTCCCGGGCTCCGATCTCCGCGTCCCCGGCGTCAGCCAGAACCCCACCCGCAACGGGCTCTACCTGACGCTGCAGGACATGGGCGCCGACATCGCGTTCGAAAACCCGCGCGAGGAGGGCGGCGAGCCCGTCGCCGACCTGCGCCTGCGCCACACCGGCACGCTGCGCGGCGTGACCGTCCCACCCGAACGTGCCGCCTCGATGATCGACGAATACCCGATCCTCGCCGCGCTTGCCGCCACCGCCGAAGGACCCACCGTGATGGCCGGCATCGCCGAACTGCGCGTCAAGGAATCCGACCGGATCGACGCCATGGCCCGCGGGCTCGAAGCCTGCGGCGTGCGGATCGAGGAGACCGAGGACAGCCTCACCGTGCACGGCGGCGCGGTGCCGGGCGGGGCCACCGTCGCCAGCCGGCTCGATCACCGCATCGCGATGAGCTTCCTGTGCCTCGGGCTCGCCGCGCGCGCCCCGGTCACGGTCGATGACGGCGCGCCCATCGCGACGTCGTTCCCGGCCTTCGAGGGGCTGATGGCCGCCCTCGGCGCGCGGATCGAGCACGCAGCGCTGACATGCGCCTGACCGTCGCCATCGACGGACCCGCGGGTGCGGGCAAGGGCACCATCGCGCGCGCGCTGGCCGCGCGGCTGGGGCTCGGGCATCTGGACACGGGGCTTCTCTATCGCGCGGTCGGCGCGCTGGGCGGCGACCCGGTCGCCACCGCCCGCGCGCTCCGCCCCGAGGATCTGACCCGCGACGACCTGCGCAGCGCCGCTGCGGGCGAGGCCGCCAGCCGCGTCGCCGCCATCCCCGAGGTCCGCGCCGCGCTGCTGGCCTTCCAGCACGACTTCGCCCGGCGCGACGGCGGTGCCATCCTTGATGGCCGCGACATCGGCACCGTCATCTGCCCCGACGCGCCCGCCAAGCTCTTCGTGACAGCGCGCCCCGAAATCCGTGCGCGCCGCCGCTGGCTCGAACTCGGCGGCGACACCGCGCCCGAGCCCTTCGAGGCGATCCTCGAACAGGTCCGCGCACGCGACGCCCGCGACGAAACGCGCGCCGACGCCCCGCTGCGCCCCGCCGACGATGCCGTGGTGCTCGACACCTCCGATCTCGACCCCGACACCGCCATCGCCCGCGCCGAAAGCATCGTGCGCACCCGGCTGGGGCTCTGAGCGGCGATGCCCGTGCGCGACCCGTTCGACGCCTTCGCCGCGGCGCTCCCGCCGCAGGGCGCGCTGATCGGGCTCGACCTCGGCACGCGCGGCATCGGCATCGCGGTCTCGGATCGGCTGCGCAGCGTGGCCACCCCCCTGAAAACGCTCAAGCGCGGCAAATTCGCCGTCGATGCCGACGCGCTGCTCGATATCGCCCGAACCCGCGCGGCCGCGGCGTTCCTCCTCGGCCTGCCGCGCAACATGGATGGCAGCGAAGGCCCGCGCGCCCAGTCCACCCGCGCCTTCGCGCGCAACCTTGCCGCCCGCACCGACCTGCCCATCGGCTTCTGGGACGAGCGCCTGTCCACGGTCGCCGCCGAACGTGCGCTCCTGGAAGCCGACACCTCGCGCCGCCGCCGGGCCGAGGTCATCGACCATGTCGCAGCCGCCTACATCCTGCAAGGCGCGCTCGACCGGCTGCGCCATCTGCGCGAGCGCCCACCTTCATCCTGACAAAAATATCCTCGGGGGGGCGCCCGCAGGGCGCGGGGGGCTCGAGAGCCCCCCTCCACCGCATCCGCCCGCAGCTCAGCCGGTGTAATCCGCCCGCGCCAGCCCGTATTTGGCCATCTTCTCGTTCAGCGTGCGGCGCGGCAGGCACAGCTCCTCCATCACCGCGGCGACCGATCCCTTGTGCCGACGCATGGTGTTGTCGATCAGCATCCGCTCGAACGCCTCGACATGGTCCTTCAGCGGCTTGCCCTCGGTGGTGATCGCCCCGCCCGAGGCCTCGTTGTCGGCCATCAGCAGCGACAGGATCGATTCGCCTTCGCGCCGGCTCTGCAGCACGGCGCGTTCGGCGATGTTGATCAGCTGCCGGATGTTGCCGGGCCACGGCGCCTGCAACAGCTGCGCTGCCTCCTGCGCCGAGACATCGGGCGCGGCGCAGCCGTATTCCTCGGCGAATTCGGCCCCGTAGGCGGTGAACAGCGTCAGGATATCCTCGCCGCGCTGGCGCAGCGGCGGCAGGGTGATCTTCAGCGCCGCAAGGCGGAAGAACAGGTCGGGGCGCAGCGCATCCTCGATGGTGCGCTCGGGGGCGTGGTCGTTGCAGATGGCGATGATGCGCGTGTCGCCGGGGCTTCCCTGATCGTTGATGAAGGCCAGCAGCCGCGCCTGCACGGCCTCGCCCAGCGCCTCGATGTCCTCCAGCACCAGCGTGCCGCCGCGCGCCTCCTCGACCAGCGGCAGCCCGGCGCCGTCCTCGACCGGCCCGAACAGCCGCGCGATCAGCGTGGCATCGTCCTGCCCGGCGCAGGCCAGCGTCACGAAGCGCTTGCCCGCGCGCGGACCCACCGCGTGCAGCGCATGCGCGACCAGCGTCTTGCCGGTGCCGGTCTCGCCGTCGATCAGCACATGGCCGTCGGCCTGGCCCAGATCCAGAATGTCCTCGCGCAGCCGCTGCATGATCTCGGACTGGCCCACCAGCTTGCGCATCAGCGAGCTGCCGTCCGAGAGTTCTCGCCGCAGCGCGCGGTTTTCCAGCGCCGACACCCGCGCCCTGGCGGCCTCGCGCACCAACTCGTTCATGCGCTCGGGGTTGAAGGGCTTTTCCAGGAAGTCATAGGCGCCCAGCCGCATCGCCTCGACCGCCATCGGCACGTCGCCATGTCCGGTAATCAGGATCACCGGCAGCGAGGCATCGAGCGCCATCAGCCGCCGCAGCAGCGCCAGCCCGTCCATGCCGGGCATGCGGATATCGCTGATCACCACACCGGGGAAGCTGGCGTCGATGCTGCGCAGCGCCGCCTCGGCGGTGGCGTGGGCCTCGGTCTCGAACCCTGAAAGCGCCAGCCACTGGCTGACCGATTGCCGCATGTCGGCTTCGTCGTCGATGATTGCCACACGGTGTGCGCGTGCCATCTGCGCGGTCTCCTTGATAGAGGCGCCCCGGACCCGGGGCGCGCGTCATCGGGTCATTCGGCGGCCTGCGTGGCCGCGTCAAGCAGGGGCAGGTGCATTTCGAACACCGCGCCCCCCTGCGGCGCGTTCTGCCCGGTCAGCCGCCCGCCGTGATCGGCCACGATCCCCGACGAGATCGCCAGCCCCAGCCCCACGCCCTGACCTGCGGGCTTGGTGGTCTGGAAGGGTTCGAACAGCGTGTCGATATCGGCGATGCCGTGGCCGTTGTCGCGCACCGTCAGCGTCACCCCGTCGCCCTGGCTGATGATCAGGTCGATCTGCGGCGCGTTGGAGCGCGCGGTGGCGTCGACGGCGTTGCGGATGAGGTTGATGATCACCTGTTCGATCCGCACCCGGTCGCCGAGCACCATTGCCGGGCTCTGGGGCAGGGTGCGCGTCACCAGCACCCGCCCGGCGCGCAGCTGCGGCTCCATGATCGCCAGCGCCTCGGCCAGGCAGTCGCGCAGATCGAGCGGCGCGAAGGCCTCGCCGCCCTTGCGGGCGAAGGATTTGAGCGTGCGGGTGATGCTGGTCATCCGCTCGATCAGGTCGTCGATGCGCTGAAAGCTCGACAGCGCCTCGTCGGTGCGCCGGCGCGTCAGCAGCAGCCGCGCGCCGGCCAGATAGGTCTTCATCGCCGCCAGCGGCTGGTTGAGCTCATGGCTGACCGAGGCCGACATCTCGCCCAGGCTCGCGAGCTTCGAGGACTGCTCGATCGTGGCCTCGGCAACGGCGAGGTCCTTCTGCACCTTCTCGCGCGCGGCGATCTCGCGCTGGAGGCGCAGGTTCAGCGCCCGGAGTTCGGCCGATTCGCGCTGGAACAGCGCCGATTGCAGCAGCGCGCGGCGTGAAACCAGGTAGAAGGTCAGCGCCAGCAGCAGCGCAAAGCCCATCATCACCAGCGCCAGCACGCCGTTGACGCGCTCGCGCACCGAATCGTAGCGCGTGAAGGACACCATCTTCCAGCCGCGGAACGGCACGCGGATCTCCGAGCGCAGCACCGCTTCGCCGCGCACGAAGGCGTCGGGCGGGTCCTGCGCCCAGTCGGCGGTGGCGCGCAGCGCGCGCGCGATGGCCGAGGGCGCGTCGCGCAGCGCCAGCGCCTCTTCCTCGGTGCGTCCGCGCCAGCGCGGTTCGGTCGACAGGATGATCCGGCCTTCGCTGTTCATCAGCGCCACCGCGTCCACCAACCCCGCCCAGCTGCGTTCGAACTTGCTCAGATCGACCTCGACCAGCACCACGCCCAGGAAGGTGCCCGCCTGCTGGATGCGCCGCGCGAAGGTGAAGCTGTAGCCGCCGCTGTCGCGTTCGCGGACCAGAAACACCGTGTCCGAGGCGCGGCGCGCATCGACGAAGACCTGATCGCTGGCGCGCAGGCTGCCCAGCAGGCTGCGGTCGGTGGCCGCCACGGTGCGGCCATAGGCGTCCAGCAACTCGATCGACTCCGCGCCGATCTCGGTCTGGAGCGAGATCAGCTGCTGCGAGGTGGTGGTGTAGATCCCGTCGCGCAGCGCCGAAATCAGGTCCGGATCGCGCGACAGCAGGAGCGGCACGACCGAGTTGCGCTGAAGCTCGGACTGGATGTTGCCCGAATAGAGCACCAGCCGCAGTTCGGCGCGGTTGCGCGTGCTGTCGGAAAAGCTTTGCGTGAGCCAGGTGTTGAGCACCCACAGCACCGCCACGCCCAGCACCACGATGACACCCACCACCACCCGCCCCCAGAGCGGGATGCCCAGCATGCCGCTGCGGGGCTGTGAAAGTGGCGTGTCACCGGACATGGGCGCGATCTTACGCGCCCCGCGCGCAGCGCTCAAGCGCGGCCCTCAGCGGTCTCACGCGGGGGCGAGGCTGTCCATCAGCGCCGCGAACAGCGCCGCCCCGTCGGTGCCGCCCTGATGGGCGAAGGCCGCGCGCTCGGGGTGCGGCATCATCCCCAGCACGCGGCGGTTTTCGGACAGGATCCCGGCGATGCCTTCGGCCGAGCCGTTGGGTGTCTCGAGATAGCGGAACGCGACCCGGTCGTCGCCCTGCAGGCGGGCGAGCGTGTCGGCGGGGGCGGTGTAATTGCCGTCATGATGCGCGATGGGCAGCGTGATGCGGGTGCCGGGGCTCCAGCGGGCGGTGAAGGGGCTGGCATCGGTCTCGACCTGCAGCGCGACGGGTTTGCAGATGTAGCGCAGCCCGGCGTTGCGCAGCAGCGCGCCGGGCAGCAGCCCGGTTTCGAGCAGGATCTGGAAGCCGTTGCAGATGCCGATGACCGCGCCGCCGCGCCCGGCAAAGTCGCGCACCGCCGCTGTGATGGGCGCGCGCGCGGCGATGGCGCCGCAGCGCAGGTAATCGCCGAACGAGAACCCGCCGGGGATGCCCACCACGTCCACCCGATCGGGCAGCGCGGTGTCCTTGTGCCAGACGCGGGTGACGCGCGCGCCCGCGGCTTCGAACGCCACGGCAAGGTCGCGGTCGCAGTTCGAGCCGGGAAAGGTGATGACGGCGGCGTGCATGGGAAACTCCTTGGCGCGGGCGATGCGCGCGTCATAGCGCCTTGGCGCGCGGGTGAAAAGCCGCGGCGGGTGTTCCGGGCTCCAGGCCGGGCGGTGTGGGGCGGGGCGGTGTGGGGCAGGGCCGTGTGGGGCGGGGCCGTGTGGAGCGAGCGATGTCGGGCGGGGGCCGGGGGCGCTCCCGCCCACCGCGGCCGCGCTGACGCGCGACCCCGGCGGTTGGGGGTGGCGCGCTGCGCGCGCGGGCGTGTCCGGGTCCGGCCCGGGTGCAGCGGTGGACAGGATGCGCCGTCCACGCCGCAGGCGTGGACAGCGTCCGCCCGCGAGACTGGGCGGGCGCTGCCCCCGGTCCGGGGTGCGGCGGTGTCAGGTTCCGCAGAAGGTTGCCTGCACGCGCTCGTCGGGGCGGGGCGGGGCGGTGAGGTCGGGGCCATCCGCATCGGGCGGGTCGAAGGGCGTGGCGAGCGCGGTGTGGAGGCGGTGGAACGGGGCGTAATCGCCCTCGAGGCCGGCCGCGATCGCCTCCTCGACCCGGTGGTTGCGCGCGATCACGGCGGGGTTGACCCGGGTCATGCGGGCCTGAGCGTCGGCGAGCGCGCTGCCTTCGGCCGCAAGCCGTGCGTGCCAGTCGCGCTCCCAGTCCCTGAACGCCGCAGGGTCGGGGAACTCGGCGGCGACGGCGCTGTCGGTGGCCAGCCCGCGGAAAACCCGCGTGAAATCGGCACCCGCGCCCGCCATGCGGTCCAGCAGCGCCTGCACGAGCGCGGCGTCCCCCTCCTGCGCCGTGGTCAGCCCCAGCTTGGCGCGGAAGCGGGCCAGGTGTTCGGCCTCGTAGACATCCGCGAAGCCGTGCACGATAGCGGTGGCGCGCTCGATCGCCGCCTCCTGATCTGCATCCATCAGCGGCAGCAGGCAGGTGGCGAATTGCGCCAGATTCCACACCGCCAGTTGCGGCTGGTTGGCATAGGCATAACGCCCGCCGCGGTCGATGGAGGAAAACACCGTCTGCGGGTGGTAGTCGTCCATGAAGGCACACGGCCCGTAATCGATGGTCAGCCCGCCGACATGACAGTTGTCGGTGTTCATCACCCCGTGGATGAAGCCCACCGCCATCCACTGCGCCACCAGCCGCGCCTGCGCCGCCACGGCCTCGCGCAGCAGGTCTTCGGCACCCTCGGCCTGCGGATAGTGACGCGCGATGCCGTGCTCGGTCAGCGCGCGCAGCGCGTCGAGGTCCTGGCGGACGGCGAAATACTGGAACGTGCCCACGCGCAGGTGGCTTTGCGCGACGCGGGTGATCACCGCGCCGGGCAACTGGCCGGCTTCGCGCCACACCGGCGCGCCGGTTTCCACCGCCGCGAGCGCGCGCGTGGTGGGGATGCCCAGCGCTGCCATCGCCTCGGACACCAGATATTCGCGCAGCACCGGGCCCAGCCACGCCTTGCCGTCGCCCCCGCGCGAGAACGGCGTGCGCCCCGAGCCCTTGAGCTGGATGTCCATGCGCGTGCCGTCGCGGGCGATCACCTCGCCCAGCAGATGCGCGCGCCCGTCGCCCAGCTGCGGGACGAAACCGCCGAACTGGTGCCCGGCATAGGCCATCGCCAGCGGCTCGGCCCCCGGCGGCACACTCGTGCCCGAAAACACCGCCGCGCGGGTGGCCTCGTCCATCGCCGGCAGGCCAAGGTGCTCGGCCAGCGCGGCATTCCAGGCAATGAGCCCGGGCGCCGGGGCGGGTTCGGGGTCGATGCGCGCGAACATCCGCGCGGGCAGGCGCGCATAGCTGTTGTCGAAGGCGATCGGGGGGGCGGTCAGCGTGTCCATGCCCCCGAGATAGTCATTCTGCGGCGCAAGGGAAGCCGGGGCGCGGATCAGACCGCCAGCGCTTCGCGCCGCGCAACCTCGCGCCGCAGCCCGGCGACCAGCGCGGCCGCGAAGCGGTCGAGCCGCCCCAGCCGGCGGTCGTCGGCATGGCGGATCAGGTAGAAACTGCGCGTCAGGCTGAAGGCATCCGCCAGCACGCGCACCACGCCGGGCGCCGCCGGAAGCGCGAAGTCGTGCACCACGCCGACGCCTGCGCCCTGCCGCACCCAGTTGAGCTGCACCGACACCGAATTCGACGCCAGCGCCACCTGATCGACCCCCAGTTCGGCCAGATAATCGAGCTCCTTGTCGTGGATCATGTCGGGGATGTAGCCGATCATCCGGTGGCCGCGCAGCGCGTGCAGGCTGTCCAGCGGCGGCTGCCGGTCCAGCCAGCCCTTTGCGGCGGCCAGATGCAGGCGGTAGTCGGTGATCTTCTGCACGCTCAGCCGCCCCGTTGTCGGCGCCGACACGGCGATGGCCAGATCGGCCTCGCGCCGCGACAGGTTGAACACGCGCGGCAGCGCAACGATCTGCACCTCCAGCCCCGGATTGTCGTCGCAGATCGCGGCCAGCACCTGCGGCAGCAGATAGTTCGCGCAGCCATCGGGCGCGCCGATGCGCACCTGCCCACTGATCCCGCCAGGCCCCGCGCGCAACGCATCCTCGGCGGATGTGAGCGCGGTTTCGGCGTCGGTGACATGGCGCAGGAGCCGCGCGCCGGCCTCGGTGAGCGCGTAGCCCTGCGCCGAGCGCGCAAACAGCCGCGCGCCCAGCCGCGCCTCGAGCCGCGTGATGCGCCGGCCCAGCGTCGCCGGGTCCAGCCGCAGCCGCCGGCCCGCGCGGCTCAGGCTCTCGTCGCGCGCCACGGCCAGAAACACGCGCATGTCGTCCCAGTCGGCCACCGGCGCACCTTTGCAGAAATGCAGCACTGATTTGGGAAACTGCCCCTATGCGGCGCAAAAACGCAAGTGTATCCTCGCGCCAAAGCACAGGAGGATGCCATGCAGGAACTGACGCACTGGATCAACGGCCGCCACGTCAAGGGCAGCTCGGGGCGGTTCGGCGATGTCTACAACCCCGCCACCGGCGAGGTGCAGGCCCGCGTGCCGCTGGCGAGCACCGCCGAGCTGAACGCCGCCGTCGCCGCCGCCGCCGAGGCGCAGGTCAAGTGGGGCGCCACCAACCCCCAGCGCCGCGCGCGCGTGATGATGGAGGCCGTGCGCCTGATCAACCGCGACATGGACAAGCTGGCCGAGAAACTGTCGAGCGAGCACGGCAAGACCTTCGCCGACGCCAAGGGCGACGTGCAGCGCGGGCTCGAGGTGGTCGAATTCTGCATCGGCGCGCCGCATCTGCTCAAGGGCGAGTTCACCGACAGCGCCGGCCCCGGCATCGACATGTATTCGCTGCGCCAGCCGCTGGGCGTCGCCGCCGGGATCACGCCGTTCAACTTTCCGGCGATGATCCCGCTGTGGAAGATGGGCCCGGCGCTGGCCTGCGGGAATGCGTTCATCCTCAAGCCGTCCGAGCGGGACCCGTCGGTGCCGCTGATGCTGGCCGAGATCTTTCAGGAGGCGGGCCTGCCCGACGGGCTGCTGCAGGTGGTCAACGGCGACAAGGAGGCCGTGGACGCGATCCTCGACAACCCGGTGATCGCGGCGGTGGGCTTCGTGGGCTCCACCCCCATCGCGCAATACATCTATGCGCGCGGCTGCGAGAACGGCAAGCGCGTGCAGTGCTTCGGCGGCGCGAAGAACCACATGATCATCATGCCCGACGCCGACATGGACCAGGCCGCCGATGCGCTGGTGGGCGCGGGCTACGGCGCGGCGGGCGAGCGCTGCATGGCGGTGTCGGTCGCCGTGCCGGTGGGCGAGGGCACGGCCGAGGCGCTGCGCGAACGCCTCGTGCCGCGGATCGAGAAGCTCAAGGTCGGCCCGTGGACGGCGGGCGACGATGTCGATTACGGCCCCGTGGTCACGCAGGCGGCGAAGGACAATATCCTGCGGCTGGTGCAGACCGGCATCGACCAGGGCGCCGATCTGGTCGTCGACGGGCGCGACTTCACCCTGCAGGGCTACGAGGGCGGGTTCTTTGTCGGGCCGCATTTCTTCGACCACGTGACCCCCGAGATGGACATCTACCGCCACGAGATCTTCGGCCCCGTGCTGTCGATGGTCCGCGCCGCCAGCTACGAAGAGGCGCTGGGCCTGGCGATGGACCACGAATACGGCAACGGCACCGCGATCTTCACCCGCGACGGCGACGCGGCGCGCGATTTCGCCAACCGCATCAACATCGGGATGGTGGGGATCAACGTGCCGATCCCGGTGCCGCTGGCCTATCACACCTTCGGCGGCTGGAAGAAATCGGGCTTCGGCGACCTCAACCAGCACGGCCCCGATGCGTTCCGCTTCTACACGCGCACCAAGACCGTCACCACCCGCTGGCCGAGCGGGATCAAGGAAGGGTCCGCCTTCAACTTCAAGGCGATGGACTGAGCGCCGGAACGCGGTCGCGCGCTCTAACTGCTCGGGGCCCCGCACGTGCGCGCGCGCATGTGCGGGGCCCCGAGCCGGACCTCTCGCCGCATGCGCGACGATGCTGGCAGGCTCCGCGCCCCCGCGCGTCGGGGTGGGTGGGTGGGCGACGTGCGGGGGCGCGGAGGGCGCGCGATCGACCGCCCGGCCAGTCCGGCCAGTCAGTCCGCCCGGCCAGTCAGTCCGCACGGCCAGTCCGGCCAGTCAGTTCGGGACATCCAGCACCGCCGAGACCGGCACCAGCGCCACATCCCCCGCGCGGCCCTCGTCGAGCCACATGTCGATCCCGTCCAGCGTTTCGGCGTTGCGCGCGCTTCCCAGCACGACCACCGCGCCGCGCTGCGCGGCTTCGAACACCGCGCGGTCCAGATACCGGCGGATGGTGAACATCGATTCCCCGGCGTCGTCCAGCACCCGGAACACGCGCGCTTCGGCCAGCCCGGCGCTTTGCGCAAGTTGCGCCGCCGCGTTCAGCCCACGGTCATACGAGACCAGCGCGTGGCCGTCGCGTTCCAGCACCGGCACGATCCGCTGCGCCGTCGCGCGGTTGCCCCGGAACCCGTCCTGCGGGGGATCGAGCAGCCCCACCGCCTCGGGGACGGCCTCGAGATACGCGCCGAAGGTCACCTCGATGTCGCTGTCGGTAGCGCGCGCGGGCAGCGCCGTGGCCAGGATCAGCAGCTCCATGCCGGCCGCGCGATAGGCCCGGGCGGCGGCGGCGGCGTCGTCCTGCATCGGGTCGAGCGCGATGGTGACCGGATGCGCCAGGTCGATGAGCGCGGCGCGCACGGCGTCCGACAGGCCGTCATCGATCAGCACCAGCGCCATTCGCGGCAGGCCGTCCGGGGCGCTGACCTCGGCCGCGTGGCGGCGGAACGCGGGCAGAAGCTCGGGGGGCGCGGGCTCTCGCTCGGTGTCGGGAACAGAATCGGCCTCTGGCGCGGGATCCGAGGTGTCGGGGACGTGGCCCGGCGCGGCCTCCGCGGCTTCCGGCAGAACGATCCGCGGCAGCCGGTCGGTGCGCACGCCGTCGGCCTGGGTGAACCCCACCGACGGGCGCGGCGGGTCGGGATCCGCCGCGGGTGGCGGCTCGGCTGCGGTGCCCGCGTCCGTGTCGGCGTCCGTGTCGGCGTCCGTGTCGGTGGGTGTGTCGGTGGGCGTGTCCGCGTCGGTGGGCGTGTCCGCGTCGGTGGGCGTGTCGGGGGCTGCGTCCGCGTCCGGGGGGGCGGGCGCATCGCGGGCGGTGTCGGGTGGTTCGGGCTGCGGCGCGACCGCCGCTGCGGGGTCGCGCGGGCGGCGCGGCGGGTCGCTCAGCGCCTCCGGGTCGTGCGCGGTATCGGCCTGGGCGGGTGGCACGGCGGGGGCGTCGGGCTCCGGGGCCGCATGCGGCTGCGGGGCGTCGTCGGGGCGCGGGGCAGGGGTGGCCGGCGCGGGCACCGGTGGCGCGCTGCCCGCAGCTGGCGGGTCCAGCCGCGACAGGGCCTCGGGCGCTGGCGCGTCGCGCTGGGGCGTCGGGGCTTCGGGCGGCGCATCGGCATGGGGTGGGACCGCGTGTTCGGGCATCGGTCCCCGCGCCAGGGGGCTGCCCCCGTCCGCGGCGGTGACTGGCGCTGAATCGGGCGCTGCATCGGGCGCCGTCTCGGGCGCTGAATCGGGCGCCGTCTCGGGCGCTGCATCGGCCGCCGTCTCGGGCGCTGCATCGGCCGCCGTCTCGGGCGCCGTCTCGGGCGGCACGCCAGGGTCGGGCGGCGGCGCAAGCACCGCCAGCCCCACCGCGCCCACAGCGACCGCGCCGCCACCCCAGAGCAGACCGGACAGGAACCCCTTGGCCACGCGACCCTCTTCAATCAACCCCCGCTGCCCCCTGTTTCCCACAGTTGCGCCGCGCAGGCAAACCGGATCGACCGCTTCACGCGCCCTTGACCCGGCCCGGCGGCTGGGCGCATGTAAGGGCACCACCCTCGCCGCGCGGAGCCCGAGCCCATGCTGCTCCTGATCGACAACTACGACAGCTTCACCTGGAACCTCGTGCATTACCTCGGTGAACTGGGGGCCGAAGTCGCCGTGCGCCGCAACGACGCGCTGGACGTGCAGGCGGCAATGGCGCTGCACCCTGCGGCGATCGTGCTCTCGCCCGGGCCCTGCGACCCCGACGCCGCCGGCATCTGCCTGCCGCTGGTGCTCGCCGCGGCCGAGGCGCGCGTGCCGCTGCTGGGCGTGTGCCTGGGCCACCAGAGCATCGGCCAGGCCTTCGGTGGTCGCGTGGTGCGCGCCGCCGACATCGTGCACGGCAAGCCCGGCGTGATCCACCATGACGGCACGGGCGTGTTCGCGGGCCTGCCCAGCCCGTTTTCGGCCACGCGGTATCACTCGCTGATCGTCGAGCGTGAAGGCCTGCCCGACTCCCTGCGCGTCACCGGCTGGCTGAGCGATGGCACGATCATGGGTCTTGCGCACCGCACGCTGCCCATCGAAGGCGTGCAGTTCCACCCCGAGAGCATCCGCTCCGAACACGGCCACCGGATGCTGCAGAGCTTCCTCGATCGCGCGCAGGTCCCGGCATGAGCGATGCTCTCAAGCCCCTGATCGCCGCCGCCGCCAGCCGCGCCCTGACGCGCGACGAGGCCGAGGCCGCGTTCGCAACCCTCTTCGAGGGCGAGGCCACGCCCGCGCAGATGGGCGGCTTCCTGATGGCGTTGCGCACGCGCGGCGAGACGGTGGACGAATACGCCGCCGCGGCGGCGGTGATGCGCGCGCGCTGCAACCCGGTGACGGCTCCGGCGGGGGCAATCGACATCGTCGGCACCGGGGGCGACGGCAAGGGCACGCTCAACATCTCCACCGCCACCGCTTTCGTGGTGGCCGGCGCGGGCGTGCCGGTCGCCAAGCACGGGAACCGCAACCTCAGCTCGAAATCCGGCGCGGCAGACGCGCTGGGCGCGATGGGCATCGATGTGATGGTGGGCGCAGCGGTGGTCGAGCGCGCCCTGGCGCAGGTCGGCATCGGCTTCATGATGGCGCCGATGCACCACCCGGCGATGCGCCATGTCGGCCCCGTGCGCGCCGAGCTTGGCACAAGAACGATTTTCAACATCCTCGGACCATTGACAAATCCCGCCGGGGTGAGCCGGCAGCTCACCGGCGCGTTCTCGGCCGATCTGCTGCGCCCGATGGCCGAGACGCTGCGCGCACTGGGCTCCGAGGCCGCCTGGCTGGTTCATGGCGGCGACGGCACCGACGAGCTGTCGATCTCGGCGCCGAGCCTCGTTGTCGCGCTCGACCCCGACGGCAGCCTGCGCGAGTTCACGCTCCACCCCGAAGACGCCGGCCTGCCCGTTCATCCGTTCGAGGCGATCCTCGGCGGCGCACCGGGCGAAAACGCCGCCGCGTTGCGCGCGCTTCTGGGCGGTGAACGGGGCGCCTATCGCGATGCGGTGCTGCTGAACACCGCCGCCGCGCTGGTGCTGTCCGGGCGCGCAGGAGCGCTGACTCAAGGCGTTGAAATCGCAACGGAAAGCATCGATTCGGGCGCGGCTGCCGACAAGGTCGCAGCGCTTGCGCGCATCGCGCCCGTGAAAGGACCCGCATGACCACCATCCTCGACCGGATCAGGGACTACAAGCTTGACGAGATCGCCGCCGCGAAAGCCGCGCGCCCGCTCGCCGAGCTCGAGGCCGCCGCCGCCGCCGCCGAGCCACCGCGCGGCTTCGCCGACGCGCTGGCCGCCGCCCAGCGCCACGGCTACGGGCTGATCGCGGAAATCAAGAAAGCCAGCCCCTCCAAGGGTTTGATCCGCGAGGACTTCGACCCCCCCGCGCTTGCGCAGGCCTATGCCGAGGGCGGGGCGACCTGCCTGAGCGTGCTGACCGACGGCCCGTCCTTTCAGGGCGCGCCCGAGCACCTCACCGCCGCGCGCGCGGCCTGCGATCTGCCGGTGCTGCGCAAGGATTTTCTCTACGATCCCTGGCAGGTGGTCGAATCGCGCGCGCTCGGCGCCGATTGCATCCTGATCATCATGGCCGGTGTTTCGGACGCGCAGGCGCTCGAGCTTGAAGCGGCCGCGATCGCGCAGGGCCTCGATGTGCTGGTCGAGGTCCATGACGAGGCGGAGCTCGAGCGCGCAGCGGCGCTGAACTCGCCGCTGCTGGGGGTAAACAACCGCGATCTCAAGACCTTCGAGGTCACGCTTGCCGTGACGCGCAAGCTCGCCCGGCTGGCCCCCGCCGACCGGATGCTGGTTGCCGAAAGCGGGCTCTACACCGCCGAGGATCTGGCCGATCTCGCCCGCTTCGGGGCGCGGTGTTTCCTGATCGGCGAAAGCCTGATGCGCGCCGAGGATGTCGCCTCGGCCACGCGCCGGTTGCTGGCCAATCCGCTCACCGCCGAGTCCGGGGGGCTGTGATGTCGCGGCTGACGCATTTCGACGCCGACGGCCACGCGCACATGGTCGATGTGTCGGACAAGGCCGTGACCGCGCGCGTGGCGGTGGCCGAGGGCGCGGTGATCATGGCGCCGGAAACGCTGGCGCTGGTGGCCGAAGGGCGTGCGGCCAAGGGCGACGTGCTGGGCGTGGCGCGGCTGGCCGGGATCATGGGCGCCAAGCGCTGCGCCGATCTGATACCGCTCTGTCATCCGTTGCCGATCAGTCACGTAGCTCTCGATCTTCATGTCGACGAGGCTCTGCCCGGCGTCCGGCTGCGCGCCGAATTGCGCAGCACCGGACAGACCGGGATCGAGATGGAGGCCCTGACGGCCGTGTCGGTCGCCGGGTTGACGGTCTATGACATGCTCAAGGCCGCCGATCGCGGAATGCGCATCACCGACATCCGGATCACGCTCAAGGATGGCGGGAAATCCGGCCGGTTCGAGGCACCATGACGCCCGCTCCGTGCGCCCGGGATTGCCGATGATCGGGTTCGACGAGGCCGCCGAGCGCCTGCTTGCGCTGATCGCCCCGGTCGGCACCGAAACCGTGCCGCTCGAGGATGCCGACGGCCGGGTGCTGCGCGCGGGTGTGCGCGCGCGCCGCGACCAGCCCCCCTTCGCAACCTCGATGATGGACGGCTACGCGATCGCCGAGGCGCCGACTCCTGGGCGCGCGATGCGCGTTGTCGGTGAATCCGCGGCGGGCGCGCGCTTTGTCGGGCGGATCGAACCGGGCCAGGCGGTGCGCATCTTCACCGGCGCCCCCTTGCCCGAGGGCGCGACCCGCGTCGTCCTGCAGGAGGACGTGACGCGCGACGCGGCGATGATCCGCCTGGGCTCGCGCGTCGAAGCGGCGCCGTACACCAGGCCAAAGGGCGAGGATTTCGTCGCAGGAACAGAGGTTTCCGCGCCGCGCGTGCTGCGTCCCGTCGATCTTGCACTGTTCGCGGCGATGAACGCCGACCGTGTCACCGTGTCCCGCCGCCCGGACGTGGCGATCATTGCCACCGGCAACGAACTTGTCATGCCGGGCGCCGATCCCGGACCCGATCAGATCATCGCCTCGAACGCGCTTGCGATTGCCGCGATGGCGCGGCGGGTGGGGGCGCGCGCCCGCATCCTGCCCATTGCACGCGACACCGAGGCCAGCCTGCGCGCCGTGTTCGCCCTGGCCGAGGGCGCCGACCTGATCGTGACCATCGGCGGCGCGTCGGTGGGCGATCATGACCTGGTCGCGCCGGTTTTCGATGCGCTCGGCGGGCGGCGCGTCTTCGACCGTGTCGCGTTGCGCCCGGGCAAGCCGACATCGGCGGGACTGCTGCGCGGAGCGGTGTTCCTGGGACTGCCGGGAAATCCCGTCTCGTCAATTGTTTGCGGTCATGTGTTCATGTTGCCCGCACTGCGTGCGCTGGCCGGGCTGCCGGCTTGGCCGTTGCCGTTTCTGACGGTGCCGCTTGCGCGCGATATCGGACCGAACGGCCCGCGGCTGCATCTGATGCGCGCGCGACTTGAGATCGTCGACGGCGCTCCGGCCATTGCTCCTTTTGTCAGCCAGGACAGTGGGTTGGTGAGCGTTCTTGCGGCGGCAGATGCGCTCTTGCGGCGCGAACCGGGCGCGCCTGCACAAGCGGCGGGGTCGATGGTTCACTACCTGCCGCTCGACGCGCGGTGCATCGGGGGCGATTGGCAGGCTTGACGGGCAGCGCGAATAAAAGTAGAACAAAGCAGGATGACAGGCAAAACACCGGCGTGAACGGGCCGGCTTTGGCGGGAGGTTGGCATGCTGACACGAAAACAGATCGAGCTGCTTGAACTGATCCACACGCGGATGCAGCAGGACGGTGTCGCGCCCTCCTTCGACGAAATGAAGGACGCGCTGAGCCTGAGGTCGAAATCGGGTATCCATCGGCTGATTTCCGCGTTGGAGGAGCGCGGCTTCATCCGCCGCCTGCCGCACCGCGCCCGCGCCATCGAGGTGCTGCGCCTCCCCGGTGCGCTTGCGGGCGGAGCCGCGGCGCGCTCCGCTTCCGTCACGCCGCTGCGGCCGACGCCGGAGCAGGGCGATGTCGGCGCGCAGGAGCCTGTGGCGACGGTGCCGGTCATGGGTCGGATCGCTGCCGGCACGCCGATCGAGGCGATCAGTTCGGTCTCGCATTCGATCGGCTTTCCGGCGTCGATGCTGTCCGGCAAGGCCGATCATTTCGCGCTCGAGGTGCAGGGCGAGTCGATGATCGACCTCGGGATCAATGACGGGGACATCGTCATCATCCGCCGCCAGGACACGGCCGAAAATGGCGATGTCGTCGTCGCCCTTGTGGACGGGCACGAGGCCACGCTCAAGAAATTCCGCCGGTCGGCGGGCAGGATCGCGCTGGAGGCGGCAAACCCCGCTTTCGAGACGCGGATCCTGCGCGATGACCGGGTCGAGGTGCAGGGACGGCTCGTGGGCCTGATCCGCAGCTATTGACTTTCCTGTCCGGCGCGTGCTCCGTCGGCGCAGCGGAGGCCCCGGCAACGCGCCGGGAGCGCGTGCGTCGCAATCGTTGGCCTGAGGGTCCGCAACGCGGCGTTGACCTTGACGACATCGGGAGCGGTTTGCGTGGTGCGGCCCATGATCGGCATCGGAATCGCCTGCGCGGTCGGGGCGTCGGTCGGGTTCACCGTCAACGACACGGCGGTCAAGCTGTTGTCCGGGGGGTATGCGCTGCACCAGGTGGTGCTGATCCGCGCGGCGATCGCCTGCACGCTGATCACGCTGGTGGTGATGCCCCTGTTCGGCGGCTGGCATCATCTGCGCTCGCGGCATCTGGGACAGCATGCGGTGCGCGGGGGCCTGCTGGTGTTTGCGAACATGTGCTTTTTCCTGTCGCTGTCGGTGATGCCGATCGCCGAGGCGACGGCGATCTATTTCGCCGGGCCGTTGATCGTCGCGCTGTTTTCGGTGGTGTTCCTGGGGGAACGGGTGGGGCCGCGCCGCTGGGCGGCGATCGCCGTCGGCCTGGTGGGGGTGATGGTGATCATCCGCCCGGGGTCCGAGGTCTTCGCGCCGGTTGCCTTGCTGCCGCTGCTTGCGGCGACGGGCTATGCGGGGATGAACATCATGACGCGCCGGATGCGCGTGACCGAAAGCGCGCTCACCCTGGCTTTCTACGTGCAGATCATGTTCATTTCGGTCTCCACCATGTTCGGGCTCGCGCTTGGGCACGGGCAGTTCGATCCCGGGGACGGGGGCGCGCTGTCCTTCCTCACGCGCGGGTGGGTCTGGCCCGCGCTGGGGGATTGGGCGATCTTCGGGCTTGCGGGGGTGGCAAGCACGATGGGCGGTCTGCTGATCGCGCAGGCCTACCGCGCGTGCGAAGCCGCGTTGGTGGCGCCGCTGGAATACGCTGCGTTGCCGCTTGCCATCCTGTCGGGGCTGCTGGTGTTCGGCGACCGGCCCGATGCGCTGGCCTGGGCGGGAATGGCGTTGATCCTTGGCGCCGGGCTGTTCATGGCATGGCGCGAGACGCGCGCCGCTTGAGCCCGACTGCGCCCCGCGCTACCCATGGCGCATGGAGGAGCGCATGACCAACCCGTTGCACGACGCATTGATCGCACCCCTTGCCGGGCAGGACCGGGTTCTGATCCACCGGCCCGGTCGGTCGGCGGTCACGGCCGCGCAGTTCCATCAGCGCGTTCTGGCATCGGCGGGCGCGCTGCGCGGCCTGGGGGTGCAGCCCGGCGATCGGGTGGCGATCCAGGTCGAGAAGAGCACGGACGCGCTGGCATTGATCTTCGGCGCGGTCGCTGCGGGGGCGGTGTTCGTGCCGCTCAACCCCGCCTATACCGCTGACGAGGTTGCGTATTTCCTCGGCGACTCCGGCGCACGGCTGCTGGTTGCCGACCCTGTGCGAAGCGATGAGCTGGCCCCGGTGGCGGCGGCCGCGGGTGCGCGGCTCGAAACGCTGGGCGCCGACGGGCAGGGCACGCTGCCGCGCGCCGCGGCGGCGCCGGCGACCGACGCCGTCCCCCGCGCGTCGGGGGACCTGGCGGCGCTGCTTTATACCTCGGGGACGACGGGGCGGTCCAAGGGCGCGATGCTGACCCATGACAACCTGCTGTCGAACGCCGAGACGCTGGCGCAGGCATGGCGCTTCGGTCCCGGCGACGTGCTGCTGCATGCGCTGCCGATCTTTCACACCCACGGGCTGTTCGTGGCCACCAACACGGTGCTGATCTCGGGCGGGTCGATGATCGTGCTGCCGCGCTTCGACGTGGGGGCGGTGCTGGACGCGCTGCCGCGGGCGACGGTGATGATGGGGGTGCCGACCTTCTACACGCGGCTGTTGGCGGATGCGCGGCTGACGCGCGACGCCGTCGCGCATATGCGGCTCTTCACCTCGGGCTCGGCGCCGCTGCTGGCCGAGACGCATGACGCCTTCGCCGCGCGCACCGGGCACATGATCCTGGAACGCTACGGGATGACCGAGACCAACATGAGCACCTCGAACCCCTATGACGGCGCGCGGCGTGCGGGGACCGTGGGGCCGCCGCTGCCGGGGGTGGAGGTCGCGATCACCGACCCCGACACCGGCGCGCCGCTGCCCGACGGCGCGACCGGGATGATCGAGGTGCGCGGGCGCAACGTGTTCGCGGGCTACTGGAACATGCCCGACAAGACCGCCGCCGAGCTGCGCGAGAGCGGCTTCTTCATCACCGGCGATCTGGGTCTGGTCGACGCGGACGGCTATCTGCACATCGTCGGGCGGGGGAAGGATCTGATCATCTCGGGCGGGTTCAACGTCTACCCGCGCGAGGTCGAGGCGCTGCTGGACGAGGCCGAGGCCGTCGCCGAATCGGCGGTGATCGGCGTGCCGCACCCCGATTTCGGCGAGGCGGTGCTGGCGGTGATCGTTCCCGCGCCGGGGACCACGCCGGACCCGGCGGCGCTTGCCGGCTTGCTGGCGGGCCGGATCGCGCGCTACAAGGCGCCCAAGGGCTTCGAGATCGTCGACGCGCTGCCGCGCAACGCCATGGGCAAGGTGCAGAAGGCCGCGCTGCGCGCGCGCTACGCCCACAGTTTCACCTCGGGAGAGACCGCATGACCACCGCAACCACCGTGACCATCGACTCCCCCGGCGGTCCCGAGGCGCTGCGCCTTGTCACCCATGAGGTCGGCGAGCCCGGCGCGGGCGAGCTGCGCATCCGCCAGCACGCCTGCGGGCTGAACTACATCGACGTCTACCAGCGCAGCGGGCTCTACAAGCTGGAGCTGCCGCACGCGCTGGGGATGGAGGCTGCGGGCATTGTGGAAGCCGTGGGCGCGGGCGTCACCCATGTCAAGCCGGGCGACCGGGTGGCCTATGCCTCGGCCCCGCCGGGCGCCTATGCCGATCTGCGGGTGATGAAGGCCGCGCAGGTCTGCCCGCTGCCCGATGCGATCTCGTTCGACGAGGGCGCGGCGATGATGCTGCAGGGGCTCACGGTGAACTACCTGTTCCATCGCACCGTGCCGATCAAGGCCGGCGACACGGTGCTGTTCCACGCCGCCGCCGGGGGCGTGGGGCTGATCGCGTGCCAATGGGCGCGCGCGCTGGGGGTCACGCTGATCGCCACCGCCGGGACGGATGCGAAATGCGCGCTGGCGCTGGAGCACGGCGCGGCGCATGCGATCAATTACACCACCGAGGATTTCGCCGCCCGCGTGCGCGCGCTGACCGACGGGCGCGGGGTCGATGTGGTGATGGATTCGGTCGGCCGCGCCACGTTCGAAGGCTCGCTCGATGCGCTGCGCCCGCTGGGGATGATGATCAGCTACGGCAACGCCTCGGGGCCGGTGCCGCCGGTCGATCTGGCCATGCTGGCGGCGAAGGGGTCGCTGCAGATCACCCGCCCGTCGCTGTTCACCCACATCGCCGACCACGCCACCTGTCAGGCGATGGCCGCCGAGCTGTTCGACATGGTCGGCTCGGGCAAGGTCAGCATCCGTATCGGCCAGCGCTACCGGCTTTCGGAGGTCGCCGAGGCGCACCGCGCGCTCGAAGCCCGCGCGACCACCGGCGCCACGATCCTGATCCCCTGACCTGACCCCCAAAGCCGCGCCGACGGCCACATCATCGCGATATCTCTGCCGGAGCCCCCTCGCATGTCCCTGATCGCCAACCACCCGCCCACCGCCGAGCTGCAGGCGCTCGATGCCGCGCACCACATGCACCCCTTCACCGCCAATGCGGCGCTCGCCGAAAAGGGGGCGCGCGTGATCGTGCGGGCCGAGGGCGTGCGGCTGACCGACAGCGACGGGGTCGAGCTTCTGGACGGCATGTCGGGGCTGTGGTGCGTCAACATCGGGTATGGGCGCGCGGAACTCGCCGACGCCGCCGCGCGGCAGATGCGCGAGCTGCCCTATTACAACGCGTTTTTCCAGACCAGCCATGTGCCCGCGATCTCGCTGGCGGCGAAGCTGGCCGAGCTGGCGCCGGGGGATCTGAACCACGTCTTCTTCGCCTCGGGCGGGTCCGAGGCGAACGACACCAATATCCGCATGGTCCGCCACTACTGGGCGCGCAAGGGCCAGCCCGAGAAGCGCGTGATCATCGCGCGGCGCAACGCCTATCACGGCAGCTCGATGGGCAGCGCGAGCCTGGGCGGGATGGCGGCGATGCACGCGCAGGGGGGACTCCCGATCCCCGATATCGAGCACATCGCCCAGCCCAACTGGTTCGCCGAAGGCGGCGACATGACCCCCGAGGAATTCGGCATCGCCTGCGCGCGCGAACTGGAAGCGAGAATCGCCGAGCTGGGCGCGCACCGCGTCGCCGCCTTCATCGCCGAACCGGTGCAGGGCGCGGGCGGGGTGATCGTGCCGCCCGAAAGCTACTGGCCCGAGATCAAGCGCATCTGCGCCGCGCATGACATTTTGCTGATCGCGGACGAGGTGATCACCGGCTTCGGGCGCACCGGGCACTGGTTCGGGTCGCAATCCTATGGCATCCAGCCGCACATCATGACCATCGCCAAGGGGCTGAGCTCGGGCTACGCGCCCATTGGCGGCTCGATCGTCTGCGACGAGGTGGCCGAGGTCATCGGCGGCGACGAGTTCAACCACGGCTACACCTATTCCGGCCACCCGGTCGCCGCGGCGGTGGCGCTGGAGAACCTGCGCATCCTTCAGGAGGAAGGCGTCGTCGAGCGCGTGCGCACGCACACCGCGCCCTATCTGGCGCAGGTCTGGGCGGGGCTGACCGACCACCCGCTGGTGGGCGAGGCGGTGCAGCGCGGGCTCATGGCCTCGATCGCGCTGACCCCGGACAAGGCGCGCCGCGCGGCCTTTGCGGCCGAGCCCGGAACGGTGGGGCTGATCTGCCGCGAGCGGTGCTTTGCCAACAACCTGGTGATGCGCCATGTCGGCGACCGGATGGTCATTGCGCCGCCGCTGGTGATCTCGACCAGCGATCTGGACGTGCTGATCGCGCGCGCCCGCGTGGCGCTGGACGAGACGCTCGAGATCGCCACCCGCGAGGGGCTGATGCGCGCCGCGGCCTGATCAACGCGCGCGCTTCAGGCGATAGACACCCTCGGGCAGGTCCAGCGCGGCGGCGAGGTCGCGCAGTTGCGCCATCGACAGGGTGATCTTGACACCCTCGTCGCGGCGCGGGTCATACTGGTCGACGGTCACGCAGTCCTCGAACGCGGTCAGGATCACGTCTTCCTGCAGCGGCGCGGTGCGGTCGGTGCCTTCGTCCACAAGGGTGATGACGGTGGCGTCGAAATCGTGCTCGATGGTGAACATGCGCGGCAGCCTAGCGCGGATCGGCGGCGGCGGGAAGCGCCGATGCGCGGGGGCCTTTCCATGCGCGCGGGCCTCGCCTATACCGACGCCCGCACCCGCCACCCGGAGCCGACACCATGCGCACAGCGACCGTTACCCGCCGCACCTCGGAAACCGATGTCACCGTGACCGTGGCGCTCGACGGCACCGGGGTCAGCGACTGCCGCACCGGGGTCGGGTTCTTCGACCACATGCTCGACCAGCTGGCGCGGCATTCGTGCATCGACATCACGGTGCGGGCGAGCGGCGATCGGCACATCGACGACCACCACACGGTCGAGGATTGCGGCATCGCGCTGGGCCAGGCGCTGGCGCAGGCGCTCGGCGACAAGCGCGGCATCCGGCGTTATGGCGACTGCGTGCTGGCGATGGATGACGCGCAGGTGGCCTGCGCGCTGGATCTGTCGGGGCGGCCCTATCTGATCTGCGCGCTGGCGTTTCCCACGGCGAAGATCGGCGCGTTCGATACCGAACTGGTGCGCGAGTTCCTGCAGGCGCTGTCCACGCATGGCGGGATCACGCTGCATGTCGACCAGCGCCACGGCATCAACAGCCACCACATCGCCGAGGCCGCGTTCAAGGCGCTCGCCCGCGCGCTGCGCGCCGCGGTCGAGCCCGACCCGCGCAAGGCCGACGCGATCCCGTCCACCAAGGGGGCGCTGTAGGGCGATGCGCACGGTTCTGGTGGATTACGACAGCGGCAACCTGCATTCGGCGCAAAAGGCGTTCGAGCGCATGTCGGCCGAGGTCGGCGGCGGCGAGGTGCTGGTCACCGCCGATGCGGATGTGGTGGCGCGCGCCGACCGCATCGTGCTGCCCGGCGACGGGGCGTTCCCGGCCTGCCGCGCGGCGCTCGATGCGGTGCCGGGGATGGTCGAGGCGCTGAGCGATGCGGTCACCCGCCGCGCCGTGCCGTTCATGGGCATCTGCGTCGGCATGCAGATGCTTGCCACCACCGGGCGGGAATACCGCGATGTTGCGGGGCTGGGCTGGATCGGTGGTGCGGTCGAACGGATCACCCCCGCCGACCCGGCGCTCAAGGTGCCCCATATGGGCTGGAACGATCTGGTGGTGGATCGCGCGCACCCGGTGCTGGAGGGGGTGGTGACGGGCGATCACGCGTATTTCGTGCATTCCTACCAGTTCCGACATGCGGACCCGGCGGACCTGCTGGCGCATGTCGACTATGGCGGCGCGGTGACGGCGGTGGTGGGGCGCGGCACCATCGTCGGCACGCAGTTCCACCCCGAAAAGAGCCAGGCGACCGGGCTGCGCATCATCCGCAACTTCCTGACCTGGCGCCCCTGACGTCCGCTGCCCGCCCCCGCCCCGCCCCCGCCCCGCCCGCGCCCCGCCGGGCCCGGCGCAGGCCCCACCCGCCCACC
>LFIK01000114.1_pt1 | contig 52196 bp, 52 predicted proteins | sample 643401 | NCBI WGS metagenome assembly LFIK01 (sample SAMN03777447, study PRJNA286221) | soda lake metagenome | biome: soda lake; feature: Kulunda steppe; material: water; isolation source: sample T5-Br brine of Lake Tanatar-5 | place: Russia: Kulunda steppe | collected 2010-07
GTCGGCGGTGGTGCGCAGTGTGGCCCTGTCAAAGCCCCTTGGCAATCGATGCGCCCATGATACTGTCGTATAAACACCGGCCGGATTGGGGCTGGCACTGTCCGGCCAATCTCGGGATCGGATTATCGAGCGGATAAACAAACGGGGATGATGATGGAATTCGATCGCCGGGACATTGGCCATGTTACCATCATCCGGCCAGTGGAAAAACGGATCGACGCAGCCCGGGCACCTGAGTTCAAAGCCTATGTCGTCGGGGTGATCGACCAAGGCCAAGCGTCGATCGTGATCGATTTGGCCGAGGTAAATTTTCTCGACAGCAGCGGTCTGGGCGCTTTGGTTTCCTGCCTCAAGCGCGTTGGCCAGCGCGGCGACCTGGCGATCGCCGGGGCCGGCAAGCCCGTCGCCAAGGTTCTGGCCCTGACCCGGATGGACAAGGTTTTTCGCATTTTCGACTCCGCTGACGACGCCGTCGCGGCGATGAACACCTGAAGGTGCCCGTGGTTCGCCGAGTCAACAGTCACATTGCCAAGGTTCAGCACCTTGCCGAGGCCTTGCGGACGGCGGCGCAGGCGCTCGGCGCCGATACCGACACGGCCGACGACCTCGAACGGGCAATGGTCGAGGCGGCGACCAACATTGTCCGGCATGGCTATCCTGACGATCAGCCGGGACCGATCAAACTGACCGTCAGCCGTCGGGGCGACACAATGCGGGTCGATCTTTTGGACCGGGGGGCACCGGTACCCAAGACGGTGATCGATAGCCTCAAGACCAATGGCGGCGACAGCACAGACATGCCCGCGCCCCCCCCATTCGACTCCGAAAATATGGATCTCGACGCCCTGCCCGAAGGCGGCATGGGGCTGTTCTTGATCGGCGCCTCGGTCGACCGGGTCGCTGTCGACCGGCGGCGCGGGGTCAATCGATTCCGGATGATCAAGTCACTGCCCCCATGATCGGATCCACAAGACGGAGTTCCAGCAATTGGGCCCCAGTGATTGGGCTGCGCGACCACCAGCCGTGACGGCGGCGACTTATGAGAGGGAACAGCCATGACCCGCCCCACGCTTAAGATCCACGCTCATGTCGCACGAACACCGCAAACCGGCGTTTGGCCATCCGCGCTTGATCGGGTGTTGTCACCAGCCATGGCCGACGCGGCGCTGACCGAGATCAGTGGCTGGCCGGGCTATGCGCCGACGCCGATGCACCGGCTGAATGTCCTGGCCCGACGGCTCGATCTGGCCGACATCGCCTTCAAGGATGAAGGGCAGCGGTTCGGCCTGGGCAGCTTCAAGGCGCTGGGCGGGGCCTATGCGGTGCTGCAACTGGCGGCCGATCACATCGCCGCCCAAACGGGCGAAAAGCCCAGCCTGGAGAAGATACGCGATGGGGCGTTCAGCGAGACTCTCGCCCCCTTGACGGTCACCGCCGCCACGGCCGGCAATCACGGTCTTTCGGTTGCCTGGGGCGCGCAGATGGCCGGATGCCGGTGCCGAATCTACATCCATGCCGGGGTCAGCGACACCCGGCGCGATGCCCTGGCCGCGCGGGGGGCAGAGGTGGTTCGGGTCGATGGCGACTACGACGCCTCGGTCCGGCGCTGCGCCGACGAATCCGCCGCCCATGACTGGTTCGTGGTCTCCGACACGTCCTATGACGGCTATATGGAGATCCCGCGCGACGTAATGGCCGGATATACCGTCATGGCGTCCGAAGCGCTGGACCAGTTGAGCGGGGCGCAAACCGATCGGGTCAGGCTGACCCACGTCTTCATTCCAGCCGGGGTCGGCGGCATGGCGGCAGCGGTGCTGGCGCGCTTCTGGCAGGCCTTGGGCCCCGACCGGCCCCGGTTCGTCATTGTGGAACCGACGCGCGCGGCCTGCGTGATCGAAACGGCCCGCCGGGACGAACCCACGACCGTAGAACTGACTGGGGAAACGGTCATGGCGGGGCTGTCCTGCGGTACGGTCTCGCTTCTGGCCTGGGATATATTGCAGGCAGGGGCGGCCCATTATGTCACCGTCGATGACGATCCGGTCGGCCCGGCCATGCGGCTTTTGAACACGGGCAAGGCTGGCGGCGGGTCGATCGTGGCCGGCGAATCCGCCGTCGCCGGTCTGATCGGCCTGATCGCGGCCGCGACCGACCCGGCGCTGCGCGATGCCCTGCAGCTCGATCAAGACAGCCGCGTGCTGCTGTTCGGCTGCGAAGGAGCGACCGATCCCGCCATCTATCGGGCATTGGTCGACGGTTCGGCCGATCTCGACATCGCCGGGCCATGACGACTTGATGCGCTATAGCGCCACCACCGCCAGAACCAGCAACCCGCCAGCGGCGGCATACACAAGCGCCACCGGCAGGGTCGCCCTGAGTGCATGCCCCTCTTGGCCCTGCAGGCCGACCGTCGCGCCGCCGGCGATGATGTTGTGCGGACAGGCGATATTGCCGATGGCCGACCCGAAGGTCTGGGCGGCGAGCATGGTCAGCACCGGCAGGCCCAGCGACTGCGCCGTCGCCACCTGGAACTCGCTGAACAGGATGTTCGAGGCCGTCGCCGACCCGGTGACGAAGGTGCCCAACGCCCCGACCGCCGGCGCCAAAAGCGGCCAGTAGGGGCCGATCTGGGCCGCGCCCTCGGCCAATTCGGTGATCATGCCGCCATGAACCATGATGCGCGACAGGGCCAGCATCGCCACCAGGGCGACGGTGACCTTGGCCAAACGGATCAGGGCCGCGTTCATGGCCTGACCGATATCGGTCGCAGTGCGGCCCTGAAACAGCGCCCCCAACAAAAACCCGCCCATCAGCATCGTGCCGGGATGATAGAGCGGCTGGAACGTCCCGGCGAACGGGCCGGGCAGAGACCACGCCCAAACCACCGACTGCAACACCTCTTGCACCGGCCCGATCAGCCGCGTGACCAGGATCAGCGCCAGAAGCACCCCATAGGGCAGAACCGCATGAACGAGAACCCGGCTGCCGGGTCCAGCGGGACGATCGGTGTCGGCACCGCGCCGCTGCGCGCGTTTCAGGATCCAGACGAACAGCGCCAACCCGATCAACGACCCGCCCAGCGTCGGCAGTTCGGGCCCGACCGTCCAGGCGATCGCCGCCGCCGGGACCAAAAAACACATCGATGCCAGCAGCGCCCAGGCGAGATCCCAGCGGCTGGGCCGGCCCGTGCCCGACAGCCACAGCAAGGTCACCACCAGAATGCTGCCGAGGACCAGATGCATCAGGGCGGCCTGGGCGGCGATGGCCTGGCCGTCGACGCCGGTGATCGCCGCCTGGGTGATCACCGGGGTACCCACCGCGCCGAACGACACCCCGGCGGCGTGGCCGATCAGGGCCAGAATGACGGCCTTCAGCGGGGTATACCCAATCGTGACCAAAAGCGGCGCGGCCAACGCCACCGACGCTCCGAACCCGGCCGCACCCTCGACGAATAACGAAAAGAACCAGCCGATCAACAGCACCAGAAACCGCCGATCGGCGGACACGGCGAACAGGGCGTCGCGGATGACGTCGAACGCCCCGTGTCGGTCTTGCAAAACATAGATGCACAAGGCGGGAAAGATGATCCACAGGATCGTCGCCGCCGTAAACGCCGCCTCGACCAACGAGGCGCCGACCGCGCCCCAGAGCCCGATTTCCGGCAGCACGGCCGTTCCCAAGCCGAATGCGGCGATGGCGACCGCCAGCGCAAGCGCCAGGCCGGCCAGCCCCGCCACGGCCGCCGATCGGCCGAAGCCCAGCATGACCACCAAGATCAAGGCGAGCGGCGAGCCCGCATACAAAAGCTGCATAAATCCACGTCCCGAAAGATGATGTCGGTTGGGGCCAGATCCTGCCCGACCTTAGATGCCACGCGAGCCCGGATGATGCCAACCTTCAACTTGGGGGCGTACCTCCAAACCGGTCGATGTCAGACTTCCAGCGCCCGGCGTCGGGCACCGTCGATAGGGGTCCCGATCGCTTCGGCTGCCGCTTCGGAATCGCGAGCCGTGTACGACTCTGAGCACTCAGCCGGATCTTGAACGCGTTCACCCTGTACGCCTTGGAGAGGATGTCATTGCCCAACACGTCCACAACGGCATCGCGAGCCCCCGATCGAACTTTCGCCCCTCGCTTGCGGGGGTGTCGTCGATGCCGTGCGGCGGCCGCACAACATGCCGTCCTCCGGGCCTATGGCAAGGGTCGGCTATCGGAATAATCGGTCGCCATAGCGTTCTTCAAGTTCCGCGTACATGCCTGCGACATGGTCGCCATATCCATTATAGGGCAGGGTTGGCTTGCGCTCCGGACGGGCGAAAAATCCGATATCCGACTCGGTCCTGATGAACGTCTCTTCGGCCTGGCTCCAGCGGGGATGGTCGATATCCGGATTGACGTTCGCCCAAAATCCGTATTCCGAACCTTGCGCAACCTGCCAAAAGGTCGTCGGCATCTCCTCGGTGAAGGTAAAGCGGACAACTCCCTTGATACTCTTGAAGCCGTACTTCCAGGGAACCACAAGCCTGAGCGGCGCGCCGTTCTGTTCGGCCAGCGGCTTGCCATAGGCGCCGGTACCAAGAAGGGTAAGCTCGTTGGTCGCCTCCTCGATCGTCAGCCCCTCGATATAGGGCCAAGGATACCAGGCTGATCGCTGGCCGGTGGCCACCTCCGGGTCCCTGAAGGCTTCCATGCGGACATACTTGGCCCTGGCCAGCGGCTTGGCATAGTCGACGAGGGCACGCATGGGAAAGCCGGTCCACGGCACGGCCATTGACCACGCCTCCACGCAGCGGAGCCGGTATAGACGTTCTTCGAGTTCGACACGGGCCAACAGATCGTCGATGCCGATCCGACGCTCCTGTTCCACCGCGCCGTCGATCACCACGGTCCACGGCCGCACCGGCAGGTTCTTCGCCTCGCGCCAAATCGATTTCGAAGCGCCGAACTCGTAGTAGTTCGTATACTTGGCGAACACATTTTCGTCGGTCAGCGGCCGATCAAGCGTAAAGGCGTTATGTCGTGCAGCGGGATAGAGGTCGATCGACGGATCGCCCTCCGGAGGACCGCCGACAGCCTCAGCCCGTCGCGGAACGAGCGTCCGGCCGCCTATAGCAGCCGCCGCCGCGATGCCGCCGGCCACCGCTATCCCGGCGGCCCCCGATTTCAGGAGGCGTCGACGATTCAAGTACACCGTCTCGTCGGTGGCTTCAGCCTCGGGAATTTCCCAGGCGCGACGGCGTTTAACCCCCATGGTGCTGCCTCCATATCCGAACGACCCCCGCCCCCGCCGAGAGAGGCGTAAGGCGGCCTAGAAAGTCTGTTCGTCGGCCAGTGTTCGTTGGCCGCCTCGATAGTGGCGTCCCTATTGGCCTCCCAGCTACGCTGGCTTCGGTGTAAATAGTTGAGATATAGCTTGCCGTCGCCAACGTTCCAGGCATCCGGAATGGTCTAGGCAGTGTAGCCGCGCGCCGCGGCCCAGGCACACCCGCCGCCATATCGCGGCGCGTATGCCTCGGGGTCGGCGGCAAACATGTCGCGGTGTTCGGCATTGGCGAACAGCCAGGTCGCATCCATCCATTCATAGGCATAGTCCGGCGACCCCAGGGTCGGCTCGCCGAGGGTGAAATAAGCGACCGAATCCGTCCCCCCTATGGCGTAACCGTCTTGTTCGAATATCTGATCCGCGGTTGCCTCCTTGGCCAGCGGCAGCAACAATAGCGCCGCGCCAAGTGTCAGGAGCAAGGCGCGTAAGTGTCTCATGATCGCCTCCAACGCAGCGTGTTTCATGGCCGGTGACTCGATGCGAGCGGGCGTTGGGCCGTGACCGGCTCCGCCCCGGCCCACGCCGGATCGCCCGCATCGAACAGGCATGCATGCTACACAGCCGCGACACGCGTAGTATCCGCACCTCGGGTCTCGACCCTTGGCAGAGCTCAGGCGGCCATTGGCAAGCGCACCAATGGCGGGCGCGGCGAGCCAACGCCACAAGCAGCACGAGACTTAGCGACAGGATCGCGCGCGGTCTCATCGCGCCCTGTCCGACCTCGCTGTGGCTTGGCGCGTGCGTCATCCCTGAGCCGCCCAGACATAGGCCACATAACCCGCCAGCATCGCCACGCCGACGCCGCGCCCAATCACCGGGCGCGTCAGCAGCAGCACGGTCAGGACCAGCGAGACGGCGATCATGACGGGCAGGTCGAAGACCAGGAACCGCGACGCCACCGGGATCGGCGCGATCAAGGCGGTCACGCCCAGAATGCCCAGCACATTGAAAATGTTCGAGCCGACGATATTGCCGATGGCGATCTCCGACTGCCGGCGGACGGCGGCGATCAGCGAGGTGGCAAGTTCGGGCAATGATGTCCCGACGGCGACGATGGTCAGGCCGATAAACGCCTCGGAAATACCATAGCCGCGGGCGATCGAGACCGCGCCATCCACAAGGAACCGCGCGCCGACCATCAGCGCGGCCAGACCGATGATCACCCACAGAACCGAGACAAGGGCAGAAGCGGGTGCGGGCGCACCGACCTCCTCCGCGACCACCTCACCGGGCTGACGGTAGGCCCAGACCAGATAGGCCACGAGACCGGCCACCAGGACAAATCCGGCAACCCGCCCCAACTGCCCCATAGCAAAGACCGGCAGCAGAACCAGCGCCGCAGCCATCATCACGGCCGTATCGCGGCGCAGCGTGGCACCCATGACCGTGATCGGCCAGACCAGCGCCGACAGGCCGATGATCAAAAGGATGTTGGCGATGTTCGATCCGACAATGTTGCCAAGCGCGATATCGGGCACGCCGCGCCACGCGGCATCGACCGATACCAGCAGCTCGGGCGTCGAGGTGCCGAAGCCGACGACCGTCAGACCGATCAGCAGCGGCGGGATCGCCATGCGCCGGGCAATGCCCACGCTGCCGCGCACGAGGACTTCGCCGCCCAAGAACAGGCCGATTAATCCGGCAAAGAGAAGGAAATAGTCCACGTCAACGGCCCTCACGGGCAGTTGATCTACCCCACTAGAAAATCTGGGTGGTCGTTGAGCAGCCTACAAGTCACGGCCGAAAATTCTGACCCGCAAGGGCAGCAAGGGTGCCGCAACCGCCATCCGCCTGGCCGCGGCCCCACCCGGTTCCAGGCTGGATGCCGATTACATAGGTTCGAGAGGCGTTGACAGCTCTGGGCTGGTATGGGTCTTATCAACGGTTCGATCCATGACAACCGGCAGGCGGATCCCTTTTCTTGCCCCGCACGCCCCAGAACCCAGATTGCGATGACCGAAACCGTCACGATCCGCGCCAGCCATTCCAGCGATATACCCTCGGTGACGGCGATCTATCGACATGCCGTCGTCCATGGGACAGCCTCCTTCGAACTCGTCCCCCCCAACGAGGCGGAGATGTCGGGGCGCCGCGATGCGATCCTGGCCGGCGGCTATCCCTATATCGTTGCCGAGGTCGGCGGGCTCGTTGCCGGCTACGCCTATGCCGCCGCCTATCGGCCGCGCCCGGCCTATCGCAGTACCGTTGAAAGCTCGGTCTATGTCCACGGCGACTATCAGGGAATCGGCGTTGGGCGGGCCTTGCTCGGCACATTGGTCGACGAAGCAACCCGCCGCGGCTTTCGCCAAATGATCGCCGTGATCGGGGATTCCGGGCATGATGCCTCGATCAGACTTCACGAAGCGTTGGGCTTCGACCATGCCGGCATATTGCGGTCGGTTGGCTGGAAACACGGGCGATGGCTGGACAGTGTTTTGATGCAACGCGCGCTGGGCGACGGGGATACCCGTGTGCCCCGGCACCGTTAGTCGATTAGACGGCGATGCGCGATTTTTCGTCTTTGCAACCCCACGCCTCTCAGGGTAGCGTCTGATCCTTGTATGATATCTTTTCTCCGATCGCACTCTACTGACGTTGCCGCACCGCCCTGCCCCGTGCCGGAGGCGGCGCTGGTCGCCACCGATATCGAAAAGAGCTTCGGCACGCTCCAGGTCTTGAAGGGCCTTTCGCTGACCGCGCGCCAAGGCGACGTGATCAGCATGATCGGGGCATCCGGCTCGGGAAAATCGACCTTTCTGCGCTGCATAAACTTGCTGGAAATCCCTGATGCCGGTCATGTTTATGTCAACGGCGAGGCGATCCGCATGCGCCGGACCGCCAAGGGGACGATCCCGGCCGACAACCAGCAGGTCGACCGAATCCGGGCATCGCTGGGCATGGTGTTTCAGAACTTCAACCTATGGACCCATATGACGGTGCTTGAAAACGTCATTGAGGCCCCGGTTCATGTAAAGGGTCAACCCCGAGCCGAAGCAATTGATCTGGCGGAATCGCTGTTGGCCAAGGTCGGGATCGCCGACAAGCGTAACCATTATCCCAATCATCTTTCGGGCGGCCAGCAACAGCGTGCCGCCATCGCCCGTGCCCTGGCCATGCGGCCGAAGGTGATGCTGTTCGACGAGCCGACATCGGCCCTCGACCCCGAGCTGGTCGGCGAGGTTCTGCGCGTCATTCGGCAATTGGCCGAAGAAGGCAACACCATGCTGCTGGTCACCCATGAAATGCGCTTTGCCCGTGACGTCTCCAGCCGTGTCATGTTCCTGCACCAGGGCCGTGTCGAAGAAGAAGGCCCGCCGGAACGGGTGTTCGACAATCCGGCATCCGAGCGGTGCCGGCAATTCCTAAGCGGCGCACAGCCGGAACGCCCATAGACGCCGTTACACCAATAGTCCAAAGACTCACAATTCAGAGAGGCCCAACAATGCAACACCGCTTTACCGCCTTGACGACAGCCATCGCCGCCGGGGCATTGACCCTTGCCGCAGCCGCCCCAACCCAGGCGCAGGATCAGATCCGGATCGGCACCGAAGGCGCCTACCCGCCTTACAATTTCACCGATGCCTCGGGCGAACTCGTCGGCTTCGAAATCGATATGGCAAACCAGCTATGCGACCGCATGGGGGCGGATTGCACCTTTGTCGCCCAAGACTGGGACGGCATCATTCCGGCGCTGATCAACGGCCGTTATGACGTCATCATCGCCGGCATGTCGATCACCGACGAACGGCGTGAACAGATCGCTTTCTCCCAGGGCTATGTCACCACACCGGCCCAATTCGTGACCGCCGCCGGCAGCGACTACGAGGGCCTCGAGGGCATCGACGAAACCCTTGAAGCGCTCAACAGCGCCGTTGTCGGCGTGCAGAGCGGCACCATCCACCAGACCTTCATCGAGCAGGAACTGCCTGACGCCGATCTGCGCACCTATGGAACCCAGGAACAGCTCAATCTCGACTTGATGGCCCAGCGGGTTGATGTCGGCCTGGCCGACGCGTCGGGCTGGGAGCCGTTCCTGACCAGCGATGAGGGTGAGGGCTTCGTCGTCACCGGCCCCGGCCTGACGGGCGACGATTTCTCGGTATTTGGCGAGGGGGTCGGCATCGGCGCCCGCCAGGGCGAGCCGGAATTGCTGGCGCGGTTCGACGCGGCCATTTGCGAGATGAAGGCTGACGGGTCTTTGCGCGATCTCGCCGAAGAGTGGTTCGGCTTCGACACCACGCTCGCGCCCGGACCGATGTGCGACTGAGCCCTTTAGAAGTCTGCTACACCGGCCTGCGCCCCGGGACAGGCGCAGGCCGTTCAAAAGCCAGAGCCTGCTTCTAAGGGGAACCGCCGGTGCTGGAGCTATTATCCTTCGGCGATCAGGGATGGGGCGACGAGATCATGCTCGGCGCGGCTGTCACGGTCATGTTGGCGATCTCGGCTTTTGCGCTGGGCCTCGTGCTCGGCACCCTGGGCGCGGGCGCCAAGCTTAGCCGCCACGCGTCCCTGCGCTGGGGCGCCGAGGTCTACACGACGGTCTTTCGCGGGGTTCCGGAACTGCTGGTGATCTATCTGTTCGCTTTCGGCTCGGCCGGGGCGATCATGTCGGTCGCCAGCATCTTCGGCTATACCGGCTATCTGGAATTGCCGCCGTTTCTGGTCGGGGTTCTGGCGGTCGGCATTATTTCCGGCGCCTACTCCACCGAGGTCATTCGCGGTGCGATCCAATCGGTGCCTCACGGCCAGATCGAAGCCGCCATGGCCGTGGGTATGCCCCGGCGGAAGATCTTCTTCCGGATAACGCTGCCCCAACTCTTGCGCTTTGCGTTGCCGGGGCTGGGCAATGTCTGGCAGCTGACACTGAAAGATACCGCCTTGGTGTCGGTCGCCGCGCTGGCCGAGTTGATGCGGATATCCCGTGTCGCGTCGGACAGCACGCGCGAGCCGTTCCTGTTTTATGTCACCGCGGCCATCTTGTATCTGGTCATGACCACCGCTTCGCAGGCGCTTTTCCAAATCGCCGAACGCCGGGCGGCCCGTGGCGTCCGTACAGCGTAGGGCAAAGGGGGGCGCTCGCATGAATTTCACCCTGATGATCGACAGCGTGCCCCGCATTTTAGGCGGCGCGATCCTGACGCTGGAACTGGTCGCCCTGTCGCTGTTCATCGGATTTTTCACCGCGCTTGGGCTGGCCCAACTGCGGCTATCGCGGTGGACGCTGCTATCGCGACTGGCCTATGGCTATGTGTTCGTCATTCGCGGCACACCGCTGCTTGTCCAGATCTACCTGATCTATTTCGGCCTCAGCCAATTCGACTGGGTGCGGTCCAGCTTTCTGTGGCCGTGGCTGCGCGAGCCGTTCTGGTGTGCGGTGCTGGCCTTAACGATGAATACGACCGCCTATGGGTCGGAAATCATTCGCGGCGGCATTCAATCCGTACCCTGGGGCCAGATCGAAGCCGCCCGCGCAGCCGGCATGTCGCGGATTCTGCTGTTCCGGCGTATCGTGTTTCCGATTGCGATCCGTCAGGCCCTGCCCGCTTACAGCAACGAAGTCATCCTGATGGTCAAGGCGACATCGCTGGCCAGCACCATCACATTGCTGGAAATGACCGGAATATCGGTGCGGATCATCAGCCAGACCTTCGCACCGGTTGAGATTTTCCTGGTCGCCGGATCGCTTTACCTGATCATTAACTTTCTGGCGGCACAATCGGTGCGCGCTTTGGAGTGGTATCTCACGCCCTATCGCAGGCCCGCCCCTAATTCATAGCAGTCGCTGTCGTATCCGGCGACAACTGCTGCCTTGTATCCGTCATAGTGCCGCGCAATATTCAAATCATGGAAAATCCCCGCCACCGCGAAATTCTTCGCATCGCCCAACTGATCGCCGGGATCCTGCTGATCCTGATCGGCGGGATTCTCGGGCCTTTGCCGGGCCCGCTCGGACTGCCGGTGGCTGTGCTCGGCTTGGTTCTGGTCCTGCGATCGTCACGCTGGGCCAAACGCAAATATGCCTGGGCCAAGAATCGATGGCCTCGGCTGTTTTCAGTGCCTGATCGTCTTTTGCGGCGAAAGAACCGGCTGCGAGCGCTCTGACGGCGTCGGTGGCCCCACATATTCAATCATCACGCTTGACACAAACCGAGGTGTTCAACATGAATCCTGTCTTCTGTATGCAGGAGAAGAATCTTCATGACCTCAAATAGCTCCGCCTCCCAGAGCGCCGCAGGGAAGTCGGGATACGTGATCGAACCGCCGCCGGTCGTGTCCTTGCCCGTCGCCGGTTCGGATTTGCGGTTTCCCGTCCGCCGGGTGTACTGCGTCGGCCGCAATTATGCCGCCCATGCCGTCGAAATGGGCCACGACCCGGACAAGGAACCGCCGTTTTTCTTCCAGAAGAACCCGGACAACCTTGTCGCCGGTGAAGAGTCGATCCCCTACCCGCCAGCCTCCAAAGATGTCCATCACGAAATCGAGATGGTGGTCGCACTGGCCAAGGGCGGCACCGACATACCGGTGACATCCGCCCTGGATCACGTCTTCGGCTATGCGGTGGCGCTCGACATGACCCGGCGGGATTTGCAGGGCGAGGCGAAGAAGCTCGGCCGTCCGTGGGAGGTGGGCAAGGCGTTTGAAAAATCTGCCCCCTGCTCGCCGCTGGTGCCGGCCAGCCAGATCGGCCATCCGGACAAGGGCAAGGTGTGGCTGAAGATCAATGGCGAGCAGCGCCAGGATGGCGACCTTGATCAACTGCTTTGGAAGGTGCCGGAAATCATTTCGATCCTGTCGAAGCTGTTCACCTTGGCGCCCGGCGATATCATCATGACCGGCACACCTGCGGGCGTCGGCCCCGTGGCCCGGGGCGACGCTCTGCACGGCCATGTCGATGGGATCGGCGACCTTAAGGTATCGATCGCCTGAGCGCCTGAATGCGGCATCGGCGACGAAGGCAGGAAGCAGGATAGTCGATCTCACTATCCTGCTTTTTTCTATAGCGGCGCACTGCACTTTTTGATTGATTTTTAACGCCATAGCATGCATCAAAGGTCGCATTCCGCTGCCAAAGATGCATCATGCCGGGCCTATCGAATCCTCACGACACGCTGTTCCGCGCCATACTCGATGACCGCGAGCGGGCCGCATCGCTGATCCGAGAGTATCTGCCGCCGGAAACGGCTGCACTGCTCGCCGACTCACCACCGGAGCCGGTCGATGGCAGTTTCATCGACGCCAAGCTGCGATCCACGCAGAGCGACCGGCTTTTCCTCGCCAGGACCAAGACCGGCACCGCGGCCTATGTCTATGTCCTGCTCGAGCATAAGAGTTACCCAGACCATGACACGCCGATTCAGGTCGCCGAATACATGCTGCGCATCTGGCGCCGACACCGGTCCGGCAAGAATACCGGCCTCCTTCCCCCGATCATCCCGTTGGTTCTGTATCACGGACGGCCGGATTGGACCGTTCCCACCTGTCTGGCCGATTGCATCGACGCCGACGGCCCGCTGCGGGAAATGGCGCGAAGCTTCCGCTATAGTCTTCAGGATCTGACATTGCGTGACTATGAGGCGCTGTCCGCCGATCAATCGGTCCGGGCCGGGTTGGCCGCCCTGCGCTTTGTTTTCGACCCGGCGGCGACAGCGGAAGTCATCTATCGGATCGTCCGCGATGCGCCCGAGGATACCGTGTTCTCGTTCCAGATTTTCGAGTATATTGGCGAAACCTATGATGTTTCGGCGGATTCTCTCATTGATGCGATCCGCCGCGTCAAACCGCACTGGGAGGATGAATTCATGGCGACACCCGCTCAGCAGTGGCGCGAAGAGGGTAGAATCGAAGGAAGAACCGAAGGAAGAACCGAAGGAAGAATCGAAGGAAGAATCGAAGGAAGAACCGAAGGAAGAACCGAAGGACGAGCCGAGGGTATTTCACTCGGTGCCAAAGACGCTTTGATCCGGTCGGTGCTTCGCACACTCAGCCGCCGATTCGGCCCGGTTTCGCCTGTAATTGAGGCCCGAGTGCGCGCCACACCAACTACGGAACTCGACGACCTACTCGATCGCGCCGTCACAGCGCCTTCCTTCGAGGCTGTTTTTGACGGCACAAGCCCCAATTGACGATTCTCACCTACGCGGGAGGACGAACTTATGGCAACACCCGCTCAGCAGTGGCGCGAACTCGGACGACTCGAAGGGCGCGCCGAGGTTATTTCGCTGGGTGCCGCCGATGCTTTGACCCGGGCGGTGCTGCGCGCGCTAAGCCGTCGTTTCGGGCCGGTGTCCCCTGAAACCGAGGCACGGGTCCGCGCCACGCCGACGACGGATCTCGACGACCTGTTTGACCGCGCCATCACCGCACCGTCGTTGGAAGCCGTCTTTGACGACACGACCCCCGATTGACGGGCGCCTAAGACAAATAGTCGGCCGACTGCATCTCGATAAGCCGCGAGATGGTACGCTCGAAATCGAACGCCGCCGTATCGCCGACATACAGATCCTGCGGCGGCGCGGCGGCGGACAAGACAACCTTAGTCCCCTGATCGTACAACGAGTCGACCAGCGTTATGAACCGCTTGGCTTCGTTGCGTTGGTGTTCGGTCAGTTTGGGAATGTCCGATATCATGATGGTTTCGAATTCGGCGGCCAGGGCCAGATAGTCGGCCGCTCCCAGCGGCTGGTTGCAAAGATCATCAAAACCGAACCATGCAACGCCGGCGGCGGCCTTGGGGATGGTCAGATGACGCCCCTTAAGACGCAGCGTCCGTTCGGCCCCACGACCGCCCCCAGTCAGCCGCTCGAACGCCGCGTCCATCGCGGCCTCGGCCTCGGGACCCAGCGGCGTGTGATAGACGGTCATTTCCCGCAGCCCGTCCAAACGATAGTCGCGGCCACCATCGAGATGAAGAATGTCCAGTCGCTCTTTCAGCAGATCAATGAATGGCATAAACCGCCGACGCTGGAGACCGTCTTTGTATAGGTCGTCCGGCGCGATATTGCTGGTGGCGACCATGACCAAGCCCCGGTCGAACAACGCCGTGAACAGACGGCCTAGGATCATGGCGTCGGCCACATCGGAAACGTGGAATTCGTCAAAGCAAAGAAGCCAAGCCTCTTTCGACAGATCGTCCGCAACATCGATCAACGGATCTGGCGATCCGCCGGACAGTTTTTGAAGGAGTGTCGACCCGTCGGCATCGGTCTGTCGTGCGGCATGAAGCCGGTCATGGACGTCGATCAGGAACTGATGGAAATGAACGCGGCGCTTGGCTTCTACGGGCACCGTGTGATGGAAAAGGTCCATCAACATCGATTTTCCCCGCCCGACACCCCCGTATAGATAAAGCCCTTGCGGCGCCGGATCGGGCCGCCGCGACAGGCCAAGGCGTGCGCGCCAACCGGCTTGGCCCTGCCCGGGGTCATAGCCCTTGAGAGCGTTGGCGAGGCTTTGCAGCTTCTCCACGGCAAGTTCCTGATGCGGGTCTTGCGTTATTGCGCCCTGCCGAACCAAGGCGCGATAGGCGGCTATAGGGCTTCCCTCGGCGACCGCCGCCTCGAATATCAAATCTCGCGCACCGGCGCCGAACTCGCGATCATCCGACCGCGCTTGAACGGATCCCGCCTCATGATCCGAACCGCCAGGCATCAGACCCGGCGCTCGACCATCAGCTTTTTGATTTCCGCGATCGCCCTGGCCGGGTTCAAGCCCTTGGGGCAGGATTTGGTGCAGTTCATGATGGTATGGCAGCGATAGAGCCGGAATGGGTCTTCCAGATCGTCTAGCCGCTCGCCGGTATGTTCGTCCCGCGAGTCGGCGATCCACCGATAGGCCTGAAGCAGAATGGCCGGGCCCAGGAACTTATCCCCGTTCCACCAATAGCTGGGGCAGGAGGTCGAACAACAGAAACACAAGATGCAGGTGGTCGCCTCGTCGATCAGGCGGGTGTCCTCCGGCGCCTGCAACCGCTCACGGTCCGGTGGCGGGGCGGATTCGGTCTGCAGCCAGGGCTTGATTGCGGTATATTGCGCATACACATGGCTCAAATCCGGAACCAGATCCTTGATCACCGGCATATGGGGCAGTGGATAGACCTTGACCTCGCCCTCGATCTCTTCGATCGGTTTCAGGCAGGCCAGGGTATTCACCCCATCGATATTCATCGCGCAGGAACCGCATATCCCCTCGCGGCAAGATCGCCGGAAGGTCAACGAGCTGTCCTGCTGATTCTTGATATAAATCAGGGCGTCCAGCACCATCGTTCCGCAAGTCCCGGTATCGACCTCGAACTCGTCGAGCCGGGGATTGCGGTCATCGTCAGGCGACCAGCGATAGACCTTGAAGGTTCGGGTCTTCTTCGCTCCAGGCTGCGCAGGATACCGCGATCCTTTTTGAACTTTGGCATTACGCGGCAGTGCTAGTTCAACCATGCTTTATTGTTCCTCAACCCTTTGAACCCATGAAACCCATTAAGACCAATGAAGCCGGGGCACCGTGTGAAACCCGAACGGGACGGCGACCAAGCCGCCGCCCCAATGGCCGTTCACCGCTAATAGGATCTGACTTGCGGCGGAAAGGACTGAACCTCGTTGGTCAAAGGGTTCAGGTGAACCGGCCGATAATCGAGGCGGCTCTTGCCGTGCTCGTCGACCCAGACGACCGTATGCTTCATCCATTCGTCATCGTTGCGGTCCTGAAAATCCTCGCGCGCATGGGCGCCGCGGCTTTCCGTCCGGTTGACCGCCGAATGAACAGTCGCCACCGACTGGTACATCAGGTTGTCCAACTCCAGCGTTTCCACCAGATCGGAATTCCAGATCATCGATTTGTCGGTTACGCCCAAGCCAGCCTTTTTGTCCCAGGCGACGGAGATTTCGTCGACCGCCTTTTCCAACGTATCCTGCGTGCGGAAGACGGCAACGTTGCGCTGCATCGCCTGCTGCATTTCGAGCCGCAGATCGGCGGTTTGAACGTCCTGCTTGCCGTGACGGACCCGGTCGAGCCGGTCGATCGCCTCGTCGCCGGCGTCGTCGCGAAGCGGCCGGTGATTGCTGTGCGGCGCCACCAATTCGGCCGCCCGGATCGCCGCCGCCCGGCCGAAAACGACCAGATCCAACAGTGAATTCGAGCCCAGCCGGTTGGCCCCATGCACGGACACGCAGGCGGCTTCGCCGATTGCCATCAAACCCGGAACGGTGCGATCGGGATCGTCCGGCGTCGGATTCAGAACTTCGCACCGGAAGTTGGTCGGAATGCCGCCCATATTGTAGTGAACCGTCGGCAGGACCGGGATCGGATCCTTGGTCACATCGACGCCCGAGAAAACCCGCGCGGTCTCGGCGATGCCGGGCAGCCGCTCAAGAATGACCGCCGGATCGAGATGGTGCAGGTTGAGATGGATATGGTCCTTGTTCGGACCGACCCCACGCCCTTCGTTGATCTCGATCGTCATGGCGCGGCTGACGACATCGCGCGAGGCCAGATCCTTGGCATTGGGGGCATAGCGCTCCATAAAGCGCTCACCCTCGCCATTGGTCAGATAACCGCCCTCACCGCGCACCCCTTCGGTAATCAGGCACCCGGCGCCATAAATGCCGGTGGGATGGAACTGGACAAATTCCATGTCCTGAAGCGGCAGACCGGCGCGCGCCACCATGGCATTGCCGTCGCCGGTGCAAGTATGGGCCGAGGTGCACGAAAAATAAGCCCGGCCATAACCGCCGGTCGCTAGAACCACCTCGTGCCCCCGGAAACGATGCAAAGTCCCGTCATCGAGATTCCAGCACATGACACCGCGGCAAACGCCGTCTTCCATGATCAGGTCGAGGGCGATGTATTCGATAAAGAACTCGGCTTCGTGCTTCAGCGCCTGCTGATAAAGCGTATGAAGCATGGCGTGGCCGGTTCGGTCGGCGGCGGCACAGGTGCGATAGGCGCGGCCCTTGCCGAAATGCGTGGTCATGCCGCCGAAGGCCCGCTGATAGATCTTGCCGTCTTCGGTACGGGAAAAGGGCAGGCCGTAATGCTCAAGTTCGATGATCGCCGGCATCGCCTCGCGGCACATATATTCGATTGCGTCCTGGTCGCCGAGCCAGTCCGACCCCTTTACGGTGTCGTACATGTGCCAGCGCCAGTCGTCTTCGCCCATATTGCCAAGCGCCGCCGAAACGCCGCCCTGCGCGGCAACGGTGTGGCTGCGTGTCGGAAACACTTTCGAGATGCACGCCGTTTTCAGGCCTTTTTCGGCCATGCCGAAAGTCGCCCGCAGACCGGCGCCGCCCGCGCCGACCACGATGACATCGTAGGAGTGATCCACAATTTCGTAACTGCTTGTTCGTGCCGCGGCGGCCATGGTGACCTACCCTCCCAATCCGGTGCGTATTACGGCGAAGATCGTCGCAACGGCGAAAATCGCGAGCAGCGCTTTGGTGCCCAAATCCGCCATGAGTCGTAAAGTATGGTCATGGATGTAGTCCTCGTACACCGCTTGCATACCCAGCGCCGCATGATGGAATGTCGCAACGAGCAGCAAAACGAGCATGACGACGACGACGGGCGATTGCATCCACACCGTGACGGCTTCATGTGACGCGCCGATCAGGCCGAGAACCGAGACGGCGAACCAAACGCCCAGCGGTATCAGCGCCAGGGACGACAGTTTCATCGACCACCAATGGTCGGTCCCGGTCTTGGCCGAGCCTAGCCCCCGAACACGGGAGAGAGGAGTGCGGTAGTCTCGTTTTTTATCGGACATCGGTCACCAGACGATATAGGCGATGATCCAGGAGAGCAGCGTCAGCCCAGCCGACACGCCCACGGCGATCTTGCCCGTCATGGCCATGACGGACAGGTCGAATCCGTATCCCGCATCCCAGAAGAGGTGCCGGATACCATTGCAGAGATGATAGAAGAACGCGAAGGTCCAGCCGAACATCAAAATCTGGCCGATGAACGAGCCGATGAACCTTTGCGCGGTCGCATAGGCGTCTGGACCGGCGGCAGCAGCCAGCAGCCACCAAACCAGGACCACGGTTCCGACGGTCAATGCGATGCCGGTAATTCTGTGCAGGATCGAAAGCACACTGCTGATCTGCGGCCTGTAGATCTGCAGATGCGGAGAAATTGGTCTTTCTTTGGACGCCATGCCCTCATCGCCTCGTTCTTGTGCGAGCCGGGACGGATGTCCCGGGCGACGTTGTCGTATGCCGCTACCCCTTGCTATCGTCGACAGATGTACGCGCTCGGCCCCGACAAGTCAACGCGCCCCCCGCGCTGCAGCATATTGTCGGCACAATCTTCATGGCTGCTGTTTTCATAGCCCTGCCCAAAAACCATCACCGCAACAGGGCATCGTTGAAGTCATCCAGCAGCATGGCGATTCGTCCGCGATCGGTCTGTGCCATGATATCGGCGGCACGACGGCGAGCAGACGGTACATCAAGGCTCAACAAACGCTCCTTGACCGGCAGCAGATTGCCGGGCGCCATGGACAGCGTCGTCAATCCCATACCAACCAGCAACGGCAACATACGGGGGTCTCCCGCCATCTCGCCGCACAGACTCAAGGGGCATGACTCTTTTTCGGCCGCTTCGGCGACCATGGAAATCAACCGCAATACGGCAGGATGCAAAGGGTCGTAGAGCGCCGCAACGGCGTCGTCGGCCCGATCCGCCGCCAGCGTGTATTGTGTCAGGTCGTTCGTGCCCAGTGCCAGGAAATCGCAACAGCGTGCCAGCAAATCGGCGGTTACGGCGGCGGCCGGCACCTCGATCATGGCGCCGAGGGGCGGCGGCGCGTCCGGAACCGGCACCCCTGCGGATTTCAATGCTGCGTGGCAGCGATGCAACGCCTTTCTGACATCGGCGACTTCGTCCGGCGAGGTGACCATGGGCAGAAGAATGCGCACCGGACCCAAAGCAGCCGCCCGAAGAATGGCCGAAAGTTGACTGGTCAGCAGTCCGGAATGGCGCAACGACAACCGCACCGCCCGAAGGCCGAGCGCGGGATTCGGCGAAGGCGTGCCAGGCCGTCCCAACGCCCGGACCAATTTTTCACCCCCCGCATCCAATGTGCGAATCGTCACCGGACGTCCGGCAGCCCCCTCGACGATTGTCTTGAGCACAGCGGTCTGCTCTTCTTCGCCGGGGATATCGTCGCGGTTCATGAACAAGAATTCGGTCCGCAACAGGCCGACGCCGTCGGCGTCCAGGGAGCCGACGGACTCCACCTCCCACGGCAGTTCGATATTGATCATCAACGCCATATCCGACCCGTCGCGCGACCGTGCGGGCACGCCGATCAGCGACCGCAGCCGATTGCGCGCGCGGCGATCCAGGCTTTGGCTGTCCCGGTACCGGGCAAGGATATCGGCAGGCGGGTTCACGATAATTTTTCCGGCCGAGCCGTCGACGATCACGGTATCGCCCGAAACGACACCGCTGGACAGCCCATCAGCACCAAGGACGGCGGGAATGCCGAGAGACCGCGCCATGATCGCGGTATGCCCCTGCGCACCGCCGGTCAAAGTCGCAAAAGCGGCGACCTGTTCGGGGTGCATGAGCGCCGTGTCGGCCGGCGTTATCTCGTCGGCGATGATGATGCTTCCAACAGGCAAGTTGCCAAAGGCCCGGTATCGCTGGCCGGTCAATGCACGGATCAGACGCCCGGCAACATCGCGGATATCCTGGATCCGGGCGGCGAGATAAGGGTCGTCGAGAGCCTCGAACCGGGCCCGGATGGCTGCGGTCTCGGCCTGGACGGCGGCTTCGGCGTTGAGCCCTTCGTCCCGGATACGCCGATCGACGCCCCGGATCAGACGTGAGTTTCGGAGCATCGCCAGATGGGCGTCCAGCAATTGGCCGACATCGCGCCCACCTTCTCCGGGTATCGACTCGGTGCGGGCTCGGATGCCTTCGAGCTGGCCGATCGCGATCCGAACCGCTTCGGAAAACCGGCCGCACTCGGTCTCCCGGTCTTCTTCCGGCAAATGATAGCGCGGCAGGTCGCCAAGGCCCGTTTCGACCAAATGGGCCGGGCCGATGGCGATGCCGGGGGACACCCCGGTACCGGAATAGACCGTCCCGAGGGCCGCCGGCTTTTGGTCTTCTATCGGGCGGTCGTCGCTCATGATGACCTCATCCAGATCAGGATCGGCTGCGTTCTGTCTCAGGGGCGGCCTCGGGGGCGGCAGACGCCGGATCAGTTTTCGTCGAAGCCACGCTCAACCAGTTCGACCAATGTTTCGAGCGCCTCCCCGGCACCATCACCTGATGCTTCGATCTCGATATCGCAACCGGGACCCGCCGCCAGCATCATCAATCCCATGATGCTCTCTCCGCCAACGGTTTGTCCGCTTCGGCTAACGCTAACATCGGCCGAAAACATGGACGCCGTCTTAACGAATTTCGCCGCGGCCCGAGCATGCAGGCCGCGCTGGTTGCAGATCGTGACGGACCGGCTCAGGGTTTGGACCGCCATCTGGTCCAATCCTTTGGTCACGACTCCCGCTCCGAAAGCAGTGCCGACGCCACATTGATATATTTTTGCCCGGCCTCCCGCGCCTTCATGACGGCATCGGTCATGGAATCAACGCCCCTGACACTGGCGAGCTTGATAAGCATCGGCAGATTAATGCCGGCTATGACTTCGATGTTGCCTCCCTCCATGGTGGAAATGGCCAGATTACTGGGGGTGCCGCCAAACATATCGGTCAAGAGGACAACGCCGCGCCCCTCGTCGACATCGTCAATTTTTTGGAGAATCTCCGCCCGCCTAGCTTCCATGTCGTCATCCGGACCGATGCAGATGGCCTCGACGCCCGTCTGCTCGCCGACAACATGCTCCAGAGCCGCGATGAATTCCGAGGCGAGACGCCCATGAGTAACCAGCACCATGCCGACTCTGCCCGTCGAAGTCTCAGCACCACTCATTTTTCGACCTATCCCGATCTTCCCGATCTCGTTAACATGCCGTGCCGTCCAGCGGCCCTACTCCCTTCATTTCGGGCCGGGCGTCCCGGCCGGCAACCCAGAGCAAACTACGATCCGATCCCAGGCTCCGCCAGCTGCACGGGCATATCCCGATGCACGACCGTCGACCGGTATCCCTGCGCATCGAACCACGCCCCCAGCCGGCTCGCGACAACGACCGATCGATGCTTGCCACCGGTGCAACCGACGGCAACCGTCAGATAACTTTTCCCTTCCCGGTTATACCGGGGCAACAACGGCCCCAGCATTCCGGTCAGCCGATCGAAGAACGGCGCATAATCCTTGTCCGCCTCAACTCGGGCTCGAACCCGCGGATCGGTGCCGGTCAGCATCCGCAACTCCGGGTCCCAATGGGGGTTGTCCATGAATCGGACATCGAACACAAGATCGGCTTCGCGCGGCAGCCCCTTTTTGAAGGCGAAACTCGTCACTGTCACAACCACCGAGGGACCTTCGGCCACGGAAAAAGCGTCGCCGACATACCGGCGCAAATCATGAATCGTCATCAACGACGTGTCGACATTAAGGTCGGCATGATCGCGAAGCGGCCCGACGAGCGATTCTTCCAGGATCAACCCATCGGATACCGGCCGATCCTGAGCCAGTGGATGGCGGCGGCGGGTCTCGTTATACCGTTGAAGCAAAATCTCGCGATCGCAGTCGACGAAGACCATTCGGACGTCCAGCGTCGGATCGGCCCTAAGGCCTTGGATCGCGGCTGTCATAGCCTGGGCGGTGAATCCGCGGGTCCGGCCGTCGATGGTCAGGGCCACCGGCCCGCGCGAGGGGTCCGGCGTTGTGTCATGCAGCGAAAGAAACGGATCGATCAGCCCGATCGGCAGATTATCGATCGTCTCATAACGCAAATCTTCCAGCGCCTTCAGCACTGTCGACATGCCGGCGCCGGACAAGCCGGTAACCACGACGACCCGGCGCCGGGCATCGGTGGCCGGTTCTTCATTCATTCCCTATTCCCCTTGGAGGCCGACGACCGCGACCCGAATACGCTTGAATCGCATCGCTACTCAGTTCCGGATCGGCTCCCGGCTCGGCATGACACGCGGACACCGTTTCATCGCCCGTTGGTTCATCGCCCGTTGGCCGGCCAGGGACCAGGGTCAGGACTCCCTCCAATCGCCCGGATGCCATGATGTGCCCAACGGCCCAGCGGACTCTGGCCGCAGCCGATGCCTTCCCGGCGTCGACCAACATGCGCGGAACCTCGATCCCATCCAAGGACTGCGTGGTTATCGTCGGCAATCTTTCGATCATAGCCGCATCTTTTAAGGAGACGATCAAGCGGATCCGGGCATGGTCGACACAATCCATGGTCATGACGCCCAGCCCTCGGATCTCGAGAAGGCCGGCAAGCAACGGCGGTGGCGATGCGATCAGAGCGTTGTCGCGCGTGCTTATGATAACGCGGTCATCGGCAACAAGCACACCGCCGGCATCGATCAGGCGCAAAGCAAGATCGGATTTGCCCGACCCAGACGGGCCCAGCAACAGGCAACCCGAATCACTGTTGCCAAATACAGAAACGCAAGTCGCGTGCATGCTATTCATCCCTTAGACCTTGGCCGGGCACTTGGCCTCTGTCAATCACATGTCGGTCACAGATGCGCGGTTTTGCAGGGTTTCGGCACCCGGGCATTATCGCGCCGCCGGGATATCGATTCTGAAGACCGCGCCGATGCCGTCGGCTCGGTTGTCGGCGGTGATACGCCCATGATGGGCCTCGACGATCTGCTTGGAGATATTCAGGCCCAAACCCGAATGCGTCCCGAATTTTTCGCCCGCAGGCCGTTCGGTGTAGAAGCGGTCGAAAATTGTCTCGAGCTTACCCTCCGGAATGCCGGGGCCGTCGTCGACGACCGTCACGACGACCCTATCGTCCTCGCGCCAAGCACGCAGAACCACACATCCGTCCGGCGGCGAAAACGAAACCGCGTTGGCAACCAGGTTGCGCAAGACCTGAACCAATCGGTCTCGAATTCCCAAAACCGTAAGATCGACGGACTGGTCGGCCCGGACATCCAGGGCGATATCATCGGTGGTTTCCCGATACATGCCCTCAAGCATCTGGAGCAGCGCCGCCATGTCGACGATTTCCGCCTCCGCGCGCGACAATTCGGCGTCCAGCCGCGAGGCATTGGAAATATCCGTGATCAGGCGGTCAAGGCGCTGCACATCCTCTTCGATGATCGCCATAAGCCGCTTGAGCTTTTCGGGATCCTGGATTCGCGTGGTCGTCTCGACCGCCGAACGCAGCGACGACAGCGGATTCTTGATCTCGTGCGACACATCGGCGGCGAAGCTTTCGATCGCGTCCATGCGCGCCCAAAGGGCCGCCGTCATATCCCTGAGCGATCCGGAAAGCTCGCCGATCTCATCGCGCCGGCGGGTGAAATCGGGAATCGCCTGCTGGCGACCATGGCCCCGGCGCACCAGATCTGCCCCTGCCGCCAATCGGCGGATCGGCACCGTGATCGATGCTGCCAGATAGATCGACAATAATATCGTAATACCCAGCGACGCTCCGAAGACCGTCAGAATATTCTCTCGCAGAGACTGGATGGTGCGGTCGACGCGCGTCGTATCGCGGGTCAGCATCACCACGCCGAGCACGGCGCGAAGCTGTTGGACCGGCACCGCCACACCCACCTTCTGCCCCCCATTCTCGACCGACCAGATCTGCTGGCCGAGACTGCCGTCCAGAGCCCGCTGAACAGGCGGGTAATCTTTGGCATCGGTGAAAGGCAGCTCTTCGTAGACGGGCCAGCGCTTGCGCTCGGGAAAGGCGCCGACGACAACACGGTACAGCGTATCGAAAGCAACGCGCAGCCAGCCGTCATTGGCCACTTCGGGCAAAGGCTCGACCTCGACCAACCCGCCGCCGCCGACGAGAAGCCGGCTGTCGCCGATCAGGTTGCCCTCGGGATCGAAAAGGCGGGTGCGTGTGTCGGTGGCCTCATAGAACCGGCGAACCATTTGGCGGCCAAGCTCGGGATCGAGGGAGGCAGGATCGCTCAGCCGGTCGACGATCGCGCCTTCCGCCACCAAGCCGGCGAAAATCTGCGCTTCGGTGCGCAGGGACTCCAATTCGTCCTGAACGAGTTCCTCTTCGTATTGGCCAAGATATAAAATGCCCGAAACCAGGATCACAAGCGCCAGGATATTGACCGCAAGAACCCTGGCGGTCAGCTTCGATACCGAGATGAACCGACGTCGAGATTGGTCGCGCGCGCTGGAGTCGCGCTGGCTGGAGTCGCGCTGAACGGCCCACTTGTCTTGAGTTCCGTAGACATAGGCCCGGGCCCGGCGCTCATCGGCATCGCCCGCGTGCGGCTGGTCGGCACGGCGGACCAATCGCCGCCGACAAAACGTCACTATCCGGGCCCACCACGACAGGTGGCGGCTTTCCGTTGCCGCATTGTCATCGTTCTCGGCGGACCGCTCAGCCATGACGCATCATCTCATCACTCCGCACCGGCGCACGGATTTCGCCAACCACTGCGTTGTGCTGTCTATTCGTCCTTATAGCGATAGCCGACGCCGTAGAGCGTTTCGATCTGGTTGAAGTCGTCATCGACCGCCTTGAATTTCTTCCGAATCCGCTTGATATGGCTGTCGATCGTACGGTCGTCGACGTAGATATGCTCTCCGTATGCTGCATCCATGAGTTGATCGCGGCTTTTCACATGCCCCGGCCGTACCGCCAAGGCATTGACCAACAGGAATTCGGTCACGGTCAGGTCAATCGCCCCCCCTTTCCAAAGGCAGGCATGGCGATTGCTGTCCAGGGTCAGAGCACCGCGAACGATGATGGCGTCGGGATCGCCGGTCTCGGCGGCAGTGGTCAGTTCCCGGCGCCGAAGCAAAGCGCGGATCCGCTCGATCAGAAGGCGTTGCGAAAACGGCTTCTTGATATAGTCGTCGGCCCCCATGCGCAGACCCAGGACCTCGTCGACTTCATCGTCCTTGGATGTCAGAAAGATAACCGGCATGTTCGACGACTGGCGAAGGCGCTTGAGCAGTTCCATACCATCCATGCGCGGCATCTTGATATCGAGAACGGCCAGGTCGACCGGTCTGGCGGAAAGCCCACGATGGGCTTCGTCGCCATCAGCATAGGTTCGAACGTCGAATCCCTCCGCTTCGAGGGCGATCGAAACGGATGTCAGGATGTTTCGGTCGTCGTCCACCAGAGCGATAGTTTGGGGCACGGGCTTTTTCCTCTTTACGGGATCGGATATCGTCAAATGACGCGGCCACCACCATTACCATATCGGTATTGTTCCCAGCACTTCCAGTGCCGAGCACGGCCATTCTTGCACGGCACCGTCTGGGTCCGATCCGGTCGCTTCTAGGTCAGCGACCGAAACCGGCTGGTCGACTCGACCAAGGCGGACCGAATACCCGGCTCCATCGCGGAATGCCCCGCATCATTGACGACCACATAGCGCGCTTGCGGCCATTCCCGGTGCAATAGGTCCGCCGTCTCAATCGGGCAGACGATGTCGTACCGGCCTTGAACGATCGCTGTCGGAATGTGACGGATTCTATCGAGGCGGTCCAGCAATAGTGATTCGGGGTCGAAAAGATTATTGCGGAAATAATGAGCCTCCAAACGCGCCAGGCCCACGGCGTGATCGTCGCTGCCCGCCAGGGCCATCGTGTCGGGGTTGGGCATCAGGGTCGAGCAGGCCCCCTCGTAAAGGCTCCAGGCACGGGCTGCCGGAATGTGAACCGACGGATCCGGCGAAATCAGCCGCTGATAATACGACTCCAGCAAATCATCCTGCTCGTCTTTCGGCAGATGGGCGACGAACCGGTTCCAAGCCTCGGGAAAGATCTTGCGCATACCGTAGAGAAACCAGTCGATTTCCTGTTGACGCATCAGGAATATACCCCGGATCACCAGGGAAATCGTACGCTCGGGATGGGTTTGGGCATAGGCCAGCGCCAGGGTGCTGCCCCAGGATCCGCCGAAAACGTGCCAACGCTCGATATTGCGATGCTGGCGCAGCCGTTCCATATCGGCGATCAGATGGTCCGTGGTGTTGTCGCGCACTTCGCCCAGAGGCAGGGACCGGCCGGCACCGCGCTGATCGAAAACGACGATTCGATAGCTGACCGGATCGAAAAACCGGCGATGCACCGGCGACGCGCCAGCGCCGGGCCCGCCATGCAGGAAAACGACCGGAACTCCCTCTGGATTGCCGCTTTCCTCCCAATAGACGCTATGGAGCGCGTCGACTTGGAGATAGCCGCTGGCATAGGGGTCGACTGGCGGAAAGATCACATCTCGGGGCATCGGCATTCCGGCATTTGCAAACAAGGACACGACATTGTAAACGATCTTTGAAAGGATTCGGTTCAAGGGTCCGATCAGAAGATCCGGCGAACGACCAAGGGCCGGGCATCCCATCGACCCGGCGATATCCACTCACTACCAGAATAGGTTTAGTCGCCTCTGATGCGGCCATTCAATAACAGCATTAGATTATCACCGTATTTTTATGCCCTGGCGCTTCCGATGAACGCGTTGTGGGCCTTCTTGGCGCTGATGGCATTCGTCGCGGCGCCGGCGCTTGCCCAGATCCCCGACGGTCTGACGATTGCCGAGAGTGCCCCGATCACCGAACGGGTGACCGAGGTCGTCGACGGCGATACCGTCATCCTGGAAGACGGCACCGAAATCCGCCTGGTCGGACTTCAGGCGCCCAAACTGCCTCTCGGACGGCGGGGTTTCACCCCGTGGCCACTGGGTGACGAGTCCCGCGACACCCTGTCCGATCTGGTCCTTGGCGAAGCGGTAACGCTGGCCTATGGAGGCCGCCGTGTCGACCGGCACGGCCGTGCCTTGGCGCATCTGATCCGCGAGCGGGATCATCTGTGGATTCAAGGCGCCATGCTCGAAGCCGGCATGGCCCGTGTTTACAGCTTTGCCGACAATCGGGCCGCCGTCGGCGCCATGCTCGACAAGGAGCGCTTGGCCCGCGCAGCAGAGCGCGGTATCTGGGACCTCGACTGGTACGCCGTACGAACGCCCGATCAAGCGTCTTCCGAACTCGACACGTTCCAGGTTGTCGAAGGTGTGGTCGTCGCGGTGCGACAACTCGACAGTGGCCGCGTGTTTCTGAATTTCGGCCGCGATTGGCGGACCACCTTGTCGGCGACGATCGCCCCGGCCGCGATGTCCCTGTTCGACGAGGCCGGCATCGACATCGACGCCATCGAAGGGCGGCCGGCTCGCCTGCGCGGCTGGATTTATGATCACAACGGTCCGTCGATTGATCTTTCCCATCCCGAACAGATCGAGTTTCCGATCACGCCAGACTGGCGGCCTTGACACTTAAACCGGCCGTCGCGGAAAATCACTCGGCCATGAGTGAACAAACCAAATACAACGGACCCGGACAGGCCCCCGGCCCGTCTGATGTACGCATCTCTGATGCACCCGACACTGATCAACCCACTGGGCGGCCGGAGACGACAACCGCCCTGACGCGGGGCATCAGGCGATTTCTGGTCGCCAGCGGCGGGGCCACGGTAACCGAAATGCGACTGGCGACGGGACGTCGGGCGGATATCGTTTGCATCGACCCCAAGGGCCGGATCACGATCGTCGAAATCAAAAGCGGCGCGGACGACCTGAAAGCCGATTCGAAATGGCACACCTATCTCGACTATTGCGACCAATTCTATTTCGGTGTTGCGCCCGATTTTCCGATGTCTCTGCTGCCTCAAGACGCAGGCATCATCGTGGGCGATGCCTATGACGGCGCCATCCATCGCGACGGCAATGGCCGGACATTGGCGCCGGCCCGCCGTAAGGCGATGATGATCCGGTTTGCCCACACAGCCGCAACCCGCTTGATGCGCACGGAAGACCCGTCGGATCCAACCACGGGTTCGCTGGCCGGTCTCTCGATCACCGAAACCGGCTGACGGGGAGGGCCGGCAATCGTGATGCCACGGCACGAGGGCGAACTCATCCGGCGGTCACATCATCGCCGAAAGCAGCCCGCAATTTTTCCGCCGCGCAAACGCCGCCCTGCTTTTCGGCCCAGTCGAGGAATCCCTTGACGCGCCGCTCGATTTTGGCGGAGTGATTGGTCGCAATATCTGCCAGCCGATGATCGAGGAACGGATTGTCGAATCGCTCTTTGCATTGCCGCCAATAGTCAGGCGCATCGAGACTGGCGGGGAAGGCCGGCACCACGGTGCTGGTCATGATGTCTTCGAGCCAGCCCCTGGTCTGGGGATCGGCCATCGCCTCACGGACCGTTAGATCGCCACGGCCGCCGGTCTTGAGCCAGCGCTGGGCAAGCAGGGTGTGCGCCAGATTGAGGATGAAAAGCTTCTTGCGCTCGATGGGGCCGAGATCGGACACAACCACGATCTGATCATGCACGCATGGCGGCACGAAGCCGGGTTTTTGCTCCAACGCCCAGAGCGCATACGGCTCGGCCACCGCGCCGATGGGGTCGATCGGTTCGGAAACGATGCGGTCGACGAGCGTATTGACGAACAGGCAATGGGTCTCGATCCAGCTTGCGAATGCCCCGGCCCCCTGCCCCCCGACCTCCTGCCCAATAGCCGCCAAATCGAGCACCGTCCTTTGCAGGACATCGCCGTTTCCCGATATCAGCTCGCACGGCAAAATGGTGATCGGCGCGCCGCCACTGTCAAACCGATCACGCAGAAGCGCCGTCAAGAGTTCGGGAAAACTGGTCCAATCTCCGAGCGTCGGCTTGGGATCGGGGGGAACCGCATACCCCTTGTCGCCGGTGTTGCTGAGGACAATATCGGCATCGCAGAAGACGGCCCGCAGCGCTGCCAGGTCGTGGCGCGCGGAAAGGCCCGCGACAACACCGCCGACCCAACGCGTTTCATCCCGGGCCACGCCATCCTCAAGACCGCGAATGCGAACCGGAAAGGGTTTTCCTTCCGCGAATGCAGCAATGCGGGCGCGACTGGCCGGAGAGCCCGTCGTTTCAACGATCGTGATCTCTGCGACATCCTGGCCGCCGTCGCGGGCCTCGGACAGGATGAGATCCGCATGGGCCTGAAGGAACCGGCTGGTCCCGAACTGGACGATTTTCCCGCTCATGCAACCTCCACGATTGCTTTGATGAGTGTGTCACGATTATTGAGCAAGTCTTCGAATTGCTCGGGCAGCGATTCCAACCGGGCGGAATGCGTTCTGATCGCGCCGGAATCGATCTCACCGGCCGCAAAGACCGCGACCACCGTGTCAAAGTCTTCCCGTGTCGCGTTTCGACTGCCGACCAGCGTCATTTCCCGTTTGTGAAACTCGGGATCGGAAAAAGTAATGGTATCCGTGACGACGCTAACGAACACATAGGTTCCGCCATGGGCGACATAGCCAAACCCCGATTCCATGGCCGCCGCGTTGCCGGTCGCATCGAATACGACGTCGAAACCCTCCGCATTGGTCGGCGCCATCACAGCTTCCTTGCCGTCCGCGAGCGCCATCGCGCTTTCGAACCCGAATTCTCCGGCAATCATGTCAAGACGCGTTCGGCTTGCATCGAGCAAATGCACCTGCGCGCCGCGCAATCTTGCGAAAAGCGCAACGCCGAGACCGATTGGGCCGACGCCCGTTACCAGCACACGGTCGTCGCGGCCCAATTCCGATCGCCGCACGGCATGGGCGCCAATGGCGAGGAATTCGACCATCGCCGCCTCGAAAGGTTCAAGTCCCTTGGCGGGATAGAGATTACCCTGGGGGACATGGATCCGCTCGCACATGCCGCCATCGCGATGCACACCGAGAACGGCGATCGTGTAGCAGCAATTCGGCTTGCCGCGCCTGCAAGCCCGGCATGTCCCGCAAGCGATATAGGGATTGACGATGACGAGCTCGCCCTTCGTAAACCCCTCGCAAGTCTCGGCGACATACCCGGACAGTTCGTGCCCCATGACGCGCGGATACTGAAGATAGGGGTGTTTGCCCTCAAAGATATGATAATCGGTCCCGCAAATGCCCACATGGCTGACATCGACCGGCACCCAGCCTTCGCCCGGGCTGATGGGAAGCTCGCGCTCCTCGAGGCGGAATGTTCCGGGCTGCGCGCAGACAAGTGATTTCATTTCAGGGGCCCTAAATTACAATCAAGATCTCCGATAGTCCGTAGCTAAGATCCGAGTGACCAACCACGCCAAGCTTCGCTTATTAACCATTCACCGGGAATTAACGTTTCTGTGGTCGTCTGGTTTTGTCGCGTATCCGCCGACAAGGCCGCCCGCCGAACATGGTAGCCGATTGCGACGCCTGTCCTCGTGAACGGGACGAACTAAAGGAACGATTGCTACCCAACTCGCCAGCAGGAAACATTTATGTCAACAAGAAACAGGGAAAGCATCCGTCGGGACATGGCGGACCAACCGCGCGCCAGCGCCGAATACGCCCTGCTGGACTATGCCGAACGCCTTGAACGCTATACCGCCAACCGAATGGCGGTCCATATCCATTTGTCGCGCCTTCAATCCCACAATCGCCGAGAACATCACACCCGGGTTGCGACCACCACCTTCGAAGATATGATCAAGTCCTTCGACGGCCAGTTATTTCAGCTATCGAATAAGGATCTGGTTTTCGTATGCAAGGGCGGGTATGTGGGCGACCTCGACCAAGCCGTTGTGAGATTGCGCTATCTGTTCAGCGAAGACCCGCTGACCCAGTATGAAGACGACGATTCCGACGCCGGATTCTGCACGTGGTATCGCCTGGAAACTGACTACAATCGGTTTCTCGAAGCCATGCGTCGCCTCTACAAGGCAAGCGAGCAAGAGCGGCGCGAGGCCGAGCGCGTCAAAGCCGCCTTCACCGGTCCCGCGACCGTGCCGCCGCGCCAACCGCTGACGCCTCAAATGCTTGGCAGCTTGGTCAGCGCATTGGAAAAGGCCGATCTCTCATCAATGGTTCGGATGCAGTCGATCTGCGCTCTCGCCGGCAATCAGGATCCCGAACCTGTTTTCGCCGAGAAATTCGTCTCAATCGGCGAGCTCGAAAAGACGGCGCTGGACAACATTTCCATCGCCGCCGATCCCTGGCTGTTCAAATACCTGACCTACACCCTCGACAAACGCATGATGCGCCAGATCGAGAGCGACCAGGGCCACGAGAAGCAGCCTTTCAGCCTCAATCTCAATGTCGGCACCATCCTATCCGAAGAGTTTCAGCGATTCGACAAAGGCGTCGGCATCGGGCTAAAGGGCCGCTTGGTGATCGAACTTCAAAAGATGGATATTTTCTCGGATATGGGCGCCTATATGTTCGCCCGCGACTATCTGCACGAGAAGGGCTATAAGGTCTGCCTGGATGCCATGACCCATTTGACGCTGCCCTATGTCGACCGGGAGCGGCTGGGCTTGGATTTGATCAAGATATTCTGGAGTCCCGAATTGCTGTCACCGGGACGCGAGAAACTGCTTGATGACCTTGAAACCCATATTCAAAAGGCCGGCCGTGCCCGCATCATCATGGCCCGCTGCGACGACGAACATGCCATCGATATGGGCCGCCGCTTGGGAATCAGCCTTTTCCAGGGCTATCACATCGACAAATTGCTGGCGAAACGCCGCTCGCCCGGCGCCGCCATGGGCTCGGTCCGGGCCAAAGGGGCAGCGATACGGCGGCGATAGATGGCGGCGATAGATTGACAAATCGCCGGGCCGATGGGCCGAAAGGCTCGGATCTTGATTCTCGGCGTCATCGCACGTGATCTCCATTTCCATGCTGCGGCTGCTCACGGCCCATACGCGATGTCAGCGGCCTTTCCATGAATACCCGACTGCCCGGATCAAGCCCACCGGCCGCTTCGCTTGAAACGATATCGTCCAGGGGCGGGCGGGTAAACGGCGGCATATTCTCGGCCGCCGACGGTACCGGCTGGAACCCCAGCCTTGCATAATACGGCGCGTTCCACGGCACATCGCGAAAGGTGCGCAGAACCATGCGCGCGGCCCCGACCCGAGCCGCACGCGCCGCCACCCGGTCGATCAGCTTCGCCCCCAGGCGGCGGCCGGCAAAGGCCGGAACGACGGACAATTCGGCCAGATAGCAGGTATCGTCGGCAACTTGATAATAGGCAAAGCCCGCAATGTCGCCCGGCGGCGACACGGCGACCAAGGCCGACCCGGCCATGACATAACGCCCAACGATATCGGGCGGCGTTACGGCCGCGTCGGCCAGCCATGCCATACCGACTGATCGAAACCGCTGCGCCGCCGCTTCTTCCGCTGACCGCAGCCGTTCTATATCCTGCCGAACGGCTGGACGGATCACAATGGAATGAAGCTCGCTCATCATGAAAAGCCACGCTTATCGAACGACGATCAACTGGACCGGCAACAGCGGTGCCGGAACCCGCAGTTACCGGTCCTATGACCGATCCTACATTGTGGCCGCCCCTGGCAAGACCCCATTTGCCGGCTCGGCCGATCCGGCGTTTTTGGGCGCCCCCGATCTCTACAACCCGGAAGAGCTGCTGGTTGCAGCGGTGTCGGCCTGCCACATGCTTTGGTATCTGCATCTGTGCGCCGTCAACGACATCGTCGTTGTCGCCTATCACGATGCCGCGACGGCGACCATGACGCTGGACGACGGCGGGCGGGGCGCGATCGACGGCGTCACCTTGAATCCGGAGATTACCATTGCCGAGGGTGATCTCGACCGCGCCCGCCAGCTCCACGACACCGCCCACGAGCACTGCTTCATCGCCCGATCGGTGCGCTTTCCGGTGACCTGCAACGCAACCTTTTCGCAGGCCGAGCCTTAACGCAAGGGGGATGCAGGCCGACCTCAAAGTTCCTGACTGGGCTCGATCGGTTGTCGCCGCCGTTTCTCCCGGCTGCCTCTAAAGGCTTTGTAACTCCCGATCGACAGACTGCCGACCAGAATCACCAACAGCACGAACGCTACCGGCCGCTCGAAGAACGACCAAAACCAGTCGCCCCTGTAAAGTTGCAGCGTTCGGATCAATTCGTTGTCGGCGATCGGCCCCAGAATGACGCCCATGACAACCGCCGTCGGCGAATAATCATAGTAGCGCATCAGGAAACCCAGCAGCCCGAACCCCAGCATGAGATAGACGTCAAAGGTCGCGTTGCGCAGACCGAACGCGCCGAGAACCGAAAAGACCATCAATATCGGCACAAGGATCCGGGTGCGAACCGACAATGCCCCGGTCATGGCATAACCGGCGCCCGTTGCCATGGCGACCATGAACACCTGCGAGATGATCGCCGCCATGATCAGCCCGTAAACGACCGGGATTTGCTGGTGGACGAGCTGGGGCCCGGCGCGGAGATCATGCATGGTCATCGCGCCCAACAGAACCGCCGTGGCCACGCTGCCCGGCACCCCAAGCACCATGGTCGTCATCAAGGCGCCGCCGGAACAGGCATTATTCGCGCTTTCAGCCGCAACGATCCCCTGGGGATTGCCCTTTCCGAAGCTGTCGGGCTCCTTCGACGCCCGTTTTGCCAGGGCATAGGACGCAAAGGCCGCCAGCGTGCCGCCCGCCGCCGGGACCATGCCGACCAGCATACCCGTCGGCCCTGACCGAATTACCGTCCAGAGGTTGCGAAACGGAATGGCGAATCCGCGCCTGATGCCGGCAAAGCTTCGCTGATCGCTGCCGCTGCTGCCTTGGACCACATATTCACGGCCGACGAGCACAAGCAGTTCGGTAACGACGAACAAACCGATCAGAACCGGCACGACCGGCATGCCTTCGACCAGATAGAGGCTGTCAAAGGTTGCCCGCCACTCGCCGGTCGGAACGAGCCCGATCGTTCCCAGCATTAGGCCGAACACACCCGACGCCAGAACCTTCAACGGCGAGCCGCTGCCAAGGGTCCCCAATATCGCGATCCCCATCAGCGCCACCAGAAACAGCTCCGGCGGCCCGAACCGCAGGGCAAAAGCCGCCAGCGCGCCGATACCCACCAAGAGCATCAGATACGAGAACAGGCCGCCCAAGGCCGACGACATGATGGCCGTACCCAGCGCTTCGCTGGCCCGGCCCTGTTGCGTCATCGGATATCCGTCGAGCGCCGTCGCCGCGTTCTCGGGCGCGCCCGGCGTATTGAGCAAAATGGCTGTCAACGACCCGCCATAGGTGACTGCGACATAGGTCGATGTCAGAAAAATCAGGGCGTTCAGGGGCGACATGGCAAAGGTGATCGGCAGCAGCAGCGCAACCGCCATACCCGATGACAGGCCTGGTGTCGCGCCGACAATGATGCCCAGGAACGTGCCCAGCAACATCCAGCCGATGGGTTCGATTCCCCAAACAGCCTCCAACCCCACGCTGATCAGTTCTAGCAATCCCAAGATCCGGCCTCCGGTTTCGTCGTTAAGAACGATCAAGCCTTCATTTTCAAAAAGCAGACCTCAGAAAATCGTCAGAATCCCGTCGGGGAACCGAACCCTCAAGACGCCCTTGAAAAGGTAGCTGAGCGCAATGGTCAGACCGACCGGCATGAACAAAAGGATCATCCATCGCCGTTCGCCCAACAGAACCAGCATCCCGAGGGTAAATAAGAACACCACCAGCGTGCCGCCCAATTCGCGCCAGAACACGAACAATACGGCGCCCAAGCCGATCATCGCCAAACGCTGCGCCGGAACGACGAGGTGGCGTGGCCTAAGGGACTCCCGAAAATCCAGCTCGTCTTCGGTGTCGTCCGGGGCCGCTTTGCGAATCGCGCGCCACGACAGGACGAGTTGAACCGCCAGCAAGACCACCAGGACGCCGCTTAGGGCCAGAGGAAAGCTGATGGCGCTGACGGACAAGCCAGCCGCCTGCCACCAATAGGCACCCATAAAGGCCACCATGATAAGAGGAACGATCAGTTCCCCGGCCATTTTTCGGCCCTGTCGACCATTGCCGGACATATCGGTCACCCCTGTTCGTTTTGGCGGTATTCTATCGTCGCCGCTGTGACGACATTCTATCGTCGCCGCTGTGACAGCTTACCATCCGTCGCCGCCGTGACGGCTTACCATCTGTCGCCGCTGTGACAGCTTACCATTGTCACCAGCCAAAGCGTTGACGCTGACAGGCGGGGTCGCAAGCCAATCGTTGCGGCTAACAGATATGCCAAGCCGATATATCAGGATGTCGATCGATACGATCTTATTTCGATATGCCTGTTATACCTCATCATCCCGCCCCGAAATCCCGCGAAAAACCTAGACTGACGGGGCTACCTCCCTGTCACGGGCCTTGGGTGCCAACCATGACCGATCCGCGTATGCCTTTTCCGAACAGCGGATGCCATTCATCCGATCCCCTTCGGTCGATCAGCCATTACGCGTGTCCGGCCGAAATCGGGATCGAGAGATTCCTGGACCGGGTCGCGGCGGCCGGCTTCAACGCCGTCGCACTGACCGGGCGCAGTTTTGAGGAAATGCCAATCGACCGGCTCCGCAATGCCCTGGAACGGCGTGACTTGAAGGTGAGTTCGGTGAACAGCGCGGGCTACTTCCTCCATGCCGATCCCGCCCGCCACGCCGCCCAGGATGCCGAGAACACCAGGCTGATCAATCTGGCCGCGACGGTCGGCACCCATGGACTGAACGTCATTGCAGGCGGCATTGGGCAGGACTCGTCGCGTCATCGACCGGCCGATGCGCGACGGCAGGTGGCAGCGGCGCTGCGCGACTTGGCCGGCCGGGCGCAGGCGGCCAATGTCCCGCTGCTGGTCGAACCGATTCATCCGGCCGGCATTCACGATAAGGGCTGTTTAAACACCATCGCCCAAGTCCGGCGCGCCATCGACGGGCTCGGCACCGTGCGCATGACCATCGATCTGTATCACTCGTGGTGGGATCCGGATCTCGACGCCACGCTTGGCGACCCGCTGGCGCCGGTCGGTCTGATCCAGATCGCCGATGCTGGACTTGACGGCGGCGGTGCCGCCGTCGTCCGTGCGATGCCCGGCCGCGGACTGGTCGACATTGCCGGCATTATCGACCGGGCGGTCGGCACCCATCCCGGCACACCGCTGGAATTTGAATTGTTCGCCGACCGTATGTCCACCGCCGGCACGGATGCCGAAGACCTTCTCGATCATATCCTGACAGCCGCCGGAGCGTTCCTTTTGGCGCAACCGACAGAGGCCCCGAGATCGTGAGCCGCCCCGCACCGTCCCTCTACCGGCAGTTTTCGGGTCATGCGGTCGCGGCACCTCTGGCCATCACATTTACCCATCAATTGATCGGGTCATTCTTTTTGCTGACCGCACCGGTCCTGGCACCGCTGATCGCGGAGCGGGCACAAGTGTCGTCAAGTTTGATCGGCTCTTACACCGCGCTCGCCTATTTGGCGGCCATGGTCGCCAGTGGGCTATCGGGACGGGCCTTCGCCATGCTTGGGGCCTTGACATCAAGCGCAATTTGCATCGTCTTCACGGTGGTGGGCCTTACCCTGTTGGTTTCGACGACGCCATGGCTCATCGGTCTTTCGGCGCTCGTGATCGGCTTCGGATACGGCCCGCTGACACCGGCCAGTTCCCATGTCCTGGCCGCCCATTCGCCGCCTCGATGGAAGAACACGATCATGGCGGCCAAGCAGACCGGTGTTCCGATCGGTGGAACCCTGGCCGGCCTGTCGATGCCGCTGATGATCGTCGCACTGGGCTGGGGTTGGGGAATGGCGCTGCCGGCCCTCGCTGGATTGGCGATCGCCCTTGTGGCATTGCCCCGGTGCCGGATGATCGACCAAAGAACCCCGCCGCCCGCCAAAGGCCGGATGGCGGCCGAGAACGCGCCGTTCAGCCGCTGGATGCTGACGCTCGGGGCCGGTGCCTTTTGCTATGCCGGGGTCCAGATGTCGCTGACGGCCTTTCTGGGTCTCTATTTTGTCGAATATCTGCACCTGTCGGTGGCCGCGGCGGGCGGCATGATCGCCGTCTTTCAGATGGCGGGACTGACGGCGCGCGTCGGCTGGGGCGCATTGGCCGACCGCTTCGGCGAGCGGGTGCCGCTGTTCGCCCTGATCGGACTGACGATCATGGCGGCCGTCACCGCCTTTCTGACCATCGCGCAGCCGGACACACCGGCAAGTCGGCTGATTGTGGCCACCTTTGTCCTGGGTATCTTTTGCAACAGCTGGACCGGACTTTACTTCGCGGAAATCATCCGGGCCGTCCGGCTGGACGAAATGGGCCGAACGACCGGCATGGCGCTGATGTTCACCTTCGCCGGCGTCGTTGTCGTCCCGCCGCTGATCGGCGTGGCCGTCAGCATGACCAGCTTTCCCGTCGCGTTCATGCTCATCGGCGCCCTTGGCGCTGCCGGCGCCATGGCGGGCCTGGTCGCCCGAATAACGTCTAATCGGGCAGCATCGAACCGACGACATCAAGGCAGCGGCTCGACTGGCCCATCTGCCCCCAGAGAATAAGGCGCATCTGCCTGCTGGGGCTCGATCGTCGGCCGGCGGGCGACCCGCCAGCCCGCCTCTGGTATAAGGTCAAGGATTTGTGCGCGCACGAGTTGGGCAACCTGGCGCATGGGCGCCGCACGTGCCCGCTGACTGGCCGTCGCAACATAGATCAATCGGGTAAGCTGAGGTTCGGTGACCGGCCAAGCGCTCAGGCCCGATCCGCTCAACTCGCGCTGAATGGCCATCAACGGCAAAATGGCATAGCCGAAGTCCTCGCGCACGGCTTCCAGCATCGAGTGCAAAGCGTCGACTTCCAGCGCAACCGGCAGCGTCAATCCCATCTTTCCGGTTATGGAGTCGAGATAGGTGCGCAACCCATGCGGCCGGCTGGGCAGAACGAGCGGCAATTGGCATAGCGCCGACAAGGTGACGGCCCCATCGGTCAGGGGCGGCGGGACACCCGACTTGCCGATACAGGCGAGATCTTCCTCGACGATCGGCTCGAATATCGCCGAATAGGCGGCCGGATCGTCATACAGCACCGCCACGTCGACTCGGCCGGCAAACAGCCATTCCAGCAAGTGACCGCTGAACCCTTCGACGATGCGCAAATTGACCTGAGGGAAAGCAAGCCGGAATCGGCGGGCAAAGGGAATGGTGAACATCCGGCCGACCGTCGGCGGGATGCCGATCACCGCGCTGCCGCCCGGCGACGTCCGCAACAACGACAATTCATGCGAGACATGCTCGAGGCTTTCGACCGCCGATCGGCCATGCTCAAGCAACAGCGCCCCAGCATGGGTCATCGTCACGCCGCGGCCGTTGCGATAGAGGAGTTGGACGCCCAACTCCTCCTCCAGTTTGCGTACCTGACGGCTGATTGCCGACTGGGCAATGTTCAACGTGACGGCAGCTCGGGAAAAGCTGCCCAATTCGGCGACGCGCACGAAATAACTGATCTGCCGCAGTTCCATGACACGCCCTCCAAAATCCCGGCCCCCGGATTCCGGATCAAGATTCCGGACCGGAATTCCGGACCCAAGCCCGACACACATATCACTTCGGCATTACTGTTATCACCACCAAGGCCTGCATTCAAGACGATGCCGGGAGTAGTCTACCGCTCGGCAATTTCGCGACCGATCAAATCTGGACGCCTCACCCATGCACCCGATTCATGGTTCAAAGACCCAAATCCTGCCGGACCTGGCTTCCAGAATCATGCCCGCACACACGGCCGTGATCCTGATCGACATGCAGAACGATTTCCTGGCGCCCGGCTTCGAGGCCGAGCGGGCCGGGCGCGATCTGGCACCCGGCCGGGCGATCGTACCCGATCTGCAAAGACTGGTCGCAGGGGCCCGACGCGCCGGCGCCACCGTTGCTCATGTCGGCTTCTTGACACTCGCCGACAACGCCAGCGATTCCGGTCCGTGGCTGGCCCAAAGGCGGCGGTCCACCTATTCGTCGGAGTCCCTGTGCCTTGAAGGTACGCCGGGCGCCGACTTTCTCGACGAACTCAAGCCCGTCGCCGGCGATCTGGTGGTCAGCAAATATCGCTACAGCGCCTTCGCCGCCACACCGCTGGATATGCTGCTGCGCGCCCGCGGAATTGAAACGGTCATCCTGACCGGCGTCTCGACCAATGCCTGCGTCGAGAGCTCGCTCAGATATGCAATGGAATTGTCCTATTACGTCGTCGTGCCACGCGACGGCGTCGCGTCCTGGAGCCGGTCCCTGCACGAGGCCACACTTGAAAACGTCAATCACCGTTTCGGCTTAACCCCGGTCATCGACGAGATACTGGATATCTGGAACGCCGACAAAGCAGAACAAAGGGGAGACGCACAATGACAAGCAACAAGAGCGACGGTTCGGCATTCGAGAGCCTGAACGGACTATCTGCCGCCGCCTCCACCTTTGTGGCGGATCTGAGCTATGACGACATTTCCCCGGAAGCCCTGCGGATCGGTCGGCGGTGCATCCTCGATGGTCTGGCGGTCGCCTTGGCGGGCAGCGAGCAGGAATTGATCGACGTGCTGGACCGTCACATAAGCCGTATCGGCGGCGTTGGCGATTCCCGCGTCATCGGCGATGCACAGCGCCGGTTCCCGGTTCATTTGGCAGCACTTTGGAATGGCGCTGCCGGCCATGCGATGGATTGGGACGACACCCAGCTCGCCGAAGGGCCGGGCCGCCCCTATGGCTTGCTGATGCATCCGACGATGCCGCCCCTTGCGGCCGGACTGGCCGTCGCCGACTTGATCGCCTCGGAAACCGGCAAACCGGTCGACGGCAAGTCCTTCATGGTCGCGTTCCAGGCCGGGTTCGAAGTCGGCTGCAAGGTCGCCGAAGCCATCGACCCCGACCATTATATGCTGGGTTTCCATACCAGCGGCACGATCGGCACCTTTGCCGCCGCCGCAACCGCTGCCAAACTGCTTGGGTTCTCGGCCGCCGAGACGGCCCGCACACTGGGCATAGCGGCGTCCATGGCGTCGGGCATCCGCGCCGGGTTCGGCACAATGACCAAACCGCTGCATGTCGGCCGTGCTGCCGAAAACGGCGTCACCGCCGCCATGCTTGTGCGCGAAGGCTTCACCGGCAGTGAAGAAGGCTTTGACGGCCGATGGGGCTATCTGGCCGTCGCCGGCCGGGGCGGCGATCCCGAACGGATCAACCATCGGTTCGGCAAACCGCTGACCATCGAAAGTCCCGGCATCAGCATCAAGCCCTACCCCTCGGGCGTGCTGACCCACCCCAGCATGGACGCCATGGGCTTCTTGATGACCGAAAACAATCTGACGCCCGCCGACATCGAGCAAGTCACGTTACGGGCCGGCTGGAACGTCCTGGCGCCGATCCGCTACGAGATTGCGCAGAATGAACTCCAGGGCAAATTCTGTTTCGCGTTTCTGTTGTCGGCCATCATCCTTGCCGGACGGGCCGGCAAGGCCGAATTCACTGACGCCTTTGTTCAAAGCGATGCCTGCCAAGCCATGCAGCGCCGCGTGACCACGGCGTTCGACCAAACGATCGAGGATATGGGCTGGGATCGGATCCGGTCGAAGATCGTGGTGACAACGCGCGACGGACGCACCATCGAACGCTGGGCCGACGAGAATTATCGGGGCAGCCCTCACAACCCACTTTCCGATGCCGAGGTCGAGGGCAAATTCCGCGACTGCGCCCACGGTATCCTGGACGACGTCTCGTCTTGGCGTCTGATTGATGCCGTCTGGCGGATCGACACGCTGCCCGATGTCACCAGCTTTTACGATCTGTTGTCCTGGAAGGCGGGCAAGGCGGCCAGGGTGTCATGACGTCCAATCCCCGCGTTCCCTTTCGTCTGTCGACAGCGCGCCCGGCCTTGGCAGCCCCGCACGGCAAACGATTGATCGTTCATTGCGTGGTCAATGTCGAAGCATGGCAATTCGACCAGCCGATGCCCCGCACGATCATCACGCCACCGCACGGCCGCGACGCGGTGCCCGACGTCCCCAATTTCTCGTGGGCTGAATACGGTATGCGTTGTGGCATGCCTCGTTTGTTCGACCTGTTCGGCGATCACGGCCTGCCAGTGAGTTGTTCGTTCAACGCCGGTGTGATCGATGTCTATCCCACCTGTGCCGAAGCCATTCTGGAAGCCGGATGGGAGTTCATCGGCCACGGGTTGCACCAAAGCTCGATCCAAGGCGCCAGCGACGAAGCGGGCCTGATCGATGCCGCTCTCGACAAAATCGGTCGGTTCACCGGGCAAAAGGTCCGCGGCTGGCTTGGGCCAGGCTTGCGCGAAAGCGATGACACGCCGGACCATCTGGCACGAGCCGGTGTCGAGTATGTCTGCGACTGGGTTCTTGACGACATGCCCTGCTGGATGACGACCCGGCACGGGCCGATGATCGCCATGCCCTACACGCTGGAACTCAACGACAGCATCATGTTCGCCATCGAACGCAAGCCGTCCGAAGAATTCTGGAGCCGGTTCTCAGATACGCTGGAACTTTTCGACCGCGAGGCCGAGGGCGGGGCACGCATCATCACGCTCGGCCTTCACCCCCATCTGATCGCCGTTCCACACCGCATCGGCTACCTGGAACGGTGCATCGAAACCCTGACCGCCCGCGACGACACGATTTTTATGACCGGATCCGGAATTGCCGACTGGTACGCCCACACCGAACCGGCGCCTGTCCCGGAGTCAAATATGTCCAAGGCGTGACGGCCATGGGCCAATACCCGACAACAAACCGACCAAGGAGGCTTCAATGAGATTTTCTATCACGCGCAGTCGACTTCCCCGTACCGCAATCAGTCGCGGTGCCGTGTGCTCGGCAGCAGCCCTTGCGATGATGGCCGCCAACGCCACGACGGCCGCCGCCGATACTTTTCCGTCAGAGCCAATCGAAATTATCGTGCCCTATACGGCCGGATCGAACATGGACCGCTATGCCCGCGCTTCCGCCCCGATTTTGGGCCGGATCCTCGACGTTCCGGTCGTGGTACAGAACATCCCCGGCGCGACCGGCTGGAATCATATCTATCAAGCCGAACCCGATGGCTATACCATCGGCGTTGGCGAACAGACCGGCCAGATTGGCATCGGCCTGCTTGAAGAGCTTCCCTATGATATCGAAGCATTCACCTGGTTCGGGCATTTCGCAACCGGCAATCAGATGATGGTGCTGTCCAATGCCAGCGGCTTCGAAGACCCCGAGGCACTGCAAGACGCCGACCGACCGGTTCGCTGCGGCACATTCGGCGGCCTGTCCGCTGGGGCAATGCAATGCGCGATGCTGGCAAGCCGTTGGGATTTCCCGCTCGCTTTCGTGAACGTGCCCGGACCGGCCGAAATGCCGGTGGCGGCCCTGCGCGGCGATATCGACATCGCGTCCGTCGGGGTCAATCTGTGGCTCGACTATATCGCCGACGGATCGGTCACCCCGATCGTCAACTGGGCCGAAGATCCCGATGACCGGGCGCCGGACGTTCCGGGTCTGGAGGATCTCGGCATGGCCGACCTTGCGGGCATCACCGTCTTCCGTGCCGTGATGGGAACGCCCGGCATTCCAGAGGACCGGGTCGCGATGCTGCGCGAGGCCTTGACCGAAGTGGCCAATGATCCGGAATGGCGGGAATTCATCGAAACCGGCAATCTCGATGACAACTATTACTTCGAGGATGACTATCAGGATATCATTTCCAGTGTCATCGCCGAAGTCAACGCCCAGGCCGAAATGATTCAAGGCGCATTCTGATACGGCTTATCGTTCCGGATTCGGTTCCGACGGAACCGAATGCGCCGCCCGCGGCCCCTGCGGGCGGCGGTCGCCATCAACAGGGCATAAAGCGGGGAAATGTCATGTCCCACACCGACTATGATTTGATGGCCGGCTGGCGCCGCCGCATCGGCGTGATCAGCCCGACCGTCCTGGAGACCATTCCGCGCGACTTTTATGCTCTGGCGCCTCAAGGGGTCGATATCGTCGGCATAACGTGCATGATGGGCGGATGGAGGGCCGACCAATATGCCATGGCGCTCGACCAGGCGGCCGATGCCGCCGGCTATCTCGGCAAGCGCGGCGTCGATTTTGTCATCCATGTCGGGACGCCGCTGGTGGTCAGCCAGCAGCCCGAGTTCGGCCGCATCCTGATCGACCGTATCGGCGCGGCCGGCAACGCGCCGGCGACAACAACCATCGAATCCGCTCTGGCCGCTTTCGCCGCCCTCGACCTGTCTTCGGTGGCGCTGGTCAGCCCGTTCACACCGGCCTTGAACGATCAACTCGCCGCCTATATCGAAGGCCGAGGCGTCCGGGTGGCCGCGATAGCGCCGGTGGAAACGCCGTCTTTCGAAGCCCTGAACGACATAACGCCGCAAAGCATCTATCAGGGGGTCCACAAGGCCGCCCGCGACGCACCAAAAGCAGACGGTTTCTTTCTGCCCTGCGGCCAGATGCGCAGCGTCGGCGTGGCGCCCGTTGCCGAGGCCGATCTCGGCAAGCCGGTCCTGGCACAAAATGGGGTTGATTTCTGGCGGGCCTTCGATCGGTTAGGGCTGAAAGATGTGCCGGCCGGCCGCGGCATGCTCTTCGACCGGCTGCGCGCCGCCCAGGCCAATACGCCATGAAAACGCGTCATGACTTTTGCTAAACGGGATAGCTGATCTCGATGGATTTATTCGGTGATGCGTTGATGATGGCGTTGTCGGAATTGACAACGCCGTCGGTCCTTTTGATGATTTTGGCCGGCACGCTTGTCGGCCTTGCTTTTGGCGTTATTCCCGGCCTTCAAACCGTCACGGCGCTTTCGGTATTTCTGCCCCTGACCTTTTGGTGGGATCCGAAACTGGCGATGTATTTCTTCGCAGGCATTATCGGATCGGCCGGGAACGGCGGCTCGATCACGGCGATATTATTGAATATGCCCGGCACCGCACAGAACGCCGCGACCATGATCGAAGGCTATCCGATGACCAAAAAGGGCGAAAGCGTCTTCGCCCTGAACCTTTCGGCCTCTGCGTCGTTCCTGGGCGCGCTGGTGGGTGTCGTGGTTCTGGTCGCGCTGCTGCCGATCTTTTCGCCAATCCTGCTAAAATTCGGTCCGGCGGAAACATTCTGGATCGGGGTGTTCGGTCTGACCTGCCTGGTTATATCGGTCAGCGGCAGCATGTTGAAGGGGCTGATCGCCGTCACCACCGGCATCATCCTGTCGATCGTCGGACTGGGCGGCCCCAGTTTACCGACCGGACGGCTGACCTTCGGGTCGTCCTATCTTTTGGACGGCCTAAACCTCGTGGTCATCGTTATCGGTTTGTTGGTGGTGTCGGAAGCACTTTTGCTGCTGACGCGTCAACGCACGCGGATCGCGACCGACGGCGCCGACGCGCCGGAGAACAGGCCAGTTGACGCAATCGCACCACCCGCCGCCAACACTGAAGAATGGCAGCAGCAGATGCGCCGGGGACTGACCGAGCCGATGCGCCACCCGGCGACGTTTTTGCGATCCTCGTTCTTGGGCACTTTCGTCGGGACGATTCCCGGCGTCGGCGGATCGGTTGCGCAATTCATGGCCTACAATGTTGCCCAGACGACCAGCCGTCATCCCGAAGAATACGGGCACGGTTCCAAGGAGGGATTGGTCGCCACGGAATCGGCGATCAACGCCAAAGAAGGCGGGTCGCTGTTTCCCACCTTTCTTTTCGGTATACCGGGCACGGCGGAAATGGCGCTGGTGCTGGCGGCTTGGCAGATCCACGGCATGCAGCCGGGGCCGATGTTTCTGACCAACCATGCCGATCTGGCCTGGGCGCTGATCCTGGGCTTGGTCATCGCCAATATGATCAATTCGGCGATCACTGTTGGCGCCAGTCCCATGCTTTCCAAGGTGCCGACCATTGATGTCCGCTGGGTCGCGCCCATCGTCCTGGTCACATCCTGTATTGCCGTTTACGCCATTCGCCAGAACTTTCTCGATATCGTCGTGGTGTTCGCCGCCGGTCTGTTGGGCGTTGTGCAGAAGAAATACGGCTATCCGGTCATCGGCACCGTGGTCGGTTTCGTGATCGGCAGCGTTATCGAGCGCAACTTCAACTTCGCGCTCCAAACCAGCATCGGCGACCCGCTGGTGTTCGTGAATTCGACCATCTCAATCGTCCTTGCGGCCGGGTCGGTACTGGTTGTGATGATCGGCATCCGGCGGTTCTTGAGATCGAGGCAAAGGACACAGCCATGACGCAGGAACCGCAGCCGCATAAGGCAACGCCATTGATATCCGGGGCCGCAATTTTTGCCGCGATACAGGCTATGGCCGCCTTTGGCCTTTACGGGACTACGCTTGCCCCCGGTTACCGGGGCGGGGCATTTCTTCAGGTGCTGCTGATCGTCCTGGGCGTGTTGTCGGTGCTGGCCACCGCGGCGGAAATCGCAACGGCGATCAGAAAAGAAAAGCCGAAAATTGCCGCTTTGGCAAATGCGGATGCGGAGTCAGCTGTGGGATTGCCGGCGTTGACCGCGATCGTCTGCGGCGTCGTGGCCGTGATCGCGGTCACCGGCCTTTATCTCGGGCCCGCCATGTTGTTGTTCGGCTATTGGGTGGCCGTGGTGGGCGTGCGCCCAATCAAGGCGCTGATCCTGGCCATCCTGTTTGGCACCGCCATGCCGATCCTGTTCAGTGGCCTTATCGGAACCCGTTTGTGGCCGGGTGCGATGCCGACGATCGTCCGCCACTATCTGGGTGGGGGCACTCTGCCGCCGTTGTAATGTTCAACTCAGCCCTCTCTTGTGGCCGAGTTCAAACGACCGCCGCCAAAGCGGTCAATGAACCGGACAAATCCCGGGTTATCGATAATTGTCCACCAGAGCGTTTGACCGCAAGACTGATCAATGCGACCATATCCTCGTAATCGATAAATTCATTCAAGTTACTTGCGCCCGGTTATTGGTCAAAGCTCGGTTTATGATTGAGCGTGAGGCGACATGGGGGGGAGGGCGGCATGGGAAGCAAATTCTGGCCTTGGGGCGATCAAAGAACCGAGATCCTGTTAAGCTTCGCCATGGAAAACCATGGTGGGTTTTTTGCCAATTGGCTTCGCGAGCGACTCAGGAAGACCTTCCACCTATACGATGCCGTTTCTGTCTATATGGACAACATCGCGCTGCGCAGCGGCGTTGAAACGATACACACCACCACCTTTCAGACCGAACGAGAGGACGGCATCACCTACTCGACCCGCGACACCCAAGTAAAATTCGCGGGCAGTGACATGAATCCCAGCCCCACCGGGTTCCTGATCGGTGCGCACAGACGGGCAGCCGGCCAGGATGTCCGCCCAATCGGCGCCCTCAATAGCATGTGGAACGAGGCGTTCCAGGAGGCGATGAGCCAGTGCCACACCATGATTTTCTGCGTGACCAAGGAATTTGCGCGCAGCACGAACACCATGCAGGAAATATCGCAGTTTGAAGAGGAGAATCTCCGTCGGCAGACATCGGGCAAACCCCTCATTCTCGGTATCGCGCTTGTCTTTCCCAAGGCCGCCAGCGGCAGGGCGCTGAGCACCCAGAACTTGACGCCGATCTATACCACGGGCATCAAATTCACCGAGGATCCTAATCTCTGGGCGAAGAACTCCTTTGGCATCAGCGAGTCCGATTACGGCCGGGTCGTGGGCCTCGTCAAGGAACGCAGGGCTCTGCAGGACCAGACAGACGGTCTGGTCACCCTGCCCTGACCGGCGAGCGATGTTGTTCCCAGTCACATTCTGCTGTAGGGTCGGCCGTTGCTAGAGCGGAACCAGCCGGAAACCGATGAAACAAAAAGATCAAGAATCCGACTCGAAACCGTAGCCACCCGAATTGCATAGTCGCCGAGCCGTTTTCGGGACGGCGCATGATATGCCTTTCGGGGTTTGATTTCAGTCGGACTTACATAGGGAGCGAATGATGAAGAAACTCAGCACACTGACGGGTGGCGTCGCCGCCATCGCCCTTTTCGCCTCGAACGCCGCCGCCGATCCTTCGGGCACCCTGATTTTCTATACCTCGATGCAGCTCGACGTTGTCGAACCCATCGTCGAAGAATTCGAGGAACGCTATCCGGATGTGTCGGTCGACCTGCTCTTCTCGGGCAGCGTCGAATTGGAACAGCGGATCTTTTCAGAAATCGATGCCGGCAACCTGCGCGCCGACGTCATCTGGGCGGCCAATCCGGCGCTGTTCCTGAATCTGAAGGAAAGCGGCTGGCTCGCGGCTCATGACAGCCCCGAACTCGACGCGATCCCGGCCGATCTGCGTGACGAAGACAACATGTATTTCGCCGGCCGCGTCCATCATATGGGCTTTGGCTATAATACGAACCTGGTCTCCGAAGACGAGGTGCCGCGCACCTGGGAAGATTTCCTGGCCTTCGGCCCGATGGCCGCCTCCGCCAGCCCGCTTCACAGCGGCACGAATTTCAACATGCTGGGCGCCTTCGTTCAGGCCGACCATCTCGGCTTTGAATGGTACGAGCGCGCGCAGGAAGCGGGCATGCAATTGGTCCGCGGCACCGGCGACGTGACCCGTGGCGTGGTCAGCGGCGAATTCTCGGTCATCAAGGGCATCGACTATATCATGGCCGGCCAGGCGGCCGAGGGCGCGCCGGTTGCGTTCGCCTTCCCGGAAGACGGGGTTCTGGCGCTGCCCAGCCCGCTGGCGATCACCTCGTCGGCCCAGAATGAAGAAGCCGCACAAGCCTTTGTCGATTTCATCCTGTCAGCCGACGGGCAACAGGTTCTGGTCGACCGGTATTTCATGCCCGTGCGCACCGACGTCGATCCGCCGGCCGGCATGCCGGCTGCTGGCGACCTTAACCTGCTCGAGGTCGACTACGACTGGATGGCGGAAAACGGCGATTCCCTGCGCGAGCGGTTCTCCGAACTCTACTGATGCGGCAAACGACCGATCATCCATCTGCCATCTGCACCCCCGCAATCTGAATCGGCGCCGGTCCGCATCCTTTTCGCGGGCCGGCGTCATGCGGTCATGAACCCCGGCCCGGCAGCAACACATGTCTTCCGTTTCGACCCGTCCTGCCAATACCCGATCGGCCCGCGTGACAAGACTGATCGCGGCGGCACGCGATTATCGCGGCATCACCATGGCGATCTTGTTCCTGATCATCGGGATCACGATCATCTATCCGCTGTATCAGGTCTTCCAGCGCAGTCTGTTCGTCGACGGCGTGTTTTCCTTGGGCAATTACGAGGACGTCTTTCTTCGCGCCTCTAATTATACCGCTCTTTGGAACACGCTTTGGGTCTCGGTGATCGCCACCGCGTTGTCGATCATCATTGGTGTTCTGGCCGCCTTCGTTGTTCAGCGCACCGATGTGCCGCACAAGAATTTGCTGCGCATATTGCTGATCCTGCCTTTTGCCATTCCGCCGCTGTTCTCGGCCATCGGCTGGGTGCAATTGGCCGGGCCGGTGGGGCTGTTTTCGCAATGGTGGCAGGCGTTTTTCGGCAGCCGTGCCCCTTGGAATATCTATTCGGCCGGCGGGATCATTTTCGTTCTTGCGGTCACCAACTATCCCTTCGTATTCATCACTGTTTCCGGCGCCCTCCATCGAATGGACAGCAGCCTCGAGGAAGCGGCACGCACCGCCGGGGTCGGGCCGGGCCGCATCATGCGCGACATCACCCTGCCGCTGGTGCGCCCCGCCATTCTGGGCGGCGGTTTGCTGGCATTCGTATCGTCGATCGACAATTTCGGCATCCCGGCCGTTCTCGGCCTGCGGGCGCAGTTCTATGTGCTGACCACCCGGATCTACGAAGCCCTGACCATTCCGAATATGCCGCTGGCAACCGCCATGTCGGTTCTGCTGATTCTCGTCGCCGTGGCATGCCTGATCGGATTCAGGCGGCTGGAAGGGGACGGCAGCCGCTATATGGTCGTTTCCGGCAAATCGGTCACCCCCAACCAGGTCAAGCTCGGCCGGGCGAAACCCTATGTGCTGACCGTGCTGTATCTGACCATCGTCGTGCTCGTGGTCATGCCGGTGTTCGCCTTGGTGCTGACGTCGTTCCTGAGATTCTGGGGCGCCGACCTGACGGCCGACAACTTCACGCTGCGCAACTATACCACCGTCCTCAGCCAGGACGGTGCCCGGCGCGGCATCGTCAACAGCCTGATCCTGGCGCCGGCCGCGGCGACCTTCATCGTTTTCGCCGCCGCCATGATTTCCTACATGAACGTCAAGGCCAAGGCGCGCGGCGCCGGCCTGCTCGACGCCATCGGCACCGTGCCGTTCGCCCTGCCCGGCTCGGTGATCGGCGTTTCCATGATTCTGGCCTGGAGCAACCCGGCCTTTGGCCCGACGCTCTATGGCACCATCTGGATCCTTCTGGCCGGTTATATCATGCGCTATATGGCCTTTGGGCTCCAAAGCACGCGGTCCACGCTGCAACAGATCCACAATTCGCTGGAAGAAGCCGCCTGGACCTCGGGCGCCGGGCGGATGCGCACACTGAAAGACATCACGTTTCCATTGCTGCGGCCGGGAATGGTCGCAGGCTGGGTGCTGATTTTCATCTCGGCGTTCAATGAACTGACTGTGTCGGTCCTGATCTGGTCGGCCGGGGCGGAGACCATCGGCGTCTGGATCTTCCTGCTCCAGGATAACGGCTTTACCGGCCGGGCGGCCGCGCTGGCCGTTCTGACACTGCCGGTGATTTTGATCCTGTACCTGCTGACGCAATGGCTGACGAAACTCGAAGAAAGACGGCGTCTGCGCGCCGCGGGGAAGGCTGAAGTATGAGCGCGATCGTAACCGTTGACGACCTTACCAAGCGCTTCGGCGACACCACGGCGGTGGATGCGATATCGTTCGGCATCGCGCGCAATGAATTCTTTTCCCTGTTGGGGCCCAGCGGTTGCGGCAAAACCACGACACTGCGCAGTGTGGCGGGGTTGGAAAGCGCCGAGGAAGGCCGCATCGTGATGGACGGCACGACTGTCTTTGACCCGGTCGCCGGCATTGACCTGCCAGCCAACAAACGGCCGATCGGCATGGTGTTCCAAAGCTATGCCGTCTGGCCGCACATGACGATATTCGAAAACATCGGCTATCCGCTCAAGGTCAAAGGCACCAATAAAGCAAAGATCCACGAACGCGTATCGGCCGTCCTTGAGATGCTGGGCATGGCCGATCTCGGCGCCCGGATGCCCAGCCAGCTCTCCGGCGGACAGCAGCAGCGCGTCGCCCTGGGCCGGGCTTTGGCCTTGAATCCGACGCTTCTGCTGCTGGACGAGCCGCTATCCAACCTGGATGCCAAGCTGCGCGAATTGATGCGCGCCGAGCTGAAACTGGTTCAACGGCAAACGGGCCTGCCCATCTTGTACGTCACCCATGACCAGGAAGAAGCCTTGGCCATGTCGGACCGGATTGCCGTCATGCATGCCGGCCATGTGCACCAGATCGCCGCGCCGATCGAGATTTACTCTCGTCCGGCCACCCGGTTCGTCCTCGATTTCATCGGCACCGTTTCGTATTTGCCGTGCCGGGTGATCCGACGCACCGAGGGCGGCGCGGAAATCGCCTGGGGTCCCGACGATGCAGCACGGGCCACTGTTTTTGCCGCACCCGGCGCCCCGGCCGAAGGCCCGGCGGTCCTGGCGGTCCGACCCGAAGATCTGATTCTGCAATCGTCAAACTCGCCCGCCGACGCGGCCGCCCACGGCAAAGTCACCATGCGCTCATACCTGGGCGATCGGTGGGAATACCGGGTCAATCTGGGCAAGTCCGAAGCTCGGCTGCGGGTGGACAAACAAACCCGACTGGACGAAGGATCGGACATCGCCCTGACCTTGGCCGAGGCCGTCGTACTGCCACCCGGCGACGGCGCCCCCGACGATCCTGTTTGGCCAAAACGCTAGAATCGGCGTAAACAGTTCGCACGACGATACGAAACCCCAAAACCCGAGTGCCGCCCCTTGCCCCATCCCCGCCCTATTCCGTCACGCCCCATCCCCGCATCTCCGGCAGCCGCCGTTTTCGATCTCGACGGCACGCTGTTCCACAGCGCGCCGGGCATCGCCGACTGCCTGAATGCCGTTCTGGAAGCCGACGGGCGGCGTCGTCTGACCGTTGCTGAAACCACGATGATGATCGGCGACGGCAGCCATGTGCTGCTGTCGCGCGCCTACGAGGCGACCGGCGGCCAGCCCGACCCGACCGATCGCGGCGGGATGTCAGGGCGCTATGACACGCTGGTAAAGCTTTTGGCCGAGGTGCCGGTTACGCCCGATGATCTCTATCCCGGCGTTCGCGAGACCCTGACCCATCTTGCCGGAGCCGGCATTCCCATGGCGGTGTGCACCAACAAACCGGAAGCCGCCGCCCGCCATGCACTGGGTTGCCTGGGCATCGCCGACTTTTTCAAAATGGTGATCGGCGGTGACAGCGTGGCCGAACGCAAACCCGACCCGTTGATGCTAACCACCATCCTCGATCACCTGACCGCCGCACCGGACCGGTCGGTTATGGTCGGCGACAGCGCCAACGACTTGAAAACCGCCCATGCGGCGGATGTCGCCTGCATTCTGGTGTCGTTCGGCTATAGCCGCGACCCGATCGACAGTCTGGACGCGGAGATGGTCATCGACGATTTCACGGCCCTGCGCGACCTGCTGGCTTGATCCACCCCTGTTGTCCAGCCGCGCGCACCCCTTTCAGGGTTGCGCCATCCCATCGAATTCACTACTGATGCGGGCATCGATTCCCGAACCGTCATCAGTTTGGTTATATGCCGCCACCCTCCGCCCCACACGACGCCCTATTCAAGGCGCTGCTCGACGACCCTCGCCGCGCAGCTTCGGTTCTGAACGATTATCTCCCGCCGGAGATCGCACACATGCTGGGACACGCGCTGCCGGAGCCGGTCGATGGCAGCTTTATCGATGAAGATCTCGCCAACA
>LFIK01000115.1_pt1 | contig 52088 bp, 47 predicted proteins | sample 643401 | NCBI WGS metagenome assembly LFIK01 (sample SAMN03777447, study PRJNA286221) | soda lake metagenome | biome: soda lake; feature: Kulunda steppe; material: water; isolation source: sample T5-Br brine of Lake Tanatar-5 | place: Russia: Kulunda steppe | collected 2010-07
CTGCCACCAGGTGTCGACGATGGGGCATTTCCCCTTGCCGACATGGGTGTTGTACCAGTTCCAGGCCTCGGGGTTGATCGGCTCGCCCACCGACCCCAGCAGCCGCAGCGACGACAGGTCATGCTTTTCCACATGGTCGGGGCCATGCGCCATCAGCGCGCGGATCGCGGTAGGTGCGGTGTAGAACTGGTTGACCTTGTGCTTCGCGCACACCTCCCAGAAGCGGCCCGCATCGGGATAGGTCGGCACGCCTTCGAACATGATCGTGGTGGCGCCATTGGCCAGCGGGCCGTAGACGATGTAGCTGTGCCCGGTCACCCAGCCGACATCGGCGGTGCACCAGAAGACATCGCCGTCGTGATAATCGAAGGTGTACTGGTGCGTCATCGCCGCATAGACCAGATACCCGCCCGAGGTGTGCACAACCCCCTTTGGCCGGCCGGTCGACCCCGAGGTGTACAGCACGAACAGCGGGTCCTCGGCGCCCACTTCGGTGTAGGCGCAATAAGGATTGGCCTCGGCCATCTCGGCCTTGATGTCGATGTCGCGGCCCTGAACCCATGTGGTCTGGTCACCGGTATGCTTGACCACGAAGCATTTCACCTTGTCCGAGCAGTCCAGCAGCGCCTTGTCGGTGTTGCCCTTCAGCGCCGTGCGCCGTCCGCCGCGCGGGGCCGTGTCGGCAGTTATGACAGCCACGGCCTCGGAATCGTTGATCCGCTGTGCCAGCGCGTCGGGCGAAAAGCCCCCGAACACAACCGAATGGATCGCCCCGATCCGCGCGCATGCCAGCATGGCGTAGGCGGCTTCGGGGATCATGGGCAGATACAGCACCACCACGTCGCCCTTGCCCACGCCGTGCTCCTTGAGCACATTCGCCATGCGGCTGACCTGCTCCAGCAGGTCCTTGTAGGTGATGTGCTGCGCCGGCGTGGCCGGGTCGTCGGGCTCGAAGATGATCGCGGTCTGGTCGCCGCGGGTGACCACATGGCGGTCGATGCAGTTGGCCGACACGTTGAGCGTGCCGTCCTCGAACCAGTTGATGTCGACCTTGCCGAAGTCGAACTCCACGCGCTTGACGGTCTTGTAGGGGCGAATCCAGTCAAGCCGCCTGCCATGTTCGGCCCAGAACGCCTCGGGGGTGTCGATCGAGGCGGCATACATCTTCTCGTAGCCCGCCGCGTCGACATGCGCGCGCTTGGCGAACTCCTCGGGCACCGGAACGGTTGGCGGCTGCATGGTGTCGGTCATGAAAACTCCTCCTGACATCAGGAGGAGCGCGCCAGGCGCAGGTTCCCCCCGATCTTGCACGACGCCTCGCACGCGCCGTCCTTCCCCGGTGAAACCGTAACGCAATCGTCAAGAAAAGTGTAACCCTTTTTTTGAACAGGGTTTTTTTGTAAATCAGTGTAAGAGATGCCTCTTTATAAAGTAAATTGTTTACTCTGCCCGCTTCTGGCGCGATATCAAGCGCTTCGGTCGGATGCCGCGGCGCGGCACGGGCGTGGTGGCGCAAACACCCGCTCGCCCGCGCGCGCCGCGACACCCGCGTCAACGGCGTCGCGGCGCGCGCGCATCGATTCGCCGACGCGCGCACAGCGCGCGGCAGCGGGGCGCACATGGGCGGGTCACAGCGGGTTGTCGACCCTGATGGTCACGACCGCGCGGCCCTGCGTGGCCTCGGGCCAGTTCAGGCGGATGCGGTCGTTGTCGGGGCCGTGCTGAACGGTGACGTAAGGCATCTGCGTGCGCGCCACGCCGCCGTCGCCGGTAAAGGCACCCTCCATCACCAGCGCCGACACGGTGCGCGCCCAGCCCTGGAACGGCAGCCGCCCGGCGGTGTCCACGGTCCAGGTGCCCGCCGCGCCGGTCTGATCATGGCGAATCACCAGCGGGCTCTGGGCGGGCACGTCGACGCCGTTAAAGGCGTTGTTGTCGAAGATCACGTTGCGCGTGCGCCCGAAATCGAGCGTGGCGAAGCTGGTGTCGACGCTCTCGACCCGGTCGATCCGGCCGTTGATCGTCCGGAACACGTTGCCGTTGACGTTGAGCCCCTGCAGGAAATGCCCCGGCCCGTAGGGCTTGATCACGATCCAGCTGAACCAGGGCGCCACGTCGTTGCAGGTAAAGGTGTTGCCCACCACCGTGAGCCCCCCGAACGAGAACCCGGTGTCATGCGCGGGCTCGGCCGAATGCTCGTTGGTCCATTCGATGAAGTTGTTGTCGATGTAGTTGCCGGTGATCGTGGTCTTGACGTTGACCTGCGTGAGCACGATGCCGCCGCGCCGGATGCCCTGCGGCTGCGTGTCGCCCAGGAAATAGTGGTTGCCCGTGATCAGGTGCCCGGCCCCGTTCATGATCCCGAAATGGCCCCACATCACCGCGCGGTTGGAGCGGATCTTGGCATCATTGGCGTTGACGTTGAACGCGATCGAATTGCGGTCCTGCGCGGGCAATGCCATGTCGGGTGCCAGGAACTGGCAGTGATCGATCAACAGCCCCTGACACCCCCGCCCGATCGAGGTGATGGCGCGGTCCTTGGGCCGGTTGAAGGTGCAGTCGTTGACGCGAATGATCCCGCCATCGAGCGGCAGCATGATCGCGTTCCCCGCCGATCGGCACAGGAATTCGACATACTGGACCTCGAAGCGGCGCAGGTTCTCGAAGCCCGAGAAATCCAGTGCGTAGGCGTCACGCGTGAAGGTGAAATTCTGCGTCATCGCCCCGCCGTGAAGCGGCTGGCTCAGCGTCACCGTCCCGGCAGCGACGTTCTTGTCGCGCACATGAACCTCGCGCCCGACCCCGGCGCCGGTTACCCGCGCGCCCACCGGCACGCCGGCCAGGTTCTGCATCCCCGTCAGTTGCAACGGGGTCGACGGGTCATAGGTGGCCTGCCGGTTCACCGTGACGCTGTCCCAGTCGCCCGAGGCCACAAGGTCGATCTGCCCGTTCGCGATCACCCGGCGCGCGGCGAAATCATCCACGCCTGCCAGCGCCGCCACATCGACCGGGCCGTCCAGCCGCACGCGCTGGCCGCGCAGGTCGAAGCTGACATGCTCGGTGAAATGAAACAGCGCCTGCACCCCCTTGCGGAACCCCGCATCCTCGGAGCCGAAGGCGGCGGCATAGGTCGGCAGATCGAAATTGCTCTGGCACAGCAGCCGGTGCTGCATGTCCATCACCAAGGTGCCCTCGAACCGCACCGGGCCGGGGATCGACAGGTGATCGCCGATCCTGTAGCTGCCCGCCGGCACGACCAGGATGCGCCCGGCGGCGGCGGCCGCGGCGGCCTCGAAGGCGGCGTGATCGTCGCTCACGCCGTCACCCACGGTGCCGTAATCGCGCACATCCACAAGCCCGATCTGCTCGGACAACCAGAAGGCGCTGACATCCTCGATCGTGATGTCGTCGATCCGCACGATCCCGCCATTGGGGCCGGTCAGATCCAGCCCGAAATGCCCGAACACCGGCGCCGTGCCCCAGGCCATGTCCACGCCCCCGCGCGCGCCCGACCCGATCACCGCCGACACCTCGACCACCTCGCCGAAGCCTGTCAACGACACCTCGGGGCCGGCCAGCGGCACCGCGCCCACCGCGTCGCCGGCGGCGTTGCCCGCCCATGCGCCCACACGCACCGACGCCAGCGCGCCGCTGATCGCCTTGACGCGCGCGCGCACCCGCAGATACAGCCCCGGCCGCATCGGCACCTCGCCACGCCAGCGCAGCCGCTGCACCTGCTCGGTCTTCAGCAGTTCCAGACAGCCCCCGAAATCGGGATCGGTGATCACGACCGAGGCGCCGAACGCGCCGTCATATCCCGGCGAGCCCGGCCGCCCCGTGGTCTGCGACCACGCATCCAGCCCGGCGGAAAATGGCGGCGGCATCAGCGCCTGGCCCTCGGTGACAGCGATGTTCATGAGCGTTCCCTTGCCTGCTTCAACCCGGTGCCGGACGCGCACGCGCCCCGACTGTCCAACGGGTCTACCGCAGCGCCGTTAACCCGCGCTGAGACCACCGCGCGTTGCCCGCCCCTTCATCCTGACCAAAATATCCTCGGGGGGAGCGCGCGGCACGCGCGCGTGGGGGGCTCGAGAGCCCCCCTGCCCGACCCGCCGCCTGCGCGCTCAGGCCCGGCGCAGCGCGAGCACCGCGTTCAGCCCGCCGAAGGCGAAGGCGTTGCTCAGCGCCGCTTGCACATCCGCGCGCAGCGCCGTGCCCGCGACCGGGTCGATCGCGCATGCGGGGTCCGGCTCGACCAGGTTCACGGTGGGCGCGATCACACCCTCGCGCAGCGCCAGCAGGCAGGCCAGCAGTTCGACCGCGCCGGTGGCGCCGATCAGGTGCCCGTGCATGGATTTGCTCGACGACACCGGCACGCGCGCGGCATGCGCCCCCAGCGCCTCGTGCAGCGCCTCCGCCTCGGTGACGTCGTTGCTGCGCGTGCCGGTGCCGTGCGCGTTGACATAGCCGATCGCCTCGGGCGCGAGCCCCGCATCGGCCAGCGCGGCGCGCATGGCGCGCACCGGCCCATCGCGCGTGGGCGCGACGATATCACCCGCGTCCGAGCTCATGCCCACCCCGGCGACTTCGGCCAGCGCCTCGGCGCCGCGGGCGCTTGCGTGGTCCTCGGCCTCGAACACCAGCACCGCCGCGCCTTCGCCCTGCACCAACCCGTTGCGGGTGCGGCAGAACGGGCGGCAGCCGTCGGTCGACATCACGCGCAGCCCCTCCCACGCCTTCAGCCCGCCGAAGCACAGCATCGCCTCGGCCCCGCCGGTGACGATCACATCCGCCGCACCGCCGCGGATCATCTGCACCGCCAGCGCCATCGCGTGGTTCGACGACGCGCAGGCCGTCGACACCGTCAGCCCCGGCCCGCGCAGCCCGAACGCCATCGCGATCTGCGAGGCGGCGGCGTTGTGCATCAGCCGCGGCACGGTGAACGGATGCACCCGGTCGCGCCCGGCCTCATAGACGGTGCGATAGGCGTCATCGACGGTGGTGTTGCCGCCCCCCGCGGTGCCCATGATCACGCCCGCGCGGGTCTGCGCCTCGCCCTCGGGCGCGAACCCGGCCTGCGCCATCGCCTCGCGCGCGGCGACCAGCGCGAACTGCGTCGCGCGGTCCAGCAGCGGCAGGATCTGGCGCGGAAAATGCGCCGCCGGGTCAAACCCGGTGACCTGCGCGCCGATGCGCACCGACAGCCGCTCCAGATCGCGCAGCCCCTCCAGCGGCCCGATCGCGCAGCGCCCGGCGCGCATCGCGGCCCAGGTCTGCGGCACGTCGTGGCCCAGCGGGTTGACGGTGCCCGCGCCGGTGATGACCACCCGCCGGGTCATGCGCGCCTCACGAGCGCTGCTCGGCCACCAGCTTTTCCACCTCGGCGATCACCGAACCGACGGTCGAGATGTCGAAGCTGCCCGCCTCGGGGTTGTTGGCGTTGAAGGGCACGGTGACGTCGAAGGTTTCCTCGATCGCGAAGATGCACTCGACCACCCCCATGCTGTCGATGCCGAGCTCCTGCAGACTGTCGGCAGGCGCGATCTGCGCAGGGTCGCGCACCGCCTGCTCGGCGATGATGGCGATCACGGTGTCGGCGATGGCGCGGTCTTGCGTCATGACAGGTGCGAGTTCCACGGGCGGTGCCTCCGGGGTCAGGACTGGGTCCCCCCCTTTTGGCGCGGGTTTGTAACAGCTTTCTGAAGGGCGGCAACCTGTTTCACCAGCCGCGGCAACCGGCGCAGCGCCTTGTAGATCTCGATCTGCGTGTCCATTTTCGTCGCTGGCGTGCCGAACATCACCCGCCCCGCCGGCACGTCCGACAGCACCCCGGTGCCGCCGCCGGTGACCACATCGTCGCCCACGCTCAGATGGTCGCTCACGGCGGTGCGCCCGCCCAGCACCACGCGGTCGCCCAGCGTGACCGAGCCGGCCACGCCCGCCTGCCCGCAGATCAGGCAGTCGCGCCCGATCCGGGCGTTGTGGCCGACCTGAACCAGATTGTCGATCCGCGTGCCGGCGCCGATCTCGGTGTCGCGGATGGTGCCGCGGTCAATGGTGGTGTTGGCGCCGATCTCGACATCCTCGCCCAGCACCACCGCCCCCAGGCTGTGAATCCGCGTCCACGCCTGCGCCTGCGCGTCGCCCCGGTCTCCCAGCGTCTCGCGCGCGGCTTCGACCGCGGATTTTTCCGGCGTGACAAAGGAGAACCCGTCGGCACCGATCACCGCGCCAGGGTGCACGATGGCGCGCGCGCCGATCCGCGCCCGGGCGCAGACGCGCACGCCGGCGTGGATCAGCGCCCCCGCGCCGATCGCGGCGCCTTCGGCAATGCTGGCGTGGCTGGCGATGCGCGCGCCGTCGCCGATCTGCGCGCCGGGGCCGATCCAGACGAAGGGACCGATGGCGACCCTCTCCCCCAGCACCGCCGACGGATCGATCACCGCCGACGGATGCACCCCCGCCGGCAATGCCGGGCCCGGGTCCAGCCGCGCGGTCAGCCCCGCGAGCGCATAGCGCGGCCGCACCGCGATGATCGCGGCCTCCAGCCCCAGCGCGCGCCAGTCGGCCCCCTCCCACACCAGCGCGGCGCGGGCCGATCCCTGCGACAGCGCGGCGGCGAATTTCGGGTCCATGGCAATGGCCAGCGCGTCCGGCGCGGCCGTTGCGGGTTCGGCGGCGTGGGTGATGGTCAGATCACCCCGGCCCTCGACCCGCGCGCCGATGGCCTGTGCAAGCGCGTCGATCCGGTGGGCACGATCGGTCATGGCGGGCTCCGCATCGGTGCCGCCTGCGCCCGGTCCGGCGCAGGCGGGGGTGATGCGGCCCGGCTTAGCTGCGATTTCCCGGCAGTTCCACCCCGGCATCGCGCAGCGCGCGCAGGATCCGCGCGTCGCGGCCATAGATGTCGCCGCGGAAGTTCAGCGCGCCCCGCGCATCGGTAAAGGCGGTGCGATAGACCAGATGCGTGGGCACCGGGTCGTCCAGATACACCCGCGTCTGCTGCCCCGAATCGCGGGTGCGGTGGAACAGCCCCTGCGGGTCGTCGGTCTGACGCGACAGCAACTCGTAGGCGAATTCCTCGGGGTCGTTGAGCCGGATGCAGCCCGAGGAATGGGTCAGCTGCGCCGTGTTGAACAGGTTCGTCGCCGGCGTGTCGTGCAGATAGATCGCGTGCGGGTTGGGGAACATGAACTTCACCGTTCCCAGCGGGTTGGTCGGCCCCGGAGGCTGGCGGACATTGAACGGAAAGTTGCGCGGCGTGTAGCGTCCGAAATTCACCGCGCTGCGCGGCACCACGCGGCCCTGCGCGTCGATGATCTGCAGATGATGCGCGCCTCCGGCCGACAGCGACCCCCAGTAGCTGCGCGCCAGGATCGAGCGCGGCAGCGTCCAGTCGGGGTTGATCTCGAGATAGGTCATGTATTCCGAGAACTCGGGCGTGCGCCGGTCGGTCGCGCCGATGATCGACACGGTCTCGAAGGTGATCTCGTCGTAATCCACGATCCGCGACGAGAAATCGGCGAGGTTCACCCAGACATGCCGGTCGCCGCGGTCGATGTTGAGCCAGCGCTCGCGCTCCATGGCCACGAGGATCGCGCCCAGCCGCTCCTCGGGGGCGATGTTGAGCGCGCGCAGGGTCGCCGCATCGGCGATCCCGGTCGCGTCCAGCCCGTGATTGATCTGGAACCGCTGCACCGCCGACTGCATCGCGCCCGAGTAGCTTGCGGTGGCGGTGCGCGGCATGTAGCCCATCGCGATCAGGCGGTTGCGCAGCGCCACCACATTCGCGCCGGTGTCGCCCGGACGCAACGTGGACACCGGCACGGTCGGTCCCCAGCCGCCCTGCTCGATGCTCGCCTGAAGCTCGCGCGCGGCGCGGAAAAGACGCCCGTATTCAGGGGCCTGCGGGGCTAGGTTGCGCATGAAGGACACCGGCTCGGCGGCGGCAAGCTCGGTCAGCAGCGTGTGCGGGTCGGGCCGGGGCAGATCGCGCACGATGTCGCTGTCCAGGCGCGCGGGGTCCAGCACGCCGCTGCTCAGGTCGCGGGCGAAGCGCAGGAAGGTCTCGGTCACCTTCGCTTCCAGAAGGCCGCGGTCGCGCTCGGTCTCGACTTCGCCGAAGGCGCGCATCAACCCGTCCACGTCATAGCGATGCACCGGCAGCCCATGCTCGGCGGCGCGGCTGATCGCGGTCAGCAGCGCGGTGCGGCGGACGGCATCCTCGGGCCCGGTCCAGAGCGGCTGGAAACCATGCTCGCGATAGAAGGTCGACACGCCGTCAACGCGCGCCGTGCCTTCGGCGAGGGCCTGCTTGAAGGGGCTGAACTGCTGCGCCTGGGCGGAGGGAACTGCCCCGAGACCGAGCGCCAGAACCAGCGCGGCAGCGCAGCTTGCCGAACGCAGCGACGCGCCCAGGCAGCGTGTGGACAGTTTCCGCATCTTGGTTCACCCCTGTTTTCACAAATACGCGTGTCAGCGTGGCAAGAAACCGCCGATTCCCGCCACTCACAAAACCGTTATCACCGCGCGCGGGTCTTGGCACGCATGCCGCTGCGTTCAGGAAGTCTTCACCCCGATGCGAGACGGTGCACCGCAGGGCCGCAGAACGCGGCGCTCCGGCAAGAAATTGCCGATGCAGCTTGCGTGGGGCCGAATCGGGCTTTGGAGAAGGGGCGAAATTGTGGCATAGATACCGCAGTCGAAAAAAAACAGGCACTCACACGCATCGCGACGCCCCGAAGGCCCGGCACCGTCGGGCGGCGACGCTGCACGCGACGCGACACGCGGTGCGAAGCGAAGTGGAGCAAGGGACAGGCAGAATGGCTGATGCTTCTACAGGGATGACACGGCGCGCCCTTCTGGGCGCATTCGCGGCGACCGTTGTAAGTGCGGCGCCCTTTTTCCCCGGCGTGACCGCCTACGCGCGCGGCGCGGGCGACATCCGGCGTTTGCGGATGTATTCGGGGCGCACGGGCGAACGGCTGGACATGATCTACTGGGTCGATGGCCGCTACGTCCCCGAATCCCTTCGGGAAATCAACCATTTCTGCCGCGACTGGCGCAACAACGAGGTCCACGCCATCGACACGCGCACCGTCGACATCCTGACCGCGACGGCGCGGCTGCTCGACACCAACGAGCCTTACATGCTGCTGTCGGGCTTCCGCTCGCAGGCCACCAACCGCATGCTGCGCGCCCGCTCGCGCAACGTGGCGCAGAATTCGCTGCACCTGACGGGCCGCGCGGCCGATGTTCGCCTGCGCTCGCACTCGGTCGCGCAGATGGCGCGCGCGGCGATCGCGCTCGGCGAAGGTGGCGTCGGGCGCTACTCGCGCTCGGACTTCGTGCATATGGACAGCGGACGCACGCGCAACTGGGGCGCCTGAGCGGGCACGCGCGCCCTGATCCGTCCCTTCGCGGCGCGGCGCCTCACGCCGCGCCGATTCGTCTCGCGCTCATCCGAACGTGATTTCTGCGGCCTGCGAATCTGCGCCATACTGCCAGCAATCTGCCACAAACCCGCAGTATCGCGTGGTTGATCCCGACCGGCCGCAATCGCGGACCGGGACAGGGCGCAGGGCAAGGGGCAGACGCAAGCGGCATGCTGGACTTCGTGAATGTCAGCAAATCCTTCTGGACCGGCCAGAAGCGCAAGGTGATCCTGGATCGTGCCAGTTTCAGCGTGCGCGCTGGCGACTCGATCGGTATCCTGGCGCAGAATGGCACCGGAAAGACGACGATCATCAACATGATGGCGGGGCTCGAGCGCCCGGATGAGGGACAGATCCTGCGCATGGGGCGGGTGTCGTTTCCGCTCGGCTTCGTCGGTGGCGTGGTCAACCGCCACACCGGCACCGAAAATGCCCGCTACATCGCCCGGCTTTATCAGCTTGACCCCGACCAGGTCGAAGCCTTCTGCCGCTGGCTGGCCGATATCGGTGAATATTTCGACATGCCCGTGGGCACCTACAGCCAGGGCATGAAGGCGCGGTTCTCGTTTTCGCTGATGGCGGCGCTCGAATTCGACGTCTACCTGATCGACGAGGGCATGCCCACCACCACCGACGTCAGGTTCAACCGCCGCGCCGGGCAGGTCCTGCGCGAGCGGCTGGCGCGGGGCACGGTGGTGATGGTCTCGCACCAGGCCGACACGCTCGAGCGGTTCTGCAACCGCGCCGCCGTGCTGCGCGACGGGCAGCTTTACATGTTCGACACGCTCGAGGAGGCGAAAGAGCTGTATGACTACGCAGATTAAGGCCTCCCGCTTCCGCCTGCGCCGCAAGGGGGGCGGCGCCCCTCAACCGGCAGCACAGCCCGAGGCCGCGCGCCGCGACGCTGACTCCCGCCCGGCGGCATCCGACACCGCCGCGCCCGAAACAGGCGCGCCCGCGCGTGCCGAGGCCAGCACCGAGCTTGACGCCATCCGCGCCGAGAACCTGACCGCGCGTCAATTGCGCATGGCGATGCGCGTTGCCGCGCGCCACGGCATCCGGCCGAGCTCGCAGCTCGATGCGGTCCGGCTGCTGCGCAAGCGCGGCATCGACCCCTTTGCGCGGTCGACCATGCTGGAGTTGGTGCGCGCCGACCCGCCACCCGAGGCCGCTGCCGAAGCGCCCGCCCCCGCTGCGGAGGCCGAAGGCACCGGCCGCGCGCTGGCGCTGCGCAAGTCCAAGGCCCCCGCCAAGCGCGAAGCGTCAAGGCTGCCGGATGCCGCCGGCAAGGCGCGGCTGGACAAGCTCGCCGCCGAACGCGAGGCCGAGGTCGCGCGCGTTCAGGCCGGTATCGCGCGGCGCCGCCGGCGCCGGATGGCGCTGCTGGCCGCCCGGCTCGCGGTGTTCGTGGCCTTGCCGACCTTCATCGTCGGCTATTATTTCGCCGTTCTGGCCACGCCGCTCTACGCGACGCAATCGGAATTCGTGATCCAGCAGGCCGAGCCGGCCATGTCCGGCGCCGGCGGCCTCGAGGGCATGATGCCCGGCGCGGGCGCGCTGGGGCTTGGCCCCTCGCAGGATTCGGTGACCGTGCAGGGGTTCCTGCAATCGCGCGGCGCGATGCGGCGGCTCGACGCCGAGGAAGGCTTCCGGGCGCATTTCTCGGACCCGTCGATCGATGCGCTGCGCCGGCTTGCCCCCGACGCCTCGGACGAGGCGATGTATCGGCTCTATCAGCGCCATGTGCAGATCGGGTTCGACCCCACCGAAGGCATCGTCCGGCTTGAAGTTCTGGCCACAACCCCCGAAGACAGCGAGCGTTTTGCCCGCGCACTGATCTCCTATGCCGAAGAGCAGGTGGACCTGATGACCGCGCGCATGCGCGACAGCCAGATGGCGGACGCCCGCGACAACCTGGCCGAGGCGGAGGAGAGCATGCGCGCCGCGCGCCGCGACGCCGTCGAACTGCAGGAACGGTTCGCGGTGCTCTCGGGCGAGGTCGAGGTGTCGATGATCTCGCAGCAGATCATCACGCTCGAGACCGAACTCAGCCAGGCGCGGCTGGCGCTGCAGGACCTGCAGGCGAACCTGCGGCCCAACCCCGCGCGGGTGGAGCGGTTGCAGCGCCGGGTGAGCAACCTCGAAGACGAGATCGCCACGCTGCGCGGCTCGATGACCCAGGGCAACGCCGAAGGGACATCGCTCGCGCGCATCCAGAGCGAACTGATCATGGCCGAAGCCGATGTCCAGACGCGTCAGATGCTGCTGTCACAAGCGCTTCAGGCGCTCGAAAGCGCGCGGATCGAGGCCGGTCGCCAGGTGCGCTATCTGTCGCTGAGCGTCGAGCCCATCGCCCCCGACGAACCCAGCCACCCGCGCGCGTTCGAGAGCACCGCGCTTGCCTTCCTGGTCTTCGGCGGGGTCTATCTGCTGCTGGCGATGACCGCGTCGATCCTGCGCGAACAGGTCTCGGGGTGATGCATGAAGCCGAGTGCCTTCAGAGGCTTGCGCGACGTTATTCAACCGTGACCGATTTCGCCAGATTGCGCGGCTGGTCGACATCCGTGCCGCGCGCGACGGCGGTGTGATAGGCCAGCAGCTGCGCCGGAACCGCGTAGACGATGGGGGCAAGCAGCGGGTCGAGCGCGGGCATCGGCAGGCTGTGCGGCACCTCGCCGGCCTGGGCCAGCCCCACGGGGTCCGAGATCAGCAGCACCTGCCCGTTGCGCGCCAGAACCTCGTGCATGTTCGACACGGTCTTGTCGAACAGCGCATCGTGCGGCGCCATCACCACCACCGGCACCTGCTGGTCGATCAGCGCGATGGGGCCGTGCTTGAGTTCGCCCGCCGCATAGCCTTCGGCGTGGATATAACTGATTTCCTTCAGTTTCAGCGCGCCTTCGAGTGCCAGCGGGTACAGCGGACCGCGGCCCAGGAACAGCACGTCGCGCGCCTCGGCCAGCGCTTCGGCGAGCGTCGCGATCGCCGCGTCGCGCGCGATGGCCTGCGCCACCAGCTCGGGCAGCGCGGCGAGCGTTTCCAGACGCTCGGCCAGCGCGCCCGCGTCCAGCCGCCCGCGCTGTTCGGCCGCGCGCAGCGCCAGCATCAGCAGCACCGTCAGCTGCGCGGTGAACGCCTTGGTCGAGGCCACGCCGATTTCGGGCCCCGCATGGATCGGCACCGCCACATCGGCCTCGCGCGCGATGGACGAGCTCGGCACGTTCACCACCGCCACGCTGCGCGCCACCTTGCCGGCCGTGTGGCGCAGCGCGGCGAGCGTGTCGGCGGTTTCGCCCGACTGGCTGATCAGCACGACCACGTCGCCGGGGGTCAGCACCGGGTCGCGGTAGCGGAATTCGGACGCGATATCGCACTCCACGGGCAGCCCGGCCAGTTGCTCGAACCAGTATTTCGCCACCTGGCCCGCATAATGCGCCGTCCCGCAGGCGACCAGCACCACGCGGCTGGCGGTGGTGAAATCGACCCCCTCGGGCAGCGCCAGCGAGCGCCCGTCGGGCGCGGTGTGCGCGGCGAGCGTGGCGCGCAGCACCGAGGGCTGCTCGGCGATTTCCTTGGCCATGAAGTGGCGGTGCCCGGCCTTGTCGACCTGAAACTGGTCGGCGCCGATCTCGGTCAGCGGGCGCTGCACGGGGCGGCCGTCGATGTCCGAGATCGTCACGCCCGCGCGGGTCAGCACCGCCACGTCGCCCTCGTCCAGATAGGTGACGCGATTGGTCAGCGGCGCCAGCGCGATGGCGTCCGAGCCCAGATACATCTCGCCCGCGCCATGCCCCACGGCCAGCGGCGAGCCCTTGCGCGCACCGATCAGCAGGTCGGGGTGATCCTGAAACAGGAACACCAGCGCGAAGGCGCCATCCAGCCGCGCCAACGTGGCCCGCGCCGCCGTCTCGGGGTCCATCCCGGCGCCGAGATGCCGCGCGGTGAGCTGCACGATGGTCTCGGTGTCGGTGGCGCTTTCGAAATTCGCGCCCTCGGCGGTGAGCTCGTCGCGCAGGGTGCGGAAATTCTCGATGATGCCGTTATGGACCACCGACACGCGCCCGGCGTGATGGGGATGGGCGTTTTCCACCGTCGGCGCGCCGTGGGTGGCCCAGCGGGTGTGCCCGATCCCGACACGGCCGGGCAGCGGGTCATGCACCAGCAGGTCCGACAGCGCCCAGAGCTTGCCCACCGCGCGGCGGCGGTCCAGCGCCCCGTCGGCGCGCAGCGTCGCGATCCCGGCGCTGTCATAGCCGCGGTATTCCAGCCGCCGCAGCGCGTCCAGGATGATCGGCGAGACCTCGTGCTGTCCCAGGATGCCCACGATTCCGCACATGATCTCAGCCCTTTCCGCCCTTCGCCTTCGCCGCGCGCAGCCGCGCCATCAGCCGCGCCGCAAGCCCCGGCCGGGTCTCCTGCCGCGCCCGCCCCAGCGCCAGCGCGCCGTCGGGCACATCCTCGGTGATGACCGACCCCGACCCCGTCAGCGCCCCGGCGCCCACGCGCACCGGCGCGACGAGCATCGTGTCCGAGCCGATGAAGGCCCCGGCACCGATCTCGGTGCGGTGCTTGAACACCCCGTCATAGTTGCACGTCACGGTGCCCGCGCCGATATTCGCCCCCGCGCCGACATGCGCGTCGCCCAGATAGCTCAGGTGGTTGGCCTTGGCCCCGGCCTCGAGCACGGCGTTCTTGACCTCGACGAAATTGCCCACGCGCACATCCTCGGCCAGTTCGGCGCCCGGGCGCAGGCGCGCATAGGGGCCGACCACCGCGCCACGGCTGACATGCGCGCCTTCCAGATGCGAGAACGCCCGGATCACCGCGCCGCTTTCGACCGTGACGCCGGGGCCGAACACCACATGCGGCTCGATCACCGCGTCGCGCCCGATCACCGTGTCGGCGGCAAAGAACACCGTGTCGGGCGCCACCAGCGTCACGCCATCGTCGAACGCCTGCGCGCGCATCCGCGCCTGCAGCGCAGCCTCGGCGGCGGCAAGCTCGGCGCGGGTGTTGATGCCCAGCGTCTCGGCCTCGGCGCAGCGCACGACGCCGGCCGACAAGCCTCGCGCGCGCGCCACCGCGACGATATCGGTCAGGTAATACTCGCCCGCGGCATTGTCGTTGCCCACCGCGTCGATCAGGTCGAACAGCACCGCGCGGTCGGCGCAGACCAGCCCGGAATTGCACAGGGCGATCGCGCGTTCCTCGGCGGTGGCGTCCTTGAACTCGACGATCCGCGCCAGTGCCTCGCCCGCCATCACCAGCCGGCCGTAGCGGCCTGGATCGGCGGCCTCGAAGCCCAGCACGACCAGGTCGTGGCGCGCACGCGCGTCGGCCAGCGCCTGCAGCGTCTCGGCGCCCACGAACGGCGTGTCGCCATAAAGGACCACCACGTCCCCCGCCTGCCCGTCGAGCGCGGCGCGCGCCTGCGCGACGGCATGCGCGGTGCCCAGTTGCTCGGTCTGTTCGACGACCACCGCCTCGGGGTCCTCGTCCGCGACCACCGCGCGCACCTGCGCCGCGCCGTGCCCGGCCACGACCACCACGCGTGCCGGCTCCAGCACCGCCCCCGCGCGCAGCGCGTGCACCACCAACGGCACGCCACCCAGCGGGTGCAGCACCTTGGGCAGGTCCGAGTTCATGCGGGTTCCCTGCCCCGCAGCAAGGATCACGAGCGATCGGGTCATCTGTGCGGCGTCTCCGGTCGGAATGGGCGGCGATGCGGCATCGCGGCACCCGTTATTCCCGGATGCGTCGGCGGATGCAACGCCGCCGCCGTTCACGCCCGGTTTCACGCTGCAACACGCGCGGCGCTGCATCGCGGGCGTTTGCGCTTGACGCGCATCAAGGAACCGCCCACCAACTGAGGGCATCTTGCGCGGGGCCGCCACGCAACACCCTGAGGAGGAGAGCCATCATGTACAATCGCATCATCTGCGCCGTGGATCTGAGCAACGCCGCGCAGAGCAAGGCGCTGCTCGAGCGCGCCGCGAAGCTGCTCAGCGCTGGCGGCGAGATCCGGCTTCTGCACGTGCTCGAAGAGGTGCCGAGCTACATCGCCGCCGAATTGCCGCGCGACCTTGCCGACCGGCGCGAGGCCGAGACGCGCGTGGAGCTCAAGGCGATGATCGCCGGGGTCGAGGCGCGCGTCGCCCCCGAGGTCCGCACCGGCGCGGCCTCGGCGCAGATCCTCGAATCCGCCGCGGACAGCGACGCCGAGCTGATCATGATCGCCTCGCACAAGCCCGGCATGAGCGACTATTTCATCGGCTCGACGGCCGCGCGCGTGGTGCGTCACGCGCAGTGTTCGGTGCTGATCGTCCGCGTCTGAGCCGCCGCGACCGCGCGTCAATCCGCTGGCGAGTGCGGTCATGCTGCGTTACGGTGCAGGCCGAGACACACCACCGAGGGAGCCGGAAAATGTATGATACCATCGTGATCGCCGCCGCGCTGTTCAGCAAGGGCGAGACCACCCGCGACCTGATCGAGAAGGCCAAGCCGATGCTGAATGACGGCGGCAAGCTGGTGCTCGTGCACGTGCTCGAGGAGGTGCCGCGCTATGTCGCCCCGCAGATCCCCAAGGAACACCTGACCGCCCACCAGCGCGAGGTTCAGGACACGCTCGAAGAGCTTGCGAAAAGCGCCGGCGACACCCCGTGCGAGGTGGTGGTGCGGTCGGGGACGCCGTCCATGGGCATTCTGGGCACCGCGAAGGAAAAGAAGGCCGATCTGATCATGATCGCCTCGCACAAGCCCGGATTCAGTGACTATTTCATCGGTTCGACCGCCGCGCGGGTGGTGCGGCATTCGCCGATCTCGGTGCTTGTGCTGCGCTGATCCACCGCGGCCCGGCGCCCGTCGGGCTGCCGGGCGCCCCTCATGTTCGGAGACACCCCATGTTCGAATCGATCGTCGTTGCCGCGGCACTGTTCAACAAGGGCGCGACGTCGCGCGGCCTGATCGAGAAGGCAGCGCGCATGCTCAAGCCCGGCGGCAGCATCACGCTGGTGCATGTGATGGACGAACTGCCCACCTACATGGCCGCCGCGGTCAGCAAGGAGCAGCTCTCCAGACACCGCAAGGCGGTGCGCGAGCAGCTCGAATCGCTTGCGGCCTCGGCACGGGGCAAGCAGGTCGATATCGATCTGCGCACCGGCCGCCCATCGACCGGGATCCTCGAATGCGCGAAGGAGTGCAACGCCGATCTGATCATGATCGCCTCGCACAAGCCCGGATTCAGTGACTTTTTCATCGGCTCGACCGCAACGCGCGTGGTCCGGCACGCCCCCGTCGCGGTGCTGGTCTCGCGGCGACATAGCTGAGCCGGCCAACGTCGCATACGGACCTTTCCAGCGCCGCGCCGACGGTTATGTATCGTGCAGTCCGGTCCTTACTCCAGGAGCACATCGCATGACCGATCCGCTGGTGATCTTCACCCCCTCGGGCAAGCGCGGGCGCTTCCCCGTCGGCACGCCCGTGCTGAGCGCAGCGCGGCAGCTGGGCGTGGATCTCGACAGTGTGTGCGGGGGGCGTGGCATCTGCTCGAAGTGTCAGGTCGCTCCGGGGGTGGGCACGTTTTCCAAGCACGGTGTGACGGTGGAACCGGGCGCGCTGTCGGCGTGGAACGCGGTCGAACAGCGCTACAAGGACAAGCGCGGCATGATCGACGGGCGGCGGCTGGGCTGTCAGGCGCAGATCATGGGCGATGTGGTGGTCGACGTGCCCCCCGAAAGCCAGGTGCACCGGCAGGTGGTGCGCAAGGCCGCCGCCGCGCGCGACATCGTGATGGACCCCGCCACCCGGCTTTACTATGTCGAGGTTGCCGAGCCCGACATGCACGAGCCCAGCGGCGACTTCGAACGCCTCGCCGCTGCGCTCGAAAAGCAGTGGGACATCAGGGATATCCGTGCGGGTCTTGATGTGATGCGCAAACTTCAGCCGACCCTGCGCAAGGGGGCGTGGGCCGTCACCGTGGCGCTCTGGCGCGACCATCGCGGCGGGCCGGCCGAGGTGCTCGACCTCTGGCCCGGTCTGCGCGAGGCACCGCTTTACGGCATGGCGATCGATCTGGGCTCCACCACCATCGCCGCGCATCTGGTCGAGTTGCGCACCGGCGCGGTCGTCGCCTCGAACGGGGTGATGAACCCCCAGATCCGGTTCGGCGAGGATCTGATGAGCCGCGTCAGCTACGCCATGATGAACCCCGGCGGCGATACCGAGATGACCCGCGCGGTGCGCGAGGGCATGGACCGCCTGATCGCCGAGACCGCGGCCGAGGCGGGGATCGAGGCGCGCGAGATCGTCGAGGCCGTCGTGGTCTGCAACCCGGTCATGCACCACCTGTTTCTGGGCATCGACCCGGTCGAGCTTGGCCAGGCGCCGTTTGCGCTGGCGACCTCGGACGCGGTGACCCTGGGCGCGCGGGAGGTCGATCTGCGCGAACTCAACCCCGCCGCGCGGCTGTATCTGCTGCCCTGCATCGCGGGCCATGTCGGCGCCGATGCCGCCGCCGTCGCGCTGTCCGAGGCGCCCGACCGGTCCGACGATCTGGTGCTCGTGGTCGATGTCGGCACCAACGCCGAGATCCTGCTGGGCAACCGCGACCGCGTGCTGGCGTGCTCCTCGCCCACGGGTCCCGCGTTCGAGGGCGCGCAGATCAGCTCGGGCCAGCGCGCCGCCCCCGGCGCGATCGAGCGCATCACCATCGACCCCGAGACCCGCGAGCCGCGCTTCAAGGTGATCGGCTGCGATCTGTGGTCCGACGAGCCCGGCTTCACCGACGCCACCGCGGCGACCGGCGTCACCGGCATCTGCGGCTCGGGCATCATCGAGGCGGTGGCCGAGATGCGCATGGCCGGGATCGTCGATGCCGCCGGCCTGATCGGCGGCCCCGCGCAGACGGGGACCGCGCGGTGCGAAGCTGACGGGCGCACCCACGCCTATCTGATCCACGATGCCAGCGCCGAGGGCGGGTCGCGCATCACCGTAACACAGGGCGATATCCGTGCGATTCAATTGGCGAAATCGGCGCTCTACGCCGGTGCGCGCCTGCTGATGGACGAGCTCGGCGTCGACCGCGTGGACCGCGTGGTGCTGGCCGGCGCGTTCGGCGCGCATATCTCGACCAGGCACGCCATGGTGCTGGGCATGATCCCCGACGCGCCGCTCGAGCGTGTGACCAGCGCCGGCAACGCCGCCGGGACCGGCGCGCGCATCGCGCTGTGCAACATCGCTGCCCGCGCCGGGATCGAGGAGACCGTGCGCCGCATCCACAAGGTCGAAACCGCGATCGAACCGCGCTTTCAGGAGCATTTCGTCAACGCCAGCGCCCTGCCGCACGCGGTCGATCCGTTCCCCGAGCTTGCTCGCGTGGTCACCCTGCCGCAGGTCAGCCACAACACCGGCGGCGAGGGCGGCGGGCGCCGGCGACGGCGCAGCGCCTAGCGTGGGGCGAGCGCGGCGCCGGGTGCTGCGGCGTTCTCCAGCAGCGCCTGCACGTAAGTGGCGACCGAGCGGAAGCAGATCACCGTGATCTCGGCGTCACCCGAGCGCCACAGCGCCACCGCCGCCTGCGCCGCGCGGGTGCGGCGGATCTCGGCCTCGCCCAGCCGCGCGATGTCCACGGGGGCCAGCTTCATCACCACCTCATCGGCGCGCCGGCCGCTCAGCGTGAACATCGCGCGCGCGTCGGACACGTCGGCGAGCGTGGCGAAGCTGTTCGCCAGCGCCTCGCGCAGCGCGGCAAGCACGCGCGCGGTGTCGGCGGGCGGGACCATGACCAGTAGCTCGTCGGGCGACATCCAGGCCACATGCGCGGACCCGGCGCGCGTGATCGCGCGCTGGCCCGGGACCTTGACGCCCAGCCCCGTTTCCAGCGCCTGCGCCAGCGCCGGATCGTCGAGCGCCGCGCGCAGGGTGATCATGCCGCGCGCGGGGGCCGCGGTCACCCGCACCATGCCTGCGTCATCCATCGATGCGCGCTCCTTTCCTGTCGAACACCACCGGGTCCACGATCCGCGCCCTGATCCGTGCCTCCTCCGGACCGGCGAAGCGCAGCACCTCGCCCATCCGGTCGGGGCCGCGATGGACCAGTCCCAGCGCGATGCCGCGTCCCAATGTCGCCGAGTAGTAGCTTGATGTGACACGCCCTTCGGTGTTGATCTGGCCGTTTGCATTGCGCTCGCCGGCGATCGCCAGCGCGCCGTGCGGCAGCACCGACCCGTCGAGCGTTTCCAGCCCCACCAGCTTCCAGCGGTCGGGGTCGGTCATGCCGCTGCGCTCCATCCCGCGCTTGCCCAGGAAGTCGGTCTTCTTCTTGCTGATCGCCCAGTTCAGGCCCAGATCCTGCGGGATCACCGTGCCGTCGGTCTCGTCCCCGATCATGATGAAGCCCTTTTCGGCGCGCAGGATATGCAGCGCCTCGGTCCCGTAGGGCATGACGCCCAGATCCGCGCCCTCGGCCAGCAGCCTGTCCCACAGCGCGCGGCCCTGCCCGGCGGGCACCGCGACCTCGAAGCTCAGCTCGCCCGAGAAGCTGATGCGGAACACCCGCGCCGGGATGCCGCCCAGCGTGCCCTCGGTCCAGGCCATGAAGGGCAGCGCCTCGCGGCTCAGATCCATCCCGCCCAGGCGTTCAAGCAGCGTGCGCGCCCTGGGGCCGACCACGGCGATCTGCGCGAACTGCTCGGTCAGGTTGACGGTGTGGACCTTCCAGTCCCACCATTCGCATTGCAGCCAGTCCTCCATCCAGCCATGCACATGCTCGGCCCCGCCGGTGGTGGTGTGCACCAGGAACGACTGCTCATCGAGCCGCGCGACCACGCCGTCATCCATCAGGAAGCCGTTTTCATTGCACATCAGCCCGTAGCGGCAGCGCCCCGGCTTCAGCGTGGACATCATGTTGGTGTAGAGCATGTCCATGAGGCGCGGCGCATCGGGGCCGGAGACGAGGATCTTGCCCAGCGTCGAGGCATCGAGCAGCCCGATATTGCTGCGCGCGTTCCTGACCTCGCGGTTGACGGCGGCGTGCGTGTCCTCGCCTGCGCGGCGATAGCAGAAGGGCCGGCGCCACTGCCCGACAGGTTCCCACTGCGCGCCGTTTTCCGCGTGCCAGTCGTGCAGCGGCGTGCGGCGCAGCGGCTGGAACAGCTCGCCCTTGGCCTCGCCGGCGATGGCGCCCAGCGAAATGGGGGTATAGGGCGGGCGGAAGGTGGTGGTGCCGGTGGCCGGGATCGGTTGACCCAGTGCATCCGAAAGCACTGCAAGGCCGTTGATATTGCTCAGCTTACCCTGATCGGTGGCCATGCCCAGCGTGGTGTAGCGCTTGGCGTGTTCGACCGACTGATACCCCTCGCGCGCGGCAAGCTGCAGGTCCGAGACCTTCACGTCGTTCTGGAAATCGAGCCACATCTTCGCGCGCAGCTCGTAGTCGGCCTGCGCGGGCATCATCCAGATCTGGCGCAGCGGGGCCTCGGGGGTCGCCTCGGCCTGCGCGGCGGGGCCGGGATCGGCGCTGTGTCCGGTGGCCTGCGCAGCGGCGGCGCCAGCGGCGTGGGCATCGGCCAGCCCCTCGGGGGCGCCCAGCGCACCGCTGGCCGCGCCGGCGCAGGCGACGAAGCCCGCCCCGTCATGGCCCAGCGGCGGACGGTCGGGGTCGGGGCGAAAGAACGCCCGCGCGTCGTCCCAGACCAGCTTGCCCCCGCAATGCGACCACAGATGCACCACCGGCGACCAGCCGCCCGACATCGCCACCGCATCGCAGGCGATGGTTTCCGTGGTCGCCACGCCGCGGCTGTCGATCCGGCACAGCGCCACGCCGGTGACGCGCTTGCCGCCCGCGACCTTGCGGATGCCGTGCCCGGTCAGCACGCGCAGCCCCAGCGCGCGCGCGCGGGCGGGCAGCGCGCCGGTGGCCTCGGGGCGGGCGTCGATGATGGCGGGAACCTCCTGCCCGGCCTCGGCCAGCGCGATGGCGGTGCGGTAGGCGTCATCATTGTTGGTGACGACCACGGTGCGCGCGCCGGGGCTGACGGCCCAGTTCACCACATAGTCGCGCACCGCCGAGGCCAGCATCACCCCCGGCAGGTCGTTGCCCGCAAACGAGAGCGGACGTTCGATCGCGCCGGTGGCGGTGATCACGCGGCCCGCGCGCACCCGCCACAGCCGCTGGCGCGGGCCGGGGCTGTCGGGGGCGTGGTCGGTCAGGCGTTCGTAGCCCAGCACATAGCCGTGGTCGTAGACACCCGCGCCCATGCAGCGCCGCCGCCGGGTGACGTTGGGCATGGCGTCGAGCGCGTCCAGCGCTGCGGCGATCCACGCATCGGTGGGCTGGCCGTCGATCACCACGCCATCCACCGGCGCGCGCCCGCCCCAATGGGCGGTCTGCTCCCACAGCAGCACGCGCGCGCCGGCGCGGCCCGCCGCAAGCGCCGCCTGAAGCCCCGCCACGCCGCCGCCGATCACCAGCACGTCGGCGAAATCATAGGCCAGCTCGTAAGTGTCGGGGTCGCGCGCTTCGGCCTTCGGCGCGGCACCCAGGCCCGCCGAGCGGCGGATGATCGGTTCGTAGACATGTTTCCAGAAGGCGCGCGGGCGCAGGAAGGTCTTGTAGTAGAACCCCGCCGTCAGCACCTGCGGCACCAGGCTGTTGACCGCCAGCAGGTCGAACTCGAGCGACGGCCAGTGGTTCTGGCTGCTTGCCGCCATCCCGGCGTGCAGCTCGGTCGTGGTGGCGCGGGCGTTGGGCTCGAACCGGTCGCCGCCGCCAAGGCCGACCAGCGCGTTCGGTTCCTCGGCGCCCGAGGCGACGATGCCGCGCGGGCGGTGATACTTGAACGACCGCCCCACAAGCATCTGGTCCGCCGCCAGCAGTGCCGAGGCGAGCGTGTCGCCCGCGAACCCGCGCAGATGGCGGCCGTTGAAGGTGAATCTGACGCTTTGCGCGCGGTCGATCAGCCGACCGCCGCTCTCCAGTCGGTGGCTCATGCGTGTCCCTCCCGGTCGGGGCGGCGGGCCTTGATCTTCGCCACGACCTCGGGCGGCGGTTCGGTGGTCTGCGCGGGATAGGTGGCGAACACCTCGAGCGTCACGGTGCAGCGCGCGGCGATGAACCATTTGCCGCAGCCATAGGCATGGCGCCAGCGCTCGAAATGCACGCCCGAGGGGTTGCGACGCGCGAACATGTAGCTTTCGAACGCATCATCATCCGATCCGGGGCCCGACCGCGTCAGATGCGCCTCCCCGCCCGGCGCGAACTCGGTTTCCTCGGCGGTGACGCCGCAACAGGGACAGCTCAGCAGCAGCATGGCGCGCTCCGGTTCAGGGACCGGGCGCGCCGCGTCGCGCGCTCAGTCGAAGGTTTCGACCACGAAGGCCGGCGGGGCGGAATTGGCGGCGCTGTCCGACAGCCCGCCGGTCTTGGGGGCCAGAACCAGCCCGGCGGCCAGCAGCGGCAGCAGGGCGCCGAACACGAAGGCCGCGATGCGGCCCGGGTGGCGCATGACGGCGTTGTAGAGCAGATAGTAGCGCATGATGTCTCCGAAAGCTGGTTCGCAAGCGGAGATAGGCGCGTGCGCCACAAAGTCACAAGGGGTCCGGCGAAAATTTCCGCCGCCACGTTGCCGCAGGCATTGCGGACCGGCGCGCGGGTCAATGCGCCACCCCCGCGGCAACGCTTTCGTCGACGAAGCGCCCCTCGCGGAACCGCGCGAGCGAAAACGCGTCGGTCAGGGGCGAGGAGCCCTTGGCCATCAGCTCGGCCATCGCCCAGCCCGATCCCGGCGTCGCCTTGAACCCGCCCGTGCCCCAGCCGCAGTTGATGAAGCACCCGCCCAGCGGCGTTTTCGACAGGATCGGCGAGCGATCGCCGGTCATGTCCACGATCCCGCCCCACTGGCGCAGCATCTTCAGCCGGCTGATCATCGGGAAGGTCTCGCACAGCGCGCGGACGGTTTCCTCGATGTGGTGCCAGCTGCCGCGCTGGGTGTAGTTGTTGTAGCCGTCCGCGCCGCCGCCGATCACCATCTCGCCCTTGTCGGACTGGCTCATGTAGCCGTGCACGGTGTTGGCCATCACCACCACGTCCATGCAGGGCTTGATGGGTTCCGACACCAGCGCCTGCAACGCCACCGACTCGATCGGCAGGCGGAAACCCGCCATATCCGCCAGCCGCCCCGAATGCCCCGCAACCACGATGCCCAGCTTGTCGCAGCCGATGGTGCCGCGCGTGGTGGTGACAGCGGAGACGTTGCCGCCCGCGCTTTCGACCCCGGTCACGGCGCAGTTCTCGATCACGTGCATCCCCATCGCCGCGCAGGCCCGCGCATAGCCCCACGCCACCGCGTCATGGCGCGCCGTGCCCGCGCGCGCCTGCCACAGCGCCCCCAGCACCGGGTAGCGCGGGCCGGCAAGGTTGATGATCGGCACCCGGCGCTTGACTTCGGCGGGCGAGATGAAGCGCGTGTCCACGCCCTGCAACGCGTTCGCGCGCTCGGTGCGCAGATAGCCGCGCTTTTCATGCTCGGTCTGCGCCAGCATCATCACGCCGCGCGGGCTGAACATGATGTTGTAGTTCAGCTCCTGGCTCAGGTCCTCGAACAGCGACCGCGACTTCTCGTAGAGCGCCGCGGACGGGTCCTGCAGATAATTCGAGCGGATGATCGTGGTGTTGCGCCCGGTGTTGCCGCCGCCCAGCCATCCCTTGTCCAGCACCGCGACATTGGTGATGCCGTGATTCCTGCCCAGGTAATACGCCGTCGCCAGCCCGTGCCCGCCCGCGCCCACGATCACCACATCGTAGCGCGCGCGCGGCTCGGGGCTGGGCCAGGCCTGCGGCCAGCCGGAATGCTGGCGCATCGCTTCGCGCAGGATGGCGAATGCCGAATAGCGTGTCATGGCGCACCCTCGCAGCCCGTCATTGCGTGTCTATCTGGACCGCTGCCCGATTCCCGCGCCGACCGCAAGCGGCACGCTGGGGCGAAAAGCGACACGCCCGCGGGCTGCGACGCGATGTCCCGATTGCGCGCTCATGAGGCCGCGCGCGCCCTGCCCCCCTTTTGCCGCATCGCATGCCGGGTTACATAGCCGATGCACGAGGGACGGCGATCGGAACTGCAGATGAACATGTTCGGCTTCTGGGTGGTGGCACTGGCGATCACCGTGTTGGTGATCGTTCTGATGATTCTGGCGCTGCTGCGCAGCCGCCCCGAGGACAGCGACGAGGCACATGCCCGCGAGATGCGCGTCTACCGCGACCAGCTTGATGAGGTGGAGCGCGATCTCGCCCGCGGCGTGATCGGCCGCGACGAGGCGGCCCGCCTGCGCACCGAAGTGTCGCGCCGCCTGCTCGAGGCCGACCGCGCGCGCAGCCGCCATGTCGGGCGCGGCCCCGCGTCGGGTGTGATGCGCCCGCTGGGCTTTGCGGCGGTGCTGGCGCTCGCGCCGCTGGCGGTTGCGACCTATGTCTGGGTCGGCGCGCCGGGCTATGGTGATCTGCCGCTCGCGCAGCGCCTGGCGTCGGCCGACGATCTGCGCGCCAACCGCCCCGATCAGGCCGCGCTCGAGGCGCGCATGGCCGAGACCCGGCCCGCCAGCCCGCCCTCGGACCCCGAACACGAGCAGCTGGTCGAGCAGCTGCGCGAGGCGCTGACCAACCGCCCCGACGACCTGCAGGGCCACCGGCTTCTGGCGCATAACGAGGCGATGCTGGGCAACTTCGCCGCCGCCGCGCGCGCGCAGCAGCGCGTGACCGAACTGCGCGGCGATGCGGCCGGCGCCGAGGAGTTCGTGGTGCTGGCCGAATACCTGATCCTTGCCGCCGGCGGCGCAGTGTCGCCCGAGGCCGAACGCGTGCTGGAACAGGTGCTGCGGCGCGACCCGTCGAACGGCGTGGCGCTCTACTATTCGGGGCTGCTGTTCGCGCAAACGGGTCGGCAGGACCGCACCTTCGAGATCTGGCGCCGTCTGCACGACATGAGCCCCGGCGACGCGCCCTGGATGGACGAGGTCCGCGCCTCGCTGCCCGAACTGGCGGAAATCGCGGGCGTGCGCTACACCCTGCCCCCGCGTCCCGCCGCGCGCGGCGCCGAGATCGCGGGCCCCGGCCCCACGCGTGAAGAGATCGAAGCCGCCGCGGACCTGCCGCAGGAAGAGCGCGAGGCGATGGTCGAGGGCATGGTCGCCGGGCTGATGAACCGGCTCGCCAACGAAGGCGGCCCGCCCGAGGACTGGGCGCGCCTGATCACCGCGCTGGGCGTGATGGGCGACACCGAGGCCGCGCAGGCGATCTGGGACGAGGCGCAGGTGAATTTCGGCGCCGAGCCCGAGGCACTGGCCCCGGTGCGCGACGCCGCCGAAGGTGCGGGGCTGCTGCAGTAACGCGCCCTGCCCCTGTGCGCCCTGCCCCTGTGCGCCCTGCCCCTGTGCGCCTTGCCCCTGTGCGCCTTGCCCCTGTGCGCCTTGCCCCTGTGCGCCTTGCCCCTGTGCGCCCCCGGCGCGCCGCGGGCGCTGCGCTCAGCGCCGCACGGTGCCGTCGCCCTCGACCAGATACTTGAAGCTGGTCAGCTGCTCGGCCCCTACCGGGCCGCGCGCGTGCAGCTTGCCGGTGGCGATGCCGATCTCGGCGCCCATCCCGAATTCGCCGCCATCGGCGAACTGCGTGGAGGCGTTGCGCATCAGGATCGCGCTGTCGAGCCGGGTGAAGAAGCTTTCGGCGGCGATGTCGTCCTCGGTCACGATCGCGTCGGTGTGCCCCGAGCCATGCGCGCGGATATGCGCGATCGCGCCGTCCAGATCATCGACCACCCGCGCCGCGATGATGCTGTCGAGGTATTCGCGCCCCCAATCGTCGGGCGCGGCCGGCACCACGCCGGGCAGTGTGGCAAGGCGCTCGCAGCCGCGCACCTCGACCCCCGCGTCGATCAGATCGGCGATCACCTGCGCGCCAAGGCCGTCGGCCAGTTCGCGGTGGATCAGCAGGCACTCGGCCGCGCCGCAGATCCCGGTGCGCCGGGTCTTGGCGTTCAACACCACGCGCCGGGCCTTGTCGGTGTCGGCGGCGGCGTCCAGATAGACGTGGCAGATCCCTTCGAGATGCGCGAAGACCGGCACGCGCGCCTCGGCCTGCACCAACCCCACCAGCCCCTTGCCGCCGCGCGGCACGATCACGTCGATCTCGCGCACCATGCGCAACATCTCGGCCACGGCGGCGCGGTCGCGGGTGGGCACGCGCTGGATCGCGGTTTCGGGCAGCCCCGCCGCGCGCAGCCCGTCCACCAGGCAGGCATGCAGCGCGGCGCTGGTCCCGAAGCTCTCGGACCCGCCGCGCAGGATCACCGCGTTGCCCGATTTCAGGCACAGCGCACCCGCGTCCGCGGTCACGTTGGGCCGGCTTTCATAGATCACCCCGATCACGCCCAGCGGCGTGCGCACCCGGCGGATGTGCAGCCCCGAGGGCCGGTCCCATTCGGCGATCACCTGCCCCAGCGGGTCGGGCTGGCCGGCGACCGCGCGCAGCCCGGCGGCGATGGCGCCGATGCGCGCCTCGTCCAGCATCAGCCGGTCGAGCATCGCCGGCGACAGCTCCTTGGCGCGCCCGGCCTCCATATCGGCGGCGTTGGCCTTCAGGATCGCGGGGGCCTGCGCCTCGACCGCCTGCGCGGCGCGTTCCAGCGCGGCGCGGCGCGCGGCGTGGGGGGCCTCGGCCAGCGCGACCGAGGCGGCGCGCGCCTGCACGCCGATCTGCGCCATCAGCGTGGCGATATCATCGGTGTCTTTCATGTTCCGCTCCCGGTGAGCACCATGTCGTCCCTGTGTATCAGCGCCGCGCGGCCCGGATAACCCAGAATCTCGCCGATCCGCGCGCTGTGCGCGCCGCGGATCGCGCGCGCCTCGTCGGCGGTGTAGCGCACCAGCCCCAGCCCCAGCGCCGCGCCGTCGGGGCCTTCGATGGCCACCGGATCGCCGCGCCCGAACCGGCCCGACACCGCCACCACGCCCGCAGGCAGCAGCGACTTGCCCGCGCGCAGCGGCCCCAGCGTCCCGCCATCGACGCGCAACGCCCCGCGCGGCTTCATCGCCGCGATCCAGCGCTTGCGCGCGCCCTGCGGGTCGCCCTGCGGCGCGAACCAGGTGCAGCGCGCCCCCGCCCCCAGCGCGGCCAGCGGGTGCGCGCCGCCGCCCGCGCCCAGCACCATCGCGCAGCCCCCGGCGGTGGCGATGCGCGCCGCCATCAGCTTGGTGCGCATCCCCCCGCGCGACAGCCCCGACGCCGCGTCGCCCGCCATCGCCTCGATCTCGGGCGTGATGGCGTCCACGCGCGGCAGATGCGTGGCCGAGGCGTCCAGCTGCGGGTTGGCGGTGTAAAGCCCGTCCACATCCGACAGCAGCACCAGCCGGTCGGCGCCGATGGTGACGGCCACCTGCGCGGCCAGCCGGTCGTTGTCGCCATAGCGGATCTCGTCGGTCGCCACGGTGTCGTTTTCGTTGACGATGGGCACCGCGCCCATGCCCAGAAGCGCGCCGAGCGTGGCGCGGATGTTCAGATAGCGGCGGCGGTCCTGCGTGTCCTCGAGCGTGACCAGCACCTGCGCGGCGGTGATGGCATGCGGCGCCAGCGCATCCTGATAGGCGCGGGCAAGCTGGATCTGCCCCACGGCGGCGGCGGCCTGCGACTGCTCCAGCGCCAGCGGCGCCACGCCCAGCCCCAGCACCGCGCGCCCCAGCGCGATCGAACCCGAGGACACGATCACCACCTCGGCACCGCCGGCGCGCAGCGCGGCGATATCCTCGGCCAGCCCGCGCAGCCAGGTCTGTCGCAGCCCGTTCGCATCCACCAGCAGCGCCGAACCGATCTTGACGACGACCCGCCGCGCCCCGCGCAGGCTCAGGGGCGCCACGGTTCATCCTCCGCAACCGCGCCACCACGGGCGCGCGCGATCTCGGAGCGCAGCGCACGCAGCACCTCGCGCACCCCCTGCCCCGACACCGACGAGAGCATCTGCACCGGCGCGCCCACGGCGGCCTCCAGCGCGGCGCGGCGCTCCGCCAACGCCTCGGCGTCCAGCGCGTCGGCCTTGCTGAGCGCGATCACGCGCGGCTTGGCGGCGACCACGGGCGAATAGGCGGCCAGTTCGGCATCGATCACGCGGTAATCCTGCGCGACATCGTCCGAGGTCGCGTCCACCAGCTGCAGCAGCACCGCGCAGCGTTCGACATGGCCCAGAAACCGGTCGCCCAGGCCCCGCCCTTCCGAGGCGCCCTCGATCAGTCCGGGGATGTCGGCCATCACGAATTCGCGCCCGTCCACGCTCACCACGCCCAGATTGGGGTGCAGCGTGGTGAAGGGATAATCCGCGATCTTCGGCCGCGCGTTCGAGGTCGCGGCCAGAAAGGTCGACTTGCCCGCATTGGGCAGCCCGGCAAGCCCCGCATCGGCGATCAGCTTCAGCCGCAGCCACAGCACGCGCTCGACCCCCGGCTGGCCGGGATTGGCGCGGCGCGGGGCCTGGTTGGTGGCGGTCTTGAAGCGCAGATTGCCCCAGCCGCCATTGCCGCCCTTTGCCAGCAACACGCGGGTGCCGGTCTCGGCCAGATCGGCGATCACGGTCTCGCCGTCCTCGTCCAGGATCTCGGTGCCCGCGGGCACGCGCAGCGTGATATCGTCCGCGTCGCGCCCGGTGCGGCCCTTGCCCATCCCGTGCTGGCCGTTCTTCGCCAGGAAATGCTGCTGATAACGGAAATCGATCAGCGTGTTCAGCCCGTCCACGGCCTCGGCCCAGACATCGCCGCCGCGCCCGCCGTCGCCGCCATCGGGGCCGCCATATTCGATGAACTTCTCGCGCCGAAACGACACGCAGCCCGCCCCGCCTCCGCCCGAGCGGATATGCACCTTGGCCAGGTCCAGAAATTTCATCGCGCATGCTCCGGCTGGGATCGCGCTTGCGCATAGCTACAAACGCCGCGCGGCTCAACCCGCCTTGCGTTCAGCGCACCCGGCGCGGGCCGAGCAACAGCCACAGGATGAAGCCGATGATCGGCAGGAAGAACACCAGCAGGATCCAGAACGTCTTGGCCAGCGGACCGGCGAGCGAGCCCAGCACCGACACGGTGACGAACACCACCACGATCAGGTGCAGCAGCCCGCTGAATTCGAGAACCACGCCGTTCATCTCAGCCCTGAGCGAGCCTGCGCTCACGCGCCGCGCGCAGCCGCGCGAAGTCGTCGCCCGCGTGATAGGACGACCGCGTCAGCGGCGTGGCCGAGACCATCAGGAACCCCTTGCCGCGCGCCGCCTTTTCATAGCCCGCGAATTCGTCGGGGGTGACGAAGCGGTCGACCGCGTGGTGCTTGGGCGTGGGCTGCAGATACTGGCCGATGGTGATGAAATCCACATCCGCCGCGCGCATGTCGTCCATCACCTGCAGCACCGACTGGCGGTCCTCGCCCAGGCCCACCATGATGCCCGATTTGGTGAACATCCGCGGGTCGAGCTCCTTCACCCGCTGCAGCAGCCGCAGCGAGTGGAAGTAGCGCGCGCCGGGGCGCACCTCGGGATAGAGGCCGGGGACCGTCTCGAGGTTGTGGTTGAACACGTCCGGCCGGGCCGCGACCACGGTTTCCAGCGCCGACGGGGCGCAGCGCAGGAAATCGGGGGTCAGGATCTCGATCGTGGTGCCGGGGGCGCGGTGGCGCACGGCGCGGATGGTCTGAGCGAAATGCTCCGCCCCGCCATCGTCCAGATCGTCGCGGTCGACCGAGGTGATGACCACATGGTTCAGCCCCAGCTTTTCGACCGCATGCGCCACGCGCCCCGGCTCGAACGCGTCCAGATCATCGGGGCGGCCGGTGGCGACGTTGCAGAAGGTGCAGCCGCGGGTGCAGACTTCGCCCATGATCATCATGGTGGCGTGGCCCTGGCTCCAGCATTCGCCGACATTGGGGCAGCCGGCTTCCTCGCACACCGTGGTGAGCTTGTTCTCGCGCATGATACGGCGGGTTTCGTTGTAGCCCGCCCCGCCGGGCGCCTTCACCCGGATCCACGCGGGCTTCTTCGGCTGCGGGTTGTCGACCCGGTGGGCCTTTTCGGGGTGGCGCTGGTCGGGGATGCTCAGATCGCGCGGCGACATGCGAGGGACTCCTTCTGCTCGGCCACTACATAACCCTTGCCGTCGCGTTTGTCCAAGTCTGCGCCGTGCGCCGGATGCATGCCCGGATCCCGTCCGCGTTCCGGATCGTGCCACAGGGGAAACACATTATTTCCGGATTTCGACTCTCGCGATGCTGAAAAATGCGTTAACGATACGCGACGCGTCTGTCGCCATGCAGGGAAGGAAATCGTGATGAGTCGAGAATTTACGTTCGAACAGGACGGGCTGTCCTACACCGTCATCGTCTCCGAGGCTGAAGACGGCAGCATTGACGCGACGATCACCATGAACGAAGGCTCCATGGACGTGAATGCGGTCTACTGGGGCGATGACGACTTTTCGGGTCCGAGCGCGAACCTTGGCGGCCCGCTGAACATGAACGGCGGCGGGTCGCGGTTCGAGGGCGAGCGCATCCAGTGGGACGACGCCGTGGCGCTCAGCCGTCCGGGGCTGGGCCGCGAAGGCGCGGACAAGGAAACCTTCCTGCAGGAGGGTGAAAGCCTGTCCGTGACGCTCGATGTCGACAGCATCGATGATGTCGACTTCATCGGGATCCGCGCCACCTCGGTCAATGGCGGCGATTCGATCAAGGGCGTCTCGGGCAATCCCGAAACCCCCGAGGAGCCCGAGGAGCCGGAAGAGCCCGAGGATCCGGAAGATCCCGAAGATCCCGAGGCGGCAACCTATGGCAAGGTCTTTTTCGCCAGCCGCTTCGCCGACGACGACGTCGACGAGGGGCTTCCGATTGGCGGGTCTGCGGTGCTCGGCCCGGATCAGGAGAACGCGTTCGACAATCCCCAACTGCCCGAGGGGTCCGAAGCGACTTTCGCCGATTACGTCGCCTTCATCGATGACTTCGGGTTCCCCGAATACGAAAATATCCAGGCGCTGGTGTTCTACGATGAGAATCTCAGCGAAACCTTCCGGATCGAAGCACCGGAGGGTGGCTTCACGGACGCCGAGTCGCTGCTGGCAGCCTACGAGGAGGCCACCAGCGACATGACCGCCGACGGGCTGTTCATGGCCATGGAAGCCGGCGATGACGCGTTGCCGGATGAGGATGAGGATGACGACGAGCTCGGGGACGCTGCATAGCCTGCATCAACCGCCGTCAAGGCCGGCCCCGTGGGGCCGGCTTTTTCGTTCGCGCGTCTGCGGACCTTTCAGAACCCCTGCGGCCAGGCCTCATGCGCCATGTGGTCCAGCACCGCGTTGACGAAGCGCGCTTCGCGGCCCTCGGGGAAAAAGCTCTGCGCGATGTCGACGAATTGGCTGATGATCACGCGCGGCGGCGCGCGGCGCGAGACCAGTTCGGCACCCGCCGCGCGGAACAGCGCGCGCAGGGTCGGGTCGATCCGCGCGATGGGCCACTTCGCCACCAGCGCGCGGTCGGTCATCTGGTCGACCTCGGCCTGACGGTCCACGGCCAGCTCGACCAGTTGCCGAAACAGCTTCAGATCGGCGTCGGCCCAGGTCGCCTCGTCGGTCTCGGCGCCGATGCGGTGGGCTTCGAACTCGGCGGTGACGCCCTCGATCGTCTGGCCTGACGCTTCCATCTGAAACAGCGCCTGCACGGCGTAGAAGCGCGCGGCGGTGGTGCGCGCGCGGCGCTCGGCGCGGGCGTCGGTCATGCGCGGTCCCGCCCGGCCAGCCGGATCTCGTCCGAGGCGGGCCGGAAGCCCACATCGCCGCGCGGCTGGCCCCAGCGCCGCCCCAGCGCCACCAGATGCAGCGCCGCCGCCGCCGCGCCGCCGCCCTTGTTCTGGCCTTCGGGGTCGGCGCGCACCGCGGCCTGTTCGTGGTTCTCCACCGTCAGGATGCCGTTGCCGACGCACGCGCCCTGCAGCCCCAGCAGCATCAGCCCGCGCGAGCTGTCGTTGCACACCGTGTCGTAATGCGTGGTCTCGCCCCGGATCACGCAGCCAAGCGCGACATAGCCGTCGAAATGCGCCATGCGGTGCGCCTGCGCGATGGCCGCGGGCAGCTCCAGCGCGCCCGGAACCTCGATCATCTCATGCGTGGCGCCGGCGGCCGAGAGCACGCCCTCGGCGCCAACGATCAAGCCGTCGGCGATGTCGCGGTAATAGGGCGCGACCGCGATCAGCAGCTTCACCGGCTTGTCGAATTCGGGCAGCGGCAGCTCGTAATGCGTGGGTCCGGCCATGCGCTCAGCCCTCCTGCCGCGGGATCGGGCGGGTGCCGATGATCGACAGCCCGTAGCCATCCAGCCCCACCACGCGCGGGGTGCTGGAATTGGTCAGCAGGATCAGCTCGTGCAGGCCCAGCGACGACAGGATCTGCGCGCCCAGCCCATACTGGCGCAGCGTCTGCGGCGACGCGCCCTCATCCGTGGTCATCTTCATGTGGGTGTCGCGCAACAGCACCAGCACGCCGCGCCCCTCGGCGGCGATGGCGGCCATCGCGTCGGTGAACTCGGACGCGCGGCCCGGCGCGCCCAGGCCGACCATGTCCAGCAGCGGGTCGAACGCGTGCATCCGCACCAGCACCGGCGCGTCGCCGCCCACATCGCCCTTGATCAGCACCACATGCTCGGCGCCCTGCGTGGTGTCGGCATAGATGCGCAGCGTCCAGTCGCCCCCGAATTCCGAGGTCACCTGCCGTTCCTCGGTCATCCGCACGAGGTTGTCATGCCGGCGGCGATAGGCGATCAGATCGGTGATGGTGCCGATCTTCAGCGCGTGCTTCTGCGCGAAGGCCACCAGATCGGGCAGCCGCGCCATCGAGCCGTCCTCGTTCATGATCTCGCAGATCACGCCGCCGGCATGCATCCCGGCCAACCGGCTGATATCGACCGCCGCTTCGGTGTGCCCGGCGCGCACCAGCACCCCGCCATCGCGCGCGCGCAGCGGGAACACGTGGCCCGGCGTGGCGATGTCGGCGGCGGTCTTGCCGGGGTCGATGGCCACGGCGATGGTGCGCGCGCGGTCATGCGCCGAGATCCCGGTCGACACGCCCTCGCGCGCCTCGATCGACACGGTGAAGGCGGTTTCGTGGCGCGACGAGTTGCTCGACGCCATCAACGGCAGGCCGAGCGCGTCGATCCGCTCGCCCGGCATGGCAAGGCAGATCAGCCCGCGCCCGTGGCTGGCCATGAAATTCACCACCTCCGGCGTGGCCATCTGCGCGGGGATCACCAGATCGCCTTCGTTCTCGCGGTCCTCGTGATCGACAAGGATGAACATGCGCCCGTTGCGCGCATCCTCGATGATGTCCTCGATCGACGAGATGGCGTCACGCCACGACGCTTCGACGGGGCCGGGTTCCTGGGCAGTCATGGGCAGTCTCCAAACGCTACGGGGGGCAGATAGCCCATTGCGCCGGACGGGAAAAGGGGCTCCGGCGGGCGCAGCTTCGCGGGGTCAGCGGTGGGTGGGGGCAGCGGTGGGGGGTCAGCGGCCGTCGAACTCGGGCGGGCGCTTCTCCATGAAGGCAAGCACGCCCTCGCGGAAATCGCGGCTGCGCCCCAGTTCGCCCTGCGCGGCCGCCTCGGCGGCGAATTGGGCGTCGTGGTCGCGCTGGTGGGAGTCGCGCAGGAGCTTGCGCAGCGCGGCGTAGGCCCGCGTCGGCCCGGCAGCGAGCGCGGCGGCGCGCGCACGCCACGCGGTCTCGAACGCCTCGTCGGGGACGGCTTCCCAGATCATGCCCCAATCGGCAGCCTGTCGCGCGCCGATACGCTCGGCAAACAGCATCGCCCCCATGGCGCGCGCAAAGCCGATCTGGCGTGGCAGCCAGTAGGTGCCGCCCGCATCCGGGATCAGCCCGATCCGCGTGAAGGCCTGCACGAACACGGCGCTTTCGGCGGCGATCACCACATCGGCGGCCAGCGCCAGCGTCGCCCCCGCCCCGGCGGCGGTGCCGTTCACGGCCGCGATCACCGGCACCGGCGCCTCGGCGATGTCGGTCATCAGGGGTTCGTATTCCTCGCGCAGGATTCGCTCCAGATCGAGCCCCGCCGGATCGCCCTCGCCGCCCAGATCCTGGCCCGAACAGAACGCCCGCCCCGCCCCGGTCAGCACCAGGCAGCGCGCCCGCGCACCCGCGTCGCGCAGGGCGTGGCGCAGCTCGGCGCGCATCTGCGCGTTGAGCGCGTTCATCAGTTCGGGCCGGTCGAGCGTGATGACCCCCACGCCGTCCCGCACCTGCAACCGCAGTGTCCGATACTCCATCGCGCCCTTCCTGGCGGTGGCTCAGCCGCCATCCTTCAGCAGCGCCTCGAGCCGCTTGCGCTCGTCCTCGCTGAGATCGTCCGCGCCGGTCTCGGGCGTGCTTTCCCGCCGACGCAGATACACCCCGGCCGTGATCAGCGCCAGCACGAACATCACCGGCGCGCTGATCCACAGGATCATGTTGGCACCCTCGCGCGTGGGGCGCAGCAGGACGAACTCGCCGTAGCGTTCGACCACGAAGGCCATCACCTCGGCGTCGGTGTCGCCCTCGACCAGACGCTCACGCACCAGCAGGCGCATGTCCCGCGCCAGATCGGCGTTCGAATCGTCGATCGATTCGTTGCGGCACACCATGCAGCGCAGATCGGCCGAGATAGCCCGCGCACGCTGCTCCAGCTCGGGGTCATCCAGCAGCTCGTCGGGCTGCGGGCCGGCCCATGCGGCACCCGCCAGCCAGAACGCCACAAGGGCGGTGAACAAACCACGCATCATGCTCACTCCGCCGGCACCGCGCCGGATCTGTCGCCCGCGCCGCCGCGCCTGGCCGCCCCCGCCGCGACGCGGAAGCGCCGGTCGGTCAGGCTCAGCAGCCCGCCAAGCGCCATCAGCGCGCAGCCGAACCACAGCCAGTTCGAGAACGGCTTGATATGCGTGCGCACCGCCCAGCCGCCGCCGTCCTGCGGGTCGCCCAGCACGACATAGAGGTCATGCGTCAGCCCGTAGCGCAGCCCGACCTGCGTCGTCGGCATCCCGGCGGCGGGGTAGATGCGCTTTTCGGGGCGGACCTGGCCGGTGGTGCCGTCATCGCGCACGAAGTCGATGAAGGCGGTGGTCGAGATGAAGTTCGGCCCCTCGATCCGCTGCACGTCGGTGAGCGTCAGCTCATAGGCACCGTGGCGCCAGGTGCCGCCATCCTCGACCACGCGGATATCCTCGGTCTGCCAGCCGACCAGCGCGGCGACGGCGAACACCGCCACACCCAGCCCCGAATGCGCCGTGGCCTTGCCCCAGTCGGCACGCGGCAGCCGGCCCAGCCGGCGCGCGCGGCCCGCGATGCCGCCGCGCCCGGTGCGGCTCCACAGATCCGCGGCCGCGCCCAGCACGACCCAGACCCCCAGCGCCAGCCCGATGGGCACCAGCATCGACCCGCCGGTCTGCAACGCCCAGACCAGCGCGCCCATCGCCACCGAAAACGCTGCAATCCCGGCCAACGGCATCGCCGTGCGCTTCAGGTTGCCGCGCTTCCACGGCAGCATCGACCCGATCGGCAGCACCATCGCCAGCGCCACCATGAACGGCGTGAACGCCACGTTGAAGAAGGGCGGGCCGACCGACAGCACCCGGCCGAACAGCATCTCGGAGACCAGCGGCCACATCGTGCCGACGAACACCACGAAGGACGACACCGCGAGCAGCACGTTGTTCAGCACCAGCGCCGATTCGCGGCTGACCGAGCCGAAGACACCCTTCGCCTCCATCACCTGCGCGCGCGCGGCGAACAGCGTCAGCGCGCCGCCCATGAACACGCCGAGGATCAGCAGGATGAACACCCCGCGTTCGGGGTCCATGGCGAAGGCGTGGACCGAGGTCAGCAGCCCCGAGCGCACGATGAACGTGCCGATCAGCGAGAAGCCGAACGCGAGGATCGCCAGCAGGATGGTCCAGCTTTTCAGCGCCTCGCGCTTTTCGACCACGATCGCCGAATGCAGCAGGGCGGCCGCGAACAACCACGGCATGAGCGAGGCGTTCTCCACCGGGTCCCAGAACCAGAACCCGCCCCAGCCGAGCTCGTAATATGCCCACCACGACCCCAGCGCGATGCCGATGGTCAGGAACACCCAGGCCGCCAGCGTCCACGGCCGCACCCAGCGGCCCCAGGCGGCATCGACCCGGCCCTCGATCAGCGCGGCGACGGCGAAGCTGAACGCCATGCTCAGCCCTACATAGCCCAGATACAGGAACGGCGGGTGCAGGGCGAGCGCAGGGTCCTGCAAGAGCGGATTCAGATCGCGCCCGTCAAACGGCGGGAAGGAGGTGCGCTCGAACGGGTTCGAGGTGAATATGGTGAACGCCATGAATGCCGCGGTGATCGACGACTGCACCGCAAGCACCCGCGCCTGCAGCGTCGCCGGCAGGTTCGAGCCGAACCACGCCGCCGAGGCCCCGAACAGCGTCAGGATCAGCACCCACAGCAGCATCGAGCCCTCGTGGTTCCCCCACACGCCCGAAATCTTGTAGATCAACGGCTTGGCGCTGTGCGAGTTGCTGACCACCAGCCGGACCGAGAAATCCGACACCACAAAGGCATAGGTCAGTGCCGCGAAGCTGACGGCCACCAGAAAGAACTGCCCCGAGGCCATGGGGCGCGCCACGGCCATCCAGTCCGACCACCCCTTGTGAGCGCCGATGAGCGGCACAAGGGACTGCGCGAGCGCCACCGCAAAGGCGAGGATCAGCGCGAAATGTCCGATTTCAACGATCATGGCAGGGATATAACCCCAACTCTCCGCCTCGGCAAAGCCCTTCCACGTCGGCGCCTGCGCGACCTGCGGTCACACTGCCGTAACCAGCTCCCGCGCGGTTGGGGGGTCTTTCGCGCCTTTCGCGCGGCGGGGTGGGTGGGTGGGCGACGCGCGAAAGGCGCAGCCGCCCGGAACGGGCGGCTCAGACCGCCGCGGCCAGCCCCGCGCGGCGGCCCGAAAGCTCCTCGGCGACCAGAAACGCCAGCTCGAGCGACTGGCTGGCATTCAGCCGCGGGTCGCAGGCGGTGTGGTAGCGGTCCGACAGATCCTCGTCGGTGATCGCGCGCACGCCGCCGGTGCATTCGGTGACATCCTTGCCCGTCATCTCGAAATGCACGCCGCCGGGGATGGTGCCCTCGGTGTTGTGGATGGCGAAGAACTCGCGCACCTCGCGCAGCACCAGATCGAAGGGCCGGGTCTTGAAGCCGCTCGCCGACTTGATGGTGTTGCCGTGCATCGGATCGCACACCCACACGACGTTCGCGCCTTCCTCCTGCACCGCGCGCACCAGCCGCGGCAGGTGGTCGCCCACCTTCCCCGCGCCGAAGCGCGCGATCAGGCTCAGCCGGCCGGGCTCGTTTTCGGGGTTCAGCCGCTCCAGCAACCGCTTGAGGTCATCGACTTCGAGCGAGGGGCCGCATTTCAGCCCCACCGGGTTCTGCACGCCGCGGGCGAATTCGACATGCGCGCCCTCGGGCTGGCGGGTGCGGTCGCCGATCCAGATCATGTGCCCCGACCCCGCCACCGGCAGCCCCGAGGTCGAATCGATCCGGCACAGCGCTTCCTCATATTCCAGCAGCAGCGCCTCATGGCTGGTGTAGAAGTCCACCGTCGCCATCTCGTGGCTGGTGTCGGCGGTGATTCCGGCCGCCGACATGAAATCCAGCGCGTCCGAGATGCGGTTGGACAGCTCGCGGTAGCGCTCGGCCTTCTCGCCCTCGGCGAAGCCCAGCGTCCAGGCGTGGACCCGGTGCACATCGGCGAAGCCGCCGGTCGAAAACGCGCGCAACAGGTTCAGCGACGCCGCCGCCTGCGTGTAGGCCTGCAGCATCCGCGCCGGGTCCGGCACGCGCGCGCCGGGCGTGAAGTCGAAGCCGTTGATGATATCGCCGCGGTAGCTGGGCAGTTCGACGCCGTTCACGGTCTCGGTCGGGGCCGAGCGCGGCTTGGCGAACTGGCCGGCCATGCGGCCCAGCTTGACCACCGGCACCTTGGCGCCGAAGGTCAGCACCACCGCCATCTGCAACAGCACCTTGAAGGTGTCGCGGATGCTGTCGGCGTTGAATTCGGCGAAGCTTTCGGCGCAGTCGCCGCCCTGCAGCACGAACGCCTGCCCCGCCGCGGCCTGGCCCAGCTTGCGCTTGAGCGCGCGCACCTCGCCGGCAAAGACCAGCGGCGGGTAATTGGACAGCTGATGCTCGACCGCTTCGAGCGCCGCGTGGTCGGGGTAGTCGGGCATCTGGATCCGCGGGCGGGTTCTCCAGTCCGATTTCGTCCATCCCTTGGTCATTGCGGCTCTCCGGCGTGGTGGTGTGGTGGTGGTGGTGATGGTGTCTGGTGGCGATAACGCGCTGCGGCGCCCGTATAGCCAAAGCGACACGGCCTTGCAAACCCGTTGACGGCTCAGGCGCCCTGCGCGGTGCGCACGAACGCCGCCATCCGCGCGGGGTCCTTGTCGCCCGGCGCGCGCTCGACCCCCGACGACACGTCCACCTGCCGCGCCCCGGTCAGAGCCACCGCCTGCGCCACGTTTTCGGCGCTCAGCCCACCGGCAAGCATCCACGGCACCGGCCAGCGCCGCCCGGCGATCAGGTTCCAGTCGAAAGCGACCGCATTGCCGCCGGGGCGGGTGGCACCGGGCGGGGGTTTTGCGTCCACCAGCAACTGGTCGGCGACGCGGGCATGGGCGTCGAGCGCAGGCAGGTCATCGGCGGTCGCAATGCCGACCGCCTTCATGACCGGCAGACCGAAGCGCGCGCGCACCTCCGCCACCCGCGCGGGCGACTCGGCGCCGTGGAGCTGCAACATGTCGATGGGCACCTGATCGAGCATTGCGCCGATCGCGTCATCCCCGGCATCGACCAGCAGCGCCACCCGCGCCACCCCCGCAGGCGCCGCCAGCGCCGCGGCACGGGCCTGCGCAATGCTCACCGCGCGGGGCGAGCGCGGATGGAACACCAGCCCCACATAGCCCGCCCCGGCCGCGGCGGCCTGCGCCACAGCCTCGGCGCTGGTCAGACCGCAGATCTTGACACGGACCGCATCCTGCGCGGCGGGCTGGATCAGTTGCCCGACGACAACTTCTTCTGCCGCTCCCTGCCGTCGCTGGACTCCATCAGCGCAAGCACGTCGTCCTCCTGCGCCTCGGGGGCGGTCCTGCGGACCCGGCCCAGCTCGGCGCGCAGGCGTTCGGCGTCGGCGCGGGCGCGCGCGGTTTCGGCGCGGTAGCCACGCTCGCGCACCCATTCCCAGACGAAGCCCAGCAGCAGCCCGAGGATCACCGACCCGCCGATCAGCACATAGAGCGGTGCCTCGAAGGAAAAGTTGGTGCCCACGAGCGACGCGAGCGGATCGGGCAGCGACTGCACCGTCACCAGCTCGCGGTTGGCCAGCGCGACGGTGACGAACAGCGCGCCGATCAGGGCAAGGAACGCGTAGCGGATATAGGTCAAGGCATCAGTCCTCTTTGCCGTTCAGACGATCGCGCAGCAGCTTGCCGGTCTTGAAGAAGGGCACCGCCTTCGCCTCCACCGCCACGGATTCGCCGGTGCGCGGGTTGCGCCCGATGCGCGCGTCGCGGTGCTTGACCGAAAACGCGCCGAAGCCGCGCAGCTCGACCCGTTCGCCGCGCTCGAGCGCCTGCGTGATTTCCTCGAATATGGTGTTCACGATCCGCTCGACATCGCGTTGAAACAGATGCGGATTTTCGTCCGCGATCTTCTGGATCAGTTCCGACCGGATCATGATGCAGCCCCCCAATAGCCCGTTGCGCACATGGCAGCGTGCGCGGCATCGCCTTGTTTTGTCGCCACTATAGGCAGATTTGGGCGGGGCACAAACCGGAAATGGGCCGGCAGGGGCGCAGCGACCCACCGCGCCGAAAATGCAAAGGCCCCGCGCGCGGCGGGGCCTTCGAGAATTGCCGCGTCGTGAGCGCCGTGCGCTCAGTTGCGGTCCTTGAGCGCGGCGCCCAGAATGTCGCCCAGGCTCGCGCCGGCGTCCGACGATCCATACTGCTGCACGGCTTCCTTTTCCTCGGCGATCTCGCGTGCCTTGATCGACAGGCCCAGGCGGCGGGTCTTGCTGTCCACCGAGGTCACGCGGCAGTCCACCTTGTCGCCCACGCCGAAGCGTTCGGGGCGCTGGTCGGCGCGGTCGCGGGCCAGGTCCGAACGGCGGATGAAGCTCTTCATGCCGTTGTACTCGACCTCGATGCCGCCATCCTCGATCGCGGTGACGGTCACGGTGACCACCGAGCCGCGCTTGACGCCTTCGACCGCGTCCGAGAAGCTGTCGTTCTCCATCGCCTTGATCGACAGCGAGATTCGCTCCTTCTCGGAGTCGACCTCGGTGACGACGGCCTGCACGGTGTCGCCCTTGCGATAGTCCTGGATCGCCTCCTCGCCGCGCTGGTCCCAGCTCAGGTCGGACAGGTGGACCATGCCGTCGATGTCGCCTTCAAGGCCCACGAACAGCCCGAATTCGGTGATGTTCTTGACCTCGCCCTCGATCTGGGTGCCGACGGGGTGGGTCTCGGCGAACAGCTCCCACGGGTTGCGCATGGTCTGCTTCAGGCCCAGCGACACGCGGCGCTTGGCGCTGTCGATCTCGAGCACCATGACCTCGACCTCCTGGCTGGTCGAGACGATCTTGCCGGGATGGACGTTCTTCTTGGTCCAGGACATTTCCGAGACATGGACCAGCCCCTCGACGCCGGGTTCGAGTTCGACGAACGCGCCGTAATCGGTGATGTTGGTCACGCGGCCCTTCTGAACCGAGCCGATGGCGAATTTCGCCTCGACCGATTCCCACGGATCGGCCTGCAGCTGCTTGATGCCGAGGCTGATGCGGTGGGTTTCCTTGTTGACCTTGATGACCTGCACCTTGAGCGTCTCGCCGATCGAGACGATCTCGGAGGGGTGGTTGACCCGCCGCCATGCCATGTCGGTGACGTGCAGCAGCCCGTCCACCCCGCCCAGATCCACGAAGGCGCCGTATTCGGTGATGTTCTTCACCACCCCGTCGATCACCATGCCTTCGTGCAGCTTGGCGATGACCTCGGCGCGCTGTTCGGCGCGGCTCTCTTCCAGGATCGCGCGGCGCGAGACCACGATGTTGCCGCGGCGGCGGTCCATCTTGAGGATCTGGAAGGGTTGCTTCAGGCCCATCAGGGGCCCCGCATCGCGCACCGGGCGCACATCGACCTGGCTGCCCGGCAGGAACGCCACGGCGCCGCCCAGATCCACGGTGAAGCCGCCCTTCACGCGGCCGAAGATCGCGCCTTCGACGCGCTGCTCGTCGGCATAGGCCTTTTCCAGGCGGTCCCAGGCGGCCTCGCGGCGGGCCTTGTCGCGGCTGATGACGGCCTCGCCGCGCGCGTTCTCCACGCGCTCGAGATACACCTCGACCTCGTCGCCGACCGAGATGTCGGGTGTCTCGCCGGGGCTCGCGAATTCCTTGAGCTCGACCCGGCCCTCCATCTTGTAGCCGATGTCGATGATGGCCTGGCCCGCCTCGATGGCGATGACCTTGCCGGTGACCACGGACCCTTCGTTGGGCGTGTCAAGATCGAGGCTTTCGTTGAGCAGGGCCTCGAATTCTTCCATTGTTGCTTTGGCGCACATGCGTGTCGGGTTTCCTTTGCGTCGTCTTTTCCGGCCGGACGGTTGGCTCCGTCGGTCTGTTCAGATGGCCGGATGCGGGAAATGGCGCGCTGTCCGCGCCCCTCGGGGGCCACGTCCGCACGCCGCTCGATGCATCCGATGCGCGCGTCTATAGTCAACCGCGCGGCGCAGGGCAAGGGGCAGCGGAGGGACCCGCGGCCTTGCAGCGTTTCGAGCAATAGCGCACCGCATCCCAGTCGCGCGCCCATTTGCGCCGCCACGCGAAGGGGCGCGCGCAGGCAGCGCAGATCTTCTGCGGCAGGTCGGATTTGCGGCGCATGCGCGGCATGGCGGGGCGTCCTTCGTGGCTGCATGAGATTTGGCGCAGCCTCCACCCGCGGCAAGGGTCCGGCGCGTCTGGTCATCGCCGCCGCAACGGGTATGCTGCAGCGCAATATGCACCATGCGGAGGGGAGACCATGCCAGGCACCGGAACACTCAACGGAAAGCGCGCCATCATCACCGGGTCGAGCTCGGGGATCGGGCTGGGGATCGCCGAGGCACTGGCGAAGGCGGGGGCCGAGGTGGTGCTGAACTCGTTCACCGACACGCCCGACGATCACGCGCTGGCCGCGCGGATCGGCGCCGCGCACGGGGTCGCGGCGCGCTACATCAGCGCCGACATGTCCGACGCCGGGGCCTGTCGCCGCCTGATCGCGGAGGCCGGCGGCTGCGACATCCTGGTCAACAATGCCGGCATCCAGCACGTCGCGCGGCTGGAAGAGTTCCCGCCCGAGAAATGGGACACGATCATCGCCATCAATCTGACTTCGGCGTTTCACACCACCGCGGCGGCGCTCGAGGGGATGCGCACGGCCGGCTGGGGGCGGGTGATCAACGTGGCCTCGGCGCACGGGCTGACGGCGAGCCCCTACAAATCGGCCTATGTGGCCGCCAAGCACGGGATCGTCGGGCTGAGCAAGGTCACCGCGCTCGAGGCCGCGGGCAGCGGGATCACATGCAACGCCATCTGCCCGGGCTACGTGCTCACGCCGATCGTCGAAGCGCAGATCCCCGACCAGATGAAGACCCACGACATGGACCGCGACACCGTGATCCGCGAGGTGATGCTCGCCCGCCAGCCCTCGGGCGATTTCGCCACGGTCGAGCAGATCGGGGGAACGGCGGTGTTCCTGTGCTCGGACGCCGCCGACCAGATCACCGGGACCACGATCAGCGTCGACGGCGGCTGGACCGCGCTCTGACCCGGCGGCCGGGGGTGCTCCCGCCCCCGGCGCGCGCAGCGAAGCTGCGCACCCCGGCGTTGGGCCCGGCCGCGCCCGCCCTGCGGGCGAGCGCGGCGGATGCGCGAGACCGAGAGCGGACCACGCAGGTCGGGACGGACCATCCGCCAGCGACCACTGCGCGTGCCGGTTGCAAGCGCCCCCGAGGCGCGCGGGGTGGGTGGGCGGGAGCGCGGCTCGGGGGCGCGTCTTACGCGCCCTCACCGGCCACCGGCGCGCCGGCAAGCGCGCGCTCGATCAGCGCGACGGTCTCCTTCACGCCATAAAGCGCAATGAAGCCGCCGAAGCGGGGGCCCTGGCTCTGGCCCAGCAGCACCTCGTAAAGCGCGCGGAACCAGTCGCGCAGCGGCTCGAACCCGTGATCCTTGCCAACCGCGAAGACCAGCGTCTGCAGCGCCTCGGCATCCTGCCCGCCGTCCCAGCCGCGCAGGCGCCGGGCCAGATCGCGCAGTGCCGCCGCCTCGCGCGCGTCGGGCATCCGGTGCTCCAGCGTCACGAAATCGCGGAAATAGGCCAGCGCATACCCGGCGGCGGCGTCAAGGTCGGGGTGCGTCTCGGGGCTGGCCTCGGGGGCGTAGCGGCGGATGAAGCCCCACAGCCCGGCCTTGCCCGTGGCCCCCGCCACCGCCGCGAGGTTCAGCAGCATCGAGAACGGCACCACCATGCGGCTCTCGGGCGGCTGGCCGCCGTGGATGTGCCACACCGGGTTGGCGAGCTGCTGCGCCTCGGTCTGCCCGGGATACGCGCGCAGTTGCTGGTGGTAGTCATCGACCGCCTTCGGGATCACGTCCCACCACAGCCGCTTGGCCGTCCGCGGCTTGAGATACATGAAATAGCTCAGCGATTCGGTGCTGGCATAGGTCAGCCACTCGTCGATGCTCAGCCCGTTGCCCCTGGACTTGCTGATCTTCTCGCCGTTCTGGTCCAGAAACAGCTCATAGGTGAAATGCTCGGGCGCCTGCCCGCCGAGGATCGCGCAGATGCGGTCATAGACCGGCGTGTTGGTCGAGTGATCCTTGCCATACATCTCGAAATCCACGTCCAGCGCCGCCCAGCGGGCGCCGAAATCGGGCTTCCATTGCAGCTTCACGTTGCCGCCCGTCACCGGGAGCGTCCATTCGCGGCCATCCTCGTCATCGAAGGTGACCTCGCCGCGCGCGCCGTCCACATGCTTCATCGGCACATAGAGCACGCGGCCGGTTTCGGGGTGGATCGGCAGGAAGATCGAATAGCTCTGGGCCCGCTCGTCGCGCAGCGTCTTGAGCATGACCTCCATCAGCGCGTCGTAGCGCTCGGCGGCGCGCAGCAGCACCGGATCGAACCGGCCCGAGCGGTAGAATTCGGTCGCCGAGATGAACTCGTAGTCGAACCCGAAGGTGTCCAGGAACCGGCGCAGCATGGCGTTGTTGTGCGCGCCGAAGCTGTCATGCGTGCCGAAGGGGTCGGGCACATCGCTCAGCGGCTTTTGCAGATGGTCGCGCAGCGCGTCCGCGTCGGGCACGGTGTCGGGGACCTTGCGCATCCCGTCCATGTCATCGGAAAAGCACACCAGCCGGGTGGGGATATCGCTGATCGCCTCGAAGGCGCGGCGGACCATGGTGGTGCGCGCGACCTCGCCGAAGGTGCCGATATGCGGCAGCCCCGACGGCCCGTAGCCGGTCTCGAACAGCACATGGTCCTTGGGCGTCCTGCGCGCCTCGATGCGTTTGAGCACGCGGCGGGCTTCCTCGAACGGCCAGGCCTTCGATTGCATCGCGGCGTCCTTGAGCGTCGACATCGGCAGATCACATCTCTGTTCGGGCGGGCGCCCCATGCGCCTGCGGGCACCGCTCCCTATTGCCCGGGCGCGCGCGGGTCAATAAGACAGTGCCGTTGCAGAAGGGTTCCGACCATGTCCCTCCCCCATACCCCGCCGCCGCTCACCCCGCAGGATTGCCTTGTCGCGGTCATGATCGCGGTGTCGGCGTCCAATTCCGACATCCGCACCGCCGAGCTGGTGACGATCCAGTCGGTTGTGAACCACCTGCCGGTCTTCGCCGACTACGACGCCGATCGCACCCGCGCCGTGGCCGAGACGGTGTTCGAGCTCTTCGAGCATGAGGAGGGGCTGGACGCGTTCTTCGCGCTGCTGCGCGCCAACCTGCCCGAACGGCTGACCGAAACCGCCTATGCGCTGGCCTGCGATGTCGCCGCCGCCGATGGCACGCTGGACCAGACCGAGTTGCGGATGCTCGAGGAGATCCGCCACGAACTGAACGTCGACCGGCTGCACGCGGCGGCGATCGAGCGGGGCGCCCGCGCGCGGCACATGCGCGCCTGAGGCTTGCACGCAGGCCGCGGGACGGATACCGATAGCGCTAACGCCCCAGCCGCAGGAGCCGCCATGACCCCCCAGCAGCAAAGCGCGCTTACCGCGCAGATCTGCGCGATCGCCCCCGTGATCCCCGTGCTGGTGATCGAGGACGCCACCCACGCCCGCCCGCTGGCCGAGGCGCTGATCGCCGGCGGGCTGAGCGTGCTCGAGGTGACCTTGCGCACCCCCTGCGCGCTGGAGGCCATCGCCGCGATGGCGGCGGTCGAGGGCGCGACCGTCGGCGCGGGCACCCTGCTCACCCCCGAGGATGTGCGCGCCGCGCGCGCTGCGGGCGCGAGCTTCGGGGTGTCGCCCGGCGGCACCGCGCCGGTGGTCGACGCCTGCGTGGCCGAGGCGCTGCCGCTGCTGCCCGGCGCCGCCACCGCGACCGAGGCGATGACGCTGATGGATCGCGGCTACACCGTGCAGAAGTTCTTTCCGGCCGAGGCGATCGGCGGCGCCGCAGCGCTCAAGGCGCTGGCCTCGCCGCTGCCGCAGATCCGGTTCTGCCCCACCGGCGGGATCGACGCGGCGCGCGCGCCTGCCTATCTGTCGCTGCCCAACGTGGTCTGCGTGGGCGGAAGCTGGGTTGCGCCGAAAGCGGCACTCGCCGCGGGCGACTGGCCCGAGATCACCCGCCTCGCCCGCGACGCTGCCGCCCTGCCGCGCGGCTGAGCGCGGCGCCGATACTGCAGCGCCGCAACCGATCACGGCAACCAGAACACACGGGAAGCAGTCGCGCCGAGCCGCGCAGCGCCGTGCCCGGGTGCGGCGATGCGTCGGTGAGGCTATGGCGCTTTATGGCAGCCAGATCCGCGCGACTTCGGAGCCACGCGCGTTTGGCAGCAAACTCGTCGTGCCGGGGCTGGGCACGGCGATGCGCGGCGGCCTGCGGCCTTTGCTCCGCGCAGAGGGGTTTTCCTGGACGGACCGCCTCTTTTGTGGCTGAGCACCCGGGTCAGCCCCCGCCGCCCGGCTCAAAGCCCCAGCTTCGCGGTGACGATGGCGTTCACCGCCTTGGGGTTGGCCTTGCCGCCGGTGGCCTTCATCACCTGACCCACGAACCAGCCCGCAAGCTTGGGGTTGGCCTGCGCCTTTTCCACCTGCGCGGGGTTGGCGGCGATGATCTCGTCCACCGCGGCCTCGATCGCGCCGGTGTCGGTGACCTGCTTCATGCCGCGCGCCTCGACGATCTCGGCCGGGTCGCCGCCCTCACGCCAGACGATCTCGAACAGGTCCTTGCCGATCTTGCCCGAGATCGCGTCGGAGCGGATCAGCCGCACGATGCCCGCCAGCTGCGCCGCGGAGACGGGGCTGTCGGCGATCTCCAGCCCGTCCTTCTTGAGCCGGCCGAACAGCTCGTTGATGACCCAGTTCGCGGCCATCTTGCCGTCACCGGCCTCGGCCGCCACGGCCTCGAAATAGGCGGCGTTGACCACATCGGCGGTCAGCACCGACGCGTCATAGTCGCTCAGCCCGAAATCGGCCATGAAACGCGCCTTCTTGGCGTCGGGCAGCTCGGGCAGCGCGGCGGCGATGGCGTCGACCCACTCCTGCTCGAGCTCCAGCGGCAGCAGGTCGGGGCACGGGAAATAGCGGTAGTCATGCGCCTCTTCCTTCGAGCGCATGGACCGCGTCTCGCCCCGGTCGGGGTCAAAGAGCCGCGTTTCCTGCACCACCGCGCCGCCATCCTCGAGGATCGCGATCTGGCGGCGCGCCTCGAAATCGATCGCGGCCTGGATGAAGCGCATCGAGTTCATGTTCTTGATCTCGCACCGCGTGCCCAGATGCGAAAAATCCTGCGTTTCCTGGTAGCGCTCGTAATCGCCCGGACGGCAGACGCTGACATTCACATCCGCGCGCAGGTTGCCGTTCTGCATGTTGCCGTCGCAGGTGCCCAGATAGCGCAGGATCTGGCGCAGCTTGGTGACATAGGCGGCGGCTTCCTCGGGGCCGCGGATGTCGGGGCGGCTGACGATCTCCATCAGCGCGACCCCGGTGCGGTTGAGGTCCACGAAGGACATGTTCGGGTCCATGTCGTGGATCGACTTGCCCGCATCCTGTTCGACATGGATCCGCTCGATCCGCACGCGCCGCGCCACGCCCTCGCCCATCTCCACCATCACCTCGCCCTCGCCCACCAGCGGGTGGTAAAGCTGGCTGATCTGATAGCCCTGCGGCAGATCCGGGTAGAAATAGTTCTTGCGGTCGAACGCGCTGAGCAGGTTGATCTGCGCCTTCAGCCCCAGCCCGGTGCGCACTGCCTGTTCGATGCAGAATTCGTTGACCACCGGCAGCATCCCCGGCATCGCGGCGTCGACGAAGCTGACATTGGAATTCGGCTCGGCCCCGAAGCGGGTCGAGGCGGCCGAGAACAGCTTGGCGTTCGAGGCCACCTGCGCGTGCACCTCCATCCCGATGACCAGCTCCCACTCGCCGGTCGCGCCTGCGATCCGCTTCGGCGTGGGCGACTCGGTGCGCAGATCAAGCATGGGGTCGTGTCCTCCTGGGTCCGTTGGCGGTGTTCTAGAGCATCGCGGACCGGGTTGGAAACCGCCTTTTCGCGCCCCATCGGCGGGGCATCGCCGAAAACGGCCCCCACGCGGGGCGGGGGCTTGCCTTGGCGCCTGGTGCGCCGCAAGCGACGCCTGCCGCCCGGTTGGTGGGTGGCGCCACCCTGAACAGGTCCGATGACACTTTCCTTCCGCCCCCTGCGCGCACTTTCCGCCGCGCTTGCGCTGTCGCTCTCTGCCGGCTGCACCCTGGCCACCCCCGACGCGCCCGAAGAGGCGCCGCTGGAGATCGTCACCCGCTGGGATCACCGCCCCGAGGCGCCGATCTGGAACGCCGCAATGATCGACGCCACCCGCAACGGCGCCCGCGCGCTGGTCGAGACCGTGCCCGCCGATATCGACACCTTCTGCCCGGGCTATGCCGAGGCCGAGCCGATCGCGCGCAAGGCGTTCTGGGCGGGGCTGTTTTCCGGCCTCGCCCGATTCGAAAGCGGCTGGCGCCCCGAGGCGTCGGGCGCCGGCGGGCGGTTCCGCGGGCTGCTCCAGATCTCGCCTGCCACGGCGCGGCATCATGGTTGTGACCTGTCGGCGTCGGCGGGGCTCTATGACGGGGCGACCAACCTGCGCTGCGCCGCGCGGATCGCCGCCAACGCGGTCGAACGCGACGGCGTGGTGGTCGGCGGTTCCGGGGCGTGGGGCGGCGTGGCACGCGACTGGCCGCCGATGCGCAACGCCCGCAAACGCGCCGAGATTGCCGAGTTCACACGCGCCCTGCCCGCCTGTCAGCAGTGACCCTCGCGCCGGGCAGCCTCAGCGCCCGGCGTGGATCCATCCGCCGCCAAACACGCGCGTGCTGTCGGGGTCGTAGAACACGCAGGCCTGCCCGGGGCTGACCCCTTCCTCGGGCGACAGCAGCTCGACCGCAGCCTCGGTCTGCGACAGGGGGCGGATCACGGCTTCGGTCGGCGGGCGGGTCGAGCGCAGCTTGACCGCCAGCGGCCATTCGGCGCGCGAGGCGAAAGGCGCATCGCCCAGCCAGTTGATCTCGCGCACCGGCACCGTGCGCGTGGCCAGCGCGGCGCGCGGCCCGACCACCACGCGCCGCGTGTCCGGCTCCAGCCGCACCACGTAAAGCGGATCGGCCAGCCCGCCGATCCCCAGCCCGCGGCGCTGGCCGATGGTATAGTGGATCACCCCGCGGTGCCGGCCCAGCACGCGGCCGTCCATGTCGACGATATCGCCCGGGTCGGCGGCGCCGGGGCGCAGCTTCTCGATCACCTTGGCATAGTCGCCATCCGGGACGAAGCAGATGTCCTGACTGTCGGGCTTGTCGGCCACCACCAGCCCGTGCTTCGCCGCAAGCGCGCGCGTTTCGGCCTTTGTCGCCAGCCCGCCCAACGGGAAGCGCAGGTAATCAAGCTGCTCGCGCGTGGTCGAGAACAGGAAGTAGCTCTGATCGCGCACCGGGTCGGCGGCGCGGTGCAGCTCGGCTCCCGCAGGGCCGTCCATGCGCCGGATATAGTGGCCGGTGGCCATGCAGTCGGCGTTCAGGTCGCGCGCGGTCTCCAGCAGGTCGCGGAACTTGACGCGCTCGTTGCAGCGGATGCAGGGCACCGGGGTCGCGCCGCCCAGATAGGCGTCGGCGAATTCGTCGATCACCGATTCGCGGAAGGCGTTTTCATAGTCCAGCACGTAATGCGGAAAGCCCATCGCCTCGGCCACGCGGCGGGCGTCATGGATGTCGCGCCCCGCGCAGCACGCGCCCTTCTTCGCAAGCGCCGCGCCGTGGTCATAAAGCTGCAACGTGATTCCCACCACATCATAGCCTTCGGCGGCGAGCTCGGCCGCCACGACCGAACTGTCAACGCCGCCCGACATGGCGACGATCACGCGCGTCTGCGCGGGCGGCTTGGCAAAGCCGAGCGAATTCAGGCTGGCATCACGGGGCATGGCATCCTCGGGGCAACTGCGCGAAATATAAGAAAATCCGAAGTATTCTCAAGGCCGCATTCGGCGCTGTCTCAACCCTTCGTTAAGCCGCAGAGCGGACCTTCGTGCCTGTTCGGTGTGCAGTGAAGGGTTGGAGGCATGTATCTCAAGCGCGTGAACGGCCCGCGGGCGGCCACATTGCCCGATGGAACGGTGGTCACGCTTGCGGACCTGCCGCCCGCCGATACCGTGCGCTGGGTCGCCAGCCGCAAGGCAACCGTCGTGCGCGCGGTCGCCGCGGGGCTGTTGTCGCAGCGCGACGCGCTGGAACGCTATGCGCTGAGCGACGAGGAATTCGAAAGCTGGTGCCGCGCGGTCACCGACCACGGGATCGAGGCGCTGAAGGTCACCGCGCTGCAGAAATTCAGACAACCCTAGATTGTTTTTTATCTTGATCATACGCCGGTAACGAGCAATTAACCTTTATTGCCGAGTGTGGCTGTCGTTCACTCGCTCGCCGCCGGAGACCTGCCAATGCGAATCCTGCTTGTCGAAGACGACCCCACCACCGCCCGCAGCATCGAGCTCATGCTCACCCATGCGGAATTCAACGTCTACTGCACCGATATGGGCGAAGAAGCCGTGGAGCTGGGCAAGCTCTACGATTACGACCTCATCCTGCTGGACCTGAACCTGCCCGACATGGCGGGCCTCGATGTGCTGCGCCAGATCCGACTGGCGCGGGTGGACACCCCCGTGCTGGTGCTCACCGGTGAGGATGACACCGCCGTCAAGCTGCGCAGTTTCGGCGGGGGCGCGGACGACTATCTGACCAAGCCCTTCCACCGCGAGGAACTGGTCGCGCGCATCCACGCCATCATCCGCCGCAGCCAGGGCCATGCGCAATCGGTCATCCGGACCGGCAAGATCGCCGTCAACCTCGACGCCAAGACGGTCGAGGTGGAGGGGAAGGCCGTGCACCTGACCGGCAAGGAATACCAGATGCTGGAGCTTCTGAGCCTGCGCAAGGGCACCACGCTGACCAAGGAGATGTTCCTCAACCATCTCTATGGCGGGATGGATGAACCCGAACTCAAGATCATCGACGTGTTCATCTGCAAGCTGCGGAAAAAGCTGTCCGAGGCGACGGGCGGCGACAACCACATCGAAACCGTCTGGGGACGCGGCTATGTGCTGCGCGACCCGCAAACCGACACCGTCACCCGCCCCCGCCCGGCCTTGCGCGCCTGAACCGGCGCGGAGCGGGCGGTCATCCGGGCACGCCGCGCCCGGATGCCCCCGGGCGCGGCACGCGCTGTCGGATCGTCCCGCCTGCGGCCGTTCCGGCGCCCGTCAGCGCGATCGGCGCGCCGGTCCAGCCGCTGGTGCCGCGGGCGCCTGTCCGGACGTCGGCGCAGGTCTGCCGACGCCGGCGTGAGCATCGACCAGGGTGAGGCAACGCCGCGCGCGCGGCGCCGGGTCGCGCGGTGCGGCGCCGGCAGGCGCGGGCCCATGTCGGTGCAGTGTGGCGAGGTTCGCATCACGGTCAGGCTCTGTGCGCCTGCCGAGCCCAGTTCGCAGCGCCGGGGCGGCCCAATGATGCGCGGCGGCCTTCGGCATATGCCCCGCGCATGCGTGCGCGAGGTTTGCCCCGTGCATGCGTGCGCGAGGTTTGCCCCGTGCATGCGTGCGCGAGGTTTGCCCCGTGCATGGGGGCGCGAGGTTTGCCCCGTGCATGGGGGCGCGAGGTTTGCCGCGCGCATGGGTGCGCGTTTTTTGCCGCGCGCATGCGTGCGCAATACCTGGCCCGCGCATGCCTGCGCGATACCTGGCCCGCGCATGCCTGCGCGATACCTGGCCCGCGCATGCGCGGGCA
>LFIK01000116.1_pt1 | contig 51997 bp, 52 predicted proteins | sample 643401 | NCBI WGS metagenome assembly LFIK01 (sample SAMN03777447, study PRJNA286221) | soda lake metagenome | biome: soda lake; feature: Kulunda steppe; material: water; isolation source: sample T5-Br brine of Lake Tanatar-5 | place: Russia: Kulunda steppe | collected 2010-07
CGCCGACGCCGAGATCTGCGCCATGCTCGCCGACGCGCTCGAGGCCGCGGGGATCGAGCGCGGCGACTACGTGATCCGCGTGAACAACCGCAAGGTGCTGAACGGCGTGATGGAGGTCGCAGGCATCCTCGACCCCGCCGACCCTACACGGTTCGAGGCCGAACGCGGGATCGTGCTGCGCGCCATCGACAAGCTCGACCGGCTGGGGGTCGAAGGCGTGCGCGCACTGCTGGGCGCGGGCCGCAAGGACGAGAGCGGGGACTTCACCAGGGGCGCGGGGCTTGGCGACGCGCAGGCCGACGTGGTGATGGGGTTCCTTGACGCGCGCGCCGAAACCGGCGCCGGGACCGTGGCCAATCTGCGCGCGCTGGTCGCAGGCTCCGCGCTGGGGACCGAGGGCGTGGACGAACTGGAAACCATCGCCGCGCTGCTAGACGCGCAAGGCTACGGCCCCGACCGCATCATCATCGACCCCTCGGTGGTCCGGGGCCTGGGCTACTACACCGGCCCGGTCTTTGAGGCCGAGCTGACCTTCGAGATCACCGACGAGAAGGGCCGCCCGCGGCAGTTCGGCTCGGTCGCGGGGGGCGGGCGGTATGACGACCTTGTGAAGCGCTTCACCGGGCAGGCGGTGCCGGCGACGGGCGTGTCGATCGGCGTCGACCGGCTGCTGGCCGCGCTGGCCGCCAGGGGGCGCGGCGGCGCGGAAACCCCCGGCCCGGTGGTGGTGACGGTGATGGACCGCGACCGGATGGCCGATTACTTCGCGCTGGTGGCCCTGCTGCGCGACGCCGGCATCCGGGCCGAGGCATATCTGGGCAATCCCAAGAACTTCGGCAACCAGCTCAAATACGCCGACAAGCGCGGCAGCCCGGCGGCGATCATCCAGGGCAGCGACGAGGCCGCGCGCGGGGTGGTGCAGGTCAAGGACCTCATCCTCGGCGCGAAGATCGCCGCGCAAGCCACTGTCGAGGAATGGAAATCCCAGCCCGCGCAGGTCGAGGTGCCGGTCGAACGCATGGTGGACGAGGTGCGCCGCATCCTCGGGCAAGGGTGATGCCCGGCGCCGAGGCCATCACCGCGCGGCTGGCGCAGCGCTTCCGTGACGCGGGGGCGGTGCCGGTGGCGGCCGACATCCTGCAACCCGCCGACACGCTGCTGGACCTTTATGGCGAGGATATCCGCGCGCGCGCCTATGTCACCGCCGACCCGGTGGCGGGCGAGTTGATGCTGCGCCCCGATTTCACCGTGCCCGTGGTGCAGGCCCACATGCGCGCCGGCGCCGAGCCCGCGCGCTACACCTATGCCGGCCCGGTGTTTCGCAAGCAGGACAGCGGCGCCTCGGGGCGCGCGCGCGAATACGTGCAGGTCGGCTATGAGCTGTTCGACCGCACCGACCCCGCCGCCGCCGATGCCGAGGTGTTCGCGCTGATCGCGGGCGCGCTGGACGGGCTGCCGGTGCGCGCGGTGACGGGCGATATCGGCGTGCTCAAGGCCGCCGTGGCGGGGCTGCCGCTGCCCGCGCCGCGCCGCGTGGCGCTGATGCGCCACATCTGGCGCCCGGCGCGGTTTCGCGCGCTGCTGGAACGCTTCACCGGCCGCGGGCCGCTGGCTGCGGCGCGCGCGGCGCTGGTGGACCGGCTGGGGAACGCTGCGCCCGACGCGCTGATCGACGCCGCCGGCCCCGTGATCGGCACCCGCAGCCGCGCCGAGATCGCCGCGCGCATCGACGCGCTGCGCGCCGATGCCGCCGAGCCGCCGCTGCCGGCGGACGACCTCGAGCGGATGGAGGCGCTGCTGGCGCTGGCCTGCCCCGCACGCGCCGCGCTCGACCGGCTGGCCGCGCTCGACTGGCCCGCGCTGGCCCCGGCGCTGGACCGGCTCGGCCGGCGGCTCGATGCGCTGGACGCGTGCGGGATCGACACCGCCGCGCTGCCGTTTCAGGCCAGCTTCGGGCGCAGCACGATGGAGTATTACGACGGCTTCGTCTTCGGGTTCGAAGCCGAGGGCCTGCCGCCCGTGGCCTCGGGGGGGCGCTATGATGCGCTGACCGCGGTGCTGGGCCAGGGTCGCGCGATCCCCGCCGTGGGCGGCGTGATCCGCCCCGCCGTCGTCGCCGCGCTGGAGGGTCGGGCATGACGCTGGCGCTGGGGGTCCCGTCCAAGGGACGGCTGATGGAGCGGACCTTCGACTGGTTCGGCGCGCGTGGCGTGACGCTGCGCCGCGCGGGGGCCGAACGCGAATACGCGGGCACCGTGGACGGCGCGCCGGGGGTGCGGCTGGTGCTGCTGTCGGCCTCGGAAATCCCGCGCGAGCTGGCCGCGGGGCGCATCCATCTGGGCGTCACCGGGTCCGATCTGGTGCTGGAGCAGCTCGCCGACTGGCACGCCCATGTCGCGGCGCTGGCGCCGATGGGGTTCGGCCACGCCGATCTGGTGATCGCGGTCCCCGCGGCCTGGGTGGACGTGGACACGCTGGATGATCTGGACGCGGCGGCGGCGGCGTTCCGCGCGCGCCACGGCCACCGGCTACGGATCGCCACCAAGTATCACCGGCTGGTGCGCGACCATCTGCGCGCCCACGGCGTGGCCGATTACCAGCTTGTCGACAGCCAGGGCGCGACCGAAGGCACCGTGCGCAACGCCACCGCCGAGGCCGTGGCCGACATCACCTCGTCGGGTGCAACGCTGCGCGACAACCACCTCAAGGTGCTTGCCGGCCCGCCGGTGCACGCCAGCCAGGCCACGCTGTTCGCCGCGCGCGCGGCGGAGTGGTCACAGGCCACCGCGCCGTTGGCCGCGCTTGCCGCAAAACTGGGCGTGGAACTCCCCGAAGGACTGGCGGAGGGGCGCTGAAGTTTGGGGTATCCTGATACCTTAATTTCAACACATTGATTTCAATTGCCTTTCCGGCGCACAGCCCCCTTGACGCGACACACGAAATCCGTAGAACCCCCGTCATCAGATCGAAGGGGCGCGCCTTTGCGTTCCGCACCGTCTCATTCCGATAGGGTCAGACATGAAAACCTACACCGCGAAACCGGCGGATATCGACAAGAAGTGGATCCTCATCGATGCCGAGGGCATCGTGCTGGGCCGCCTCGCCTCGATCATCGCCATGCGCCTGCGCGGCAAGCACAAGGCCAGCTTCACCCCCCACATGGACATGGGCGACAATGTCATCGTCATCAACGCCGACAAGGTGCAGCTGACGGGCAAGAAGCGCTCGGACAAGGTCTATTACCGCCACACCGGCCACCCCGGCGGGATCAAGAGCCGCACCGCAGGCCAGATCCTGGACGGCGCGCACCCCGAGCGCGTGGTGATGAAGGCCGTGCAGCGCATGCTGCCCGGCGGCCCGCTGAGCCGGCGCCAGATGACGCATCTGCGCGTCTATGCCGGCACCGAGCATCCGCATGAAGCCCAGCAGCCCGAGGCGCTGGACCTGCGGTCGATGAACCCGAAAAACACCCGGAGCGCTTGATCATGGCCGACGATATCAAGTCCCTCGACGAGCTGAAATCTGCCGTGGGCGACGCCGCCCTGGCCGAGGCCGAGGCGCCCGCCCGCGAGCCGGTGCGCGACCAGTTCGGCCGCTCCTACGCCACCGGCAAGCGCAAGGACGCGGTTGCGCGCGTCTGGATCAAGCCCGGATCGGGGCGCGTGACCGTGAACGGGAAGGAGATGAAGGACTACTTCGCCCGCCCCGTGCTGCAGATGATCCTGCGCCAGCCGTTCACGGTCGCCGGCGTGACCGACCAGTTCGACGTGATGGCCACCGTCAAGGGTGGCGGGCTGTCGGGGCAGGCCGGTGCGGTGAAGCACGGCATCTCGAAGGCGCTGCAGCTGTTCGACCCGGCGCTGCGCAGCCCGCTCAAGGCCGCAGGCTTCCTGACGCGCGACGCCCGCGTGGTGGAACGCAAGAAATACGGCAAGGCCAAGGCGCGCCGGAGCTTCCAGTTCTCGAAGCGCTGACGCCAGGCGCATCCTGCCATCGTGCCGCCGTCCGGGACCACCCCGGGCGGCGGTTTTGCTGCGCGGGGGCTTGACGCGGGCGCGCGCAGGCTGGAGCGTCAGCGCATGGAAACCCCGCCGCTGACGCCCATCGCCGGGCAAGACATCCTGTTCCTGATGGCCGCCGACCAGGAATACGGCGCGCATCTGCGCGCGCGCATCACGCCGGTGATCACCGGCGTCGGCCCGGTCGAGGGCGCGGTCGCCGCCACCGCGGCGTTTGCCGCGGCGCAGGCGGCGGGGCGGCGGCCGGGGCTGGTGGTCTCGCTGGGCTCGGCCGGGTCGGCGCGGCTGGACCAGGGCGCGGTCTATCAGGCGTCCGAAGTCGCCTATCGCGACATGGATGCAACCCCGCTGGGCTTTGCCCGCGGGGTCACGCCGTTTCTGGACCTGCCGGCGGTGCTGGCCCTGCCCCACCGCATTCCCGGCGTCGCGCAGGCCAGCCTGTCGACCGGGGCGAACATCGTCTCGGGGACGGACTATGCGGACATCGCGCAGGACATGGTGGACATGGAAACCTACGCGATCCTGCGCGCCTGCCAGCGCTTCGACCTGCCGCTGGTGGCGCTGCGGGGGATCTCGGACGGGGCGCGGCCGCTGGCAGGGATCACCGACTGGACCGACTACCTGCATGTCGTGGACGAACGCCTCGCCCAGGCGCTCGAGCGCATGGCCGAGGCGCTGGCCACCGGCTGGCCCGCGCGCTGATCGCGCCTCAGCCGTCGGCGGGCTCGAAGGTCATTGCGACGCCGTTCATGCAGTAGCGCTGGCCGGTGGGCTGGGGGCCGTCGGGGAACACATGGCCCAGATGCGCGCCGCAATCGGCGCAATGCACCTCGGTGCGGCGCATGAACAGCGACCGGTCCGTGCGCGTGCCCACCGCGTCATCCGAGATCGGCGCCCAGAAAGAGGGCCAGCCGGTGCCGCTGTCGTATTTCTGCGCCTGATCGAACAGCGCACGGCCGCAGCAGACACAGTGGAACTGGCCGGGAACCTTGGGGAAATCGTCATGGGTGAAGGCGCGTTCGGTGCCGTGCTTGCGCGTGACCTTGTAGGCCAGCGGCGACAGCTGCGCGCGCCACTCGTCGTCGCTGCGGGTGATGGGAAAGCTCATGAGGTCGCCTCCGGGCTTCGCGTGTCTGTCATTCTGGGGTAATATCTAGGTGGTCGCGGCTTCCGGCCAAGACGGTGCAGCACAGGAAAGGACCCATCGATGGCGCTGACATCGCCCCAATGCGACGCACCGCCGCGGCTGCAGATGACCGAGGCGCGCACCCCCGCCGCGATCGCCGCCGCACTGGCGCTGCGCGGCCGGGTGTTCCGCGCCGGCGGCTGTGACCGGGACCGCTTCGACCCGCTGTGCCGGCACCTTGTGCTGCGCGACCATGCGCGCGGGGGAGCGGCGGTGGCGACCGCGCGCGCGCTGGTGCACGCCGACGGCGCGGCGGTGCAGCGCGGCTATGCGGCGCAAAGCTACGACCTGTCGCGGCTGCGCGCCCTGCCCCATCCCGTGGTCGAGCTTGGCCGTATCTGCGTCGCGCCCGAGCACCGCGCACAGCCCGACATCCCGCGCCTGCTGCTGGGCGCGATCACCGCGCTGGTCGAGGATGCCGGCGCGCGACTGCTGATCGGGTGCAGCTCGTTTCCCGGCACCGACCCCGCGCGCCACGCGCAGGCGCTGGCATGGCTGGCGCAGCGCACCCCGGCCCCTGCGGCGCTGGCGCCGCGCGTGCGCGCGCGCGAGACCTGCGCCTTGCCGCGCTTCGCCCCCGACCCCGCGCGGGCGCTGCCGGGTCTGCCGCCGCTGTTGCGCAGCTACGTCGCGCTGGGGGGGTGGGTGTCCGATCATGCGGTGATCGACCGCGATCTGGACACGGTGCATGTGTTCACCGCCGTCGACGTGGCGGCGATCCCGGCGGCGCGCAGGGCGCGGCTGCGGGCGCTCGCCGCCTGAGGGCGCCGCGCGGCGGGCTACATGTCCTCGCCGAAGCGCGCAGCGATCAGCTCGCCCAGCGCGTCGGCAAGCGCCGCGGCCTCGGCGCCGCTGGTGCGCACGGTGATCTCGGTCCCGCGCGAGCCCGCGAGCATCAACAGCCCCATGATCGAATCGCCCGACACGCTCATCCCGTCCTTTTCGACCTCGGCCGACGCGTCGAAGCGTTCCACCAGCTCGACGAACCGTGCCGAGGCCCGGGCGTGCAGCCCCTTTTCGTTGACGATTTCGAAAGTGCGTTCGATCATCGTTCCGCCATGTTCCCTTCTGGCCGGTCCCGCATCGGGGTCAGACCCCATTGCCGCCGCCAACCTCGATCGAGTTGATGTATTTCCGCCCGGCCTCGAGCGCGCGGGCGGCGGCCTCGGATACCGGCAACTCGCGGCTCTTGGCAAGCTTGATCAGCAGCGGCAGGTTCGCACCATAGAGGATCCGGCGGTCGGGCGCGGCGCAGGCCGGCAGCGCCAGGTTCGACGGCGAGCCGCCGAACATGTCGGTGACCACCACCACCCCCTGCCCGCTGTCCACCGCATCGGCCGCGGCCTGGATTTCGGCGCGCTTGGCGCTGCGGTCATGCTCGGAGTCGATCGCGATCGCCCGCATGCCGGGCTGCTTGCCCACGACATGTTCGACCGCCGAGAGATACTCGCGCGCCAGCCCACCATGTGCGACGATCACGATCCCGATCACGCCTGCCTGCCTGTATCTGTCAACGCGGCACAAGTGCCGCCTTGCGTTCCAGCTCCCGGTGCCGTTTAGACACCTGCCACCCCGCCTGTGCAAGGGCCGTCGCCAGCATTTCCGTCACCACGACCGAGCGGTGTTGCCCCCCGGTGCACCCCAGCGCGATGGTCAGGGTGGATTTGCCCTCGTCGGCGAAGGCCGGCAGGAGCGCGTGCACCAGCCCTTCGATCCGGGCATAGATGTCCGAAAAGCGCGGGTCGCGCTGCACATGCGTCGCCACCGCCGCGTCGCGGCCATCGAGCGGGCGCAGCGCGGTCACCCAATGCGGATTCGCCAGAAAGCGGCAGTCGAACACCAGATCCGCCGCGCGCGGCACCCCGCGCTTGTAGGAAAACGACTGCACCACGACGGCCAGCGCATGGGTGCCCGCGGGCGCAAACCACCGCGCCATGTCGGCGCGCAGGTCGTGCGGGGTCATGTCGGTGGTGTCGATCAGATAGTCGGCGCGGGCGCGCACGGGTTCAAGCAGGCGCTTTTCCTGTTCGATCCCGTCGGCCGGCGCGGTGACGCCGCGCAGCGGGTGGCGGCGCCGGGTTTCCGAGAACCGCCGCAGCAGCGCGTCCACCCCGCAATCGAGGAACACCATCTCGAAGCGCAGCCCGGAGCGCGCGCGCAGATCGTCGATCAGCGCACTGAGCGCGGCCACGTCGAAATCGCGGTTGCGCGGGTCGATGCCCAGCGCCAGCGGCCGCTCGAGCGGCATCCGCTCCAGCAGCGCGGGCAGCAGCGACAGCGGCAGGTTGTCGATGCCCTCGAAGCCCAGATCCTCGAGCTTGTCGAGCGCGGTGCCACGCCCCGCACCGGCCGGGCCGGTGATGAACACCAGCGGGTGCGAGACATCGGTGCGCGCTGTGTCATCCATGCCCGGACTCCTGCGGGGCGTCGGCTTCGATGCCGCCCAACGCGGCCTGACGGAGCGCCGCCGCAAGGCCCGGCGCGCCGGTGGCACAGATGAGCGGCACCGCCACCCCCATCAAGTCAATTCGCCGTGCGGGCGGCAGGCGCCGCGTCTCGGTCCGGGCGAGATCGACCGCCAGCGCGATCGGCGCCTGCGGCAGCGCATCGGCGCGCAGCAGGCCGATGCCGCGGGCCTCGATCAGCCCGCGCAGCGCGGGCGGGGCGGCGGCGCGCAGCTGCGGGCCCGCGCGGCTGAGCGCCACGCGGTCATCGGCGACCAGCCGCGCGCCCATCGCCATCAGTTCCAGCGCCAGCGTGGATTTGCCGCTGCCCGAGGGACCGAGGATCAACACCCCGGCCCAGTCCGCGCCCGCGCGGAACGCGACCGCCGAGGCATGCCGCGTCCCCGCGCCCCGATCCTGCGCGGGCGGGGACGCCGCGCTCACACCGGCAGCCCGACCACGAAGCGCGCGCCCAGCGGCGGCGAGGTCGGGTCGGCATCGGCGGCGCGGATGTTCTCGGCCCAGATCACGCCGTCATGGGCTTCGACGATCTGCTTCGAAATCGCCAGGCCCAGCCCCGAATGGTTGCCGAACTGCGCCTGCGGGCGTTCCGAGTAGAAGCGCTTGAAGATGCGGTTCAGCGCCTGGTCGGGGATGCCGGGGCCGGTATCCTCGACCACCACCAGCACGCGGTTCTCGCGCCGGCGCGCCCAGACGCGCACCGCGTCGCCCGCCTCGCAGAACGAGATGGCGTTGCCGATCAGGTTCACGAACACTTGCGCCAGCCGCGCCTCGAGCCCGTGGATGACGATCGGCGCGTCGGGCAGCGCCTTGATGAACTCCACCCCCTTGGCGCGCGCCTCGCGCGACAGATGCTCGGACAACTGGTCGAGCGTGCGGCACAGATCGAAGCTTTCCTGCTCCTCCTTGACCAGCTCGCTGTCCAGCCGCGAGGCGTTCGAGGTGTCCGACACCAGCCGGTCGAGGCGGCGCACATCGTGTTCGATCACATCGAGCAGCCGCTGGATCTGATCCTCGCGCCTGGCCATGCGCAAGGTGCCGACCGCCGAGCGCAGCGAGGCGAGCGGGTTCTTCACCTCATGCGCGACATCGGCGGCGAACTGTTCGTTGACCTCGATCCGGTCATAGAGCGCCGAGGTCATGCCGCGCATCGCGGTCGACAGCCGCCCGATCTCGTCGGGGCGGCCGGTCAGGTCGGGGATGCGCACGCGGCCGGGATTGACCCGGCGCGCATCACGGCTGCGGCCCAGCTCGGCCGCCATGGCCAGATCCGCCAGCGGGTTGGCAATGGTCGAGGCGAGCGCGAAGCTCAGCCCGATCGAGACCAGCAGCGCGATCAGGAACACCTGCAGCACCTGTTCGCGCTCATGCCGCATCAGCTTGTCGATGGTATTCGCGTCGGTGCGCAGCACCACCGTGCCGACATGCGCGCCATCCTCGAAGACCGGTGCGCTGACCGCCACCCACATGCCGGCATCCGGGTCGCGCTGGGTGAGGCTGATCGACTGCCCCGCCGCGGACCCGGCCAGCAATTCGGGCAGCACCTCGTCGAAGGCGGGCACCGGGTCGCGCAGCAGCGCGGCGCCCGTCAGCACGCTCATCCCCGACCAGACCGACGACAGGAAGTCGCTGATGACAGTGGTGCGCTGGTCCACCTCGGCGCCCGGCTCGGAGCTGGAGGCCCGCTGCGCACCCTGCCTGCGCCCCACAAGGCCGGCGTCGGAGTCGAACAGCATCAACTCGGTCTGCGGGTCGAGCGTGAGCGTGCGCAGCAAGCCGGGCGGCGCCACCTCCATCCCGCCGGCACCCGCGATCACATCGGCGACGATCTCGGCCTTGGTGACAAGGGTGCGTTCGTGCTGCGCGAGCAGGTTGTCGCGGAACGGGTTGGTGAACAGCACCCCGGTGACCAGCAGCACCAGCGCCACCAGGTTGAACAGCACGATCTTGCGCGCCAGCGGCGAGCGGTAGATGCTGAGCACGCCGCGGCTGGCGCGGCGCGCCTGAACCTCGGTCTCGACCGCGCTGTCAGGGCGCACCCAGTCATCGCCGAGCACCAGATCGGTCTGCGCGACGGTCATCTTCGAGCCCACATTGCTACCCGCCCGTGCCAGGAGGCTCAGGCCTCGTTGTATTTGTAGCCGATGCCGTAAAGCGTCTCGATCGACGAGAACTCCTCATCCACCGCGCGCATCTTCTTGCGCAACCGCTTGATGTGGCTGTCGATCGTGCGGTCGTCCACATAGACCTGATCGTCATAGGCGACGTCCATCAGCTGGTCGCGGCTCTTGACGTATCCCGGCCGCTGGGCGAGCGCCTGCAGCAGCAGGAACTCGGTCACGGTCAGCGTGACGTCCTTGCCCTTCCACGTCACCGAATGGCGCAGCGGGTCCATCTCCAGGCTGCCGCGCACCATGAGCTTGTTTTCTTCGCTCTCCTCGACCTCGCCGTTCTGGAGCACGTCCTGCCGACGCAGCAGCGCGCGGATACGTTCGACGAGCAGGCGCTGCGAAAACGGCTTCTTGATGTAGTCATCCGCGCCCATGCGCAGGCCCAGCACCTCGTCGATCTCGTCATCCTTCGAGGTCAGGAAGATGATCGGCATCTGCGTCTTCTGGCGCAACCGCTGCAGCAGCTCCATGCCATCCATGCGCGGCATCTTCATGTCGAGCACCGCCATGTCCGGCATCTTGCGGTGAAACGCGTCCAGCGCGGATTGGCCGTCATTGTAGGTTTCGACCTCGAACCCCTCGGCCTCGAGGCAGATCGACACCGACGTCAGGATATTCCTGTCGTCGTCGACAAGTGCAATCTTCGACATGTGCCTGTCCTTCCAGGTGCTGCTCGGCGCTGGCATTGTTGCCATGATTTTGCCGCAGTTTCACGCATCCACCCTGTAGAATCAACAAAATAGTGCCGCGCCATCGCGTGCCGCGCGCTGATTCGGGCGTCACATGTGCGGATCGGCAACACAGTTTCGGTCAGTTTTTGTTGAAATTGCGCTAACGCGCGCGTGGTTGCGCTAACTGTTCCGCCCCGCCCTGTTCCCCGCGCAACACCGCGTGGTATAGCCGGCGCACGGGACGCTGCGCGCTTTCGCCGGCGCAGCGCAGCCAGGCGGCGCGGACACAGGCAGCGCGGACACAGGCAGCGCGGACACAGGCAGCGCGGACAAAGGAGCATGCGAATGACCACAGGACGGGTGAACCCCCGGCAGCGGCTGGAGGACCAGGGCATCAGCGGACTGGCTGCGGTCCATTACAATCTGCTCGAGCCCGCGCTGGTGCAGGCCGCCCTGCAGCGCGGCGAGGGCGCGCTGGGTCTGGGCGGCGCGCTGCATGTCGAGACCGGCGCGCATACGGGACGCTCGCCGAAGGACAAGTTCGTGGTGCGCACCGCCGGGGTCGAGGACACGATCTGGTGGGAAAACAATCCCCCGATGGACCCCGCCGCCTTCGACCGGCTGCACGCCGACATGCTTGCGCATCTGCAGGGCGGCGAGGTCTTCGTGCAGGACCTTTATGCCGGCGCCGACCCGGCGCACCGGCTCGATGTCCGCGTCATCACCGAGCTTGCCTGGCACGGGCTGTTCATCCGTCACCTGCTGCGCCGCCCCGATGCGGCCGAGCTGGACAGCTTCGCGCCCGAGTTCACCATCCTCAACTGCCCCAGCTTCCAGGCCGATCCCGCGCGTCACGGCTGCCGGTCGGAAACCGTGATCGCGCTGAACTTCGAGCGCAGGATGATCCTGATCGGCGGCACGCGCTACGCGGGCGAGAACAAGAAATCGATCTTCTCGCTGCTGACCTATTCGCTGCCCGGCAAGGGGGTGATGCCGATGCACTGCTCGGCCAACCACGCGGTGGGCGACCCGTCCGACGCGGCCGTTTTCTTCGGGCTGTCGGGCACCGGCAAGACCACGCTGTCGGCTGACCCGGAGCGGGTGCTGATCGGCGATGACGAACACGCCTGGTCCGATGACGGCATCTTCAACTTCGAGGGCGGCTGCTACGCCAAGACCCTGAACCTCGACCCGGTGGCCGAGCCCGACATCTTCGCCACCACCCGCCGTTTTGCCAGCGTGGTCGAGAACGTGGTCTATGACCGCGACACGCTGGTGCCGGACTTCACCGACGCCAGCCTCACCGCCAACAGCCGCGTCGCCTATCCGATGGAGGCGGTGCCCAACGCGTCCGCCACCGCGCGCGGCGGCGTGCCGCGCAACATCGTCATGCTGACCTGCGATGCCTTCGGGGTGCTGCCGCCCATCGCGCGGCTGAGCCCGGCGCAGGCGATGTATCACTTCCTGTCGGGCTTCACCGCCAAGGTCGCCGGAACCGAGCGCGGCGTGACCGAGCCGCAGCCCACCTTCAGCACCTGCTTCGGCGCGCCCTTCATGACCCGCCGCCCCGAGGTCTACGGCAAGCTCCTGCAGCAGAAGATCGCGCAGCACGGATCGGCCTGCTGGCTGGTCAACACCGGCTGGACCGGGGGCGCGCACGGGCAGGGATCGCGGATGCCGATCAAGGCCACGCGCGCGCTGCTGACCGCGGCGCTGACCGGCGCGCTTGACGCGGCCGAGTTCCGCAAGGACCCCAATTTCGGGTTCGAGGTGCCGGTCGCGGTCCCCGGTGTGGAGCCCGCGCTGCTCGACCCGCGCCGCACCTGGGCCGACCCCGAGGCCTATGACGCGCAGGCGCGCAAGCTGGTCGCCATGTTCGCCGAGAACTTCGCCCAATACGCCCGGCACATCGACGACGACGTGAGATCCGCCGCGCTCGGCTGAGGCCCGCACGCCGTCGCCCGCCCGCCCTCACCACGCGCGCGGGCGGGCGAAGGCTGCGGCGGCGAAGGCTGCGGCGCGCGGTGACCTCGCTCAGGCGCGGGCGGAGAATTCGGCGTTGAGCGCGCGCACCACCTCGGTCAGTCCGGGCTGGCGGTCGCGGCGCAGGCGTTCGGCGGTGACGATGGTGCGCAGCGCGGCCTCGGTGGCGTCCAGATCGTCGTTGATCAGCACATAGTCGTATTCGGCCCAATGGCTGATCTCGTCGCGCGATTTCTGCATGCGCCCGGCGATCACCGCGTCGCTGTCCTGCGCGCGGCTGCGCAGCCGCGCCTCGAGCGCCGCGATCGACGGCGGCAGGATGAAGATCGACACCGCGTCCTTGCCAAGCGGCGAGTTGCGGATCTGCTGGCCACCCTGCCAGTCGATGTCGAAAAGCGTGTCGCGCCCCTGCACCAGCGCGGCCTCGATCGGCGCGCGCGGGGTGCCGTAGAGGTTCCCGAACACCTCGGCGTGCTCCAGCATCTCGCCCCCGGAGACCATGGCCTCGAAGGCGTCGCGGCTGCGGAAATGGTATTCGCGCCCGTCGACCTCGCCCGCGCGCGGGGGCCGCGTGGTGGCCGAGACCGAAAAGCGGATCGCGTCGTCCCAGGCCATCAGCCGCCGCGCCAGCGTGGATTTCCCCGCCCCCGACGGCGAAGACAGGATGATCATCAACCCGCGTCGTTGCACCTGCGCGCCCCCCGTTTCGACCCCCTGCCCTCTAACGCCCCCCGCGCCGGGGTCAAGCCCGACCGCAGCCACCCGCCCCGTCCGCGCGCCGCGCGGACGCGCCCCCGAGGCGCGCGGGGTGGGCGGGTGGGAGCGCGGCTCGGGGGCGCGTTTCAGCCCTGCCCCAGCCGGCCCGCGCGCCCCCGCCGGCGCCCGCGCGCAGGCAGCACCGCCAGCCCCTCGCGCAACAGCGCGGTCATCGGATGGTCGGGCGCGCCATCGCCATACCGCGCCAGCAGCGCGCGGATCGCGGTGCCCTGCTCGGTGCCCTCGGGCAGGCTCAGCGCCCAGTCGATCAGGATCGACCGGCACTCCGCCGCGCCGATCCCGTCGATCCGGTAGCTTTCGCGGATCAGCCCCTTCGGGTCGGCGGTGTCCTGCGCGGATGTCATTGCGTGCCCTCCTGTGCCATCAGCAGCGCGGTGATCGCGGCGGCGGCCCCGGCGCAGGCATCGGCCAGATCGCGCTCCAGCGCGTCGAGCGACTGCGCCCCTGTCTCGCGCAGGATCAGCGCCTGCCCGCCCGCGCCCAGCGCGGCGATGTCCTCGATCCGGTCGGCGAGCAGCCGGCCCGCGGCCTGCAACCGCCAGCACAGCCGATAGGCACCCAGCAGCGCCGCCACCGCCTCGGCGTCGATCACGCCCGCGCGCGCGCCCGCCTGCAGCTGCGCCTCGAGCCTGCGCGCCGGGCTGCCGGCGCGCAGCGCGCAGGCTTGCGCGGCCAGTTCGATGTCCTGCAACCGGCCGGGGCCGTCCTTGGCCTCGAAGCTGCCCCCGCCGGGCTTGGCCTCGGCCAGGCGCGCGCGCATCGCGGCGGTGTCGGCGGCGACGCTGGCGCCTGCCCCCTTCTCGGGCAGAAGCGCGCGGCGAAACGCCTCGACCTCGTCCCCCAGCGCGGCGCTGCCGGCCACGCGACGCGCGCGGGTGAGCGCGAGATGCTCCCAGGTCCAGGCCTCGCTCCGCTGGTAGCTGCAAAACGCGTCCAGCGCGGTGGCCACCGGCCCCTGCCGCCCCGAGGGGCGCAGCCGCATGTCGACCTCGTAAAGCTTCCCCTCGGCCATCGGCGCCGACAGCGCGGTCACGAACGCCTTGGTCAGCCGCGCGTAATAGCTGCGCGCGTCGAGCGGGCGGCGCCCGTCCGAGGCCTCGACCCCCGCCGGGTCGTAGATCACGATCAGGTCCAGATCCGACGCCGCGTTGAGCCGCCCCGCACCCAGCGAGCCCATCCCCACCACCACCGCGCCCCGCCCCGGCGGCGCACCGTGCTTCGCGGCGAAGTCCGCCACCACGCGCGGCCAGAGCGCCGCGAGCACGGCCTCGGCCAGCTGGGCGTATTGCGCGCCGGCCTCGAACGCGTCGATCAGGCCGCGCAGATGGTGCACGCCGACGCGGAAATGCCATTCGCGCGCCCAGACCCGCGCGGCGTCGAGCGCGTGCTCGTAATCGTCGAGCCCCGCCAGCCGATCGGCCAGCGCGCGCGCCAGCGCCGCGGCGCCGGGCCAGGGGGCGAAGAAATCGCCCCCCAGCACCGCGTCCAGCACCCCCGAATTGCGCGACAGATACCCCGCCAACCGCGGCGCGGTGGCGCAGACATCCACCAGCAGGTCGATCAGCTGGGGGTTGGCCTCGAACAGCGAGAACAGCTGCACCCCGGCGGGCAGCCCGCCCAGGAAACGGTCGAACTGCACCAGCGCGTCGTCGGGCTGCGCGGCGGTCTGCATCTGGCGCAGGATCTCGGGGCGCAGGCGCTCGAAGATGCGCTGCGCGCGGCTCGAGCGCAACGCGGGATAGGCGCGCCAGCCCTCGACGATGGTGCGGGCGTGCTCGGACAGCGCAGGCTCCGGCGCGGCCTCGGAGGGCGCGAAGAACCCTTCGGTCAGCTCATGCACGCGGGCCAGCCGCGCCTTGAGCGCCGCGCGCCAGGCGGCGGTGTCGCCCGCGCCGCAGAACCGCGCGAGCCGCGCGAAGCCCTCATCGCCGGAGGGCAGCGTCTGGGTCTGCGCGTCCTGGATCATCTGCAGCCGGTGTTCGAGCTCGCGCAGGTGGCGGTAGCTGTCGCCGAGTTCGGCGGTGACGTCGGCGGGCACCCAGCCGGCGCCTGTCAGCGCGGTCAGCGCGGCTTCGGTGCGCGGGCTGCGCAGCGACGCGTCGCGGCCGCCGGCGATGATCTGGCGGGTCTGGGTGAAGAACTCGATCTCGCGGATGCCGCCGCGGCCAAGCTTGATGTTGTGCCCCGGCAGCGTGAGCGGCCCGCCGAAGCCCTTGTGCGCGCGGATGCGCAGGCGCATGTCGTGCGCGTCCTCGATCGCGGCGAAGTCCAGATGGCGGCGCCACACGAAGGGGGTGAGCGTGTCCAGAAACCGCGCGCCCGCCTCCAGATCGCCCGCGCAGGGGCGCGCCTTGATATAGGCCGCGCGCTCCCATGTCCGCCCGAGGCTTTCATAGTAGCGCTCGGCGGCCTCCATCGACAGGCAGACGGGGGTGACCGATGGATCGGGGCGCAGGCGCAGGTCGGTGCGGAACACGTAACCTTCGCCGGTAGGCTCGGAGAGCAGCGCGCACATCCGGCGCGCGGCGCGGATGAAGGCGGCGCGGGCGTCGTGGTAATCGGCCTCGTCGAAGCGGGCCTCGTCGAACAGGCAGATCAGGTCGATGTCCGAGGAATAATTCAGCTCGCGCGCGCCCATCTTGCCCATCGCCAGCACCACCATTCCCGCCCCGCGCGCGGCGTCCTCGGGCACCGCGCCGGGCAGCTTGCCGCGCCGGATCTCATGCCCCAGCGCCGCCGTCAGCGCGGCCTGCGTGGCGGCGTCGGCGAGATCGGTGAGCGCACCCGTCACCGCATCGAGCCCCCACACCCCGCCCAGATCGGCCAGCGCGGCCAGCAGCGCCACGCGGCGCTTGGCGCGGCGCAGATCGTCGCCGAGGCGGTCCGAGGCCGGATCGAGCGCGGCGAGTTCGTCCGCCACCGCCCGCGCCGGGTCCTGCGCCAGCGCCTGCGGCAGCCAGTCGGCCTCGCGCTGCATCAGGGCCTTCAGATAGGGGCTGCACCCGGCGGTGCCGGCGATCAGTTCGCCCAGATCGGCGGGCAGGTCCGGAAACAGCGCGCGCGCCTCGGCCCCGGCGTCGGGGTCGTGGGGGATGGGGGAGCGGGTGACGGACCAGAGCGACATTGCTGCACGTTGCGCGCTGGGCGGGGCGAGGTCAATCCGCCCCTCTTGCACTGCGGCCGCATCCGGGTTTCAAGGGAGGTGGCAGCCACGAAGGACAGACGCATGAGCAAGTCCCTCAGACGCGTGCGCGCGGCGCTGGAAGGGGCGGGGATCGCCCCCGACATCCGCGAGCCCGGCGAGACCCGCACCGCCGAGCAGGCGGCGGCCGCCGCGGGCTGCGCGCTGGACCAGATCGTCAAGTCGATCCTGTTCTGCGGGGCCGAGACCGGCCATGTGCGGCTGTTCCTGACCGCCGGCGGCAACAGGGTCTGCGCCGAGCGCGCCTCGGCGCTGGCGGGCGAGGCGCTGGGCCGCGCCGACGCGGCGCTGGTGCGCGCGGAAACCGGCTTCGCCATCGGCGGCGTGGCGCCCATCGGGCTGACGCAGCCCTGCCCCACATGGGCCGACCCGCGCCTGCTGGAGTTCGACGTGGTCTGGGCCGCCGCCGGCACACCGCGTCACATCTTCGCCATCGCGCCCGACCGGCTGGTCGCGCTCAGCGGCGCCACGGTCGCGGAGTTCACCGCATGAGCCTGCCCGACCCCTTCCTCCAGCGCGAATTCTACGCCTATGTGCCGCTCAAGCGCGCCGTGGCCTGGGGCGTGGACACGGTCATCACGCTGGTCCTCGCGGTGGTCGCGCTGCTGTTCACGCTGTTCGTCGGCGCGCTGTTCTTCCCGGTGCTGTTCGCCGCGGTCAGCATCGCCTATCGCGGGGTGATGCTGGCGCGCTACGGCGCCACCGTCGGCATGATGCTGAGCGCGATCAAGCTGCGCCACCTGGACGGGCGCCCGGTCGATCAGGGCACCGCCTTCGCCTATGCGGGGCTGCACGCGCTGATCATGACCTTCATCCTGCCGCAGATCGCCTCGATCGCGATGATCCTGACCACGCCCTACCGGCAGGGGCTGCATGACATGTTGCTGGGCACCACGATGCTGAACGCCGAAGCCCCCGAGGATTGACGCGCGCCACCCGCTGGGACAGGGTGAAGCCCTCGGGCGACTCAGGAACCGGCACATGGACGGTGGCACTTCCGACGACCGATTGCGCGACTTCTTCGGGCGTCCGCTGTTTCAGGACCCCGCGGCGCGCGCGCTTGACCATGTCGGCGTGATCGATATCGGGTCGAACTCGGTCCGGCTGGTGGTGTTCGACGGCGCGGCGCGCAGCCCGGCGTATTTCTTCAACGAAAAGGTGCTGTGCGGGCTGGGCCGGGGACTGGCCGAAAGCGGCAAGCTGAACCCCGAGGGCCGCGCCCGCGCACTGGCCACGATGAAGCGCTTCGCCGCGCTTGCCCGCGGGATGGCGCTGACCAACCTGACCGTCGTCGCCACCGCCGCCATGCGCGAAGCCCGCGACGGCCCCGCCTTTCAGGCCGAGATCGAGGCCGCGACCGGGCTGCGCGTGCTGGTCATCGACGGCGCCGAGGAGGCGCGGCTGTCTGCGCAGGGCGTGCTGACCGGCTGGCCCGAGGCTGCGGGGCTGGTCTGCGACATCGGCGGGTCGTCGATGGAACTGGCCGAGGTCGGCGGCGGCACGGTGCAGCGGCGCGTGACCTCGCCGCTGGGGCCGTTCCGGCTGCAACAGGTCAGCGGCGGCAAGAAGGGGCTGAAGGCGCATATCGGCGACGTGCTGCGCGGCCTGCGCGAGGAGATCGGCACCCATCACGAGGCGCTCTATCTGGTCGGCGGCTCATGGCGGGCACTGGCGCGGCTGGACATGGCGCGGCGCGACTATCCGCTGACGGTGCTGCACGAATACGCCATGACGCCCAAGACCGTGCGCAAGACGCTCGACTGGCTGGCGGACAAGGACCCGGCCAAGCTGCGCGCACAGACCGGCGTGTCGGCCGACCGGCTGGCGCTGGTGCCCATCGCCGGGCAGGTGCTGCGGCAGGTGCTGCACGCGTTCCGCCCGCGCCGGCTGCACATTTCGGGCTACGGCATCCGCGAGGGGATCCTGTATGACCAGATGCCCGACCTGCTGCGCCGCCGCGACCCGCTGATCGAGGCCTGCCGCTTCGCCGAGCACCAGAGCGCGCGGTTGCCGGGCTTCGGGCGCAAGCTGTTCCAGTTCCTGCTGCCGCTGTGGAACTCGGCCCCCGAACGCAAGCTGCGCATCATCAAGGCCGCGTGCCTGCTGCATGATGTCAACTGGCGCGCCCACCCCGATTACCGGGCCGACGCGTGCTTCGACACGGCCACCCGCGCCAATCTGGGCGGGCTTGCCCATGATGATCGGGTGTTCCTGTCGCTGGCGCTGATGTATCGCTACAAGACAAACGGCATGACCGAGCGGATGCTGCGGGTCTCGCGGCTGCTTGAGGAACCGCGCATCCGCGAGGCGCAGGTGCTGGGGCGCGCGATGCGCTTCGGGGCGATGTTCTCGATGGACGGGCCGGAAAACGCGGGCACGCTGCGGCTCTATCCCCAGAAGCGCGTGCTCGAACTTGTGCTCAACCCCGAGGCGCAGGACCTGTTCACCGAGGTCGCGCAGGCGCGTTTCACGGCGCTTGCCAAGATGCTGCGCGTGGACACCAAGGTCCGGGTCGCGCGCGCGCCGCGCGGGGCCTAGCGTGCCCGGATCGCGACGCTCGAGCCGTCATGCGCGCGATCAAGGCCCGATCCCGCCCCCCGGCGCGGCGATCTGGCCCCGGCAGGCGCGCGGCCTCGTTCATGCGCGGATCTGGCCACGACAAACCGAGTTGCCCCGAGCAAGCCGCGCAGGACGCGCAGGCGCATGTCAAGCGCATCCACGATCGCATCTCCTGTCCCGGCGATCGGGATCGAGGCTCGGAACACTCGGCAAGGACTGGAAATCTACGGGACAAATGGAGGCGAGTACCGGAATCGAACCGGTGTACACGGATTTGCAATCCGCTGCGTAACCACTCCGCCAACTCGCCGCCGGTGTGTGGAGGCGTTCTAGTGAACTCACAGCGGCTGCGCAAGCGGTGTGTTGGAGCCGGGGCCGGGGTCGAGCAGTGCGCCGGCAAGCGCGGGGAGCGTGTCGAACCGGGCGAAGGCCAGCTGGTGCGGGATCGTATCGACCGGACCGTGGCGGTAGCCTTCGGTAAAGAGCGCAAAGGGGGTGCCGGCGGCGCGCGCGGTTGCGGCGTCGACCTCGCTGTCGCCCACATAGATCGTGGGCAGGTCGCCCAGCGCCGCCTGCACGTGCCGCAAGGGGTCGGGCGCGGGCTTGCGCACGGGCAGGCTGTCGCCGCCCACCACCGCCGCGAAGCGCCGCGCCAGCCCGAAATGCGCCAGCACCGTGCGGGTGGGGCCGATGGGCTTGTTGGTGCACAGCCCCAGCGCCCAGCCGTCCGCCGCCAGCGCGTCGAGCGCGGCCTCGACCCCGGCATAGAGCCGGGTGTGGGTGTGCGCGGTCTCGTAGAGCGCGATGAACTCGGCTTCGAGCGCGCGCAGCTCTTCCGGGCCGGGCTCCAGACCGACCGCGGCCACCAGCCGGGTGATGAAGGCCCCTGCCCCGGCGCCGATGAAGCCGCGCGTCTGCGCCAGCGTGATCGGGCCCAGACCGCGGCGCGCCAGCACCGTGTTGGCGGTGGCGCGGATATCGGGCGCGCTGTCGATCAGCGTGCCGTCCAGATCGAAGATGATGGCTTTCAAGGGCGTCGCCTCGTGCAGGGTCAGGGATTCGGGGTCAGGAAACTGCGCAGCACGGCCTCGAATTCGCGCGGGCGTTCGGCGTGCAGCCAGTGCCCGGCGTCGGGGATCGTGGCAAAGCGCGCGCGCGGGAACAGCGCGCGGATCGGATCGCGGTGTTCGGGGCGGACATAATCCGACGCCGCCCCCGACACGAACAGCGCGGGGCCGTCGAAGCGCCCGGCGGGCTCGGGCCAGCCCATGATGTGTTCCATCTGGTCGGCCAGCGCATCGAGGTTCAGCTTCCAGCGTGGCGGACCTTCGCGCAGGTCCAGCGATTGCAGCAGGAACGCGCGCAGCTGGGGACTGTCGATGCGCTGCGCCAGCCGGGCATCGGCCTCGCCGCGGGTCTTGATCCCGCGCAGGTCGAGCGCGCGCATCGCTTCGACAAGGGGCGCCTGGCTGTGAGCATAGGCCACGGGTGCGATGTCGGCCACCACCAGCCGGCGCACCCGCTCGGGCGCGCCCAGCGCCAGCACCATCGCCGCCTTGCCGCCCATCGAATGGCCCACCACGTCGGCCTGCCCGCCCGCGGCCGCGATCACCTCGGCCAGATCGTCGGCCATCGCCGCATAGCTCTGATCGGCGCTGTGCGGGCTGTCGCCGTGGTTGCGCATGTCGACGGCCAGAACCTCGCGGCTGTCCGACAGACGCTTCGCGATGGCCCCCCAGTTCCGCGCCGAGCCGAACAGCCCGTGCACGATCAGCACCGGCGGTTCCCCCCGCGCGCGCTCCCCGTGGCGTACCGTGTTGAGCATCATCCCTCCGCCCGTCCTGCGCGGGTTGAGCCCGCCGGGTGCGCGCAGTAGAACCATCCCGGCCACGCAGACGCAAGGACCCTGCCCCATGCTGCCCCCCGCGGCCGAGATGACCGAGGACATCGCAACCCTGATGCGCGATGCGCTGGGCGCGGACGGCGCATCGGTGCAGGACGCGGTCGCGCAATGCCGGCGCCAGCTGCCGCGCAAGCTGCGGCGCGAGGCGGATTTCCTGGCCGAAATCGAGCCGCTGGCGGGCCATCCGAAGCTGGCGCGCCAGATCGACCGCGATCGCCTGATGCGCGCGCATGGCGCGCTCAGGGCGCATCTGAAGGGATTGCAGAAGCAGAGGCGGCGCGGCGAGGTGGCGCTGGCCATCCTCGGCAGCCTTGCGGTCAGCCTGCTGGGGGTGACGGGCCTGGTGCTGGCGCTGCTCTACTGGCGCGGCTTTTTCTGAACGGCGTCAGGGGGGCGGCGTCAGGGGTCGCGCCGGGCGGTCAGGATCGGCGTCTGCCCGGCCAGGAACACCACCGCGTCCGGGCCCGCCATGTCGAAGCCCGTCACGCTGTCGAGCGCATCCAGAAACCGGCGTTCGAGCGACATCAGCGCGGTGGGACAGGCGACCCGGGTGGTCGCCATCTCGCCGAACCCAAGCCCGTCGCGGTCGATCGCCATGTCCCCGACATAGAGATTGCACGCCGCGCGCCCGGAAATCTGCGCCGGCGAAAAGGACATCGTCAGTTCCGCAGCGCCATTGAGCGCGGCGGCGATGTCGATCCCGTGCAGGCTGGTCACCTGCCAGGTGCCGCCCTGCAACAGCCGCTCCGGCCGCCCGCCGCAGCCGGTGAGGATCTCACCCTCCCTCACGATGTCGACGGCGATCGGGTGCGGCACCCGGTCGGCCGGATCGCGGCACAGCGTTTCGTGCAGGACAACCGTGATCGCGGGGTCGGCAAACACCATCCGGCCCGGACTCTGCGCAGGCTCGGGCAGCGGCACCTCGAGCGGCGCGTCCGCATCCGGCGCGTGCGCGAAGCGGACGGCGTCGGCGCGCAGCTCCAGCCACCAGCCCGCGTCCCGCGACCGGGCGGTGAGCGGCAGCAGCGGCTGACCCAGCACCGGCGCGCAGTCCTGCAGATCCTGCCCGTTCAGCCGGAACTGCGGGCGCGGCGGATGCATCCACGCATCGTTGTCGCCGTCGATGAACCAGTCCGTGCGGCCGGCGATCAGCGGATCCATCTCGATCACCTCGCCCATCCAGCGCAGCCACAGCCCACCCTCGAGCCCGCGCGCGACCTCGACCGTGCCACCGTCGCAGCGCAGGGGCTGCGCGAATTTCAGGCCATAGGCCGGCTGCGCCGCCAGCGCGTCAAGCGCCGCGGGCCCGGCCTCGGGGATGGGTTGCGGCGCGGTCGCCGCGACGATCCCGGCGCCCACCGACAGCCCCGCGCGCAGGGCCGTCGCCGCGCTCGGCACGTCCTCGAAGCTTGCGTCCAGCCGGGTCTGCCCCACCTCGAGCAACACGCGACGTTCGGCAACCCGCGCGCCCTTGTCGTCGCGGAACACGAACACCGCTTCGGCGCCCGGGGCGATCGAAATCCCGGGCCAGGTCAGCGACACGGAGACATCGCGCGCCCATGCAGGTGCGGACACCAGCGCGCCCGACAGGCCCAGTGCGACCGCGAATGACGCAAGCAGGTGACGCATGACGAAAATCCGCTCCAGTCAGGCCATCGCGCCGGATCGGAGCCAGAGGGCGGGTCCGTCAGGCGCGTTCGGCGTAGTCCAATGTTTCGGTGTTCACGACGATCGCCTCGCCCGTGCCGACGAAGGGCGGGACCATGACGCGCACACCATTGTCCAGAATCGCCGGCTTGTAACTGTTCGCTGCGGTCTGGCCCTTCACCACCGGCTCGGTCTCGGCGATGGTGCAGGTGACCTTCTGCGGGAGCGTCACGCTCAGCGCTTCATCACCGTAATATTCGATCGTGACGGTCATGCCGTCCTGCAGGAACGGTCGCCGATCGCCCAGGATATCGGCCGGCAGTTCCAGTTGCTCGAAGCTTTCCATGTCCATGAAGACGAGCATATCGTCGGACTGGTAAAGAAACTGCTGATCCTTCTGCTCGAGCCGCACGCGCTCGACCTTGTCCTCCGAGCGGAACCGTTCGTTCAGCTTGCGCCCGTCGCGCAGGTTCTTCAACTCGACCTGCGCGAAGGCCCCGCCCTTGCCGGGCTTGACGTGGTTGGCCTTGACCGCGACCCAGAGCCCGCCGTCATGCTCGAGCACGTTGCCGGGGCGAATTTCGTTTCCGTTGATCCTCGGCATGCACGCCTCTTCGCTGACCGCAGCCGGGGCGCACCCCGGACGTTGTGGCGAAGCTATATCTTGCGCCGCTCTCGCGCGCAAGAGACGCATCTATGACGCATTCGCGACCCCTATGTGTCAGGCGCATGGCAGCCATGCGAAAACACTGTAGCGAATCGCGGCGCCAATGTGTAGTCACGGCCTTCTGAGAAAATGCAAGCGCAAGAACTCCAGAACAAGCGCAAGACCCCGAAAAAAAGGACTGCACGATGTTCGATTCCACAGATGGCACAGCGTTCAACCACGAACAGGGCGCGCGCTCGCGCAAATTGTTCGCGGCCGTGGTGCTGGCTGCGCTGGACGACGCGATCGCAGACGACAAGAAGTTCGGCAACGGACCGGATCAGATCGCCCGCTGGGCACGTTCGCGCGACGGGCGCGAGGTGCTGTCCTGCGCCGGGATCGACCCGAATGAACGCGTGGTGAAGGGCCTGATGGAGTTCGTCGCGCGCGGCGTGCGGACATCCGTGGCCCTGTCGCGCGAGGAAAGCGAACGCCGCAACCAGGCCGCGCTGCTCGAGGCTGCCGACCAGGCGGCCTGATCGAAACGCCTTGGAACGCAAGACCCCCGCGTCCGGCGCGGGGGTCTTGCGTTTGCGCGGCTCAGGCCGAGGCGTCACGCCCGCGCGGCTCAGGCCGCGACCCCAAGCCCGCGCGGCTCAGGCCGCGACCCCCAGATGCTCGGCCAGGAAATCCAGCCGGTCCTGCCCCCAGAACCGCTCGGAGCCGACCACGAAAAACGGCATCCCGAACACCCCCGCCGCGACCGCCGCATCCAGGTTCCGGGTATAGGTCTCGGCGCCCACCAGCATCCCGGAATTCACCAGCGCGGGGTCGAACCCCGCATGCGACAGGCACTCGGCGATCACCGTGTCGCTGGCAATGTCGCGCTCATCCTCCCAGCAGGCGCGGCCAAGCGCGGCCAGCAGCGCGGCCATGTCGCCGCCACCGGCGTCCTGAGCCGCGATCAGCGCGTAGCTTGCGGGCGCGGGATTGGTGGGGAAATGCGCAGGCTCCAGCACCATCGGCAGGCCGAGCCGCTGCGCCCAGCGCCGCAGCTCCTGCATGCGATAGCTGCGCCGGCTCTCGTGCCGCTGGGCAAGCGGCTGCCCGCCGGTGCGCGCAAACAGCGACGCGGGATCGACCGGAAGATAGCGGATCTCGGCCCCCGCGGCGGCGGCAATCCTGGCGGGACGGTCGCCGGCCAGATACACGAAGGGCGACAACGGTGTCAGGTAATAGTCGATGCGGGTCATGCGCGGCGGCTTTCGGGTTGTGGGCGGTTTCCAAGCTTGGGCCGGGGTGCTAAGCGGTGTCAACCAGCCGCGTTCGCCAAGTCCAGGAACCCGCGATGCCCTCCATGTCCGAGCCGAAGCTGATCTCCGGCAACGCCAACCCCACCCTCGCCGCCGCCATCGCCCGCCGCATGTCGCTGCATCGCGGCATGGCGGTTTCGCCCGTGGATGCACGGGTGGAACGCTTCAGCGACCAGGAGGTGTTCGTCGAGGTGTTCGAGAACGTGCGCGGCGAGGACATGTATATCGTGCAGCCGACCTCGAACCCGGCCAACGACCACCTGATGGAACTGCTGATCATCTCGGACGCGCTCAAGCGGTCCTCGGCGGCGCGGATCACGGCGGTGATTCCGTATTTCGGCTACGCGCGGCAGGACCGGCGCACCAAGGCGCGCACGCCGATCTCGGCCAAGCTGGTGGCCAACATGATGGTGCAGTCGGGGATCGAGCGGATCCTGACGCTGGACCTGCACGCCGCGCAGATCCAGGGGTTTTTCGATATCCCCGTGGACAACCTTTATGCCGCGCCGCTGTTCGCGCTCGATGTGATGCATCATTTCAACGGGCGGCTGAAGGATGTGACCATCGTCTCGCCCGATGTGGGCGGCGTGTCGCGCGCGCGCGAGCTTGCCAAGCGCGTGGGCTGCGCGCTCGCCATCGTCGACAAGCGGCGCGAGAAGCCCGGCGAGGTGGCCGAGATGACGGTGATCGGCGATGTGCAGGACAAGATCTGCATCATCGTGGACGACATCTGCGACACCGCCGGGACGCTTTGCAAGGCGGCTGAGGTGCTCAAGGACGCCGGCGCCACCGAGGTGCACAGCTACATCACCCACGGGGTGCTGTCCGGCCCGGCGGTGGAGCGGATCACGAACTCGGTGATGAGTTCGCTGGTGATCACCGATTCGATCGAACCGCGCGCCGAGGTCGTGGCCGCCCCCAACATTCGCATCGTCCCCACCGCGCCGATGTTCGCGCAGGCGATCCTGAACACCTGGAGCGGAACGTCGGTGTCGTCGCTGTTCGATCTGGACACGATCGGCCCGCTGTATGAATGGCGCTACGACCTGCCAGCGGAACGCGCACGCGCCTGACCCCCGCATCGGCGGCGCCCAGCGGCGCCTGTCCGCCGGGGACGCCAACAGGATCCTGTGCCCCCCTGTTCCCCGGCGCGGGCGCGGGCGCGGGCGTCCCTCAGCGCGGGTCGGTGTCGTCGGGGCGGCGTGGCCTGCGCTCCGCGGGGGGGAGCGCGTCGCGCGAATCGAAGTCGTTGATGTCGCCGCGTTTCTTGCGGCGCGCCTTGCTCCAGCGTGACAGCGCCAGCCACATGGCCAGCCCCAGCACCGCCCAGATCAGCGCCTGCCAGATCAGCCCCATCCCCGGCGCGGCCCAGACCAGCGCGGCCACCACCGCCGCCGCCATCGCGAAGCCCAGCGCCAGATAGGCCGCACTCAGCATCTCGACGATCAGCAGCAGGACCGCGAAGATCCCCCACAGGCTCCAGTCCGGCAAGGCAGCGAGGTCCATGCCTCAGATCTCCTTGAGGATCGCCGCGGCCTCGCGGAACGCGTTGGAGGGTCCGCCGGGGAGCATGATGAGCTTGGCGTTGTCGGATTTCGACAGCCCCTCCAGGGCCTCGACCTGCATGCGCGCGGTCTGGAAGACCAGCGCCTCGCGCGCGTTGTCGCCTTCGAGCGAGGCCGAAATGGTGCGATTCGCCTCGGCATTCGCCTGCGCGATGGCGCGAATCGCATCGGCGCGGCGCTGTGCCTCGTAGAGTTCGGCATCGGCGGCAAGCTCGGCCGCGCGGCGCTGGCCTTCGGCGCGGGTGATGGCGGCGCGACGCTCGCGCTCGGCGGCGAGAACCTCGGCCATCGCCTTCTGCGTGGTCTCGTTCAGGCGCACATCGGTGATTTCCGAACGGCTGATGCGGATGCCGTAGGTCTTGCCCGCATCCTCCAACGCCTCGAGCAGCGCGACGTTGAGCGAGCCGCGGTCGGATTGCACCGCGTCAAGCTCGACCTTGCCGAGTTCCGAACGCACCAGCGACTGCACCAGCCCGATCACCAGATTGTCGATGCTGTTGACGCGAAACACCGCCGCTTCGGGGTTTTCGATCCGGTAGACCACCAGCAGCTGCGCGCCGAACACCACGTTGTCGGCGGACACGACCTCAAGCTCGATGTCGTTGAGCACCTGGTCGTTCACCGGCACCTTGGCGTGGACCCGGTCCAGGAACGGCACGACCAGATTCACCCCGGCGTCCAGCGTGCGGTGATACGCGCCCAGCCGCGTTATGACGAAGTTTTCCGACTGCGGCACGATCTTCAGGCCCAGCAGGACCACGAGCACCAGCAGCACGGCGATGGCGAGGATCAGTTCCATGTCACATCCACAGAATCGGGCGACCGCCATGATGGCGCGCCTTCGTTACCAAGATGTTGCACCGCCACGGCAGCGCCGCAAGCACCGCGCCATGAAAAAGGCCCCGACGCATGCCGGGGCCCATGCAGATCGCTCCGGGTGTCCGCCTCAGCAGCGGCGGACCTCGTAGCGGTCGGGGCCGACCTTGTAGGCGCATTCGTTGGTGCGCGCATTGCGTGCCACGATTGTGCCCACCGCGGCACCGGCCAGCGTGCTGACCACCGTCCAGTTGGGGTTCGCGTTCAGCGCGTTCGCGGTCAGCAGACCTGCCCCCGCACCCACCAGACCACCGGCGATCATGCGTTCCTGATCGGTCATCTGGCATGCTCCGAGGGCCATCACACCCGCCAGAGCCGTCGCCACGAAAATCTTGCGCATGCTGTATCCTTTCCACTCTACGCCTACCGGGCGAAGGCTAGCATGATGCGCAGGGCATTGTCAGCAAAGATATTGTGCAGCCGACCGACGGAATCCCGCGCCGGCGCGGCTCAGCCCGGCGGCTGCGGCAGCTTGTCCAGCAGGAAGCCCAGCGCCAGCGACAGCCCGTCGGGTGCGATGCCGTGGCCGGTGCCCTTCGAGACATGGGCGTAGGTCTCGAACCCCGCGCCCTGCAGCGCCTGTGCGGCTTCGGGGAGCGACTGCACCGGCACCACCTCGTCGGCGTCGCCATGCACCAGCAGCACCGGGGGCCGGCTGCGGGTCTGCGCGGCCAGCGCCTCGGGCGCCATCAGCCGCCCCGAGAACCCCACCACGCAGGCCACCGGCGCCGCCCGGCGCGGGGCGACGTGCAGGCTCATCATCGTGCCCTGGCTGAAGCCCACCAGCGCCAGCGCCTCGGGCGGCAGCGCTTCGGTGGCCAGCACGTGGTCCAGAAACGCGTCGAGGTCCTCGGCCGCGCGCAGAAGCCCCTCGCGCGCGGCGGCTTCGGGAGAGCCATCGAGCCACGGGATCGGGAACCACTGATACCCCATCGGGTTGTTGGTGCAGGGCTCGGGGGCGTTGGGGGCGTAGAAGGCGGTGTCGGGCAGATGCGCGGCCAGCGGCTCGGCCAGCCCCAGCAGGTCCGCGCCATCGGCCCCGTAGCCATGCACGAACACCACCACCGAGCGCGCGCTGCCCGGCGCCGCCCCGCGCCGGTCGGACTGCAATTGCCGTGTCATGACACCCCCTCGCGTGACTTGAGCACGTGGTAATAGGCCCAGAGCTGCCCCGCCGCAACCGTGCGCCACGGCGACCAGGCTTGCGCCATGCGCCGCAGCGCGGCCTCTCGCGGGCGGTCGGGCAGATCGAACAGCACCCGCGCCGATTCCTGCAACGCCAGATCGGCCGGCGCGAACACGTCGGCGCGCCCGAGGCTGAACATCGCGTAGATTTCCGCCGTCCAGCGTCCGATGCCGGGCACGTCGACCAGCGTGGCGACGACCTGCGCGTCGGGCATCGCGCGCAGGGCGTCGAAATCGATCCCCGCGGTGGCCAGCGCGCGCGCATAGCGCATCTTCTGGCGCGACAGGCCCGCGGCGCGCAACGCCTCGTCGCCGGCGGCGGCGACCGTGTCGGGCGCGGTCAGTCCCGCGCCGTCCATCCGCCCCCAGATCGCGCGCGCGGCGGCGACGCTGACCTGCTGGCTGACGATCGCCTGCAACAGCGCGGCAAAGCCATCCTCGCGCCGGCGCAGCGGTGGCGTGCCGGTCAGCCGCAGCGCATGGGCGAAACGCGGCTCGGCATCGGCCAGCCACGCCGCGCCCTCGGCCATGCAGGCGTCGCTGTGCAGGATGCGCCCGGTCATGCGGCTTGCCCCTTTTCCTTTGGCGCTGACAGGAGTAGCAAACCCGCATGACCGAGACCACCGCCCCCGCCGCCCAATCCGACGCCCGTGCGCGGCGCAATGTCATCGTGCTGGTGGCCGCGCAGGCGATCATGGGCGCGCAGATGCCGATGATCTTCACCATCGGCGGGCTGGCCGGGCAGACGCTGGCGGCGAATGCGTGCTGGGCGACGCTGCCGATCTCGATGATCGTGCTGGGCTCGATGCTGTCGGCGACGCCGCTTGCGGCCTTCATGCAGCGCTTCGGGCGGCGCGCGGGCTTCGTGCTGTCCTGCGCGGGCGGCACCGCGGGCGCGGTGATCGGGGCGATGGGGCTGATGCAGGGCTCGTTCGCGCTGTTCCTGCTGGGCTCGCTGCTCACCGGTCTCTACATGTCGGGCCAGGGCTTCTACCGCTTCGCCGCCGCCGACACCGCCAGCCCCGAGTTCCGGCCCAAGGCGATCTCCTATGTGATGGCGGGCGGGCTGGTGGCGGCGGTGCTGGGGCCGCAACTGGTCAAGGTGACGGCGGACTCGATGGTGGTGCCGTTTCTGGGCACCTATCTGGCGGTGATCGCGCTGAACCTGATCGGGATGGTGGTTTTTCTGGCGCTCGACATCCCCAAACCCCCGCAGCCCCAGGCCGGCGCGCCCGTGGGCCGGTCGCGGATGGAGCTGCTGCGCTCGCCGGTGATCGCGGTGTCGGTGATCTGCGCGACCGTCAGCTATGCGCTGATGAACCTGGTGATGACCTCCTCGCCGCTGGCGGTGGTGGGGTGCGGGTTCACCACCGGCGACGCGGCCAACGTGGTCTCGGCGCATGTGCTGGCGATGTATGCGCCGTCGTTCTTTACCGGGCACCTGATCGCGCGCTACGGGGCGCCGCGGATCGTGACGCTGGGGCTGGTGATCCTTGCGGGCTCGGGCGCGGTGGCGATGATGGGGGTCGAGCTCGAACACTTCTTCGTCTCGATGATCCTGCTGGGGCTGGGCTGGAATTTCGGCTTCATCGGCGCCACCGCAATGCTCGCCGATCACCACAGCCCCGAGGAACGCGGCCGGGTGCAGGGCATGAATGACCTGATCGTGTTCGGCGGCGTGTTCGCCGCATCGCTGAGCTCGGGCGCGCTGATGAACTGCGTGGGCAGCGACGCACAGACCGGCTGGCAGCTGGTCAATCTGGCGATGTTGCCCTTCCTGGTGCTGGCGGGCGGCGCGCTGATCTGGCTCGCCGGGCGGCCGCGCGCGGCCTGAGCGCCACGGCGCGCGCGTCCCGCGCGCGTCCCGCGCGCGAAAGCGCCCGAAGCGCCCGAAGCGCGCGGGGTGGGCGGGTGGGAGCGCGCTTCGGGCGCTTTTCCCGGCCTGCCACGAGCCGCAGCGCGGAAACGGGTTGACCCGCCCCCCCCGATTGTCTAGCTCCCGCAGCGCGTGCCGGCGTCGTGCCTGCGCAGCAATGGAGGCAACCATGGAAGACGGAAGTAGGTGCAGGGTCCTATGCCGCGCTTCGCGTCATGGGGCCGACACCTTCCCGAGAGCGAAGCAGGTCTGACGGTCCGCGCCTGACCCCGGTCACGCGCGCAGGGCCGTCCGGCCCTGATGACCGGAGCATGACCGATGAACGACACCCTGACCCTCACCCGCTCGGCGCTCGAGCGCTTCCTGCGCACCGATGACCTCGGCTCAATCCGCGTGGCGCTGCGCCATGAGCACCCCGCCGATATCGTCGGGCTGATCGGCGCGTTCGAGCCCGCCGACACCGCCCGCGTGCTGCTGTGCCTCGAAGAGCACAAGCAGGCGACGCTGTTCGGCTATTTCGACCACGAAACCCAGAAGACGCTGGCCGAGGCGCTGGACCGGCACGACATGGCGCGCATCTTCGGGGCGATGGCGCATGACGAGCGCGCCGACCTCTTCGCCGAGCTGGACGAGGACCAGAAGAACGCGCTGCTGCCGGGCCTCGCACAGGCCGAGCGCGAGGACATGCGCAAGCTCGCCGCCTACCCCGAAGGGACCGCCGGATCGGTGATGACCTCGGATTACGCCACGGTGCCGCCGCATCTGACCACCGTGCAGGCGATCGAGCACCTGCGCCGCGTGGCGCCCGATGCCGAGACGATCTACCACTCCTACGTGCTCGACGACGAACGCCGCCTGATCGGCACGGTCAGCCTGCGCGACCTGCTGGTGGCGCGTGACAGCGCCACCGTCGAAAGCATCATGCGCCGCGAGCCGCCCTTCATCCGCGCCGAGGACAAGCGCGAGCGCGCGGTCGAACTGATCCGCAAATACGACCTGCTGGCGCTGCCGGTGATCAATGGCGGCGACCGGCTGGCCGGGATCGTCACCTATGACGACGCCATGGACGTCGCGCGCGAGGCCGAGGACATCAGCTTCGTCAAGACCTCGGCCGTGGGGGGGCTGGGCACGTCGATGCTGAGCGCCAGCATCGGGCTGCTCTATCGCAAGCGGGTGCCGTGGCTGGTGATCCTGGTGTTCGGCAACATCTTCTCGGGCGCCGGCATCGCCTATTTCGAGGACACGATCGCCGCCTACATTGCGCTGGTGTTCTTCCTGCCGCTGCTGGTCGATTCGGGCGGCAACGCGGGCAGCCAGTCGGCCACGATGATGGTGCGCGCGCTGGCCACCGGCGATGTGCGGCTCAAGGACTGGGGCAAGATGGTCACGCGCGAGGCCGCGGTGGCGGGCCTTCTGGGCCTGACCATGGCGCTGGCAGTGTCGGCCATCGGCATCTTCCGCGGCGGGCCGGAGATCGCGCTGGTGGTGTCGCTGACCATGGTGATGATCGTTCTGGTGGGCTCGCTGATCGGGATGTCGCTGCCCTTCATCCTGTCGCGCTTCAAGCTCGACCCGGCCGCGGCCTCGGCGCCGCTGGTCACGTCGCTCGCCGATGCGATCGGCGTGATCATCTACTTCGCCATGGCGACGATGCTGCTGGACGTGTCGGCCGCCGCCGGCTGAGCGTCCCCCGCGTGGCCGCGCAGATCTTGTCCGGGATCGGCGTTCCGGGCGCGGGCATCATCTTTCGCGAAGGTTTCGACGTTCGCGGGCTGAACACCGCGGCGACGCTGTGGTGTTCGGTCTCGGTGGCGAGGCTGGCGGAGGCGGGCGCGTGGACATCGGCGACATCGGCGGAGCACGCCGAGGGTGGACGGGGCGCGCGGGGGCCCGTAAGTCTGGGACGGGTGCAACAACGCAGGACACCGACCCGACATGGACGAGGCAGGCGCCTCCGATGACCTCGTGGTGCGCGAAGGCGCGCGGGTGGGCGAGTTCCTGCAAGACCTGCGCGCGGCGGCTCAGACCGTGTGGGAAGGCCTGCGCGACTGGACGGTCGGCCTTGATGCCGGGGTGTGGCTGACGCTGGCGGCGATCGTCGCGCTGATCGCGGTGTCGGGCTTCTTCTCGGGCAGCGAAACCGCGCTGACCGCGTCCAGCCGGGGCAAGCTGAAATCGCAGGGCGACCGCGGCGAGACCGGCGCGCAGGCCGCGCTGCGGCTGACCGATGACAGCGAACGGCTGATCGGCGCCATCCTGCTGGGCAACAACCTGGTCAACATCCTGGCCGCGTCGCTCGCCACGGCGCTGTTCACGCAGCTTTTCGGCGACAGCGGCGTGGCGCTGGCGACGCTGGTGATGACGCTGCTGGTGCTGATCTTCGCCGAGGTCCTGCCCAAGACCTATGCCATCACCAACCCCGAAACCGCCGCCGGGCGCGTGGCCCCGGTGCTGCGCCCGGTGGTGGCGGTGTTCGCGCCGGTGGTCAACGTGGTGCGCTTCATCGTGCGCCGGGTGCTGGGCCTGTTCGGGGTCGAGGTCGACCCCGACCGCCACGTGCTGTCGATCCACGAGGAAATCGCCGGCGCGCTGGCGCTGGGCCATTCCGAGGGGATGCTGGAAAAGGAGCATCGCGACCGGCTGCTGGGCGCGCTCGATCTGGGCGAACGCACGGTCGAGGAAATCATGCGCCATCGCAGCCAGATCGAGATGATCGACGCCGAACAGCCCGTCGACGACATCATCGACCAGTGCGTGCGCTCATCGCATTCACGCCTGCCGGTGTTCCGCGGCGAGCAGGAGAACATCATCGGCGTGCTGCATGTGCGCGACCTGATGCGCGAGGTGCACGGGCTGGTGCAGCGCCGCAAGGGCAAGCTCAAGGCGATCCGCGATCTCAGCCTCGAGGCGATCGTCCGGCCACCCTATTTCGTGCCCGAGACCACGCCGCTGGATGAGCAGATGCGCCATTTCCTGCAACGCCGGAACCATTTCGCGCTGGTGGTGGACGAATACGGCGCGCTGCACGGGCTCATCACGCTCGAGGACATCCTCGAGGAGATCGTGGGCGAGATCGAGGACGAATACGACGTCTCGGACAGCACGCCGCTGATGAAGATCGAAGGCGGCGACGTGCTGGTGGACGGCGCGATGACGATCCGCGACCTCAACCGCGCGATGGACTGGGCGCTGCCCGATGACGAGGCGATCACCGTCGCCGGGCTGGTGATCCACGAGGCCCAGCAGATCCCCCAGCAGGGCCAGGTGTTCGGCTTCCACGGCTTCCGGTTCGAGGTGGTCGAGCGCGTCGAAAACCGGCTTACGCAGCTGCGCATCCGCGCGCTCTAGAGGGACCCTCAACCAGCGCGAGGCGGTCGCGCCATCCTGCGCGGAGCAAAGGCCGAAGACCTCCGCGCATCGCCCGGCCGCCCCCGGTGCCGCAAGCGCGCGCCCTGCATGAATGCTTGACGCTGCATCGCCCGTCCACAAAGCTGCGATCCGACGCGCAACAGGGAGGAGACCCACGCGTGACCGCCGCGCATCCCCCGCCCCGGCCGTGGCTGGCCGCTTATGGCGACGACATCCCCGCCGGCCCGCCGCGGCCGCGCCATCCCTCCCTTGCGCATCTGGCAGGCGATGTCTGCGCCCGGTTCGGTGCGCGCACCGCGTTCACCTGCGTGATGCCCAACGGCATGAACGGCTCGCTCAGCTTCGCCGCGCTCGACGCGCATGCGGACGCCTTCGCCGCCTATCTGCGCCACGACTGCGGGCTGGAGCCCGGCGACAGGGTAGCGGTGCAGTTGCCCAACTGCCTGGCCTATCCGGTGGTCGCGCTGGGCGTGATCAAGGCCGGCTGCGTGCTGGTGAACACCAACCCGCTCTATACCCGCCCCGAGATGGTCCACCAGTTCACCGATGCGGGCGTGCGGGTGCTGGTGATCGTGGACATGTTCGCCGACAAGCTGGCCGAGGTGATCCCGCAGACCGGGATCGAGCGCGTCGTGCTGGCGCAGGTGCCGGCGTTCTTCCCGCCGGTGCCGCGCGCGATCGTGCGGCTGGTGCAGAAGGTCTGGCTGCGCACCCTGCCCCGCGTCCCCGACCTGCCCGTCCCCGTCACCCGCCTTCCCGCCGCGCTGGCGAGGGGCCGCGCGCATGGCGCCGATGTGCGCGCGTGGTGGCGCGATCTGACCCCCGACACGCTGGCGCTGCTGCAATACACCGGCGGGACCACGGGCGTGGCCAAGGGCGCGATGCTGACGCATGGCAACATGCTGGCCAACATGGAGCAGGTGCTGGCCATGGCGCAAAGCCATCTGCGCGGCGAAACCTGCGTGCTGACCGCGCTGCCGCTCTATCACATCTTCGCCTTCACGGCGAATTTCCTGTCCTTCTTCCAGATCGGGGCGCGCAACATCCTGATCCCGTCGCCGCGCCCGGTGGGCAACCTGCAGCGCGCGATGGAGAACTATCCGATCACCTTCATCACCGGGGTGAACACGCTGTTCAACGCGCTGATGAACGAGGAGTGGTTCACCGATCACCCGCCGCAGCACCTTGTCGCCGCCATCGCCGGGGGCACCGCGCTGCACCGCGCCGTGGCCGAGCGCTGGGAGGAGATCACCCAGGCCCCCATCGCCGAAGGCTACGGGCTGACCGAATGCTCGCCCGTGGTCAGCTTCAACCCGCTCGGCGCGCCCAGGCTGGGCAGCATCGGCGTGCCGGTTCCGGGCACCGACGTGCAGCTTGTGGATGACGACGACCACCCCGTCGCGCCCGGCGATCCCGGCGAGTTGCTGGTCAAGGCGCCGCAGACCATGCGCGGCTACTGGAGGCGCGACGACGACACCCGCGACACGATGCGCGGCGGCTGGCTGCACACCGGCGATGTGGCGACGATGGACGCCGATGGCTACCTGACCCTTGTCGATCGCAAGAAGGATCTGGTGATCGTGTCGGGCTTCAACGTCTACCCCAACGAGGTCGAGGCCGCGCTCGCCAAGCTCGACGCCGTGCTCGAGGCGGCGGTGGTCGGCATCCCCGACGAAAAGTCGGGCGAGGCGGTGCGCGCCTATGTCGTGCCCAACCCCGACCACAAGGGCGACCCGCTCACCGCGGATGCCGTCACCGCCCACTGCCGCGAGCGTCTGAGCAGCTACAAGGTGCCGCGCTCGGTGGTGATCCGCGACGCGCTGCCCAAATCGCCCATCGGCAAGATCCTGCGCAAGGACCTCAAGGCCGAGGTGGCGCGCGAATTCGGCACCGCCTGAGGCCGCCGCCCCCGACCCCCGACCCCGACAAGCAGCAGCAACCGCAGGACCGCTTCGCATGATCTCACCGCTGGAAACCACGATCCTGGGCGTGATGATGATGGCGATCATGTTCGGCATGGGCGCGAGCATGACCTGGCGCGACTTCCTGCGCGCGTTTCGCCGCCCGCGCGGGGTGTTCGTGGGGCTGGCGAGCCAGTTCGCGATCATGCCGGGCCTGGGCTTCGCGCTGGCGATGGCGCTGCAGCTACCGCCCGCGCTGACCGTGGGGCTGATCCTGGTGGCGTGCATGCCGGGGGGGACAACGTCCAACATCTTCGCCTATTTCTCGCGCGGGGAACTGGCGCTGTCGATCATGATGACCACCGCGTCGACCATGGCGGCGGTGGTGATGGTGCCGCTGCTTCTGTATGTGTTCTCGGGGCTGGCGGGGCTGGGGGGAGAGTATGTGATCCCCGCGGGCAACGTCGCGCAGGTGCTGGCGGTGCTGCTGGTGCCCACCGCGCTGGGCATGGGGCTGCGCAAGTGGAACCCCAACGCCGGCGCCACGGCCGAGCTGTTCGGCGCGCTGATGGGCGTGGTGGTGATCCTGTTTCTGATCTTCACCTGGATCCCGCGCAACTGGCGCATGCTGGCCGAGACCGAGCCGGGGCTCTACGCCGCGACCATCGGCATCGGGTTGGCGGGGATCACGCTGGGTTATCTGCTGGCGCGCGCGCTGCGCCAGAACACCGCCCGCGCGCGCACCATCGCGCTGGAAACCGGCATCCAGAACGGCCCGCTCGCGGCGCTGGTGGTGACGTTGTCGTTTTCGGGGCAGTTGCAGCAGGATGTGCTGATCATCCCGGTGCTCTACAGCCTGTTCATCGTGCTCAACGCGACCATCGTCACCGTCTGGTTCCGCCGCACCGCGCTGGCCGAGGAACGCGCCCGCGACGCCGCCAAGACGCGGAGCTGAGCGCCGCGCCCGAATTCCGTCGTCATTGCATCATCGAAAAACCGGATTGTCGCGAGATGATCCGGCAACGGAATGGGAATGATGATGCGACAGACACCTTCAAGACCGCGACCTGCAAGACCGCTGCGCGCGGTGCTGCACCGATTCGCGCGCGCTCAGGCGGGCGCGGTGACGGTGGATTACGTGGTGCTCACCGCAGGGGTGATGATCGTCGGGTTGGGGGTCCTTGCCAGCATCAGCGACGGAAGCTCGGGCGTCGGTGCACGGATCCAGGGCGAGCTTGACAGCGGCAGCGGCGGTGGCGTCGAAACCGGCGGCAGCGGCGCGGGCGGCGGCGCGGGCGCGGGCGGCGGCGCGTTCACGGGCGGTGGCGGCCTGCCTCCGCTCCCGATGCCGCCGCAGACGCCCGAGACTGCCGACCCCGCCCCACCTCAGGACACCGGCAGCGGCGCAGGGTCCGGCGACAGCGGCGGCAGCGGCGCAGGGTCCAGCGACAGCGGCGGCAGCGGCGCAGGGTCCGGCGACAGCGGCGGCAGCGGCGCAGGGTCCGGCGACAGCGGCGGCAGCGGCGGGCCGGGCGACAGCGGCGGCATCGGCGGGCCGGGCGACAGCGGCGGCAATGGCGGCGCCGGCAACGGGTCCGGCGGCTCGCAGGGCGACACGCCACCTGCCGAAGTCGATTTCACCTTCGAGGACCTCGATATCGGCTGCTACTGGAGCGACCGCGCGATCTCGACCTGGCTCACGCTGAACCTGCCGCAACCCTCAGCGTTCAGCCTTTCGGGGCCCGGCAACCCGACCGCGCAGACCGCGAGCGGCGGGCGCGCCGACACCGGCATGGTGCAGTGGGGCACCAATATCGAGATCGACATCCCCCCGCCCGGCGGCGCGCAGACCGTGCACATGACGCTCGGCGATCAGCTGGGCAGCTTCACCATCTCCCGCGCCGAGTGCCCCTGAGCCCGCGCGCGGATCACGCCCGGCCGCGGCGGGGCGTTACCCCGCCATGAGCGCCCAGCCCGCCAGCGCCAGTGCGACCATCAGCGCGCCACCGGTCTGCCAGCGCACAAGGCGGCGCTCGGCCCGGCGCAGCCGGGCAAGGCTGCGGCGCAGCGTGCGGGCGGCGGCCGGCGCGGCGCGGGGCACCCAGCGGCCGGGGACCGAGCGCGACGCCGGAAGCGCGGCCACCCCGGGCAGCAGCCCCAGCAGGTCGCCGGGGGGGCGCGCGCGCGGCGGCCAGCGCCGCACGACCGCCAGCAGCCCCAGCCCGGCAAGCACGGGCCAAAGCGCCTCGGCCAGCGCCGCCGGGGCCAGCGCGTAGCCGGGCGGCAGCGCCGTCCACGCCGCCCAAAGGCCCCACGGCAGCAGCAAGGCCGCCACGCCCAGCGCCGCCGCCCCGGCCAGCAGCGGCCCCAGCGTCAGCGCGGGATCACGGGCCAATGCGCGCAGCCGCCACACGAACCAGCCCAGCAGCGCCGTGGTGGTCACCGCGCTCAGCCCCACGGCCTGCGCCAGCCACGGCGCGAGGTCGGGCTTCACCGCGGCCTTGACCAGCGCGCCGCCCAGCGGCGGTATGCCGGCCACCGACGCCGCCAGCAGCGCCGCCACCGCCAGCACCACCCCGCGCGCGCGCGCTCCGGCGGCGGCCATCATGCAGCCCACCAGCAGGAACAGCGCCCCCTTGGCCAGCCCGTGATGCGCCGCGTAATAGGCCACCGCGCCCTGCCCCGCCCCCACCAGCGCCAGCATCAGCCCCATCTGGCTGACCGTGGAATAGGCCAGCACCGCCTTCGGGTTGGTCTGCGTCAGCCCCCACAGCGCCGCGCCGAACGCGCCGGCAAGCCCAAGGCCGACCAGCAGTGCCCCCGCCCACTCCGCCCCCTGCCCCGGCACAAACGCCACCAGCCCGATCAGCCCCGCCTTGACGATCGCCCCCGACAGCACCGCCGAGCCCGGCACGGGGGCCGCCGGATGCGCCAGCGGCAGCCACACATGCAGCGGCACCATCCCCGCCTTCAGCCCCAGCCCGACGATGATCAGCGCAAGCGCCACGCCGCCGCCGTCGATCTGCGGCAGCGCGGCGCGCAGTTCGGCGATCAGCAGGCTTCCCGCGCCCTGTGCCGCGATCACCAGCCCCAGCAGCAGCGCCGTCTCGCCCAGCACCGCCATCACGATATAGACCCGCCCGGCGTGCAGCGCGGCGTCGGTGCGCAGATGCACCACCAGAAACCACGCGGCCAGCGACACCGCGGCGAAGGCGACGTAGAACGTCACCACATCGGCGGCCAGGAACACGCCCAGATTGCCCGCAAGTGTCAGGCACCAGAACGCCGCCAGCACCTGCGCGGCGCGCCCCGGGGCCAGGCTGCGCGCCGCGTGCCAGCCCGCAGCGGTCCAGATCGCCGCCGTGGTGCCCATGAGCAGCGCGCCCGCCTCGGTCGCCCCCAGCGTGACACCCAGCAGCAGCCCCGGCGCCTGCGTGACACCGCCCGCACCCGCCAGCGCCCATGCAAGCCCCGGCAGCGGCGCCACCGGCAGCACCCACAGCGCGCGCCCGCGCCCCCCCGGCAGCACCGTCACCAGCGCCAGCACCAGCGGCCACAGCAGCACCACCAGCGGCCAGACGGGCCCCGCGACCACCGCGCTCATCGAGCATACCCCCCGGTCACGATCAACTCGGCCCAGCCCAGCGGGCTGACCGCCGTCGCCGCCAGCGCTCCCGCGCCGAGCGAGGCCAGCGCCGTGAGCACCGCCGGCGCAACCAGCAGCGGCGCGGCCTCGTCGCCCGAGGCGCCCTCGGCCGGGGTGCCGAACCACAGCCGGAACAGCAGCGGCAGGAAATACGCCGCGTTCAGCAGGGTCGAGCCCGCCAGCACCGCCAGCACCCAGGGCGCCCCGGCCTCGAGCGCGCCGAGGCCCAGATAGAGCTTGCTCACGAACCCCGCGAGCGGCGGCAGTCCGATCATCCCCATCGCCCCCACCGAAAAGCACACGGATGTCCACGGCATCCGCCAGCCCAGCCCGTCCAGCCCGGCGATGGTCTTCACGCCCGCGCGCTCGTCATAGATCCCTGCGCAGAAGAACAGCGTGATCTTCATCAGTCCCTGATGCACCAGATGCGCCAGCCCCCCGATCAGCGCCGCCGGGCTCGCCAGCGCGGCGCCAAGGATGATGTAACTCACCTGGCTGACGGTGGAAAAGGCCAGCCGCTTCTTGATCTCGGTCTGCCGGAGCGCGCGCAGCGACCCCCACAGGATCGTCACCGATGCCGCCGCCGCCAGCACCGTCCCCACGCCCAGCGCCGCCACGCTGTCGGGGCCGAAGACGTCATAGACCACGCGCACCACGCCGAAGGCGCCCGCCTTGACCACCGCCACCGCGTGCAACAGCGCCGAGACCGGCGCGGGCGCGGCCATCGCCACGGGCAGCCAGCCATGCAGCGGAACCAGCGCCGCCTTCGCGCCCAGCCCCACGATGAACAGCGCAAAGATCGCGCGCAGGCTGGCGGGGTCCAGCGCATCGAGCGCGGGCGGGTCGGTGAACACCACCGGGCCGGTGAGCGATTCCAGCCACACGATCGCCCACAGCAGCGCCGCGCTGCCCGGCAACGCATAGGCCAGATAGCTGCGCGCCGCGCGCAGGCTGGGGGCGTCCTGCTTGTGCGCGACCAGCGGCCAGGTGCTCAGCGTCAGCAGCTCGAAGAAGATGAAGAACGAGATCAGCGAGCCCGACATCGCCAGCCCCGTGGTCGCCGCCACGCACAGGCTGAAGAAGCCGAAGAACCGCGACAGCTGCGGCTTGCCGCCCAGATAGGCGATGGCATAGAGCGTGGTCAGCAGCCACAGCACCGCCGAGAGCGACAGGAACAGCAGCGCGATCGCGTCGATCCGCAGCAGGATATAAAGCCCCGGCGCCAGCGGCAGGCGCGCCTCATGCGCCGCGCCGCCCGCCACCGCCAGCAGCATCGCCACGATCAGCGCCACCTTGACCACCGCCCCGCCAAGGGTGAGCGCGTTGCGCAGCCCGTGGCTGTCTTGCGCCAGAAAGAACGTGGCCACCGCCGGGATGGCCGAGCTCAGCAGCACCGCAACGGGCAACAGCGCGCTCACCGCCCGCCCCCATGCCGGGCGCGGGGTGCCGCGCGTGGCCTGCCACGCGCCGCGCCCGACCGCCCCCTCATGGGCGGGCGCGGACCCCCGCCCGGGCTCATGGCGCGCCCTCGGGGCGGCCGATCTGCAGCGCCTCGAACGGCGCGGCCGACAGGATGCCCAGCGCGATCGCCGCCAGCGCCAGCACCAGCGGGACCAGCTGCACCACGCGCGGCACCGCGCGCGCAGGCGCCGCGCGCTCCCCCGCGAAGAGCGCCGTGACGGGGCGATAGAGATACGCCGCCGCCATCAGCCCGCCGCCCGCCAGCACCAGCGCCCAGGGCCATTGCCCGGCACCGAAGGCGGCGGTCATCATCAGATACTTCGCCGTGAACCCGCCCGAAGGCGGCAGCCCGGTCAGCGTCACCGCCGCGAGCGCGAAGGCGAAGCCCGTCATCGGCAGCGCCCGCGCCAGCCCGCGCAGATCGGCCATCCGGTCGCCCCCCGCCGACAGGATGAACACGCCCGCGCACAGGAACATCGCCGCCTTGGCCAGCCCGTGGCTGAGCGCCTGAAACACCGCGCCGGTCCACGCGTCTACCTGCGCCGAAAGGGGAAACACGATGAACATGTAGCCAAGCTGCGCCACGGTCGAATAGGCGACGATCAGCTTCAACCGCGGCTGGCCGAGCGCGCGCAGCCCGCCCCACAGCACCGCCGCCGCGCCCAGCCCCCCCAGCAGCAACAGCGCGCCGGGGGTGGCGCGGTCGGGCATCGCCTCGAACCACAGCCGCAGCAGCATCGCGAAGGACGCCTTCGGCACCAGCCCCGACAGCAGCGCCGAGGCCGGCGCCGGCGCCCCGGCATGCGCGGGCGGCAGCCAGACATGGAACGGAAACAGCGCCGTCTTGGCCAAGAGCCCCGCGGTCATCAGCGCCAGCGCCAGCGCATCGGTGGGCGCCGCCACACGCGCGCCCAGAAGCGCGATGTCCAGCGTGCCATGCGCGGCATAGACCAGCACCACGCCGAGCAGATACAGCAGCGAGCCCGCCAGCGCGAACAGCATGTAGCGCATCGCCGCGACCAGCGTCGCGGGCTTCGCGCCCAGCGCGACCAGCCCCACCGCCGCCAGCGTCAGCAGCTCGATCGCGACATAGAGGTTGAACAGATCGCGCGACATGACCGCCACGTTCAGCGCCGCCCACAGCAGCATCGCCAGCGGCCAGAACCCGAAGCCTGCGCGCGGGCCGGCGCGGGCGGGCGCCATCTCGACCCGCGCCGACAGCACCACGCCGGCCATCACCCCCGCGCCCAGCAGCACGAAGGCGAGCGCCAGCCCGTCGGCGGCAAGCTCGATCCCCAGCGGGGCGCCCCAGCCGCCGGGCGCGACCAGCTGCACCCCGCCGCGCCAGACCGCCTGCGCCAGCCACAGCGCCGCACCGAGGCCCAGCGCCACGGCACCCGCCACCAGATCGGGGGCGCGCCGGGGCCAGACCACCGACGCCAGCGCGGCCAGCAGCGGCACCGTCACCAGCAGCACGATGGCGCTCATGGCGCGCGGTCTTCCGGTGCGGTCTCATCGGGCAGCGTGGCGGCGCCGCGGGTGCGCGCCAGCGCCACCACCAGCGCCACGGCCAGCGCACTGGCGGCCAGCGCCACCACGATCCCGGTGATGATGAGCGCCTGCGGCACCGGGTCCGCCGCGCCTGCCCCGCGCGCGCCCGCTGCACCGAAGAACACGAAGATGCCCGAGCCGATCACGTTGAACGCCACCACCCGGCGCAGCAGGTGGCGCGCGGACAGCAGCCCGAAAAGCCCCACCCCCACCAGCGCCGCGCCCAGCACCGCGAAGAGCGTCGCGCCCGCCGCGGTCATCGCGGCGCTCCCGGTGCGTCGGGCGGTGCGTCGGGCGGTGCGTCGGGCGGTGCGTCGGGCGGGCCCAGCACCAGCGCGACCAGCGTCACCGCGATGGAGACCGCCAGTGCCAGCTCGATGCCCAGGATCACCGGCTTCGCGGCGCCCTCGGGCAGCGTCAGGAACCCGGCGCCGACCCCCGCCAGCGCCAGCCCCGCCAGCACGAACACGGCGCCGCCCAGCACCAGCGCGGCGCGGAACCAGGCCGCCTCCAGCCGCGGCGGCGCCCAGAGCCCCGCGAGTGCAGCCACCAGCAGCACCGCCGCCCACACCGTGCCGCCCTGAAACGCGCCGCCGGGGGCGTCGGCGCCCGCCCACAGCAGGTAGCCGCCGATCATCAGCCCAACCGGCGGCAGCACGCGCGCGAAGCCCGCCATCACGCCCTCGGCATTCGCGTGCTGCGGCACGCCCAGCGGCGCGCGCCAGTCACCATCGCGCGTCAGCATCCACACCGCCACCAGCGCGGCGAGCAGAATGATACTCTCCAGCAGCGTGTCCCAGCCGCGGAAGTTCAGCAGCACCGCCGTGACCGGGTTTTCCACCCCCGCCCGCGGCAGCGCCTCGGCCAGTTCGGCGCCCGGGCGCGCGGGCACCGGCGGCAGCGCGAACCACGCCCAGACCAGCGCCCCCGACACCGCCAGCCCCGCCAGCGCCGCCCATCCGCGCCCTGCCCCCGCGGGCGTATCGGTCGCCGCCCCGGCGCGGGCCAGCCGGCCATGCGCGGCCAGCAGCAGCACACCCGTCAGCCCCGCGCCGATCGCCGCCTCGGCCAGCGCCACATCGACCGAGCCCAGCCGCACCCAGCCGATCGAGACCATCAGCCCGTAGGCGATGAAGAACACCACCGCACGAAACACCCCGCGCCCCGACACCGCGGCCAGCGCCGCGCCGAGGATCGCCACCGCCAGCGCGGCATCGAGCGCGAGTGCAGGGTCGAAGGGCAGCGCCGGGGGCTCAGGCATCGCGGTCCTCCGAGCCTTCGGCGCGCAGCGCGGCGCGCGCGACCAGCTGCGCCACGGTGCCCGCGGCCAGCAGCGCCAGCGCCCAGATCACCGCCAGCTTGACGATGTCGGCCAGGCTCTCCATTTGCAGCGCCACCGCGAGCGCGATGAAGCCCAGTCCCAGATTGTCGGCCTTGGTCAGCGCGTGCAGCCGGCTGAAGGTGTCGGGGAAGCGGATCATGCCCACGGTGCCCGCCACGAAGAACACCAGCCCCACGGCGCCGAAGGCAAGCGTCAGCCAGTCAGCGATCATCGCCGCGCGCGCCGGCCGGGGGCGCGTCCTCCTCGGGGTCGCCGGCGCCGTCGGGGGTCGAGGCCTTGACGAAGCCCACCGCCGCCAGCGCCGCGAGCAGCGCGAGCACCAGCGCCACGTCCAGCACCGCCGCCCCATGCGCGGGCGCAAGCAGCATCAGCACGCCGACGCCGCCGGTGCCCACCAGTTGCGCCGCCATCATCCGGTCGGCCCGGCGCGGCCCGCGCCACACCCGCCACAGCGCGCCCGCCAGCGTCAGCACCAGCGCGACGGCGAAGAGGATCAGCCAGCCGGTCATCCGTTCCCGGCCCGCTCGGTCATCGCGGCGAGCGCGCGCTCTTCATGCGCGATGGCACGATCCAGCGGCGCGTCGGTGTCCAGCAGATGCACCAGCAGCGCGCCGCCCTGCGTTCCGGCAGCCAGCGTTCCGGGCATCAGCGACAGCTCGCCCCCCAGCGCCACGCGCCCGCCGGGCGGCAGCGCCACCTGCACCCGCCGCCAGCCGGGGCGCAGCGGCATCGACGGCGCAAGGGCACGCCGCGCCACATCCACCCCGCCCAGCACCGAATTTCCCAGAAACCACGGCAGATGCGCCACCAGCCGCCACAGCCGCAGCGGCCGGCGCGGCGGCATCAGCCGCAGGCTGAGCCACACCGACCCCGCCACCAGCACCGCACCGGGCACGAGGCCCGCGGGCTCGGCCCCGCTCAGCGCCAGCCACAGCGCCGCGAACAGCACCGCGCGATGCGCCCCCGCCCTGATCCTGCGCCCTGTCATGCGCGCAGCCAAGCGCAGTTGCCCCCGCATTGCAACACCAAACCCTGCGTTCCGGCGCCGCCTGCCTTTCCCTTGCACCCCGCCAAGATATGTTCCAAGGAAAGCGGCAACGCGCGGGCACCCTGCCCGGGACAGAAGCGAACGACGGACGGCAGCATGACGGCACAGACCAAACCGACCGAAGAGATCTCGGTCCGCGACGTGTTCGGGATCGACAGCGACATGGTGGTCAAGGGGTTCGAGGACCGCTCGGACCGCGTGCCCGCGCTCGACCCGACCTACAAGTTCGACCCCGACACCACGCTCGCGATCCTGGCCGGGTTCCAGTACAACCGCCGCGTCATGATCCAGGGCTATCACGGCACCGGCAAGTCCACGCATATCGAACAGGTCGCGGCGCGGCTCAACTGGCCGGCGGTGCGGGTGAACCTGGACAGCCATATCAGCCGGATCGACCTGATCGGCAAGGATGCGATCAAGCTGCGCGATGGCCGCCAGGTGACCGAGTTCCAGGAGGGTATCCTGCCCTGGGCGCTGCGCAACCCGGTGGCGATCGTGTTCGACGAATACGACGCCGGGCGCGCCGACGTGATGTTCGTGATCCAGCGCGTGCTCGAGCATGACGGCAAGCTGACGCTGCTGGACCAGAACGAGATCATCACCCCGCATCCCAGCTTCCGGCTGTTCGCCACCGCCAACACCGTGGGGCTGGGCGATACCACCGGGCTTTACCACGGCGTGCAGCAGATCAACCAGGCGCAGATGGACCGCTGGTCGCTGGTGGCGACGTTGAATTACCTGTCCCACGACGCCGAGACGGCGATCGTGCTGGCGAAGAACCCCGCTTACAACACCGCCAAGGGGCGCAAGGAAATCAGCCAGATGGTGACCGTCGCCGACATGACGCGCACCGCCTTCATGAACGGCGACCTGTCCACGGTGATGTCGCCCCGCACGGTCATCAACTGGGCCGAGAACGCGCGCATCTTCCGCTCGGTCGGCTACGCGTTCCGGCTGAGCTTCCTGAACAAGTGCGACGAGCTGGAGCGCAAGACCGTGGCCGAGTTCTACCAGCGCTGCTTCGACGAGGAACTGCCCGAATCGGCGGTGAGCATGGCGCTCGGCTGAACCCCGCGGCTCAGCGCGCCGCCGCCTGCCGGGGCAGCGCCGCGTCGCCGACTTCGCTGGCCATCCAGTCCTCGAGCGCCTGCACCTGCGCGGGCTGCAGCCGCAGGCCCAGCTTGCTGCGCCGCCACAGAACATCGGCGGCGGTGCGGGCGTATTCATGGGTGATGAGCCAGCGCGCCTCGGCCTCGGTCAGGGTGGCGCCGAAATCGCGGCCCAGATCGGCGGCGGTCCTGGCCTCGCCCAGGATCGCGCGTGCCTCGGTCCCGTAGGCACGCACCAGCCGCGCCGCCCAGAAATCGGTCAGGAACGGGTAATCGCGCAGCAGCCCCGCGCGCAGCGCCGCCACCCCGTCATGCGGAAAATCGCCCCCCGGCAGCGCCACGCCCGCGGTCCACGCGCCGCGCGACAGCGGCAGCACGGTGCCGATCTTCTCGAGCGCCGATTCCGCGAGCCGGCGATAGGTGGTGATCTTGCCGCCGAAGATGTTGAGCACCGGCGCACCGGCGGAGCGGTCGATCCGCAGCGTATAGTCGCGCGTGGCCGCCGTGGCGGATTTCGAGCCGTCATCATGCAGCGGGCGCACACCCGAGTAGCTCCAGACCACATCCTGCGCCGTCACCGGGCGCTTGAAGTAGGCCGAGGCGAAGTTGCACAGGTAATCGCGCTCGGCCTCGGTGCACTCGGGGGGCGCGTTGGGGTCGGTGTGCTCGGCGTCGGTGGTGCCCAGCAGGGTGAAATCCTGCTCATAGGGGATGGCGAAGATGATCCGCCCGTCGGTGCCCTGGAAGAAGTAGCATTTGTCGTGGTCGTAGAGCTTGCGCGTCACGATGTGGCTGCCGCGCACCAGCCGCACGGTCTCGCGCGTGTTCAGCCGCAGCTTGCCGTGGATCACGTCGCCCACCCACGGCCCGGCGGCGTTGACCAGCATCTTCGCGCGCAGCGTCCGCGTGCCGGCGTCGCTGCGCAGGGTGACGGACCACAGCCCGTCCTCGACCGCGGCGCCCATCACCTCGGTCCGGGTCATCACCTGCGCGCCGCGCTCGGCGGCGTCACGGGCGTTGAGCGCGACCAGCCGCGAATCCTCGACCCAGCAGTCCGAGTATTCGTAGGCCCTGGCGAAGCGCTCCTGCAGCGGCGCGCCCTCGGGCGTGCCGGGCAGCGCGCGCGTGGCGGTGCCGGGCAGGATCCTGCGCCCGCCCAGATGGTCATAGAGCCACAGCCCCAGCCGGATCAGCCACGCCGGGCGCCGCCCCTTCATCCACGGCATCACCAGCGACAACAGCCGCGAGGTCGGCGTGTCGCTGTCGAAGCGCATGTCCTTGTGATAGGGCAGCACGAAGCGCATCGGCCAGCTGATATGCGGCATGGCGCGCAGCAGCACCTCGCGTTCCAGCAGCGCCTCGCGCACCAGCCGGAATTCGAAGTATTCCAGATACCGCAGCCCGCCATGAAACAGCTTCGTGGACGCCGACGAGGTCGCCCCCGCCAGATCGCCCTTTTCGGCCAGCGCCACGCCCAGCCCGCGCCCGGCGGCGTCGCGCGCGATGCCGCAGCCATTGATGCCGCCGCCGATGATCAGCAGGTCCAGCGGCTCGGGCGGGGTCTGGGGGCTCTTGTCCATGTGCAGGGCTCCGATGTGGTGCGCTAACATATCCCGGATATAGCAGTCAGCGCGCGGAAACCAGCCGCGCGCGGGGCAAAACGGCGCGAGGCGCGGGTTGACCACGGATTGACCACGGGTTGACGACGGGTTGACGACGGGTTGACTCGGTCGGAACTTAGGGTGAACAACGCGTTGACCCGCCGCGTTCGCAGGATATCTCGCCCGTCATGACATCGCCCGTGCTGCTCTGGTTCAAACGCGATCTGCGGGTGCAGGACCACCCCGCGCTGGCGCGCGCCGCCGCGCTGGGGCCGGTGCTGCCGCTGCATATCGTCGAGCCCGAGGGCTGGACGCTGCCCGAAGCCTCGGCCCGCCAATGGGCGTTCACCGCCGAGTGCCTGCACAGCCTGCGCGCCGATCTGGCCGCGCTGGGCCAGCCGCTGGTGGTGCGCATCGGCGCGGCGGTCGCGGTGCTGGAGGCGTTGCGCGCGCGCCACCGCATCACGCGCATGGTCTCGCACGAGGAAACCGGCACCGAATGGAGCTTTGCCCGCGACCGCGCCGTCGCCGCCTGGGCGCGCGAGCGTGGCGTGGTGTGGGAGGAGCTGCCGCAATCGGGCGTGGTGCGGCGGCTGCGCTCGCGCGATGGCTGGCAGACGGCGCGCGACGCGTTCATGCGCGCGCCGCAAGAGGCCCCGCCCGACGCGCTGGCGCCGCTGGGGATCGAGCCCGGCGCGATTCCGCCCGCCATTGCGGGGCTGGGGCGCGACGCCTGCCCGCACCGGCAGGAAGGCGGGCGCGCGCGGGCCGAGGCGCTGCTCGACGGCTTCCTGACCGACCGCGGGCAGGACTATCGCCGGGCCATGTCCTCGCCGATCAGCGCCGAACGCGCGTGCTCGCGGCTGTCGCCGCATCTGGCGCTGGGGGTGATGTCGGTGCGCGAGGTCGCGCAGACCACCGCCGCCGCGCGGGCCGCAACGCGCAGCCGTGGCGGCGGCTGGGGCGCGTCGCTGAACAGTTTCGACAAGCGGCTCGCCTGGCGCGACCACTTCATCCAGAAGCTCGAGGACGCGCCCGATCTGGACCGCCGCTGCCTGCACCCGGCCTGCGAGGCGCTGCGCCCCCGCCAGCCCGACGCGTCACGGCTGGAAGCGTGGCAAGCAGGCGAAACCGGCCTGCCCTATGTCGACGCCTGCATGCGCTACCTCACCGCCACGGGCTGGCTGAACTTTCGCGCCCGCGCGATGCTGGTGTCGGTGGCCAGCTACCATCTGTGGCTCGACTGGCGCGCCACCGCGCCGCATCTGGCGCGGCGCTTCACCGATTACGAACCCGGCATCCACTGGAGCCAGTGCCAGATGCAGGCAGGCGTGACCGGCATCAACGCAACGCGCGTCTACAACCCCGTCAAGCAGGGCAAGGACCACGACCCGCAGGGCGCGTTCATCCGCCGCTGGGTGCCCGAACTGGCGGCGCTGCCCGACGCTTATATCCACGAGCCGTGGAAGTCCCCCGATGCGGGCACCGTGCTGGGACGGCGCTACCCCGAGCCCATCGTCGACCCCGCCGCCGCCGCGCGCCAGGCGCGTGACGCGATCCGGGCGCTGCGCCGCGCGCCGGGCTTTGCCGATGCCGCGGCGCAGGTGGCCCATCGCCACGCCAGCCGCAAGCGCACCGCCGCGCCGCCCGCAAGACGGCGCAAGGCCGGCGCAGCGGCGGGGCAGCAGATGAGCTTCGATCTGTAATCGGGCCGCAGCAGGACCGGGTGCGAACAAGGCAGGGCGACGCCCGCCGCGGGCTCCGTGGCCCGGGCGATGACACGGCAACGGGCCGCCCCGCGGGGCGGCCCCATTTGACCAGCCCGCGCCCGTCTTCAGCCGATGATCGCGTTCAGCGTGGCCGACGGGCGCATCACCGCGGCGGTCTTTGCCGGGTCGGTGTGGTAGTAGCCGCCCAGATCGACCGGCTTGCCACGGCCCGCGTGCAGCTCGGACAGGATCGCGGCCTCGCCCTCGGCCAGCTTCTGCGCGATGGGCGCGAAGTGCGCGGCCAGCGCGGCGTCGTGCGACTGCGCGGCCAGCGCCTCGGCCCAGTAGCGGGCGAACCAGTAGTGGCTGTCGCGGTTGTCGGGCTGGCCGACCTTGCGCCCGGGCGAGCGGTCGTGATCGAGCACACCCTGCGTCGCGGCCTCCACCGCCTCGCCCAGCAGGCGGGCGCGCGGGTTGTCGCGGGCCTCGGCGAGGAACTTGAAGCTCTCGGCCAGCGCGCAGAATTCGCCCAGCGAGTCCCAGCGCAGATGGTTCTCGCGCGCGAGCTGCTGGACATGCTTGGGCGCCGAGCCGCCGGCGCCGGTCTCGAACATCCCGCCGCCCTGCATCAGCTTGACGATCGACAGCATCTTGGCCGAGGTCGCAAGCTCCAGGATCGGGAACAGGTCGGTCAGGTAGTCGCGCAGCACGTTGCCGGTGATGGCGATCGAATTCTCGCCCCGGCGGATGGTTTCCAGCGTGCGGCGCGTGGCCTCGCGCGGGGGCAGGATGGCGAAGCTGTCCGCGACGCCGCGCGCCTCGAGGATCGGCTTGACGCAGGCGATCAGCTCGGCGTCATGCGCGCGGGTCTCATCAAGCCAGAAGATCGCCTCGCACCCTTCGGCGCGCTGCCGGTCGATGGCGAGCGCGACCCAGTCCTCGATCGGGGCCTTGCGCGCCGAGGCCGCGCGCCAGATGTCGCCGGCCTCGACCGCGTGTTCGTGCAGCACGGTGCCGTCCTGCGCCAGCATCCGCACGGTGCCCGCGGCGGGGATCTCGAAGGTGGTGGGGTGGCTGCCGTATTCCTCGGCCTTCTGGGCCATCAGGCCGATGTTCTGCACCGTCCCGGCGGTGGCGGGGTCCAGCTTGCCGGTTTCCTTGAAGTAGCGGATGGTCTCGTCATAGACCGGCGCGTAGGAACTGTCGGGGATCACGCACAGCGTATCGTGCTCGGCCCCGTCGGGGCCCCAGCCCTTGCCGCCCGCGCGGATCAGCGCCGGCATCGAGGCGTCGATGATCACGTCCGAGGGCACGTGCAGGTTGGTGATGCCGCGGTCGCTGTCGACCATGTACATCGGCGGGCGCTCGGCGCGCACCGCGTCGATGGCGGCGGTGATCTCGGGGGCGTCCCTGACCCGTTCCAGCAGGTCGCCAAGGCCGGAATTGGGGCTGACACCGCGGGCCTTGAGCGCATCGCCGAACCTGTCGAACACCGGCGCGAGCCAGGCGCGCACGGCGTGGCCGAAGATGATCGGGTCCGACACCTTCATCATCGTGGCCTTCATGTGGAGCGAGAACAGCGTGCCCTCATCCTTCGCCGCCGCGATCTGGTCGTCGAGGAACGCGCGCAGCGCGCCCGCCGACATGAAGGTCGCATCGACCACCGCGCCGGCGGGATAGCTGACACCGTCCTTGAGCACGGTCTCGGTCCCGTCCGCGGCCACATGCACGATCCGCGCGGTGGTGTCCTGCGCCAGCGTGACCGAGCGTTCGTTGGAGCGGAAATCGCCTTCGGCCATCGTCGCCACGCGCGTCCTGCTGTCGGGCGACCAGTCGCCCATGCGGTGCGGGTTGGCCTGCGCGAAGCGCTTGACGGCGGCGGCGGCGCGACGGTCCGAGTTCCCTTCGCGCAGGACCGGGTTCACGGCCGATCCCTTGATGGCGTCGTAGCGCGCCCGCGCGTCGCGCTCGGCGTCGGTCTGCGGGCTCTCGGGGTAGTCCGGCAGCGCGTATCCCTGCCCCTGCAATTCGCGGATGGCGGCGACCAGCTGCGGCACCGAGGCCGAGATGTTCGGCAGCTTGATGACGTTGGCCTGCGGCGTCTTCACCAGCTCGCCCAGCTCGGCCAGATCATCGGCGTGGCGCTGCTCCGCGGGCAGCTGATCGGCGAAGGCCGCCAGGATCCGCCCCGCAAGCGAGATGTCGCGCGTGCCCACCGCCACGTCGGCAGCGGCGGCGAAGCTGCGGATGATCGGCAACAGCGAGGCCGAGGCAAGCTCGGGGGCCTCGTCGACCTTGGTGTAGATGATGTCGGGAACGGATGTGTCGGTCATGGGATGCGCCTTTCGTCAACTGCGCGGACAATACGCAGTTTCGGCGCGAAGGTAAACAGTGTGCAATGGTATACATTTTCGGCTGCACACCGCTGCACCCCATGATTGCCGCGCCCGGGCGCCAGGGCTCAGCCGCGGTAGAAGCGCAGATCGGCAAGCGCGACATCCGCGTCGAACGCCGCCCCGATGGCCACGATGCCGATGCGGCGCAGCCTTGCGGGATCGAACGGCCGGTCGGTGCGGTGCGGGGCGAAATCGGCGAAGGCCAGGCGCAGCGTCACCCACGCCTCGGGCGCGGTGAAGCTGGCGCGATAGGACTGCCACGGGCGGCTGAGCGCGGTGGTGCGCAGATGCAGGTTGTAGCGCGCGCCGTTGCCGCAGATGGTCAGCGCGATTCCGTCCCATCCGCTTGCGTCGACCGCGCTGCCATCGGGCGCCAGATCGCGGGCGAACTGCACGAAACCGCCGTTGTTCTCGAGCCGCACGCGACCGCGCATCCGCAGCGCGGGGCGGCGCTGCACGGTCTCGTGCCGCAGCGTGCCGCCCGAGAGCCCGCCCATCACCCCGTCCGAGATCAGCCGCCATGCCCCCGCGGGGTCATCGCCCGGGGTGCGCGTCAGGTCGTCGATGATCTCGGCGGCTCGGGTCACGCGGCGGCTCCTGCGCTGGGACAAGTGTCGGGCTACGGCTGGTGCGGGCTACGGCTGGTGCGGGCGGCGGCTGGTGCGGGCGGCGGCTGGTGCGGGCGGCGGGATTCGAACCCGCACGGCCATCCGGCCCAGGCATTTTAAGTGCCATGTGTCTACCGTTCCACCACGCCCGCCGGCCAAAGCGCCGCAGGTCTGGCACAGCCTTTGCACAGCGTCAACGGCGCCGGGCGGCG